>Ga0182745_1000124_pt1 | contig 109749 bp, 92 predicted proteins | sample eDN3rd30CKraftBY_FD_128523 | JGI IMG/M metagenome (GOLD analysis project Ga0182745, IMG submission 128523) | Enriched backyard soil microbial communities from Emeryville, California, USA - eDNA 3rd pass 30_C Kraft BY (version 2) (version 2) | ecosystem: Environmental > Terrestrial > Soil >...
AGGCCCAGGATGCGGGCCGGTGGTCGGAATCGGTTCAAGGCCCCCGTCGAGCAGACGGATCCCGCCTTGAACGGTCACCGGGCCGGCCTCTCCTGTCCGCCTAAAGAAGCCGTGCGCGAAGAGAGCAGTTCGGCTCATCGCATTTCCATCCATCATCGAGCCGGGCTGCCATTCGCGCCACCCTCGATTGCCCAAAGGCTCGCAGCTCACGCTGCGGGCCCCAAGGTGCTGGCTCATGCTCTTTGACACCCACCGCGTCATGGCCGGACTTGATCCGGCCACCCACGTCTTGGGAACCACCACGCTGCTTAAGACGTGGGTGCCCGGGACAAGCCCGGGCATGACGGCGAGGGGATGGGGATGATGGCGAGGGGACGGGGATGAGGGCAGAGGATGGGAATGACGGCGAGGGAAACGTTATCCCGGACGAAGCACAGCGAAGATCCGGGATCGCGAAAACCAGAATGGCGCTGTCATCCCGGCGAAGGCCGGGATCCATAACCGCTGGCGCTGCAGGACCACGCGCGGCGCGGATCGCCTGGTCCCGAGACGGCGTGGTTCCGGATCCCGCCGTTGTCCACGCGGCTTCGGTGGGAGCCGTGCATTGCGACTCTCCGCATCCGCCGCACGGCTTTCCCACCAAGGGGTGGCTCGGAAGGGGTACAAAGCCGCCAAACGCCTTGCGCAGCTTGGGTTTCATTGGAATAATTTCGCTCCCCGACGGCATCCGGGGCATGGATGTGCCGGATTGGGAAAAGGTCCAGCCCGGGAGGGGTGACCGATGGGTGAAGTGCTGTCGCAGCGCAGACTGTCGGAACTCATCGGAGCGATCTACGATTGTGCCCTCGATCCCGGCCGCTGGGAGCCGACGCTGGCGGAGGTCGCCGACACCTTCGATTGCGCGGTGGTCTCGCTGACCCTCAACGATCTGCACAAGAACCGCTTTCTCATCAACAAGGCCGCCGGCTGGCAGCCGGATCTGCTGCAGCTCAAGTCCGAGCGGCATGTGGGTGAGATCAATGCGCGGCTGACCGAATGGCTGACCCTGCAATCCTCCATCGACGAGATGTTCGTGACGTCGCATCACCTGGGCGACGACTACATCCGGACCTCGGCCTATGCGGAAGAATGCCTGAAGCCGCAGGGCATCGTCGACATCATGCACATGTTCCTGATGCACACCCACCGGCAGTTCGCGGAGATCGGCCTCGGCCGGCATGAGAGCCAGGGCATCATCACCGAGCGGGAGATCGAGCTCGGGCGTCTGCTCCTGCCGCATCTGCGCAAGGCGGTGACGATCAGCGACATTCTGGACGTGCGCTCGATCGAGCGGGCGCACATGGCAGAGGCACTGGATGCCCTTCGCTGCGGCGTCGTGCTCACCGATGCGCGCGGCGGGATCCTGCACGCCAACCGCTCGGCCGAGCGGATGATGGGCCTGGGCAGCCCGATCCGCAGCGTCCGGCGGGTGCTCGCGGCGAGCGCGTCTTCCGCCAGCCGCGACCTGCGCAGGGCGATCCACGTTGCCGCCCGGCACGAGGCGCGGCCCGGCGAGACGAGCGCCGCCATCCGCCTCACCGACACCGACCAGCCTCCGGCCTATGCTCATGTGCTGCCGATGGCGACCGGCGAGCTGCGCACGCGGCTGCAGCCCAATGCGGTCGCGGCAATCTTCATCGGCGTGCCGGACGAACATAACGGCATCGGCCTCCTCGCCCGCGCCTTCAACCTCACGGCGGCCGAGATCCGGATCATGGAAAGCCTGATGGCCGGACATACGCTGGCCGAGACCGCGCGGCATTTCGGCATCGCCCGCTCGACCGCCAAGACCCATCTCGACCACATCTTCGCCAAGACCGGCGTCTCGCGGCAGACCGAGCTCGTCCGCCTGACCATGCAGCTGACCCAGCCCGTCCACGGCCCGCCGCGCGATTTCGGCTATTCCCGATCCGAGACGGGACGCATGAGCGGCCTGAGTTAGTCCCAGAGACCGCATCGAATGCATCCCAAAAGCGGAAATCCACTTTTGGGAACAATCCGAAGCTAGACGCTCATCTCCCAAGCCTTGGCGGCCATCAGCACTCCGAGCCCGCCGAGGATCAGGCCGGAGGCCCGGTTGATCAGGTTCAGCACCGTCACGTTGAGCTTCGAGCGCAGGGCCGCGACGCTGCCGCTGACGATCAGCCACCAGCTCACCGAGGCGCAGATCACGCCGGCGATCATCGTCGAGGCCGCCGTCGGAGCCGGCGCCGCGACGGTCGGCAGAACGGCGGCGAGTAGCGCCGGAGTGAGCGGATTGAGAACGGCACAGGCGACCGCACTGCAATAGGACGACACGGCGCTGCGCCGCTCAGCCACCAACCCGGCGATGGAGACCGTCCGGCGCAGGACGCGGGCGGCGAACCAGAGCAGGAGGCAGGCCGAGACCACGGAAACGAAGGCCTGGCTGTTGCCGAGAACCGGCGTGATCGCGGGCCCGATGCCCAGCACCGCGCAGGTGGTATAGGCCGCGAGCACGGTCGCGGCCCCGAGCCCGGTGGCAAAGCCCGCCACTGCGCCATAGACCAGCGCCCGCTGGATGCAGAGCACGCTCATCGGCCCGATGGGCACGGTGATCACGAAACCTACCGTCGCTCCCGACAGAAATGCCGACATGCCGTTCATGACCTGCCTCGCCGAGCCGTTCGGGGCGCCAGTCCTTCCTGGTGCGAGCAGGCCGGGACCGCGCTCTTTCGAAGGTGAAGCGAGGCTAGCGCCGCAGGCCTCTTTGCCGCGTCCACCGTTTGGTGGAGGCGGGGCATGCGGGTTCAGTCAGAAGTGGAAAATTCGGGGGAGGGCAGGAGCGTCCGTCGCCCTCCACAACTATCAGGGAAGGCGGTTGTTCAGTCTTTTATGGGAATGGAACGCCGGCCTCAGGCCGGCATCTGCGGCTCGATGACTTTCCCGTCCTGCGTGAAGTCGTAGATCTTCCCGGTCTCGTTCCAGGAAGGCAGGGCAAGCTTCACGATGTGAGGCGCGAGATCTTCCGGCGTCTTCAAGGTCAGCGGATCCTCGCCCGGCATGGCGGCACGGCGCATGCTCGTGCGCAGGGGGCCGGGATTGAGCAGCATCGCCTTGACCGGGGTCGTCACCGTCTCGGCGGCGTAGGTGCGCACGAGCGCCTCGAGGGCAGCCTTCGAGACCGAATAGACGCCCCAATAAGCCCTGTGCCTGTGGGCGGCGCCAGAGGTGATGAAAATCGCGCGGCCGGCATCGGAGGCGCGCAGCAGCGGGTCGAGGGAGCGGATCAGGCGGTAATTGGCGGTCACGTTGACCGCCATCACCTCGTCCCAGACCGGTTGGTCGACATGGGTGATCGGCGCAAGTTCCCCGAGCTGGCCTGCATTGCCGAGCAGAATATCGAGCTTGCCCCAGCGCTCGTAGATCGCGGCGCCGAGCCGGTCGAGGGCATCGAAATCCTTCAGGTTCACCGGCACGAGGGTGGCCGAGGAGCCTTTTTCGCGGATCTCGTCGTCGAGGGATTCCAGCGCCCCTTGCGTGCGGGCGAGCGCGATGACATGCGCGCCGGCCTCGGCGAGAGCGAGCGCTGCGGCGCGGCCGATGCCGCGCGAGGCGCCGGTGACGACCGCGACGCGGTTCTGAAGGGGCTTGTCCATAGTCGTGCTCAGTCGGCTTCGGCGAGGACGGCAAGACGGCGCGGGGTCGCGACCGCGAGGTCCGTCAGCGGCGTCGGGTAATCGCCCGTGAAGCAATGGTCCGTGAATTGCGGGCGCTCCGGGTTGCGGCGCTCCTCGCCCATGGCGCGATAGACGCCGTCGATGGACAGGAAGGCGAGCGAATCCGCCCCGATATACTGCCGCATCTGCTCGAGATCGTGGGTGGCGGCCAAAAGCTTCTCCTTCTCCGGCGTGTCGATGCCGTAGAAGTCGGGATGGGTGATCGGCGGGCTGGAAATGCGGAAATGCACTTCCTTCGCGCCGGCGTCGCGCATCATCCGCACGATCTTCACCGAGGTCGTGCCGCGCACGAGGCTGTCGTCGACGAGCACGATGCGTTTGCCGGCAATGGCGGCGCGGTTGGCCGAATGCTTCATGCGCACGCCGAGTTCGCGCACCGACTGGGTCGGCTGGATGAAGGTACGGCCGACATAGTGGTTACGGATGATCCCGAGCTCGTAAGGCAGGCCGCAGGTCTGCGCGAAGCCCAAAGCCGCCGGCACGCCGGAATCCGGCACCGGGATCACCACGTCGGCATCGACGGCGGATTCGAGAGCAAGCTCCCGGCCCATGCCCTTGCGCACGTCGTAGACGCTGCGGCCGTTCACGATGGAATCGGGGCGGGCGAAGTAGATGTACTCGAAGATGTCCGGGCGCGGCGCCTGCTCGGCGGCGAAGCGGAAGGACTCGATGCCTTCGTCCGAGATCACCACGCATTCGCCGTTCTCGACGTCGCGGACGAAGCGGGCGCCAATGATGTCGAGCGCGCAGGTCTCGGAGGCGAGGATGTAGCGGCCGTCGAGCTCGCCCAGCACCAGCGGACGGATGCCCAGCGGGTCGCGGGCGCCGATCAGCTTCTTGTTGGTGAGCGCCACCAGGGCGTAGGCGCCTTCGATTTTCTGGATCGCTTCGACGAAGCGGTCGACGACACGGTCCTTGCGGCTGCGGGCGACGAGGTGGACGATCACCTCCGTATCTGTCGTCGACTGGCAGATGGCGCCGTCGCGGATGAGGCTGCGGCGAAGAGTGAGGCCATTGGTCAGGTTGCCGTTATGGGCCACCGCGAAGCCGCCGCCGTCGAGTTCGGCGAAGAGAGGCTGCACGTTGCGCAGGACGGTCTCGCCGGTGGTCGAGTAGCGGGTATGGCCGATGGCCGAGAGGCCGTCGAGGCGTTCGATGGTCGCCCGGTCGGAGAAGTTGTCGCCGACGAGACCGAGCTTGCGCTCGGAATGGAAGACCGAACCGTCGAAGGAGACGATGCCCGCCGCCTCCTGGCCGCGGTGCTGCAGGGCATGGAGGCCGAGTGCGGTGATGGCGGCAGCATCCGGATGCCCGTAGATGCCGAAGACGCCGCATTCTTCACGCAGAGTATCGCCGTCGAGGTCCAGGTTCACCTGCTTCGGGGTGACCTGCCACGTCTCAGACAAAGCAGACATCGTTATCACCTTGGGATTCGCGCCCCCACCGGCGCCGGCCCTTATGTAGTCGGCCTTGGGCCGAACGCCAATGGCTATGTTGCCGCTGTCGGAAACGTGAGCGGAAAAGCTCAGCTCCGCCGCTGCGGCGTCTGAGGTGCCGCCGGAGCAGCAGGCGCAGGCGTTGCCGGGCGCTGCGGATCGGGCTCGGCGGGCTCGGCTTCCGTCGGTGCTTCCTTGTTGCGCAGCCGCTGGATCAGGGCCTCGGCATTCTCCGGCAGCATGGCGATGATGCTGTCGCGGGCGTTCTCCATAGCCGGGCGGGTCTTGGAGGCAGTCGCCCACGGGGGCTCCTTGCCCTGGAGCAGCCAGCCCAGGAAGGCCCAGCCGATGACGCAGATCAGAAAGCCGCGGGCGGCGCCGAAGACGAGGCCCAGCGTCCGGTCCAGCGCCCCGATGCGGGAATCGAGGATCAGGTCGGAGATCTGCACCGTGATGATCGAGACGATGATCAGGGTCACGACGAAGATGCCGCCGATGGCCGCGACGAGGGCCACCGTGTTGCTGCTGATATATTGCTGCGCGATCGGCAGCGCGGTCGGATGCAGGTACCAGGCGGCGGCGGCGGCGACGACCCAGGCGACGATGGCGAGCACCTCCCGGGTGAAGCCGCGTACGGCGGCGAGGAGGGCGGAGATCAGGACGATACCGATAACGACGAGGTCCAGAACGGAAACGGGCATGGGGCCGGGCCTACGCGAATGACAGGAATGGAGCCGCCTTTGCGGGTTCGAAGCCTGGCTCTATAGCGTTAAGAAAGGCTTTCGTCACCCTTGGAAGTCCAGCGGCCTGTGCGTGAGCGACGTTGCGACGCTCATACGCACTTGGCTGACGGGCAGGACAGCGGGCCTCGGGGACGTCGGCTGGTTCCTGCCGCTTAGGGGCTGCCCCTGGAGATCTCGCTTCATCGACGTGCCGGTCTTTGACAGCGAACCGGATCGGCAAGGCCCCGACACATGTCGGGGCCATTGGGACAATGTCAGATAAACAGGAAGTCGTCGGCGCTCAGCGTCGTCCCGGGCTTAAGCTTCAAGATCTCGATGCCCTTGTTTTTGCCGGAGCCGTCGATGTCGAGATAAACGAAGCCATTCTTCTTGTTGTAGAAAATGTAGTCGTTCGAGCCGTCGGGCGTATCGTTTAATTTCGTGCCGATATCGAAGAACTTCTTCTCGAGCTTTTGGCCCGTTTTGAAGATCTGATCGAAGCCGACCGATTTGTTCGGGTTCTTGTCAGGGCGGCCACCTTTGTCATCGGGCTTGCCATCGCTGTCCGAATTTTTCTTGGCCTGGACGTCGCTCGGCTTCGGTCCCTTCACCTTGAAGGCCTTCAGAGCTGCGATGCTGATCTGTATCGTATCGTCTGAGGCCTTGAAATCTTCGATATGGTCGAAATGGCCCTTCTTCAGCGGCGAATCGAACACGAAAGTGTCCTGTCCCGCGCCGCCGTAAAGTTTGTCCTTGCCCGACCCGCCATTGATGGTGTCGTTGCCGCCGAGGCCATAAATCTTGTCGTTGCCGCCGAAGCCATTGATGATGTCATCGTCGGAGGTGCCATAGAGCTTGTTGTCGTTCCGGTTTGTACCGTTAATTACCTCAGCCGAGTTGGTGACCGTAATCACGACCTGCTCGATGTAGGAGAGCCCGCCGGCGTCGGTTACTTTCACATTGAGTGTATGTGTTCCGACTTGAGCGTTGTCGAGGCCGGCTTTCAGCTTGATCGCGCCTCCGTAGATTGTGAAATATGGATCAGTGTAGGTCGCACCATTGGTGTCCACGAAGCTATAGGTGAAGGTCTCGCTCCGGTCCTGGTCGATGGCGGACAGGGTCGCTACGATTGCATCGAGAGGGCTGTTCTCGGCGATTGTTCCGCCTGTAACGAGAATATCCGTTGGAGCGTACTCGTTCACATTGGTGACGTTGATCGCGACTGACGCGGGATCGACTTCTGTCGGATCTACCGTGGAAGTACTCGTTGCAGTGATTGCGAGATCGAAGGAATTCAGGACGCTTTCAAAGTCGAAGAAGCCGGCCGTTTTGATGCGCAGTTCGTCGCCGACGATCTCGAAATACTGGGCGAAGCCTCCGGCAAGCTGAAAGACGAAGCTTTCTCCGTCGGCACCATCAATGACACCTAGGGTGGCAACGACATCGCCAGCTTCCGGGTTCTCCGCAATGTCAATGGTGGACAGAATATCGATCGTAGCCATGGAAGTCCTTACGCGCTCATTGATCAGCTCGATACCACTTTAGAGGTACCTTGGAAGGATAGAGGCCGAGCACTGTCATGGAATTGTTCTAAACTGTCAATTCACGCAAATCGTCGTATGGGTGCTTGCAACGATTCACGGACCATTATGACGCCTTGCGCCGCCGGACCGCGATATTCGCGACGAGGTCGGTGATGTGGCCGATGGCGGAGGTGGCGAGCGGGAGACGCTCGTTTTTCGAGCCCTTGGCCTTGTCGAGCCTCGGCTGGGGCGAGATCGCGCTCGCGAAGCCGAGCTTGGCCGCTTCCTTCAGGCGCGCCTGCTCCTGGGCCACCGGGCGGATCGCGCCGGAGAGGCCCATCTCGCCGAAATAGACCGTGTCCGGCGGCAGGGCATTCCCAGACAGGGACGAGATCAGCGCGGCAGCGGCCGCCAGATCGGCGGCAGGTTCCGTGATGCGCAGGCCCCCGGCGACGTTGAGATAGACATCGTGCATGCCGAGCTTCAGCCCGCCATGAGCCTCGAGCACCGCCAGCACCATGGACAGACGGCTCTGGTCCCAGCCGACGACGGCGCGACGCGGAGTACCGAGAGAGGTCGGGGCGACGAGGGCCTGGATCTCGACGAGGAGCGGGCGCGTGCCCTCCATGCCGGCGAAGACGGCCGTGCCCGGCGTCGCCATGTCGCGGCCGGCGAGAAACAGTTCGGACGGATTCGGCACCTCGCGCAGGCCCTGGTCCGACATCTCGAACACGCCGATCTCGTCGGTGGGGCCGAAACGATTCTTCACCGCGCGCAGGATGCGGAAATGGTGGCCGGTATCGCCTTCGAAGGAAACGACCGCATCGACCATGTGCTCGACCACGCGGGGTCCGGCGATCTGCCCGTCCTTGGTCACGTGGCCGACGAGGATGACGGCCGTGCCGGTGGTCTTTGCGAAGCGGATCAGCGCCTGGGCCGAGCCGCGCACCTGGGTCACGGTGCCCGGCGCCGATTCCACCGTCTCGGTCCACATGGTCTGGATCGAGTCGATGATGGCGAGCGCCGGCGGACGGCCCTGGCTCAAGGTCGCGATGATGTCCTCGACATTTGTCTCCGACGCGAGTTCGACCGGCGCCTGTCCGAGACCGAGGCGCTCGGCGCGCAGGCGTACCTGCGCCACCGCCTCCTCGCCCGAAATATAGGCGACGCGCTCGCCGCGTTTCGCGAGGGCGGCGGTGGCCTGCATGAGAAGCGTCGACTTGCCGATACCCGGATCGCCGCCGAGCAGGATGACCGAGCCGTGCACGAAGCCGCCGCCGGTGACGCGATCGAGCTCGGCGATGCCGGAGGGCGTGCGCGGTGCTTCCTTGGTCTCGCCGGAAAGACCTTCGAGCGGGAAGATCCGGCCCTTGGCGCGCGATGGACGTGTGGCGACCGGTCCTGCCATGGGACTGGCGGAGCCGGTTTCCTCGACGATGCTGTTCCAGCCGCCGCAGGCCTCGCACTTGCCTTTCCAGCGGTTATAGACCGCGCCGCATTCCTGGCAGACGAAGGAGGGGTGACGCTGCTTCGCCATCAGCCGTCTCCGCCGCGATAGACGCGGGCATAACGTGCGCCGAGATTGGTCAGGATCTCGTAACCGATGGTGCCGGCGCGCCGGCCGACCTCGTCGACCGTCAGGTCGCCGCCGATCAGGGTGACGGTGTCGCCGCGCTTCACCTGATCCTCGGGCACATCGGTCACGTCGATGGCGATCAGGTCCATGGAAACGTTGCCGGCAAAGGGGCAGGTCCGACCCGCCACAAGCGCCATGCCGGCAAGCAGCTCGTCGCCGCTCTTGCCGCGAGCGCTCGCCGCGCGGGGATAGCCGTCGGCATAGCCGACCGACAGCGTCGCGATGCGGCGCCTGGTGAGAGCGAGCCAGCGGCCGTTATAGCCGACCGTGTGATCGGCCTCGACCCAGCGCAGCTGTGAGATCCGTCCTTCCAGCCCGACGACGGGTTTCATGGGGTTCGTCCGGTCGGGCGTCGGGTTGCCGCCATAGAGCGCATAGCCCGGACGGGCGAGATCGAAATGCGGCTTCTCCTTCAGGAAGATGCCGGAGGAATTGGCGAGCGATGCCGGAACGTCCGGCAAAGTGGCGCGCACCGCGTTGAAGGCCTCGATCTGCTGGAGGTTGAGAGAGTTGTCGCTCTCCTCGGCGCTGACGAAATGGCTCATCAGAAGCGCAGTTTCGAAATCGTTCAGCTCCTTTAAGTCCTTGAGCGTCAGGCCCTGCGGCACCGTGAGGCCGAGCCGGTTCATGCCGGTATCCACATGGATCGCGGCCTTGAACCGCCGCCCTTCGGCGCGCGAGAACGCAGCCCATTCCTCGATATCCTCGAACGAGCCGAGCACCGGGCGAAGGTCGAACTCCGCATAGCTTGCGCAGGTGCCGGGAAAGAGCCCGTTCAACACATAGATCGCCGCATCGGGCGCGACATTGCGGGCACGGATCGCCTCGCTCAGGTGTGCGACGAAGAAAGTGCCACAGCCTGCCTTGCCGAGCGCGGGCACGGCCTTCTCGATGCCGATGCCATAGGCATTCGCCTTGACGACGGCGGCGGTGTCCACGCCGCCGGCATTATCGCGTAAGGTGCGCCAGTTCGAGGCGAGCGCATCGAGATCGATGTGGAGGACACCACCCGCGGCGTTCTCAGGAATCTCGCGAATGGTGTTGGTCTGAGAGGTATGCTTGGTCAATCGCCAATCCGTTCGGGAAGTTTGTCTTCATCCGCAAGGTCGGTGAAGCGTGTGATGTCGGCCTGGAAGGCCAGCTGCACGGTGCCGGTCGGTCCGTGACGCTGCTTGCCGATGATGACCTCGGCCTTGCCGTGGACCTGATCCATTTCCGACTGCCACTTGAAGTATTCCTCGGTGCCGGGTTTCGGCTCCTTGTTCTTCAGATAATACTCTTCGCGGTAAACGAACATGACCACGTCGGCGTCCTGCTCGATCGAGCCCGATTCACGGAGATCCGACAATTGGGGCCGTTTGTCGTCGCGGGATTCCACCTGGCGGGAGAGCTGGGACAGGGCCACCAGCGGTACCGACAGCTCCTTGGCGAGCGCCTTGAGGCCGGTGGTGATCTCGGTCAATTCCTGCACGCGGTTCTCGCCCTTCTTGGAGGAGCCGGAGAGGAGCTGGAGGTAGTCGACGATCAGGATGTCGAGGCCGCGCTGACGCTTGAGACGGCGTGCGCGGGCGGTGAGCTGCGCAATGGAGATGCCGCCGGTCTGGTCGATGTAGAAGGGGATCGACTGCATCTCGCGGGCGGCTTCGGTGATCTTGTAGAAATCGTCCTCGCGCATGTCGCCGCGGCGGATCTTGTAGGACGGCACGCCGGATTGCTCGGCGATGATACGGGTCGCGAGCTGCTCGGCGGACATTTCGAGGGAGAAGAAGCCGACGATGCCGCCGTTGACCGTCTTCAGGGTGCCGTCCTGCTGCTTTTCAGCCCGGTAGGCCTTGGCGATGTTGAACGCGATGTTCGTCACCAGCGAGGTTTTGCCCATGGCCGGACGTCCGGCGAGGATGACAAGATCCGACGGCTGCAGACCGCCGAGGGACTTGTCGAGGTCGATCAGCCCCGTGGAGACGCCCGACAGGGCGCCCTCGCGCTTGTAGGCCGCAGCCGCCATGTCGATGGCGGCGGTCAGCGCGTCCGAGAAACGCTGGAAGCCGCCGTCGGCGCGGCCGGTTTCCGCAATCGCGTAGAGACGCCGTTCCGCCTCCTCGATCTGCTCGCGCGGTGAATTTTCGACGGGGGCGTCGAAGGCGCTGTTGACGATGTCCTCGCCGATATTGATGAGGTTGCGGCGGATCGCGAGGTCGTAGATCGTGCGGCCGTAATCCTCGGCGTTGATGACGGTGGTCGCCTCGGCCGCGAGACGGGCAAGGTACTGGGACACGGTGATGCCGCCGAGATCCTGATCGCCCAGGAAGGTCTTCATGGTGATCGGAGTGGCGATCTTGCCGGCCTTGATCAGGCTCGTCGCCACCTCATAGATCCGCCGGTGCAGGTCCTCGATGAAATGGCCGGCCTCGAGGAAGTCGGAGACGCGGTAATAGGCATCGTTATTGACCAGGATCGCGCCCAGCAGGGCCTGTTCGGCCTCGATGTTGCTGGGAGGCGTCCGAAACTGCGGCTCGGCGGTCTCAAGACGGGCGATCAGGGCGTTGGCGGTGGCCATCTGGCGCTCCGAAAACAGGGAAGGGTCGAGTCTCTTAGACCGCAATTGGTGTTCTAACCGTTGCCGCCCTGGCACGAATCCGGACTCCGCCCGAACTGTCCTCGCTGTCCTCGATTCTCACACCGTTCATCTTTTCGCGGGCGTTCCGGCTTGACTCTCCAACAAGCCCGAAACCCAAAGAAAAAACGCTCCCCGTCGAATCGACGGAGAGCGCGATTTTAGAACAAAGCGAGAACTTGAACAAGCGCTCGAGCTTAACCCGACCCTCACGTCATGGCCGGGCTTGTCCCGGCCATCCCGATACGATGAAGCGCGACGCTTCAAGCTATCGGGATCACCTCCCCGGAACAAGTCCGGGGAGGTGATGACGTGGAGAGATACTTTCCCGATGACTCTCGCGAGTCGCCGGGAAGGGTGGAGAGATCTCAGAGCTCTTCGTCGCCGCCGGCTTCGGCCAGTGCAGCACCGACCTCGAGGCCGAGATCGTCGAGGTTGGTCTCTTCGCGGGTCGTGACCGACTCGCCGCGAGCCTGGCGCTCGGCTTCCTCGGGGCTGCGGGCGACGTTGATGGTCACCTGAACCTCGACCTCCGGATGGAGGGCGACCGGCACCTTGTGCAGGCCGATGGTCTTGATCGGCTGGTTGATGGCGATCTGGTTGCGATCCACCGTGAAGCCGTTCTGGGTCATGATCTCGGCGAGGTCGCGGGTCGAGACCGAACCGTAGAGCACGCCGGTCTCGCCGGCCTGGCGCAGGATGGTGAAGCTCTGGCCGTTCAGCTTTTCGCCGACGCCCTCAGCCTCGTTGCGGCGCTCGAGGTTGCGGGCCTCGAGCTGAGCGCGCTGGGCGTCGAAATGCTTCTTGTTGGCATCCGTGGCGCGCAGAGCCTTGCCGCGCGGCAGGAGGAAATTGCGTGCATAGCCGGAGCGGACCTTAACGGTCTCGCCCATCTGACCGAGCTTTGCGACGCGCTCGAGAAGGATCACTTCCATGGTTGTCTCCTTTAGGTTCGTGATCAGGTGGAAAGGGTTGTCGGCGGACCCGGCCGCCTGCCGACGCGGCGGCGCAGGCCGAAAACGGAATCGGCGAGGCCGAAGAGGGCCAGGGCAACCATCAGGATGCCCTGGGTGATGATGACGAGGACGTAGAGGGCCGAGAGCAGGAAGGCGCGGCCGGACTTGCCCCGCGTGCGGTCGTGGATGGCGGCGAGTCCCTGCAGGGCGAACGCCATGATGAAAGCGCCCGCCAGCGCCATGCCCAGCGCGCCGAGGAAGCCGTCGATCGCGGCGAGCGCGAGCGCGGCGACCAGGATCAGCCCGGCCGAGCGTGGCATGACCAGTTCCGGAACCGGAGGCCAGGGACGCGGCAGCCGCTTGGAGGCCTGGACGATGCGGGCAGCGGCCCAGAGATAGAGCACCAGGACGGTGGTGAAGCCCTGGGCCGAGAGAAGCGGCGTCGCGCGGGCGAGGAGGCCGACCAGCTCTTCGCGGGTCTCCGCATCGAGGGCACCGGGGCCGGAGGACGTGAACTGGGTATTGACGAAGGCCTCGGAGACCGCGCGGGCATTCTGGTCGAAAGCCGCATAATCGGCCCCCGTCGAGATCACGCCGGCGGCAATGATCGTCAAGGCGGCCGTGGCCGCGGTCCAGGCGAGCAGCCGTCCGACCGGATACCATTCCATGGTGCCGTCGGGGCCGGGACGTCCGAGCAGGGCGAGATAGGACAGCCACCACGCGGGCAGGGCGGTGATAAGGGCAAAGCCGATGCCGCTGAGCGGGGACAGGATCAGCGCGATGGCGAGGCCGCCGACGATTCCCGCCACGAGGCCGGAGCGGTGGTCCCAGCCGAGGGACACGATCAGAACGGGAATGGGAGCGAGCAGATACAGCACGGCAGCCAGCGGCGTCGCCTTGACGATCACCGCGGTCAGAAGGGCCGATACGAGGCCCGCGCCTATGCCTGTTGCTACAAAATTCATCGTCTCGCTGTCCCGCTGCTCGTGGCAGGGTTAGAGGCTTCCGCCTCAACTGACCTGACGGGTTTTCACCGCCGGGTTACGGAAAAGAAACTCTCCGCCTCATCCTGAGGAGCAGCGAAGCTGCGTCTCGAAGGAGATTCCAGAGAGTGCTGGAACCGCCATCCTGGCCCTTCGAGACGCCGCCTGCGGCGGCTCCTCAGGATGAGGATGGCTATCCGGGAGGCTGCCCGATCCGAAGACCGGGCAGCCCGATTTTCTTAGCGGATCACGTAGGGTAGGAGGCCCAGGAAGCGGGCGCGCTTGATCGCCTGGGCGAGCTCGCGCTGCTTCTTGGCCGACACGGCCGTGATGCGGGACGGAACGATCTTGCCGCGCTCGGAAATGTAGCGGGACAGGAGCTTCGTGTCCTTGTAGTCGATCTTCGGCGCGTTGGGACCTGAGAACGGGCAGGTCTTGCGACGGCGGAAGAAGGGACGACGGCCGCCGCCAGCGGCGCCACCGGTTGCACCAAATGCCATGATTAAGCCTCCTCGCCTTCGCTGGCTGCGCCGTCGAAGCTGCCACCGTCGCGCTCACGGCGCTCGCGGTCCTTGCGCTCGTCGCGGTCGCGCTTCTGCATCATCACGGACGGCTCGGTCTCGAGCTCTTCGACCTTGATGGTCATGAAGCGAAGGATGTCTTCGTTGATGCGCATCTGACGCTCCATCTCGGCCACGGCCGGAGCCGGAGCGTTGAGGTTGAACATCGTGAAATGCGCCTTGCGGTTCTTCTTGATGCGGTAGGCGAGGGACTTCACGCCCCACATCTCGGTCTTGTCGACGCTGCCGCCGTTCTGCTCGATGACGCCCTTGTACTGGTCGACCATAGCCTCGACCTGCTGCGGGGTGACGTCCTGGCGAGCCATGAAGATATGCTCATAGAGAGGCATAATGGGCCTTTCTCAGGGTTTGAGGGTCAAGCCTCGGCACTGGGTGAAGAGTGTCTCGGCCGTTTCGCGCATCCGATCGGCGCCAAGCCCTTCGAGCCTGCAAGGCCCGAGCGATTGTCGAAGGCGGAGACACGGGACGACGGGTCTTAAAAACCCTGCATGGCCAAGCCATACCGTCCGTTCAGCCCCCGGCCGGAGCGAACGCGAAGCGGGGGCTATAGTCGATTTGGGTTGGGAAGGCAAGGGTGGGGATACGTACGGTGTCATCCCCTCGCCCTCTATCGTCATCCCCGGCCTTGTGCCGGGGACCCACGCCTTTGCAGCGTGGCGGTTCCAAGGCGTGGGTAGCCGCAACAAGTGCGGCCATGACGGCGGAGGGTGTCATCCCCGACGAGCGAAGCGAGGGAAGGGGATCCACTATCGCGCTCAGCGCCATGGACTCCCTTCCCCACCGCTAACGCTCCGGCCGGGAATGACACTGTGCGATTTGCCGTTGATAGCCTCACTGGAAGACAAAGGCGCTCTGGTCAATAAGCATCTCTAGGCTAAAACACCCTTATGAACGCTCCTCCCTTACGCCTCGGCGTCAACATCGATCACGTCGCCACCGTCCGGAACGCCCGCGGCGGTGTCCATCCGGACCCGGTCCGAGCCGCAAACATGGCCGTCCTTGCGGGCGCGGATGGGATCACCGCCCATCTCCGCGAGGACCGGCGCCATATCCGGGATGCGGATATGAGGCGTCTCAAGCAGGAACTGTTCGTGCCGCTCAATTTCGAGATGGCGGCGACCTCCGAGATGATCGGCCTTGCGACGCAGCTGCACCCCCATGCGGCCTGCCTGGTCCCGGAAAAGCGCGAGGAGCGCACCACGGAAGGCGGGCTCGACATCATCGGCTCCCATGCCCATCTGCGGCCCGCGATCAAGGAATTGAAGGGCGAGGGCATCCGGGTGTCGCTGTTCGTGGAGCCGGAGATCGAGGTCATGGACGCCGCCTGCGACCTTCAGGCGCCCGTGGTCGAGCTTCACACAGGCACCTATTGCGAGGCGGTGGTCGATGGGGACCAGGACCGGATCGTCCATGAACTGGAGCGCCTGCGCCGGGCGGCGGAGCACGGCGCCAGGATCGGTCTCGAGATCCATGCGGGGCATGGGCTCGCGCTCGACTCGGTCCGGCCCGTCGCTGCCATTCCCCAGATCGTCGAGCTCAATATTGGCCATTCCCTGATCGGCGAGGCGATCTTCCTCGGGCTCGACGAGGCCGTTCGCCGGATGCGCGCCGCCATGGACGAAGGCCGGGCTCAGGTGCGGGCATGATCCTGGGCATCGGATCCGACCTCTGCGACATTCGGCGCATCGAAAGCTCCATCGAGCGCTTCGGGGACCGGTTCACCCACCGCATCTACACGGAGGGCGAGCGGGCAAGGAGCGACCGCCGAGCCGCCCGTGCTCCGTCCTATGCGCGGCGCTTCGCCGCCAAGGAGGCCTGCGCCAAGGCGCTCGGGACGGGTCTGAGCCGGGGCGTGTTCTGGCGCGACATGGAGGTGGTCAACTTGCCGAGCGGCCGGCCGACCATGCGCCTGACCGGCGGGGCGCTGGAGCGTCTGAAGGCCATGACGCCGCAGGGCCACAGGGCCGTGGTTCATATCTCCCTCACGGACGATCCGCCGATGGCTCAAGCCTTCGTGATCATCGAGGCGCTTCCTATCTGAGGGAGGGGCTGCGTTGCGGCGGGACGCACCTTAGGTTAGAGCATGGCCCGGCAGATGCGGTCGAAAGCGGTTTGCACTCGGAGCTGAGTGCAATCCTCTCTCGACGGTCGCGACGGTGGAGGATGGATCCACCGTCCATCCAAGATCATAGGTCGAAAGACGTGAGCGACAAAACCAGCAAATACGTAGGTACCGGCGTGAAGAACGAAGAAGGCGGCCTCTGGGAAACCATCAAGGTCATCATCCAGGCCCTCCTGATCGCGGTCGTGGTCCGCACCGTGCTGTTCCAGCCCTTCAACATCCCGTCGGGGTCGCTGATCCCGACGCTGCTGATCGGCGACTATCTCTTCGTGTCGAAATATTCCTACGGCTATTCGAAACACTCGATCCCCTTCAGCCCCGGCATCTTCTCCGGACGCATCTTCGGTTCGGAGCCGAAGCGCGGCGAGATCGTCGTGTTCAAGCTGCCCAAGGACAATTCGACCGATTACATCAAGCGTGTGATCGGTCTTCCGGGCGACAAGATCCAGGTCATCAACGGCGTGCTGAACATCAACGGCCAGCCGGTCCAGCGCGAGCGGGTGGAGGACTACAAGACCACTGACCTCTATGGCCGCACCATCAGCGTGCCGCAGTACCGCGAGACCCTTCCGGGCGGCGTGACGCACTTCGTCATCGAGCGCGACAACGATCGCGGCTATTGGGACAACACCAACGTCTACACGGTGCAGCCCGGCCATTTCTTCATGATGGGCGACAACCGGGACAACTCGACCGATTCCCGTGATGATGCCAGCGTCGGCCAGGTGCCGTTCGAGAACCTCGTCGGCCGGGCCGAGATCATCTTCTTCTCCATCGACGAGAGCGCATCGCTCTGGCGTCCCTGGGAATGGCCGCAGAAGATCCGCTGGAACCGCCTCTTCGAGCGGATCCGGTAAAGCCGTGGCGCGACGCAAACCGAACCTCGATGAGCTTCTGAACAAGCTCGGTTACCGCTTTGAAAAACCTGAGCTCCTCGACGAGGCGCTGACCCATGTCAGCGCGCCCCAGTCCGGCGGGCAGAGCTACCAGCGCCTGGAATTCCTGGGCGATCGGGTGCTCGGTCTCGCCATCGCCGAGTTGCTGTTCAGGACTTTTCCGACCGCGCCGGAGGGCGAGCTCTCCCGGCGGCTGGCTGAACTCGTGCGCCGGGAGAGCTGCGCCGAGATCGCCATCGCCTGGGATGTCGGCCCCTATCTGAAGCTTGGCGCCGGGGAGGCGCATTCCGGCGAGCGGCGCAACCAGACCATCCTCGCGGATGTCTGCGAAGCGATCATCGGAGCGGTCTTCCTCGACGGCGGCTACGAGGCTGCCAGTGACCTCGTCGAACGGTCCTTCCAGGAATTGCTCGAGGCCCCGCGCCGACCGCTCCGCGACCCGAAGAGCGCCCTGCAGGAATGGGCCCAAGGGCGAGGCCTGCCGCCGCCGACCTATTCGGTGGTGGAGCAGGTCGGACCGGACCATGCGCCGAAATTCCGCGTGGTGGTGAAGGTCAAGGGTGCGGACAACGAATTCGGTTCCGGCACGTCGAAGCGCATCGCGGAACAGGCGGCGGCGCGAAGCCTTCTCATGAGAGAGGGCGTATGGACGGAGGAAGAACATGGAGCAGCCTGAGCAGACGGCCACGAAGGCCGGTTTCGTCGCCCTCATCGGCGCGCCGAATGCGGGCAAGTCGACCCTGTTGAACTCCCTCGTCGGCTCCAAGGTCTCCATCGTCTCGCGCAAGGTGCAGACGACCCGGGCGCTGGTCCGCGGCATCGCCATCGAGGGCGAGGCGCAGATCGTCTTCGTGGACACCCCCGGCATCTTCAAGCCGAAGCGCAGGCTCGACCGGGCCATGGTGACTTCGGCCTGGGGCGGAGCGGGCGATGCGGACGTGATCGCCCTGCTTCTCGACGCGCGCAAGGGCATCGACGAGGAGGCCGAGGCGATTCTGGCGAAGCTCCCGGAACTCAAGCGCCCGAAGGTGCTGATCCTCAACAAGATCGACCTGATCGAGCGCTCCAAGCTCCTGGAGATGGCCGCGAAGGTCAACGAGATGGTGCCTTTCGCCCATACCTTCATGATCTCCGCCCTGAAGGGCGACGGTATCGAGACCCTGAAGCGCCAGCTCGCGGCGATGATGCCGGAAGGCCCCTGGCTCTACCCGGAGGACCAGATCTCGGATGCGCCTTTGCGCATGCTCGCCGCCGAGATCACCCGCGAGAAGATCTACGAGCGCCTGCACGAGGAGCTGCCGTACCAGTCCACCGTCGAGACGGATCAGTGGCAGGTGCGCCCCGACGGATCGGTGCGCATCGAGCAGACCGTGTTCGTCGAGCGCGACAGCCAGCGCAAGATCGTGCTCGGCAAGGGCGGGCAGACGATCAAGGCCATCGGCCAGGCGGCCCGCAAGGAGATCGCCGAGATCGCCGAATCGCCCGTGCACCTCTTCCTCTTCGTGAAGGTGCGCGAGAACTGGAGCGACGATCCCGAGCGCTACCGCGAGATGGGTCTGGAGTTTCCGAGGGGCGGCTAACTCTTGTACGCCGTGCGTAGGCCACCCCAGTGGCGGCCGAAGATGCGGATGGGCGCATCCACCTCCTGCATCATCACGACCTTGCCGCCGCCCATGTCGCGGGCATAGGCCTGGACGACGAAGGGGCGTGTGGAGCGAGCGGCGGTGATGCCGGCGCGGTCGTCGAAGATACGCTTGTTGCGGGCGTTCGCCGCGTTCCACACCGGATCGCCTGCGCGCTGCTGTTGGGCATAGATCCGGTTGTGAATTGGGATGTAGCCGTTGCGGTCGATGGCGAGGCAGAACGCCATGCTTGCATCGGAGGCCAGCACCTTTTCGAGGATCGCCGGCAGGAGCCGCTCGAAGACGGGGAGATAGGCCGTGCCGTATTGGACGGGATCCGTGCCCGGCAGCTTCCTGTAATCGGTGTCGAACACGGCATCGCGGGCGATCGCACCGTCGTCCACAGCGCGCTCGATCAGGCCCTCGACCTGCCGGGCGGTTTCCTGCGCCAGCAGAATGCGCGGCCTGTAGGCGGCCTCGACCTGCGCGATGAAGCCGACGATCCGCGCCTGGGCCTCGGTATCGAGGCGGCCGAAGGCGCAATGAAGGCCCATCGCGCTGGCGGCGACGATCCGCACTGGGACCCGGCCCAGATTCTGAATGTCGAGATCGGCGATGCCGCCTGCCGCGACCGTCAGGTCGACGACCGGAGCCAGCAGCACGCCGCCGGTGCTGATATCGATCAGCCGCGAGGAGGTGCTCCGTCCTCCGATCCGGATCGTGGCCGGGCGGTCGACAGGCAGGCGGTCGGCCTGACGGCGGTCGCCGAGCTCGCTCTGGCGCATGACCGTGACGAAGCGCTGTCCGAGCGCCTTTGCGAGGCCGTCCGCCGTTTTCGTGGCGCTGTCGGCCTGATGCGCGCGCTCGCTCGCGCCGAGGGAAATGGAATCCACGTCCCCGGCGCGTTCGCTGACCTTGCCGGCGCTGCCGGAGGTGACGCTCGCCAGCCGCGACGTTTCCGCGATGGCGGTATTCTGCTCGCCGACCGAGTGGCGCACGCTGTCGAAGACCGGGCGCACGCTCTGGATCGCCTCGACCACCTCCGTCACCGCACCGGTCGATGCCTGGGCCGTCTCGCGCAGACGGTCGATCCGCTGGCGGATGTCGTCGGCGGCCTTGCCGGTCTGGGTCGAAAGCATCTTCACTTCGCTTGCCACGACCGCGAAGCCGCGCCCGGCCGCACCTGCGCGCGCCGCCTCGATGGTGGCATTGAGGGCGAGCAGATTCGTCTGGCGCGCGACCGAGGAGATCGTGTCGACGATCCCGACGATCTCCGCCGTGGCAGCGGAAAGCTGCGCGATGAGATCGCTCGCCTTCTGCGCCGCCTGGATCGCGTTGTCGACGCGCTCGCCGGCGTGGTTCATGGCACGGCCGATCTCGGCCGAGGTTACCGCGAGTTCCTCGGTGGATGAGGCAAGCGAAAGGGTTTCGTGCGACGCCGTCCGGCCGGCTGAGGCCAGTTCTCCGGCGTGGGCGCGGATATCGGCAAGATCCTTTTCCACCGATGCCACATCCGCGGCCGCAACCGCGATGGCCTGGGTGACGCCCAGGATCGCCTTCAGAACATCTGCCTCCAGGGCGTCCACCACCTCCGTATTGAGGCGGTCTTCGCGCGGGGCAGGGGGTGTCGATTCCTCCGGAACGAGGCGAATGTTCTCGTTTGCCTCGTCTTGTTGTGGAGCGCGCCGCAGAATACCGAACATTGCCGGGCTCTCGTCCTTTATGTTGTTAACTCAACGTCACCCGAAAAGGTTAATGAAGGCGAAATACTTGGCTCGTTTCCGTCGAAGGTCGTAATCGGACAGCGAGACCTTTGCCGGCCGTCGTTTCGTGCAGGGATTTGTCCCGGAGCCAAATATTCCCTAAAGTAATCTGTCCGTTCGACGTCGACATTAGGGAGCGTGGATGAGCAGCCCTACCGATCAGACGACGCAAAGGCGTCTCGCAGCGGTCCTCGCCGCTGACGTGGTGGGCTATTCGGATCTGATGTCGAAGGACGAGGAGGGCACCCTGGCCCGGCTGAGGGACCTGCGCCGTCAGGTGATCGAGCCGGGCATCCAGGCTCATCGCGGCCGGCTTGTAAAAACCGTCGGCGACGGATTTCTCGTCGAGTTCGCGAGCCCGCTGTCGGCGATCCGCTGTGCGGTCGATCTGCAGGAGGCGGTTGCCGCCTCTTCGGAGGGCGATGCCAAGCCGTTCCGGCTCCGCATCGGCATCAACCTCGGCGACATCATGATCGAGGAGGACGGCGACATCTTCGGCGATGGTGTGAACATCGCATCCCGCCTGGAACAGATGGCGTTGCCGGGCGGGATCTGCCTGTCCGCCAAGGTCTATGAGGAAGTTCGCGACAAGCTTCGCCTCGCATTCGAGGATCTCGGCGAGCATCAGTTCAAGAACATCGGCCGACCGATCCGGGTCTACTGCATCCTGCTGAGCACGGATGGCGCGCTCGCTCATGGCGAGCGGAAGCTCTCAGCTCCTGCGACCGAGGGGCCATCCATCGCGGTCCTGCCTTTCACGAACCTCAGCAAGGATCCGGAGCAGGAATACTTTGCCGACGGCATCGTCGAGGACATCATCTCGGCCCTGTCCCGGTTCAGGACCTTTCTCGTCATCGCCCGAAACACGACCTTCACTTACAAGGGACGGTCGGTGAACGTACCGCAGGTCGGCCGCGAACTCGGCGTGCGTTATGTGCTCGAAGGCAGCGTCCGGCGCTCCGGCGACAGGATCCGCATCACGGCGCAGCTGATCGATGCCGCGACGGGCATGCATCTGTGGGCCGAGCATTACGACGGCGTCGTCGCGGACGTGTTCGATCTGCAGGATCAGATCACCGCTAGCGTGATCGGGTCGATTCAGCCCTCGATCAGAGCGGCAGAGATCGAGAGAGCACGGCGCAAGCGCCCCGACAATCTTGATGCATACGATCTCGTCATGCGTGCGCTGCCCAATGTCTGGGCTCTCGAATACGATGCCAATCAGGAGGCGACGAGGCTGCTCGAGGAGGCTCTTCGTCTCGACCCGAACTATCCGCTCGCTCTGTCCCTCGCCGCATGGTGCCGCGGTCAAAGGATTGTCTATAACTGGTCTTCGAACGTTGCGGAGGACAAGCGTGAAACGCTGCGCGAAGCGCAGGCTGCAGCGGTACTGGGCCACGATGATCCCTTCATCCTGACCGTCCTTGGAGCAGCCCTGACCATCACCCGTGAATATCAGCGGGCTGCAGCGATGCTCGATCGGGCGCTGTCGCTTGATCCGAACTCGGCCTGGGCATGGAACCGCAGCGGATGGCTGCGCGACTATACGGACGAGCCCGAGATCGCCATCGAACATTTCGAACGCTCGCTGCGCCTAAGCCCCTTCGATCCCATGGCCTTCAACTGCGAACTCGGCATCGGCGGCGCCCACTTCGTCGCGAAGCGCTACGAAGCGGCGGCACACTGGATGGCAAAGGGTTTGGTGTCGAAGCCGTCGGCGACCTGGATCCACCGGACCCTGGCGCCGTCCTATGCCCTGGCGGGAGAACTCGACAAAGCGCGGGGCAGTGTCGGCGAACTGCTCAAGGATTATCCCGAGATCAGGATCTCGCACATCCTGCAGGCCCTGGCCTTCAGCAAAGAAGTCCTGGACCGCTTCGCGGACGGCCTGCGTCAGGCGGGGCTGCCGGAATGAAAAAGACCGGGAGGATTTTCTCCTCCCGGTCCTTCGACCCTACTGCTGGTTCTGTCCCTGAAGCAGCGGCGTGATCCGGCGCATCGCGACGCGGCGGTTCTGCCGTTCCGGCGTCTGCGTGTTCACCTTCAGGTATTGCTCGCCGTAGCCCTGCGTCGTCAGATTTTCGGCAGGGATCTGGAAGCGTTCCGAGAGGATCGTCGCAACCGTCTCCGCTCGTCGATCGGAGAGGGTGAGATTGTCCTCGTCCGAACCGACGGCGTCGGTGTGGCCTTCGATCAGGAAGATCTCGTTCGGATTTCGCGACAAGGCGGAGCGGATGGCCTGGGCGATGCCCGTCAGCGCACCGGCCTGATCTCCCGCCAGCTCCCACGAACCGAACTCGAAGGTGACGGTGTCGACGTCCACCCGGCGCATGCGCTCGCGCAGCGGCTGGCTGCGGCGAACCTCGTCGAGCGTATAGGAGCGCTCGATGCGGTCGACGGGCGGAGCGGTGAAGGCTTCCACGAGATCCTCCTGCGAGGCGTCCTCCACATCCACGATGTATTCCTCACGCGGAATGCGCACGACCGGCGGCGGCAGGCGGACCACATCCTCCTGGACATAGCCGTAGCCCGGACGGCGATCGATGCCGCCGCGACGGTTCTCGATCAGCACGACCTCCTGACCGGCCGGCTCGCGCCGCACCCGCCGGATGAGATTGCCGTCCGAATCCCGCACGGTCACGATCTCGGATCCATCCGGGCGGCGCACGACGGTGTATTCCTCATCAGCGCCGCGGCGCTCGACGCGCACGTCGGCATCGCGATACGTGCGGCGGAACCGCTCGGTCTCGTCATGGCGGATGATGACCTGATTGCCCTCTCGGATGATCGTGCGGTTGCCCGGTTCCTCGATGATGACGCGGTTGCCTTCGCGGCGCTCGCGACGATCGCGGCGCAGGTCGTCGATACGCACCTGCGAGGGGTCGAGAGGTGCGGCACGGCCCGGAAAAGCCTGCTGCGGCGGACGTTGCCCAGGCGCCTGCTGGAAGGGAGCTGAGGGTACCGGAGGCGTCGGCTGGGCACGGCTCGCAGGAGGCGCTGCGGGAGCGGGCGGCGGAGGCGCGGGCTGCGCCGCGGCCGGAGGCGGGGCAGGCGGCGTAATGGGCTGCACCTGGACCGGGCGCTGGCCGCGGGTCCTGTCCGGGTTCTCCGTATTGTCCGAGCGGCCCGGTCGCTCGCGCTCGGCGGGGGCCTGTTGCTGGATTGGCGCCGGGGGAGCCGCGGGCTGAGCGGCCGGCGGAGGTGCGGCAGGGCGTCCCGGTGTGGCCGGAGCCTGGGGCCGCGGGCGTTCCGCGGGCGGTCGCTCGCGTTCCTGTGTGGCTGGACGTTGCGGTCGCGCCGGCGTCTCCGCCGGGGGCTGAGCCCGCTCGGCAGGGGCTGGAGGCGTGGGTCGGGCCGGGTTCGCGGGAGCGGTGCTGGCCGGCGGTGCAGGCCGCTCGGCTGGCGGTGCGGGCCGCTCGGCCGGCGGACCCTGCTCGCGGCGCGGACGCCCGGGGCCGTCATCCGGACCCGCCCCACCCGGGCCTGCTCCTCGCGGTGGACGGGGGCCGCGATCCTCGGAGGCGCCAGGGCCTCTCTGATCCTGGCCGCCCTGATCTTGTCCGCCCTGCCGGCGTTCACCGCCTGGACGGCCGCCACGCTCGCCATCCTGCCCCTGCCGTCGCTGGCGGGCGCCGGGCGGCAATTCCTCGTCGGTCGCCGGCCCGGCCTGGGCCAGGACGAGCGGCGTTTCGGAGGCGGATGGGAGGGCGGAGACGTGCACCGGCAGCAGCATCAGGGGAATGGCGGCACTCGCAAGAAACAGGTTGGAAAGCTTCATGATCCTCAATTCATCAACTGGCAGATTGAAGGTGATCGACAATGAGAGGGCGGGAGTTTGGTTCCGCCGAAAGCGGGATTCTGCTTTTGAAACAGAATTTTAGAAGTTCGCGGATATCGTTGAAAAACATGGATGAATGTCGCCTGAATGCTTACATCAGGGGTTCAGGGTTCGACCGGGAACGTCACCCACAAACGTCTTGGCTGGGCTTGTCCCGGCCATCCCGAGGCTGAGAAGCGCGGCGCTTCAATCAATCGGGATCACCGGCACATGGCCGGCGATGACGGTGAAGGTTAGTTCCTGAATGGACTCTCAGGAAACACGCTTGCCGAAGGCACCCGACACGGATGCAATGGACTGATGAAGGCGTCGTTCTCGGCGTCCGCAAACACGGGGAGACCAGCATCATCCTCGAGCTGATGACGCGCGCCCACGGGCGTCATATGGGGCTCGTCCATGGCGGCCGCTCGAAAACCCTGCAGGCGGTCCTCCAGCCCGGCAATACGGTCCAGGCAACCTGGCGGGCGCGGCTCGATGAGCATCTCGGCACGTATCAGGTCGAGGGCCTGAACTTGAGGGCGGCGCGCCTCATGGGCTCGTCGATGGCGCTCTACGGTCTGGCGACGCTCGCCCATCTCATGCGCTACTTTCCCGAGCGCGACCCGCATTTCGCCCTCTTCGAGACCCTGACCGTCCTCGTGGACCACCTGGACGATCCCGACCTCGCCCCGGCGCTGTTCGTGCGCTTCGAGCTCGCCATGCTGACCGAGCTCGGCTTCGGCCTCGACCTCACGAGCTGCGCCGCCACCGGCAGCGAGCGGGATCTCACCTACGTATCCCCGAAGAGCGGCAGGGCCGTTTCGGCGGCGGCCGGGGAGCCCTACAAGGACCGCCTGCTCAAGCTTCCGGGCTTCCTGATCGGCCAGAGCCGCTCCAACCGGCCGGGCGAGGAGGAGATCCGGGCCGGATTTGCGCTGACGGATTTCTTCCTGCATCAGAACGTCTTCGACCCGCAGGGCCAGCGGGCGCCGGAGGAGCGGGCGCGTTTCGTCGCACTGGCCACCGCTGGGGACGAATGATGTTTGTTTCTGTTATGTTCTCATTTCAGATGATAAGAAGCGATTCGCTGTTGAGGATTTCGAGATTGAGGATTTCGAGCCATGGGTAAGCCGGTCAATCCGCCGTCAGGGGGCGAGATCGAGAACATCAATCTCAAGGATGCCCTCGAGGAGCGCTATCTCGCTTACGCGCTCTCCACCATCATGCACCGGGCGCTGCCGGATGCGCGCGACGGCCTGAAGCCGGTCCACCGCCGCATCCTGCACGCCATGCGCCTGCTGCGCCTCGACCCCCGGTCGGCGCCGAAGAAATGCGCCCGCATCGTCGGCGACGTGATGGGTCAGTTCCACCCCCACGGCGACCAGTCGATCTACGATGCGCTGGTGCGCATGGCGCAGGATTTCGCCCAGCGCTATCCGCTCGCGGACGGGCAGGGCAATTTCGGCAACATCGACGGCGATAACGCCGCGGCCATGCGCTACACCGAGGCGAAATTGACGGAGGTGGCGCGCCTCCTGCTCGAGGGAATCGACGAGGATTCGGTCGATTTCCGCGAGACCTACGACCAGACCAACGAGGAGCCGGTGGTGCTCCCCGCAGCCTTCCCGAACCTGCTCGCCAACGGCTCGCAGGGCATCGCGGTCGGCATGGCGACGTCGATCCCGCCGCACAACGCCGCCGAACTCTGCGACGCGGCGCTGCATCTCATTTCGAAGCCGAATGCGACCTCCGAGCAGCTGATGCAGTTCGTGCCGGGCCCGGACCTGCCGACCGGCGGCATCATCGTCGACACGCCCTCCGCCATGGCCGAGACCTACCGCACCGGCCGCGGCTCCTTCCGCGTGCGCGCCCGCTGGGCGAAGGAAGATCTCGGCCGCGGCAACTGGCACATCGTCGTCACCGAGATTCCCTATTCGGTGCCGAAGTCGCGCCTGATCGAGAAGATCGCGGAGCTGCTGCAGGAGAAGAAGCTGCCGCTGCTCGCCGACGTGCGCGATGAATCCGCCGAGGACATCCGCGTCGTGCTCGAGCCGCGTGCGAAAACGGTCGATCCGATCATCCTGATGGAATCGCTCTTCAAGCTCACCGAGCTCGAGAGCCGCATTCCGATGAACGTGAACGTGCTCGCCGGCGGCAAGGTGCCGAAGGTGTTAAGCCTCGCCGAATGCCTGCGCGAGTGGCTCGACCATCGCCGCGAGGTGCTGATCCGCCGCTCCGGCTTCCGCCTCGCCGCCATCGACCGGCGCCTGGAGATCTTGGGCGGGTTGCTCATCGTCTATCTCGACCTCGACCGGGTGATCAAGATCATCCGCGAGGAGGACGAGCCGAAGCAGGAGCTGATGCGTTTCTTCAAGCTCACCGAGGTTCAGGCCAACGCCATCCTCGACACGCGCCTGCGGTCGCTTCGAAAGCTCGAGGAGATGGAACTCAAGCGCGAGCAGAAGGACCTGCAGAACGAGAAGGCGAAGATCGAGGAGCTTCTGGGCTCCGAGAAGGTGCAGTGGAAGACGATCTCCGCCGAGATCAAGGAGGTCCGCAAGACTTTTGGACCGGACACGCCTCTCGGCCGCCGCCGCACCACCTTCGCCGAGGCGCCGGACACCTCCGACATCGATTTCGCGGAAGCCATGATCGAGCGCGAGCCGATCACGGTGATCGTGTCCGAAAAGGGCTGGATCCGCGCCATGAAGGGCCATCAGGCCGATCTCTCCGGCGTGCAGTTCAAGGGCGACGATGCGCTGAAAACGGCCTTCTTCGCCGAGACCACGTCGAAGATCGTCGTGGTGGCGGATAACGGCCGCTTCTTCACCCTCGATGCTTCCAAACTGCCCGGCGGCCGCGGCTTCGGCGATCCGATCCGCCTCATGGTCGATCTGGAGGAGGGCGCCGATTTCGTCGCCGCCTTCCCGTACCGGGCCGGCTCGAAGCTTCTGGTGGTCGCCACCGACGGACGTGGCTTCGTGGTGCCGGCGGACGATACGACCGCCAACACCCGCAAGGGCAAGCAGATCCTCAACCTCGATGCGCCCGCCAAGATGGTGGTCTGCGCGGAGGCCGAGGGCGATCACATCGCGATCATCGGCGAGAACCGCAAGCTCCTGATCTTCCCGTCGAAGCAGGTGCCGGAAATGACCCGCGGCAAGGGCGTGCGCCTCCAGCGCTACAAGGACGGCGGCGTCTCCGACGCCAAGGTCTTCAAGCTCAAGGAGGGCCTGACCTGGAAGGACACCTCGGGCCGCACCTGGACGGTGGCCAAGGAGGACCTCCGCGACTGGATGGGCGACCGGACCGAGGCGGGCCGCCTGCCGCCGAAGGGTTTTCCGAAGTCGAACAAGTTCGGGGAGTGAGGATCAATCCTCTTTTCCCACGTCATGGCCGGGCTTGTCCCGGCCATCCACGTTTCAAGAAACACTGCCCTCGTCCTGAGGAGGTCGCGGAGCGACCGTCTCGAAGGAGCCTCCAGAGAACACCGAACCCTCCTTCGAGACGCCGCTTTCAGCGGCTCCTCAGGATGAGGTGAATGTGTATTGAAAGCGAGATCACCGGCACGAGGCCGGTGATGACATGTTGAGAGTCAGGCTGCCGTAGCGCGTTCACTCCGCCCGCACCCAGCCATGCGCGAGCAGCCGCTCCTGCGGCTTGAATCGGGCCTTGTAGGCCATCTTCTTGGAGCCCTCGACCCAGTAGCCGAGATAGAGGTAGGGCAGGCCCATCGCCTTGGCGCGGCGGATGTGGTCGAGGATCATGAAGGTGCCGAGGCTGCGGGCCTGCTGATCCGGCTCGTAGAACGAATAGACCATGGACAGGCCGTCGCTCATCTCGTCGGTGAGGCAGACGGCGATGAGATCGCCCGAGCCCCTGCCGGTGATGCCGCTGTCGATGCCGCGCCGGCGGTATTCGATCAGCCTCGTGTCCACATGGCTGTCCTCGACCATCATGGAATAATCGAGCACCGACATGTCGGCCATGCCGCCGTCGGCATGGCGCAGATCGACATAGCGTCGGAACAGGGAATATTGCTCGGAGCTCGGCCTGTTCGGCAGCGCCTGGCCGATCAGGTCGGCATTGTCCTTGAGAACCCGCTTCAGATTGCCCGAAGGTTCGAACTCGTCGACGAGGACCCGCACCGAGACGCAGGCCCGGCAGGTGTCACAGGCCGGCCGGTAGGCGATGGTCTGCGACCGGCGGAAGCCGCCTTGCGTGAGGATCTCGTTCAGCTCCCGCCCGCGCCGTCCGACGATATGCGTAAACACCTTGCGCTCCTCCTTGCCCGGCAGATAGGGGCACGCGGACGGGGAGGTGAGGTAGAATTGCGGGGCGTCGCGGGGCTGGCTCGTCAATCGGGAAAGCCTCGTGGAGAAACCTTGAGCGCTTCGTCAACGCTCGAAGGATAACATTGGTGTCCGTGGCGTCCAGGAAAAGAAGGGGGAATGTCACAGGGGTTTGTGTGCGAGGGATTGGCTGGGAAATGAACCGCGTGTTTCCCTCCCCCTTGCGGGGAGGGATGAAGGGTGGGGGTGGTACGACAGGGTGCGTGATTAAACCAGTCAGGCACCGTCGCAGTCTTCATGGGTTCTGAAAGAAGCGCCGCGCTCTGACTTTGCGACCCCCACCCTCGATCCCTCCCCGCAAGGGGGAGGGAGGAAGCTGACATTAAGCCCGCACCACCATCATGCCGGTGAGCAGGTCGCGGATGAAGCGGCGGTCGTCGCGGACGAAGCCGACGAGCACGTCGCAGAGCCAGAGCAGGAAGGTCGAGATCGCGACATAGAAGAACAGCGCATGCACCGCCGCCGCGAGCGGCGAGGGGCCGCGGCCTGTGCGCGGGTCGATGACGCGCAGGCCCATGTAGCGCATGCCGACCGTCGCCTGCGATGAGCCGCCGATGGTCACCGCGTTGTAGACGATGAAGATCAGAGCGGTGAGCGGCAGGGCGAAGAACAAGCCCCAGCCCAGTCCCAGCGTGATGAGCCCGAGAAAGAAGATCGCGATCGAGATCAGCACGACCCAGAGCGCGATGACCACGAGGTCGATCAGATAGGCCCAGAAACGCCGCGAGATGACACCTTCCGTCAGCCGGGTGTCCGCCTCATAGGACGGGTAGTTCAGGGTCGGCGGGTAGGGTCGGTTGACCATCGGTGTCTCCTCAGAAGGCGGTCTCGGGCAGGCTGCGGGATTCGATCCGCTGCGGTGCGAGCCCCTCGGCTGCGAGGGTCTCGAACACCTCCAATGTATGTTGTCTGTCCCGAGTTTCGATAGTGATGTCGATGGAAACGCCTTTGGCGGGCACGTCGAGGAAGAGACGGCCGTGGGAGACCTCCAGGATATTGGCGCCGAGGCTGCCGAGCAAGCTCGCCACCCGACCGAGCAGGCCGGGCCTGTCGTTGGAGGTGATGCGGAAGGAGGTGATGCGGTCGTCGCGCTCCAGTTCACGCACCATCACCGAGGCGAGGATGCGCGCGTCGATATTGCCGCCGCAGAGCACGAGGCCGACTCGCTTGCCCTGGAAATGCTCCGGGTTCGCCAGCATGGCGGCAAGGCCCGCAGCGCCTGCGCCCTCCGCCATGGTCCGCTGCAGGGTGGCATAGGCATTCACCGCCCGCTCGATCAGTGCTTCCTCGACGGGAATGATCTCGGGGACGAGATCGCGCACGATGGGAAGCGGCAATTGGCCCACGGTCTTGACCGCGATGCCTTCCGCCAGCGTCGCGCCGCCGATGGGACGGTTCTCGCCGCGAATGGCGTTGCGGAAGGACGGATAGAGGGCCGCTTCGACACCGACGATCTCGATCTCGGGCTTGATCGCCTTCGCGGCCACCGTGATGCCGGAGATCAGGCCGCCGCCGCCGATGGGAACCACGATCTGGTCGAGGTCGGGCTCATCCTCCAGCATCTCAATGGCGATGGTGCCCTGGCCGGCCATCACCTTGGGATCGTCATAGGGATGGACGAAGATCAGCCCCTCCGCCTCCGCGATCTCGCGGGCGCGGGCCGCCGACTCGTAGAGCGTCTCGCCTTCAAGGATCACCCGCGCGCCGTAGGAGCGCGTGTTCTCCGCCTTCACCAGGGGAGTGCCCTCCGGCATGACGATGGTCGCAGGGATGCCGAGGCGGCGGGCATGATAGGCGACGGCCTGGGCGTGATTGCCGGCGGACATGGCGATGACGCCGCGCGAGCGCTCCGCCTCGCTCAGGCTTTCCAGCTTCGTGGCGGCCCCGCGCTCCTTGAAGGAGCCGGTCGGCTGCATGTTCTCGTGCTTCACGAAGACGGTGGCGCCGGTGAGCTGCGACAGGCGAGGAGCGGGCACGAGGGGCGTCCGCAGGACCTTGCCCCGGATCGTCTCCGCTGCGCGCTGCACGTCTTCGATGGTGATGGCGTATTCGGCCACGTCGTCCTCCGGACTTGTCATTATAGACCTTTAAACCGGTCTTGGCGTCGGATCCCTGAAACCCAGGAGGCCGCCGGGCCTGAAGATCAGGAACACGACCAGGGCAATGTAAAGCGCCATGTCGCGCATCTCGATCGGCAGATAGGCGGACCAGAGGGTTTCGAACAATCCCACGGCGAAGCCTCCTAGCATTGCTCCGGGGATCGAGCCAATGCCGCCGATGATGGCGGCGATCAGGGCCTTGAGCCCGTACTGGAACCCGCCGGCGAAGCCCAGGCCCCCGTATTGGGCGACGATCAGCATGCCGGACAGGCCCGCCATCGCGCCGGCAAGTGCCAGGGTCTGCAATAGGAGGCGGGGTCCGTCGACGCCGAGCAGCGCCGCCGCTCGGGCATCGTCCGCATAGGCCCGCCACGCGCGTCCGAAGCCGGTCGCCTGCACCAGCCAGAGGAGGCCGGATGCCGCAACGACACCGATTCCCGCTGTGATGGCCGTAATCGGCGTCAGGCTGACGATGAAGTCGCCGGCGCGGGCAAGCGGTCGCGCTTCCGCCCAGATCGGTGGCAACCAGACCGTCACGGGGCTCTGCACGAGCCTCAGGTATTCCATCAGGAACAGGGACATGCCGACGGTCGCGATCAGGCTCGGTTGCGGGCTTTCCGCCGTAATGCGGCCGATGGTGAAATATCCGCTGACCGCGCTGTGGATCGCACCGGCGAAGAGCGCCCCTGCAAGACCGGCCGCGAGCCCGAGGATCGGCGAGCCGATGCCGTGGGTGAGGAGGATCGCGGCACCCGCGACCGTTGCCGCCGAGCCTATGGCGGCGAGCTCGCCGAAGGCGAGATTGATCCGCCCGCTCAAGCCGAAGACGAGGGCGAAGGCGACGGAGAGCAGGGCGTAGATCGCCGTCCGCGGGAGGCTGACCAGGATCTGCTGCAGCCAATAGGCAAGGCTCGATGGGATATCGACCACATCGGCCTCGGCACGGCTGCCGGGATCGCCGGCCGCCCCTTCCGGGGTGTCGAGATAATAGCGCTTGAGCAGGTAGAGGCTGGCGCCGGACATCGGGCCTTCTTCGGTGGCGAGGCCGATGAGATCGGCCTTGCGGACCGCAAGCCCCTCGGCCGCGAACTGGCATATGGCGTAGCGTTCGAGGACGGGGCGATCAGGATATCGCGCCACATAGTCGACACGCAGGCTGCGCGGCACCGGGCCTTCGCGCACACGCTCCACGGTGACGACCGCGTCGGGATTGAGGGCGGGCAAGGCGGAGCGGCAGACCCGGGCCTGGTCGGCGTCGATGGCGATTCCGCAGGCGGCGAGGAGGGAAAGAGCGAGCAGGTGGGGTGCGAACCGTACGAACCTCGAAAATGGGCTCATGAAAGTCATGCACCGTTTTTCCCTCCCCCTTGCGGGGAGGGGTAGGGGTGGGGGTGGTTTGGCTGGGTGAGAGATTTAGTGGGTGTAGCAGCCCTCACGGCTTCAGAACTCGGGACAGAGCTCCGACATTCCGACCCCCACCCTTCATCCCTCCCCGCAAGGGGGAGGGAAATACGCGGGGCACGCTCGACCGACCAGTCCCTGAAGAGCTGAGAGCCTGACACGGGGGGCGTTCGTTGTTGTCTTCGCGCGAAATCAGCCCTGCTTCAGCTTCTCCGCCACCCGCGGGGCGAAATAGGTGAGGATGCCGTCCGCGCCTGCACGCTTGAAGGCCAGAAGGCTTTCCATCATCGCCCGCTCCCCGTCGATCCAGCCGTTCATGGCCGCTGCCTGGATCATGGCATACTCGCCGGAGACTTGGTAGGCGAAGGTCGGAACGGCGAAGGTGTCCTTCGCCCGGCGCACGATGTCGAGATAGGGCATGCCGGGCTTGACCATGATCATGTCCGCGCCTTCCTCGAGATCGAACGCGATTTCGCGCACGGCCTCGTCGGAATTCGCCGGGTCCATCTGGTAGGTGCGCTTGTCGCCGACGAGGCATGCGCTGGTGCCGATGGCGTCCCGGAACGGGCCGTAGAAGGCGGAGGCGTATTTCGCCGCATAGGCCATGATCTGCACGTCGAGGAACCCGGCCTCGTCGAGGCCCTCGCGGATGGCGGCGACGCGCCCGTCCATCATGTCGGAGGGCGCGATGACGTCGGCGCCGGCCTCGGCCTGGAGCACTGCCTGGCGGACCAGGAGCGCGACCGTCTCGTCGTTGAGGATCCGCTCGCCGTCCATTACGCCGTCATGGCCGTGGCTGGTATAGGGATCGAGGGCGACGTCGCAGATGATGCCGATCTGCGGCACCGCCTTCTTGATCTCGCGGGCGGCGCGACAGACGAGGTTGCGGCTGTTGAGGGATTCGGACCCGGTCGGGTCGCGCAACGATGGGTCGGTATAGGGGAAGAGGGCGATGGCCGGGATGTCGAGGGCTGCGGCCCGCTCGGCCTCGCGCACGGCCTCAGTGATGGTCAGCCGCTCGACACCTGGCATGGACGCCACGGCCTCGCGTCCGCTGGTGCCTTCGACCACGAAGATCGGCCAGATCAGGTCGTTTGCCGTCAGCACGTTCTCGCGCACCAGTCGCCGCGACCACTCGGCCTTGCGGTTGCGCCGCGGGCGGTGGGACAGGTTCAGGGAGCGGGCAGGGGCTTCCTCTGAAGCGGGGCGGGGGAACGGCGACAGTTTCGACATCATCCTCATCCAAAGCCGGCTTCGATGCGCCGGCCCGTATCCAGAGCGTTAGCACATTTAAAATGCTCTAAAAAAGGGTTCGAGGTCGCACATTGCCGGGATCCGTGGAAGATTGGCGTCAATCCAGCCATGCATTGGCGGCTGCGCCCGTTTGTCATGTCCTCTCCGCCGTCATCCCCGGGCTTGTCCCGGGACCCACGTCTTTGAACCGCAGTAGTTCCCAAGACGTGGGTGGCCGGATCAAGTCCGGCCATGACGATGAGGTTGCAGTTCTCGGCGGCCGCCGGCCGGGAATGACACAGTGTCCATTGACGGCCGGCCCCGGCCTTGTTTTATGCCGCGAAGAGATGAAGGAGCGTTTCATGGATGAGAGCGAAGTTCTCTGCGAGAAGCAGGGCGAGGCGGGCCTCATCACGCTCAATCGTCCGAAGGCGCTCAACGCCCTGACGCTCGGCATGGTCCGCGAGATGCGCCGCGCTCTCGATGCCTGGGAGGACGATCCGGAGGTCACTCGCATCGTCGTCCAGGGCGCGGGCGAGAAGGCCTTCTGCGCCGGCGGCGACATCCGGCAGCTCACGGAGGACCTCAAGGCCGGCAATCGCGAGGCGGCGCTCGCCTTCTGGCGCGAGGAGTACCAGCTCAACATCGCGATCAAGCGCTATCCCAAGCCCTATGTCTCCCTCATCGACGGCATCGTCATGGGCGGCGGGGTCGGCATCTCCCTGCATGGTACCTACCGGGTCGCGGGCGAGCGCTATCTCTTCGCCATGCCCGAGGTCGGGATCGGGTTCTTTCCCGATGTCGGCGCGACCTATGCGCTCCCGCGACTGCCCGGTCGGTTCGGGATGTATCTCGCGCTCACGGGCGACAGGGTGAAGCGTGCCGATGCGGTCATGCTCGGCCTTGCCACCCACTCGGCCGCGAGCGAAAGCATTCCCGCTCTGCGCGAGGCTTTGCTCGCCGGCGAGCCGGTCGACGCGGCTCTGGCCCGGTTCTCGGCCGATCCCGGCCCCGCCCCTCTGGAGGCGGAACGGGCGGTGATCGATGCCTGTTTCTCGGCCGACAGCGTCGCAGCGATCCTCGATCGTCTGGACGAGGCTGCGGCGAAAGGCTCCGCATTCGCAGAAAAGACGGCGGCCGGAATGCGCGCCAAGTCGCCGACGAGCATGAGCCTCGCCTTCGAGCAGGTGCGCCGGGGCGTGGCCATGGAGTTCGAAGAGGCGATGAAGACCGAATTCCGCATCGTCTCGCGCATCGGCGAGGGGCATGATTTCCACGAGGGCGTCCGCGCCGTGCTGATCGACAAGGACAACCGGCCGCAATGGCGGCCGGCCTCGATCGAGGCTATCGACCCGGCCGTGATCGAACACCACTTCGCGAGCCTCGGGCCGCAGGAACTGGAGGCCATCTGATGGCACGCAGCGGCTCTCAGAGCGCCACCGGCCACTCGGCCCGGGAGTACCTTTCGGACCGCATCGAGGAGCGCCCCTCGGCGCCCTCCGGCCTGCGCTGGAGCCTGGTCCTCACCGGGTTCATGCGCATCCTGGCGATTCTCTGGATCATGAAGGGGTTGAGCTCCTGGGCGGTGATCCTCGGGATCTGGACCCCCGTCGGCCAGTTCGAGGCCCGGTCGACCGGCTATCAGGCCACCGTGATCTATTTCGCGCTCATCGACCTGATCGCGGCCGTGGGCCTGTGGATGGCGAGCACCTGGGGCGGAATCATGTGGCTCCTCGCCATCATGAGCCACCTGATTCTCGCCGCCTTCTTCCCGGGAATCGTCTCCGGCGGTCTCGTCACCGTGGCTTTCTTCCTCACGCTGATCGCGGTCTATCTCGCCGTCGCGTGGCTCGCCGCGCGGGAGGGGCATTGAACCGGCCAAGCTGCTCACGCAGAAGTGTATCCTCAACACCACAGTTCAAAGTTACATAGGCTCCGAAGGCGGTTCCGAGGCGCAAGGTGCGCGGTGTCAGGCCGTTTGCCATAAAACGGCCCCGATGTTCCTCGTTTTCGATACCGTTCTTTAATCCTATCCCGGCACTTATCGCTGGGAGAGGGGCAGATGCGGGCGCTCGTCCGCCGGCTCCTTAAGTCGACAACATCTAACCGGGAAGAGCCTGCGCTCATGTTCTCTCGCCGTACCCTTCTGACCGGATCGCTTGCCCTGATCTTCACGCCCGCTACCGGCGCCCTGGCCCAGCAATTCGCCCAGAGCCAGGCCGAGTGGTCGCAGAACTACGAGGCGGTCTCCCGCACCCGCGTGCAGCGGACCGCGACCCCGATGCTGTCTCCGGACGCGCTCGCCGCGACCGAGCAGATGATCGAGTATTACCGGAACATCGCCGCCCGCGGCGGCTGGCAACCCGTACAGGGCGTCCAGGGCCTGCGCGTCGGCTCGAAGAGCCCGGCGGTCATCGCGCTACGCCAGCGCCTCATCATCACCGGCGATCTCGACCAGAGTGCCGGCGAATCGCCGATCTACGATTCCTACGTCGAGGCAGGCGTGCGCCGCTTCCAGGCCCGTCACGGCATCAGCTCCACCGGCACCGTGACCGCTCCGACGGTCCAGGCCATGAACGTGCCGGTCGAGATGCGCATCCGCCAGCTCGAAATCAACGTGAGCCGCCTGCGCAGCCTCGTCGGCGGGCTCGGCAACAAATACGTGGTCGCCAACATCCCGGCTGCCCTCGTCGAGACGATCGAAGGCGGCGTCGTCCACACCCGCCACGCTGCCGGCGTCGGCAAGATCGACCGTCAGTCGCCGCTGCTGAACTCCAAGGTGGTCGAGGTCAACTTCAACCCGTTCTGGACCGTGCCCGCTTCGATCATCAAGAAGGATCTGATCCCGAAGATGCAGAAGGAGCCGAACTATCTGACGGACAACAAGATCCGCATCTTCAACGGCAACACCGAGCTGTCGCCGTCGCAGGTGAACTGGTTCTCGGACGAGGCGACCCGCTACCGCTTCCGCCAGGATCCGGGCGGCGATCTGAACTCCATGGGCTTCGTGCGCATCAACATCCCGAACCAGCACGGGGTCTACATGCACGACACGCCGTCCAAGGGCATCTTCGGCGACGATTTCCGCTTCGTCTCCTCGGGCTGCATCCGCGTGCAGAATGTGCGCGATTACATCGAGTTCCTGCTGAAGGACACCCCCGGCTGGAGCCGCGAGCAGATCGACGCCGCCTTCAAGTCAGGCGAGCGCATCGACGCGCGCCTGACGCAGCCGGTTCCGATCCACTGGGTCTACGTCACCGCCTGGGCGACCCCGGACGGCCTCGTGCAGTTCCGCGACGACATCTACAACAAGGACGGCCTCGGCAACGCCATCCCGGTTGCAAGCCGCACCCCGACCGAGCCGGATGCGGAGATGTTCCTGCAGAACTGAGGTTCTGTCAGGCCTCATATCCTCCGTCGTCATCCCCGTCCCCTCGACGTCATCCCCGGGCTTGTCCCGGGGACCCACGTCTTTGCAGGGTTGCGGTTCCCAAGACGTGGGTGGCCGCAACAAGTGCGGCCATGACGTAGTGGTGTCATCCCCAGCGGCCGCAGGCCGGGAAGGGGATCCACCGGCACGCTCAGCGCTATAGATTCCCTTCCCCTCCGCTGCGCTTCGGCCGGGAATGACATTGTCGGCCAGCCCGCCCTCCCGCAGACCGTTGCATTTCCAAAGCAGCGTGGGCATGTCTCAAGCGTGGGTTGGCGCCCTTGAGCCAGCCATGATAAAGCCCTGGCAAATTCGGACCGAGCGGCCGGCTCCTGCCGGGCTCACAGCAGGCGAGGTTACCCATGAGCGCGAGTGAAGCGGCACGAAGCCATCTCTCCAACAGCTTTTTCTCGGCAAGCCTCGCCGACAGCGATCCCGAGATCGCCCGCGCCATCGGGCTCGAACTCGGCCGCCAGCGCGACGAGATCGAGCTGATCGCCTCCGAGAACATCGTCTCCCGCGCCGTGCTGGAAGCGCAGGGCTCGGTGATGACCAACAAGTATGCGGAGGGCTATCCGGGCCGCCGCTATTACGGCGGCTGCCAGTTCGTCGACATCGCCGAGGAGCTCGCCATCGAGCGCGCCAAGCGCCTGTTCGACTGCAAGTTCGCCAATGTGCAGGCCAATTCCGGTTCCCAGGCCAACCAGGCCGTGTTCATGGCGCTGATGAAGCCCGGCGACACCTTCATGGGCCTCGATCTCGCCTGCGGCGGCCACCTGACCCACGGTTCGCCCGTGAACATGTCCGGCAAGTGGTTCAACGTGGTGAGCTACAAGGTGCGCGAGAGCGACCAGATCATCGACATGGACGAGGTTGCCCGCCTTGCCCGCGAGCACAAGCCGAAGGTGATCGTCGCCGGCGGCTCGGCCTATTCCCGATTCTGGGACTTCGCCCGCTTCCGCGAGATCGCGGACGAGGTCGGCGCCTTCTTCATGGTCGACATCGCCCATTTCGCGGGCCTCGTCGCCGGCGGTGCCCATCCCTCGCCGTTCCCGCACGCCCATGTGGTCACCACCACCACCCACAAGACCCTGCGTGGCCCGCGCGGCGGCATGATCCTCACCAACGAGGAGGACATCGCCAAGAGGGTGAATTCGGCGATCTTCCCCGGCCTTCAGGGCGGCCCGCTGATGCATGTGATCGCGGCCAAGGCCGTGGCCTTCGGCGAGGCCCTGCGCCCCGAGTTCAAGCTCTACGCCCGCTCTGTGGTCGACAACGCCAAGGTGCTCGCCGACACAATGCTGGACGGCGGCTACGCGATCGTGGCCGGCGGCACCGATAACCACCTGATGCTGGTCGACCTGCGCCCGAAGAAGCTCACCGGCAAGGCGGCGGAGGCCGCTCTCGGCCGCGCCCACATCACCTGCAACAAGAACGGCGTTCCCTTCGATCCGGAAAAGCCGATGGTCACCTCCGGCATCCGCCTCGGCACCCCCGCCGCCACCTCGCGCGGCTTCGGAATCGCCGAGTTCAGGAAGGTGGGCGAGCTGATCGTCGAGACCCTCGACGGCCTCGCGAAGAACGGCGAGGAGGGCAATGCGTCGGTCGAGGCATCGGTGAAGACGCGCGTCCACGAGCTGACCCGTCGCTTCCCGATCTATGCCTGAGGTTTAGGCCGAACCCATGCGCTGCCCCTATTGCGGGAGCCTGGACACCCAGGTGAAGGATTCCCGCCCCACGGACGATTCCTCGTCCATCCGCCGCCGCCGCATCTGCCCGGATTGCGGCGGCCGCTTCACGACTTTCGAGCGCGTACAGCTGCGCGAGCTGACGGTCATGAAGCGCTCGGGGCGGCGCGTGCCCTTCGACCGCGACAAGCTCCAGCAATCGGTCGATGTGGCGCTGCGCAAGCGTCCGGTCGATCCCGAGCGCGTCGAGCGGATGATCAACGGCATCGTTCGCCAGCTCGAGAGCATGGGCGAAGGCGAGGTGCCGAGCGAGACGGTCGGCGAACTCGTCATGGAAGGCCTCAAGGGCCTCGACGACGTGGCTTATGTGCGCTTCGCCTCCGTCTACAAAAACTTTCGTGAGGCCAAAGACTTCGAAGAGATTCTTGGCAAGCTGGCTGAAGGCGAGAGCGAGGAGAATCTTCTGCCTCCGCCCAAGAAGAAGCGTGCCCCGAGCGAGCAATGAACTCCTCGGGGGCAACAGGGCAGCAATCCGAGCGGATCTTTCAGGACGAGCGCTTCATGCGCCTGGCGATCGCTCTTGGCTCGCGCCACCTCGGCCTGACTTGGCCGAACCCGTCCGTCGGTGCCGTGGTGGTGGACGAGAGCGGCGCGGCTCCGGTCGTCGTCGCACAGGGCATGACCCGGCCCGGCGGCAGGCCGCATGCGGAGCGCATGGCGCTGGAGGCTGCAGGTGAGCGCGCCAGGGGCGCTGCCCTCTATGTGACCCTCGAGCCCTGCGCCACACGCAGCAGCCGTGATCATGGCCCGTCCTGCACCGATCTCATCGTGGCGGCCGGTATCGGCCGGCTCGTGGTCAGCGTCGAGGATCCCAGCCCCCATGCGGCCGGGCAGGGACCGGAGCGTTTCATTCATGCCGGCATCCCGATGAGCGTCGGCTGCCTCGCCGAGGACGGGGCACGGCTTCATCGCGGCCACATCACCCGCGTCTCGAAGGGGCGGCCTGCGGTAACCGTCAAGCTCGCGCGCAGCACCGAGGGCTTCGCCGGTTCGCGCCAGGGGCCTCGGTTGATGTTCACGGGGGAAATCGCCAATGGAAAAGTCCACCTGATGCGCGCCCATGCGGACGCGATCATGGTCGGCGCCGGAACCGTGCTCGCCGACGATCCGCTGCTCAACGTGCGCCTGGCCGGCCTGGAAGACCGCTCTCCGGTTCGCATCGTCGTCGATTCCCATCTGCGCACGCCTGCCGGGGCGCGTCTCGTCGCCGGCGCCCGCGAGGTCCCGACCTGGATCGTGACCACGATCGATGCGCCGGTCGAGGCGGAGCGGGCGCTCGTAGCACGGGGCGTCGAGGTGATGCGCGTTTCGGCGAACGAGAGCGGACAGGTGAATCTCGACGAGGCTCTTCGGCTTCTCGGCACGCGCGGCATCACGACCGTGTTCTGCGAGGGCGGTCCCGCTCTGGCGGATGCGCTTGCCAATGCCGATCTCATCGACGAGCTGGTCCTGATCACCGGACGGTCCGCGCGCGGGCAGGGCGACGTGCCCGCCCTCGGGCCGGCGCTGCAGGACCGCATGGATGCTCTCAATGTGCGGGCCGAAGAGCAGATCGGCCCCGATCTTTTCATGTTCTGGGAGAAACCCTGATGTTTACGGGTATCGTCACCGATGTCGGTGAGATTGCGACGGCGGAGGGCTCCCAGGGGACGCTCAAGCGGCTGCGCATCCATGCTTCCTACGACCCCGCCGGCATCGCGCTCGGCGCGTCCATCGCCTGCGGCGGGCCTTGCCTCACCGTCGTCGCCGTCGGTCCGCGGGAGGGCGGCTGCTGGTTCGACGTCGATGCTGCCGCCGAAACCCTCGAGCGCACCACGGTCGGCGATTGGAAGACAGGCACGAAGATCAATCTCGAGCGCTCGCTGAAGATCGGCGACGAGCTCGGCGGGCATATCGTGACCGGGCACGTGGACGGGATCGCCACCATCGTCGCCAAGGAGGCGATCACGGCCGGCGACGACCCATGGGGTCCGACCGCCCGTTTCGTCCTCAAGGCGCCCCAGGCCCTGGCGCAGTTCATCGCCGAGAAGGGCTCCGTCTGCCTCGACGGCACCTCGCTCACCGTGAATTCGGTCAACGACGACATGTTCTCCGTGCTGATCATCCCGCACACGTTGTCCGTCACCACCTGGGGTGAGCGGCAGGTCGGCGACAAGCTCAACCTCGAAGTCGATCTCATGGCCCGCTACGCCGCGCGGCTTGCGGATGCGCGCCGGGGGGAGTAGGGACTTTCAACTTTCCTCAACAAAGCCCTCATCCTGAGGAGGACCGTAAGGTCCGTCTCGAAGGACGAGGGCGTTTCCAGTGCTCTCTGGAACCTCCTTCGAGACGCCGCTTCGAGGCTCCTCAGGATGAGGGCGGAGGCATTTTGAATCAGAACGGTCCCCATGGTCGCGCCTTCCGATAAACCCAAAACTCCCCGTCCGCCGGTTCCCGGCGCCCGCATCCTGGTCGTCGAGGCCCGGTTCTACGACGATATCGCCGATGAGCTCCTGCGCGGCGTTCAGGCCGCCGTCGAGGCGGCGCAGGCCAGCATGGACGTGCTGACCCTCGACGGTGCGCTCGAAATCCCCGGCACTATCGCGATTGCGCTCGATGCGGCCGAGAAGGCGGGCAAGCCCTACGATGCCGTCGTCGCGCTCGGCTGCGTGATCCGCGGCGAGACGGGCCATTACGACATCGTCGCCGGCGAGAGCGCCCGCGCCCTCATGGACCTGTCGATCGCGCGCCGCATTCCGCTGGCCAACGGCATCCTCACCGTCGAGAACGACGAGCAGGCCTGGACCCGCGCGCGCGTGAATGAATTGAATAAGGGCGGGGGCGCGGTGGAAGCGGCGCTCGCCGTGCTGCGCATCAAACAGAAGCTGGAGGCCTGATCATGACGAAGCCAGCAGAGCGCTCGGCCGCTCGTCTCGCTGCCGTCCAGGCTCTCTACCAGATGGACATTTCCGGCAAGAGCGTCCTCGACGCGCTCGCCGAGTTCGAGACCTTCTGGATCGGCCGCGAGGTCGAGGGCATCGCGTTCCAGCCCTCGGACAACACCTTCTTCCGCGATATCCTCTCGGGCGTGGTCAAGAACCAGCGCGAGATCGACGTGAAGATCGACAACGCGCTCGCGACCGACTGGCCGCTGAAGCGCGTCGAGGCGGTTTTGCGCGCCATCCTGCGCGCTGGCGGCTATGAGCTGATGTTCCGCAAGGACGTGCCCGCCCGCGTCGTGATCACCGAATATGTGGATGTCACCCACGGTTTCTACGGCGACGACGAGCCCGGTCTCGTCAACGCCGTCCTCGACAAGCTCGCCCGGGAGGTCCGTCCGGGTGAGCTGGAGAAGAAATCAGCCGGACAGGGGAAGCGCTGACGTCGATGCGGGCAGAGGCCGTCAGCCGATGAGTTCGAAGGAGCGCCCCGGCGAGGACAGCCTGATTGCCCGCTTCTTCGCCCCCATCGCCGGCGAGGGCGGTCTCGGGCTCAAGGACGATGCGGCCCGCCTCACCCCCAAACCAGGCCACGACCTCGTCCTCACCGTCGATGCGCTGGTCGAGAGCATCCACTTCCTGCCCGAAGACGCTCCAGGCTCAGTCGCCCGGAAAGCGCTGGGCGTGAACGTCTCTGACCTCGCCGCGAAGGGCGCCGATCCCGCCGGCTTCCTGCTGAGCCTCGCCTTGCCCGAGACCTGGACCGAAGGCTGGCTCGCCGATTTCGCCGCCGGCCTCAGCGAGGCGGCGCGGGATTTCGCCTGTCCGCTCCTCGGCGGCGACACCGTCAAGACGAAGGGACCGCTGACGCTCTCGGTCACCGCAACCGGAGAGGTGCCGACGGGCCGTATGGTCCTGCGCACCACCGCCCAGGCCGGCGATCTGATCTGCGTCACCGGGACCATCGGCGACGCGGCGCTCGGCCTGAAGCTACGAAACGACCCGGCCTGGGCGCAGGGCCTTTCGCCGGAAGACCGAGCGCATCTCGCCGACCGCTACCTCCACCCGAGGCCCCGTCACCGGCTGGCCGAAGCGCTGCGAAATCACGCCGGCGCCGCCATGGACGTCTCCGATGGCCTCGCCGGCGATCTCGCCAAGATGATGCGGGAGAGCGGCGTTACGGCGCAGATCGAGGCCGATCGGATTCCGCTCTCAGCGGCGGCGGTCGAGGCGGTTCGGGCCTCGCCCGACCTCCTGGACTTGGTCCTGACGGGCGGCGACGATTACGAGATTCTCTGTTCCGTGCCGGAAAAGAACCTCGACAGATTTCGCGAACAGGCCGATAGCGTCCGCATCCCCCTGTCCGTCATCGGTCGAGTCGTCGCAGGACACGACTTGCCCGTCTTTCGGATGAAAAATCGCGAAAGACGCTTCGATGTCGGCTCCTACCAGCATTTCTGATACCTCGTTCCAGCCATCTGCCAGCAACGACGCCGTCGCCAGGCACAACGCCGTGGTTCTCGCTGCCGCCATGGCGCTCGGCGGCTCGAGCCCCGCCATCGTCGTCTCTCTCGGTGGCCTGGTGGGGCAGGCTCTCGCGACCAACAAGGAACTGGCGACGCTTCCGGTCAGCCTGCTGAATCTCGGCCTCGCTCTCGGCACCGTTCCGGCCGCCATGCTGATGCGCAAGGCAGGGCGGCGCATCGGCTATATGGTCGGAGCCGGGATCGGCCTTTCGGGCGGCTGCCTTGCTGCCTTCGGGATCGCCTCCTACAGCTTCCTGCTCTTCTGCCTCGGCACCCTGATCATCGGCAGCTATGGCTCCTTCAACCAGAGCTACCGCTTCGCCGCGACGGATTCAGCCTCCAACGCCTTCAAGGCGAAGGCAATTTCCTGGGTGATGACCGGGGGGCTGGTGGCCGGAATCATTGGACCTCAGACCGTGATCTGGACCCGGGATGCAGTGCCGGCGGCACCCTTCGCCGGTGCCTTCCTCGGGCAGGCGACGCTCGCCTTCCTGTCGATGATCGTGGTGTCCTTCCTGAGACCAGCCCCAGTCAGCGTGACCTCGACCAGCGGCGGTGGAAGGCCGCTCGGCCAGATCCTGCGGCAGCCCCGCTTCATCGTCGCGGCCGTTACCGGGCTGGTCTCATACAGCCTGATGACCTTCATGATGACGGCGGCGCCTCTGGCGATGATCGGCTGCGGCCATCCGGTGGGCGCCGCGGCGCTGGGAATTCAATGGCATATCCTCGCCATGTTCGGCCCGAGCTTCTTCACCGGACGCCTGATCTCCCGGTACGGCAAGTCGCGCGTGACGGCGACCGGCCTTGTGCTGATCGCCCTCTCCGCGATCGTCGGCCTGTCGGGAATCACCATCGCTCATTTCTGGATCTCGCTGGTGCTTCTCGGGCTCGGCTGGAACCTCGGCTTCATCGGCGCGACCGCCATGGTGACCGACTGCTACCGCCCGGAAGAGCGCGCCAAGGTCCAGGCGGCGAATGACTTTCTGATCTTCGGTTCGGTCGCCCTGGCCTCGTTTTCCTCGGGAAAGCTCCTGAATGCGGGCGGTTGGGAAACCGTGACCTGGATGGTCTTCCCGCCCGTCATGGTCGCGCTAGTTCTGCTAGCCTGGCAGCAGAGGACCAAGGGGATCGTACCCGCTTAAAGTATTAAGGCCTTCCTGTGAGTTTGGCCTGGGGGATGATTGCGAACTGCCTAGTTTTTTGCCACCAAATATGACGTTCGCTGGAGGGTAGGGCCGATCAAGGCTGGGAAACAGCCTTGATGAGCGGCTTTCTGCTTTCCCATAACAAGGATGGCATGATGGCACTTACCCTAATTATCCTGGGCGGCCTTCTTTCGATCGCCTATGGCTTCTGGGCCATTAGCGACGTGATGAAGCGGGACGCCGGTTCTCAGCGCATGCAGGAAATCGCAGGGGCGATTGCCGAAGGCGCGAAGGCCTATCTCCGCAGGCAATATTTCACGATCTCGATTGTCGGTGTCGTTCTCTTTGTCGTCATCGCCTATTTCCTCGGCCTCCGGGTCGCCATCGGTTTCGCCATCGGCGCGGTCCTTTCCGGCGTTGCCGGCTTCATCGGCATGAACGTGTCGGTCCGGGCCAATGTTCGTACCGCCCAGGCCGCCACCCAATCCCTCGGCGGCGGCCTCGACGTCGCCTTCAAGGCCGGCGCGGTCACCGGCATGCTGGTGGCGGGCCTCGCCCTTCTCGGCGTGTCGCTCTATTACGGCTATCTCACCCGCATCGGCGGCCTGGCATCCTCCGACCGCGTGGTCATCGATAGCCTTGTGGCCCTCGGCTTCGGCGCTTCGCTGATCTCGATCTTCGCCCGTCTCGGCGGCGGCATCTTCACCAAGGGCGCCGACGTCGGCGGCGATCTCGTCGGCAAGGTCGAGGCCGGTATCCCGGAAGACGACCCGCGCAACCCGGCCACCATCGCCGACAACGTGGGCGACAATGTCGGCGACTGCGCCGGCATGGCGGCCGACCTGTTCGAGACCTACGCGGTGACGATTGTTGCCACCATGGTGCTCGCAGCTATCTTCTTCGCCGGTCAGGCTACCCTCACCACCATGATGATGTATCCGCTCGCCATCGGCGCCGCCTGCATCGTCACATCGATCATTGGTACCTTCTTCGTGAAGCTCGGGCAGAACGAGTCCATCATGGGCGCGCTCTACAAGGGTCTGATCGTGACGGGTGTTCTCTCGGCCGTCGCCATCGGTCTCGTGACATGGCAGATGATCGGCTTCGGGCCGGTCGCCGGCGCCCAGTTCACGGGCCAGGCCCTGTTCTGGTGCGCGGTCATCGGCCTTGCGGTGACGGCGCTGATCGTGGTGATCACCGAATTCTACACCGGCGTCGGGTTCCGCCCCGTGCGATCCATCGCCCAGTCCTCCGTGACGGGCCACGGCACGAACGTGATCCAGGGCCTCGCGGTTTCACTGGAATCCACCGCGCTGCCGACCGTCGTGATCATCGCGGGCATCATCGTCGCCTTCAAGCTCGCCGGCCTCTTCGGCATCGCCATCGCCGTGACGGCCATGCTGGGTGTCGCGGGCATGATCGTGGCGCTCGATGCCTTCGGTCCGGTGACGGATAATGCCGGCGGCATCGCGGAGATGGCCGGCCTTCCCAAGGAGGTCCGCAAGTCGACCGATGCCCTCGACGCGGTCGGAAACACCACGAAGGCCGTGACGAAGGGTTACGCCATCGGCTCCGCCGGTCTCGGTGCCCTGGTGCTGTTCGCAGCCTATACCTCGGACCTGAACTACTTCACCCAGAACGCGGCGCAATATCCGTACTTCCAGGGTGTGGCGCCGAATTTCTCGCTGACAAATCCCTACGTGGTGGTCGGCCTGCTGTTCGGCGGTCTCATCCCGTTCCTCTTCGGCGGCATCGCCATGACGGCGGTGGGCCGTGCGGCGGGGTCGGTGGTTGAGGAAGTGCGCCGGCAGTTCCGCGAGCGTCCGGGCATCATGGCCGGCACGGACCGTCCCGATTACGGCCGTGCGGTCGACATGCTGACCCGCGCCGCGATCAAGGAAATGATCGTTCCTTCGCTGCTGCCGGTGCTGGCGCCGATCGTGACCTACTTCGTCGTCTACTGGGTGGCCGGCAAATCCGAGGCTTTCTCGGCCGTGGGCGCCATGCTGCTCGGCGTGATCGTCACGGGCCTGTTCGTCGCCATCTCGATGACGTCGGGCGGCGGCGCCTGGGACAATGCGAAGAAGTCCTTCGAGGACGGCTTCACGGATGCCTCCGGTACGACCCACCACAAGGGCTCGGAAGCCCACAAGGCCTCCGTGACCGGCGATACCGTCGGCGATCCCTACAAGGACACGGCAGGCCCTGCCGTGAACCCGGCGATCAAGATCACCAACATCATCGCGCTTCTGCTTCTGGCGATTCTGGCCCATTCATAGGGGCGGCAGCTCAGAGCAATCCGAACCCGCGGCGAAAGCCGCGGGTTTTTCGTTGGTGCGAAGGCTTGAAAGAAAAATGGCCGGGGCATGCCCGGCCATTTTTGAATTCTGTCAGCGGATCGATCAGCTGAACGGATTGAAGCTCGTCACGCCCTTGAAGATCTGGCCGATGAAGCTGGATTCCTCGCCGCCGGCCGGCGTGGTGCGGCTGATGAAGTCGAAGACTTTGCCGTCCTGCAGGCCGTAGAGCGCCACGCGCTCCACCCTGAGGCCCGGGTCGAAATAGACGGCGGTGACCTGCTGGTCCACCACCTGCTCGCCCATGAACTGGAGCGTGCGGCGGGACTTCTGGCTGATGTAGTACCAGTTGCGATTGCCGACCGTGGATACGGTGGAAGGCGTACCGAGGGTCTGCAGGACCTGGTCGGCGCTCATGCCCTTCTTGACCTGAGCGATGGCCCGCTCATCTACGACATAGCCGCGACGGAACTCCTCGCCCACGCCGTTGCAGGCCGCGACGGACGAGGCGAGAGCGGCGGCGGACGCCAGGCGCACCAAGAGGCTTTGATATCGACGCATCGTACGGTTCTTCCAGAAATGCGGCGCTGACGAGCTTGCGCCTTTCGATGGTGATGGCGTAACCCGAGGCTACGATTTTGACAAGCTTGGAAGGGCAGAGCTTTGATCTTCAGTCTCTTCCGCAAGGATCCCCGCCGCGTCGCCATCGCGTCTCTCTATAAGAGAATCGCCACGGCGTCGCGCGCCCCCGGTCTCTATGCGGTCCTCGGCGTTCCCGATACCCTGGAAGGGCGTTTCGAAGCCCTTTCCCTGCATATGGTCCTGGCACTGCGGGCGCTGCGCGAACTGCCGGCACCCGCCGATGAGGTCGCCAAGGACCTGACTGACGCTTTCTTCCGGGACATGGATGCGTCCTTACGGGAGATGGGGGTGGGCGATACGGTGGTGCCGAAGCGGATGAAGAAGATCGCAGAGTCCTTCTACGGCCGTGCTCACGCCTATGACGGGCCGCTTAACGGCCAGGATGAAGCCGAGCTTGCTGTTGCCCTCGGCCGCAACGTCTATGGCGGCGAGGCACCCGCCACATCCCTGGCGCGTTATGCTTTCGCAGCCGCTCAAGGCTTCCGGACGGGCGATCTGGACAGCCTGCTGACGGCCGGGCCAACATTCCCCGATCCCGAGACCTTTGCGCAAGGAGGCACCCGATGACCCCCGAAACCGTAGGCCCCTTGTCGCGGCTCGTCGACGTGGGAAGAGTTCCCCCGCGTGGGCAGGAGGTGCAGATCGTCGCAACGCCGGAGGAATGTGCCGCTCTCGCCAGGGATTTCGGTCTTCCCGCCATTCAGGCCCTTTCCGGCGATTACCAGCTCAAGACCTCGGCCAAGGGCATCAATGTCACAGGGCTGGTCAAGGCGTCGATCACCCAGATCTGCGTCATGACCCTGGAACCCTTCGATTCCCTCATCGAGGAGGAGGTCGAGGTGGATTTCGCCGAACCCTCCGGCATGCCCGCCGAGTCTCCGACCGACATCAACGAATACGATCCGCCCGACGAGATCGTAAACGGCCAGATCGACCTGGGGGCTCTGACGTCCGAATTCCTGGCCCTCGGGCTCGATCCCTATCCCCGCAAGCCGGGTATCGACTTCAGCTATCAGGAACCCTCGGACGAGAAGGACTCGCCCTTTGCAGCCCTGGGCAAGCTGAAGGGGACCGAATAAGGCTGGCGGGGGCGGCCCATAGGGCATATGTGAGGCGTGCGGAGGCGGATTCCGGGGCCATAGAATTCAGTTGCGGAGCCTTCGCAAACCGCTATTTTCCGCCCCCGTTGAATGACTTAAAAGAAAGAACAATCGTTCATGCCGAAGCCGGTGCGCATTTCGCTCGATGCGATGGGGGGCGACCATGGTCCCTCCGTCGTGGTCCCGGGGGCGGCCTTGGCCTTGGAGCGCCATCCCGGCCTCCGCTTCCTGATGTTCGGCAACGAGGCGATCGTTGCGCCCCTTCTGAATGCTCATCCGAAGCTGAAGGAGGCAACCGAGCTGCGCCATACCGATATTGCCATTTCCATGGATGAGAAGCCGAGCCAGGCCATTCGGATGGGGCGCGGCAAGTCGTCCATGTGGCGCGCCGTGCAGGCGGTCCGGGACGGGGAAGCGGATGCCGCGGTCTCGGCCGGGAATACCGGTGCCCTGATGGCGACAGCCAAGATCTGCCTGAAGACCATGGCCCATATCGAGCGCCCTGCCATCGCCTGCATGTGGCCGACCATGCGGGGCGAGAGCATCGTGCTCGATGTCGGTGCGACCATCGGCGCGGATGCCGGTCATCTGGTGGATATGGCAATCATGGGCTCTGCCATGGCCCGTATCGTGTTCGACCTGGAACGCCCGACCGTCGGGCTTCTCAATGTCGGCACGGAGGAGATCAAGGGCATCGAGGCGGTCAAGGAAGCGGGGCGCATTCTCAAGGAATCGAACCTACCGCACCTCGATTACCGCGGCTTCGTCGAAGGCGACGACCTCGGCAAGGGGACCGTCGACGTGGTGGTGACCGAAGGCTTTACGGGCAATATCGCCCTGAAGACCGCCGAGGGAACGGCCAAGCAAATCGCCCAGTATCTGCGCTCCGCCATGAGCCGCACGCTGATGGCCAAGATCGGCTATCTCTTCGCGAAACAGGCTTTTAACGCTCTTCGGGACAAGATGGACCCGCGCAAGGTCAATGGCGGCGTTTTTCTCGGTCTCGAAGGGGTGGTCGTGAAAAGTCACGGCGGGACGGACGATCTCGGCTTCGCCAGCGCCATCGATGTCGCTTACGACATGGCGCATTTTGAATTGATGAACACGATCCGGGCCATGCTTGAGCAGGACCCGGTTGGCCAGACGGCCTGAGGAAGACGCATCTTGAAACGCACCCGTTCCATCGTACGCGGCATCGGCTCTTATCTGCCGAGGCGCAGGCTGACGAACCAGGACCTCGAAAAGCAGGTGGAAACCTCGCACGAATGGATCGTGCAGCGCACCGGCATCGAGGCGCGCCATATTGCTGACGATGATGAAACCACTTCGGTTCTCGGCATCAAGGCGGCGGAGGCGGCCCTTGCCGATGCCGGACTAACGGCCAGCGATATCGACCTCGTCATCTGCGCCACTTCCACGCCGGACTACACATTTCCGTCGACCGCGACGATGATCCAGACCGGCATCGGCATGACGCACGGTGCGGCCTTCGATCTGCAGGCCGTCTGCACCGGGTTCGTCTATGCGGTGGCGACCGCCGACAAGTTCCTGCAATCCGGTTCGCACAAGCGCGCCCTCGTGGTCGGCGCCGAAACCTTCTCCCGCATCCTCGACTGGAACGACCGCACCACCTGCGTGCTCTTCGGCGATGGCGCCGGAGCGATCGTCCTTGAAGCTCAGGAGGGGGAGGGAACCTCTGCCGATCGTGGCGTGCTGACCTCCCATCTGCGCTCCGATGGACGCTACCGGGACAAGCTCTATGTCGATGGCGGTCCCGGTTCGACCAAGACCACTGGCGTCCTGAAGATGGAGGGCCGCGAGGTCTTCAAGTTCGCCGTCGGCATGGTGGCGGACGTGGTGCAGGACGCGTTCGCTGCCACGGGCACGAGCGCCGAGGAGCTGGACTGGTTCGTGCCCCATCAGGCAAACAAGCGGATCATCACCGCGAGCGCCGACAAGCTCGGTATCGCCCAGGACAAGGTCGTCATCACCGTCAACAGACATGGCAACACCTCAGCCGCCTCGATTCCTCTGGCATTGGACGTTGCGCGCAAGGACGGGCGGATCAAGGATGGCGACCTCGTGATGATCGAGGCCATCGGCGGCGGCTTCACCTGGGGAAGCGCCTTGATCCGCTGGTAGGATAAAGGCAATTCGACTCAGGTGGTAACCAACGGTTCTACCTTGGCGGTTGACCGTTGGAGGTCATCTGCATAGCGTCTATCGACGACGACCAACGAACTCATTCGCGCTGGGGAGCTCAATGGCTGGCAAGACGATAACGAGAGCGGATTTGAGCGAGGCCGTATACCAGAAGGTAGGTCTCTCGCGGACCGAATCGGCCGAACTGGTGGAGCGCGTTCTCGCCGAGATCTGCGATAGCCTGGCTGCGGGCGAGACAGTGAAGCTGTCCTCTTTCGGCTCGTTCATCGTGCGCAGCAAGGGCGAGCGTGTCGGCCGTAACCCCAAGACCGGCGTCGAGGTCCCGATCGATCCTCGCCGGGTTATGGTCTTCAAGCCCTCGAATGTCTTGAAGGCCCATATCAACGGTGAGACCTTCGAAGGCGAGGATTGATCCCGTTATGGCGAGCGGCGCCATGGACAAGAGCCCCGATGCCTTCCGCACCATCAGCGAGGTCGCCGAGGATCTCGACGTCCCGCAGCATGTTTTGCGCTTCTGGGAAACCCGTTTCAGCCATATCAAGCCGCTGAAGCGCGGCGGCGGACGGCGTTATTACCGTCCCGACGACGTCGACCTGCTCAAGGGGATCCGTCATCTTCTCTATGGCGAAGGCTACACGATCAAGGGCGTTCAGCGCATCCTGAAGGAGGAGGGCGTCCGCTTCGTTCATGCGATCGGTCGCGGTGAGCAGAGCGTCGCCGCACTTCACCCGGAAACCATCGATGCAGAGCCGGAGGCCGTGGGACCGCCCGAGGATGATCGCTTCGCGGATGAGAGCAAGGTAGCGGGTGTCTCATTCGAGCGCGGCCTGTCTCCGGAGGCCCTCCGGGGTCTTCAGGCCGCGCTCGACGAACTCTATGAATGCGATCGGGTGCTCACCTCCTTGAAGGGCGCAAGCGGGCCGCCGCTGGCCGAATGAAACCTCAATATCGCAAGGGATTCACCCTTTTCCGCCGACCCTTTTTCGCCTTGGAAGATCGGGTTTCCGAGAGGGTTTGGAAAATGAGCGCGTTGGACCCTTGACAGGGGTCAGGGTGAACCTTAAACCGCACCCACACCGCTTCGGCGGTCCGATGCGCGGGCGTAGCTCAGTCGGTTAGAGTGCCGGCCTGTCACGCCGGAGGTCGCGGGTTCGAGCCCCGTCGCCCGCGCCACTTTCCCCTAAAAGTCAAAGTTCGACGACTGCTTCGAGGGTCTCAGTGCCCGTCGGCAGCCGGCATAGCCGCGTGGAAGCGGCACTTTTCGACGGCATGTGCATTTTCCCATCGGTTTCCGGTCCTCGGCCAAGCTCGGCGTGATCGGAGCGACTCATCGGGATGGGTTGCAAGGACGAGGCCTGGATTTAAGAATCGCTGCCGGCCGAGAGGGCGGAGCAGCCAATTGGACGGCGGCGAAAGCGGTAGAAGGGGCCAGAAACCAGTTTGGAATGGTTCTTTTTGCGGCAGTGCAAACACTTGTCACGGAAGGGGAACTCGGCTAAGCCTCCCGCGCAATCAGCGCGTTGTCGCAGGGGCTTTTGTCTGGCCTTTCTGCGGCTTAAATGCGTTCTGTTGCCGGCTTCGGCCCGAGCTCCGTTCCTTCTAGGTGTCGTATGACGAATCTTCTCGCCGACTACCTGCCTCTCGTAATCTTCATTGGCGTATCGCTCCTGATCGGAGTGGCGCTGCTCGTGGCGCCGTTCATCGTCGCCTATAGCCGCCCCGATACGGAGAAGCTGTCCGCCTACGAGTGCGGGTTCAATGCCTTCGACGATGCCCGCATGAAGTTCGATGTGCGGTTCTACCTCGTCGCCATTCTGTTCATCATCTTCGACCTGGAAGTGGCCTTCCTGTTCCCCTGGGCCATCACCTTCGGGAACCTGGGATGGTTCGGCTTCATCTCCATGATGATCTTCCTCGGCGTCCTGACGATCGGCTTCATTTACGAGTGGAAGAAGGGAGCCCTCGAATGGGATTGATCTCCGATAACCAGTCGACCCTGGTCGCTCCCGCTCCTCGCGGCATCATCGATCCGAATACCGGCAAGCCGGTCGGCGCGACGGACCCCTATTTCCTCTCGCTCAACGAGGAATTGTCCGACAAGGGCTTCCTCGTGACCTCGACCGAGGATCTCATCACCTGGGCGCGCACCGGTTCGCTCATGTGGATGACCTTCGGCCTGGCATGCTGCGCGGTGGAGATGATGCAACTGTCGATGCCGCGCTACGACGTCGAGCGCTTCGGCTTCGCCCCGCGCGCCTCGCCGCGCCAGTCCGATGTGATGATCGTTGCCGGCACGCTGACCAACAAGATGGCCCCCGCGCTGCGCAAGGTCTATGACCAGATGCCGGAGCCGCGCTACGTCATCTCCATGGGCTCCTGCGCCAATGGCGGCGGCTACTATCATTATTCCTATGCGGTGGTTCGTGGCTGCGACCGCGTCGTGCCGGTTGACATCTACGTGCCGGGTTGCCCTCCGACGGCTGAGGCGCTCCTTTACGGGGTGCTGCTTCTGCAGAAGAAGATCCGCCGCACCGGCACCATCGAGCGCTGAGCAAAGGTCATTGCATGAGTGCTGATCTACAAGCCCTAAGCGATCACATCGCCTCGTCCCTCGGCGAGGCGGTCGAGGACAGGGCCATCGCCTTTGACGAGCTGACGATCGTCGTCCGCCGCGAGGATATCGTCCGGGCGGCGACATTCCTGCGGGACGACCCGCTCTGCCGGTTCGTCTGCTTCATCGATATCTGCGGCGCCGATTATCCGGCCCGCGAGAAGCGCTTCGACGTGGTCTATCACCTGCTTGCGCCGCATCATAACCAGCGCATCCGCGTCAAGGTGGAGACCGACGAGGTGACCCCGGTTCCCTCGCTCATCGGCCTGTGGCCGGCGGCAAACTGGTTCGAGCGCGAGGCTTACGACCTCTATGGCATCCTGTTCTCGGGCCATCCGGACCTGCGCCGCATGCTGACCGATTACGGCTTTGAAGGGCATCCGCTTCGCAAGGACTTCCCGCTCACCGGCTATGTCGAGGTCCGCTACGACGACGGCCAGGGCCGCGTGGTCTACGAGCCGGTGAAGCTCAATCAGGAGTTCCGCAACTTCGATTTCCTCTCGCCTTGGGAAGGCACGGATTACGTGCTGCCGGGCGACGAGAAAGCCAAGACTTAAAGGAGCGGAAGGCGACCCATGGGCGAGCATAATATCCGCAACTTCACGATCAATTTCGGCCCGCAGCATCCTGCGGCACACGGCGTTCTGCGTCTCGTGCTGGAGCTGGACGGCGAGGTGGTCGAGCGCGTCGATCCGCATATCGGCCTGCTGCACCGCGGCACCGAGAAGCTGATCGAATACAAGACCTACGTTCAGGCCAATCCCTATTTCGACCGGCTCGACTATGTCGCGCCGATGAACCAGGAACATGCCTTCTGCATGGCGGTCGAGAAGCTGCTGGGCATCGAGGTGCCCCGCCGCGCCGAGCTGATCCGTGTACTCTATTCCGAGATCGGGCGCCTTCTCTCGCACCTCCTCAACGTGACCACGCAGGCGATGGACGTCGGCGCGCTCACGCCGCCCCTCTGGGGCTTCGAGGAGCGCGAGAAGCTGATGATCTTCTACGAGCGCGCCTCCGGCGCCCGCATGCACGCCAACTACATCCGTCCCGGCGGCGTGAGCATGGATCTGCCGCCGGACCTGATCGACGATATCGAGGCCTTCTGCGATCCGTTCATGCAGGTGCTCGACGACCTCGACACCCTGGTCATCGGCAACCGCATCTTCAAGCAGCGCAATGTTGATATCGGCGTTCTCACGCTGGACGATTGCTGGAAATGGGGCTTTTCCGGCGCCATCGTCCGCAGTTGCGGCGTGGCCTGGGACCTGCGCAAGTCGCAGCCGTACTCGCTCTACGAGGAGATGGATTTCGACATCCCCGTGGGCCTGAACGGCGACAATTACGACCGCCAGGTCATCCGCATGGAAGAGATGCGCCAGAGCGTGCGCATCATGCGCCAGTGCCTCGACAAACTGCGGGCGCCGGACGGGCAAGGGCCCGTATCGACGCTTGACGGTAAGGTTGCGCCGCCTTCGCGCAAGGACATGAAGCGCTCCATGGAAGCGCTGATCCACCACTTCAAGCTCTACACCGAGGGCTTCCACGTGCCCGCCGGCGAGGTCTACGTGCCTGTCGAGGCTCCGAAGGGCGAGTTCGGCGTGTATCTCGTGTCGGACGGCACCAACAAGCCGTATCGCTGCAAGATCCGCGCCCCGGGATTCGCCCACCTTCAGGGCATGGATTTCATGTGCCGCGGCCACATGCTGGCCGACGTTGCGGGAATTCTCGGTTCCATCGACATCGTGTTCGGCGAGGTCGACCGCTAACGAATACCTGCCCCGAAGCCGGGGCGGGAAGTCACGCTCGTTGAAGCGTGCTGAACTGGTTCAAGTCGTGTGGCCGGGCTCCTCGCCCGGCCATGACGATGAGGAGAAGAGTGTATGGCCGTTCGCAAGCTCGCGCCTGAAAACATGCAGCCCGGAAGCTTCGTTCTCTCCCCTGAGACCGAAGCTTTCGCGGACAAGGAAATCGCCAAGTATCCGCCGGGCCGCCAGGCCTCGGCCGTCATCGCCCTGCTGACCAAGGCTCAGGAGCAGGCCGGCGGCTGGCTGCCGCGCAAGGCGATCGAGGCGGTCGCGGCAAAGCTCGACATGCCCGACATCCGCGTGATGGAAGTGGCGACCTTCTACACGATGTTCAACCTCGAGCCGGTCGGAAAATACTTCATCCAGTTCTGCGGCACGACGCCCTGCGTCCTGCGTGGCGCGGGTGACATCAAACGCGTACTCGAGCGCCGTATCGGCGATCAGAACCACGTCACCCCGGACGGCACGTTCTCGTGGCTCGAAGTCGAGTGCCTCGGCGCATGTTCCAACGCGCCGATGGTGCAGATCAATGACGATTATTACGAGGACCTGACGACGGAGAACTTCGAGAAGCTTCTCGACGATCTCGCCGCCGGACGTCCTGTTCATGTCGGTTCCCAGATCGGCCGCAACCGGTCCGAACCGTTCGAGGGCGTGAACACCCTGCTGGATCCGGCTCTCTACGACGGTTCGGTCGTCGGAGCCTGGCGCAAGCGCTTCGAGGAACAGGCGAAGGCCGAAACCGGTGAGGCCGCTGCTGCGGTCGCCAGCGTTCCGCAGGACGGGAAGGCTGCCAAGCCGCCGTCCGGCCGCGCCACCGAAACCGATGCCGCCGACACGCCGGCGAAGCGCGCCAAGGAAGGCGAACGGCCGATCAGCCACACGGATCAGAAGGAAGCCGCGGATCCGTCCAAGGCGACCAAGGTCGAGCCGAAGGATGCAGGCGCGCAGCCGGCCCCCCAGAGCGGCAAGTCTTATGTGGCGACGCCGAAGAAGGAAGGCGAGGCAGTGCCCGCCAGCCCGACGACGCCCGAGGCCGGCAAGCCGCCTTCGAAGGCCAAGGGCCGACGCGACGGCAGCGAGAGCAAGCCGGGCGTGACCGTCGACAAAGACAACAAGTCGTCCTGATGGAGTGATCGGGAATGCTTCAGGACAAAGATCGCATCTTCACCAATCTCTACGGCTTCCACTCGCCGGACCTTAAGGCCGCCAAGATGCGCGGCAACTGGGACGGGACCAAGTTCCTGCTGGAGCAGGGCCGGGACTGGATCGTCAACGAGATGAAGGCCTCGGGCCTGCGCGGCCGCGGCGGCGCGGGCTTCCCGACGGGCCTGAAATGGTCCTTCATGCCCAAGGCGTCGGACGGCCGTCCGCACTACCTCGTCGTGAACGCGGACGAGTCGGAGCCGGGCACCTGTAAGGATCGCGAGATCATGCGGAACGATCCGCATCTTCTCGTCGAAGGCTGCCTCATCGCCTCCTTCGCCATGGGCGCGCATGCCGCCTACATCTATATCCGCGGCGAGTACGTGGCGGAGCGTCTCGCGCTCCAGCGGGCGGTGGACGAGGCCTACGAGGCCAAGCTCATCGGCAAGGACAACATCCACGGCTATCCCTTCGATCTCTACGTTCACCACGGCGCAGGCGCTTACATCTGCGGCGAGGAGACGGCTCTCATCGAGAGCATGGAGGGCAAGAAGGGCATGCCGCGCCTGAAGCCGCCGTTCCCGGCCAATATGGGCCTCTACGGCTGCCCGACGACGGTCAACAACGTCGAGTCCATCGCTGTTGCCGGTACGATCCTGCGCCGCGGCGCTGCGTGGTTCTCCGGCATCGGGCGTCCCAACAACGTCGGCACCAAGCTGTTCTGCGTCTCGGGGCACGTGAACAAGCCCTGCAACGTGGAAGAGGCTATGGGCCTGACCTTCCGCGAGCTGATCGACGGCCATTGCGGCGGCATCCGCGGCGGCTGGGACAACCTGCTCGGCGTCATTCCCGGCGGCTCCTCGGTGCCGATCGTTCCGGCTCATGAGATCGCCGACGCCTACATGGATTTCGACACCCTGCGGAATCTGAAGTCGGGTCTCGGCACCGCCGCCGTGATCGTGATGGACAAGTCGACCGACATCGTGCGCGCCATCGCCCGCATCTCGTACTTCTACAAGCACGAGAGCTGCGGCCAGTGCACGCCGTGCCGCGAGGGCACAGGCTGGATGTGGCGCGTGCTGAACCGCATGGCCGAGGGCCGCGCCCAGAAGCGCGAAATCGACATGCTTCTCGAAGTTTCGACCCAGATCGAGGGCCACACCATCTGCGCGCTCGGCGACGCGGCGGCTTGGCCGGTCCAGGGTCTGATCCGCCACTTCCGTCACGAGATCGAGAAGCGGATCGACGACTACGCGGCTAACCCGCATTCCGAATCCGTCCTGATCGCGGCGGAGTGAGATTGAAGATGGCGAAAATCATCGTTGATGGCGTCGAGGTCGACGTTCCCGTGGAATACACTCTGCTCCAGGCCGCCGAGGCGGCGGGAGCGGAAATTCCGCGCTTCTGCTACCATGAGCGGCTCTCGATCGCCGGCAATTGCCGCATGTGCCTTGTCGAGGTAAAGGGTGCGCCGAAGCCGGTGGCCTCCTGCGCCTGGGGCGTGCGCGACTGCCGTCCAGGCCCCAACGGCGAGCCGCCGGAAATCTCGACCAAATCGCCGACCGTGAAGAAGGCGCGGGAAGGGGTGATGGAGTTCCTGCTCATCAACCACCCGCTCGACTGCCCGATCTGCGACCAGGGCGGCCAGTGCGACCTGCAGGACCAGGCGATGGCCTACGGCGTCGACACCAGCCGCTATCACGAGAACAAGCGTGCGGTTCCCGACAAGTATCTCGGCCCGCTGGTCCGCACCTCCATGAACCGGTGCATCCACTGCACCCGCTGCGTGCGCTTCACCGCAGAGGTCGCAGGCGTGCCGGATCTCGGCGCCCTGTGGCGCGGCGAGGACATGGAGATCACCAGCTACCTCGAGCGGGCCCTCGGCTCGGAGCTGCAGGCCAACGTGGCGGACCTCTGCCCGGTCGGCGCTCTCACCCACAAGCCGGAATCCTTCCACTTCCGTCCCTGGGAGCTCACCAAGACCGATTCCGTCGACGTGATGGATGCGGTCGGCTCCGCGATCCGCGTCGATTCCCGCGGCCGTGAGGTCATGCGCATCCTGCCGCGCGTGAACGAGGCGGTGAACGAGGAGTGGATCACCGACAAGACCCGCCAGATCGTGGACGGTCTTCGCCTGCAGCGCCTCGACCGCCCCTTCGTGCGCGAGAACGGCCGCCTGCGTCCGGCCACCTGGCAGCAGGCTTTTGCCACCGTCGCAAGCCGCGTGAAGGGCACCGACCCGAAGCGCATTGGCGCCATCGTCGGCGATCTCGCCGCCGTCGAGGAAATGTATGCGCTGAAGCTGCTCATGGAGAGCCTCGGCGTCACCAACATCGACGCTCGTCAGGATGGATCGCTGCTGTCGCCGGTCTATGGCCGTGGCTCCTACATCTTCAACAGCACCATCGCCGGCATCGAGGATGCGGACGCGATCCTGATTGTGGGGTCGAACCCGCGCATCGAGGCTTCGCTGGTCAATGTGCGCATCCGCAAGCGCTGGCGCATGGCGCCGCCGCCGATCGGCATGATCGGCGAGCATGCCGACCTGACCTACCCCTACGACTATCTCGGCGCCGGGCCCGAGACCCTGGCCGAGCTCGCGGCCGGCCGTCACAGCTTCATCGAGAAGCTCCGCGCCGCCGAGCGTCCGCTGGTCATCGTCGGGCAGGGCGCTCTCTCCCGCCCCGACGGCCTTGCCGTTCTCTCGGCCGCGGCACAGCTCGCCCGCGACGTGGGTGCCGTAAAGGACGGCTGGAACGGCTTCTCGGTCCTGCAGACGGCCGCCTCCCGCGTCGGCGCCCTCGATCTCGGTCTCGTGCCGGGCGAGTGGGGTCTGAACGCTCAGACCATGGCCCAGGGTGAAGTGGACGTGCTGTTCAATCTTGGCGCCGACGAGATCGAGATCGCTCCCGGCGCCTTCGTGCTCTACCAGGGCACCCATGGCGACCGCGGCGCGCACCGCGCCGACGTGATCCTGCCGGCCGCGACCTACACGGAGAAGTCCGGCACCTACGTGAACACGGAAGGCCGGGTCCAGCTCGCCAACCGCGCCGCCTTCGCTCCCGGCGAGGCCCGCGAGGATTGGGCGATCCTGCGTGCGCTCTCCGACGTGCTGGGGCATCGCCTGCCGTTCGACTCGCTGAATGCGCTTCGTGCCAAGCTCTACGCGCACTACCCGCACTTTGCGGCCATCGATACGATCCAGCCCGCCGATGGCTTTGCCGCCATTCAGGCGCTGGCGAATATCGGCGGCACCCTCGGCCGCGAGGCTTTCGCGAGCCCGGTGAAGGATTTCTACCTGACGAACCCGATTGCCCGCGCCTCCGGCGTCATGGCCGAGTGCTCCGCGCTCGCCCGGTCGCTGAAGCTCGAGGCGGCGGAGTAAGAGGAACGGATCATGGATTTCGGAGATATCGTCCTCGCAGTCGCGATCATGCTGGGCAAGAGCCTGCTCATGCTCGTGGCTCTTCTCATCTTCATCGCCTACGCGCTCTATGCCGACCGCAAGGTCTGGGCGGCGGTCCAGCTTCGCCGCGGCCCGAACGTGGTCGGCCCCTGGGGTCTCTTCCAGTCCTTTGCCGACCTCTTGAAGTTCGTGCTGAAGGAGCCGGTGATCCCGGCGCCGGCGAACAAGGGCATGTTCCTGCTGGCACCGCTGGTGATGTGCACCCTGTCGCTCGCAGCCTGGGCGGTCATTCCGCTCAATGCCGGCTGGGCCATCGCCGACATCAATGTGGGCATCCTCTACATCTTCGCGATCTCGTCGCTCGGCGTCTACGGCGTCATCATGGGCGGCTGGGCCTCGAACTCGAAGTACCCGTTCCTCGGCGCGCTCCGCTCGGCGGCGCAGATGGTATCCTACGAAGTCTCGATCGGCTTCGTGATCGTGACCGTGCTGATGTGCGCCGGAACGCTGAACCTGTCGGCCATCGTGGAATCGCAGAACACCCGGCTCGGCATCCTCGGCTGGTACTGGCTGCCGCTATTCCCGATGTTCGTGGTGTTCTTCATCTCGGCCATGGCCGAGACGAACCGTCCGCCCTTCGACCTGCCGGAAGCGGAATCGGAGCTGGTTGCCGGCTACATGGTGGAATATTCCTCCACGCCGTACCTGCTCTTCATGCTCGGCGAGTACGTGGCCATCATGACCATGTGCGCGCTCGGCACGATCCTTTTCCTCGGCGGCTGGCTCTCGCCGATTCCCTTCGCGCCCTTCACCTGGATCCCGGGCGTGATCTGGTTCGTTCTGAAGGCGAGCTTCCTGTTCTTCCTCATCGCCATGGTGAAAGCCCTGGTGCCACGCTACCGCTACGATCAGCTCATGCGCCTCGGCTGGAAGGTCTTCCTGCCGCTGTCGCTCGCCATGGTCATCGTCGTGGCGGCTGTTCTGATGGTCACCGGCAACGCGCCGGGCGTCCGCTAAAGGAGATCGGCCATGCAGCTCGACCGCATCGCCCAATCCCTCCTGCTGAAGGAGTTCATCTCAGGGTTCGTCCTGACGATGAAGTACTTCTTCAAGCCGAAGGCGACCCTGAACTATCCCTTCGAGATGGGCCATCGCGGCCCGCGCTTCCGCGGCGAGCATGCCCTGCGGCGCTACCCCAACGGGGAAGAGCGCTGCATCGCCTGCAAGCTCTGCGAGGCCATCTGCCCGGCGCAGGCCATCACCATCGAGGCCGGTCCGCGCCGCAACGACGGCACCCGCCGCACGACGCGCTACGACATCGACATGGTGAAGTGCATCTATTGCGGCATGTGCCAGGAGGCCTGCCCGGTGGATGCCATCGTGGAAGGCCCGAACCTGGAGTTCTCGGTGGAGACCCGCGAGGAGCTCTACTACGACAAGGCCAAGCTTCTCGATAACGGGGAGCGCTGGGAGCGCGAGATCGCGAGGAACCTCGCGAAGACCGCCCCCTACCGGTAAGGGCGTTCTGCCCGGCAAGGGCAGGGGGCAAGCATGTCCGGCGGGTTGTGCCCGCCGGATTCGGATTTTATAGACAGGCCGCCGGATTCTCCGGCGCCACGTCGGAAGGGGCCGCCTCTGGCGGCTTGAGCTCAAGCATGACGGTTACCGCCGCCTTCTTCTATCTGTTCGCGACGATCACGATCGCCTCCGGCTTCATGGTGATTGCCTCCCGCAACCCCGTGCAGTCGGTGCTGTTCCTCATCCTGGCCTTCGTCAATGCGGCGGGCCTGTTCCTGATGATGGGCGCCGAGTTCCTGGCGATGATCCTGGTCATCGTCTATGTGGGCGCGGTCGCGGTGCTCTTCCTCTTCGTCGTCATGATGCTCGACGTGGATTTCGCCGCGCTCCGGCAGGGCTTCCTGCAGTATCTGCCCATCGGCGGCCTGATCGGCGTGATCCTCCTCCTCGAGCTGATCCTCGTGGTCGGGACCTACACCATCGATCCGGGTCTGGTGCGTTCTCCGGCGGTGCCGATCCCGGCTGCCGACGTGATGACCAATACCGAGGCCCTCGGACAGGTGCTCTACACCCGCTACTTCTACTTCTTCCAGGCGGCCGGCCTGATCCTGCTGGTGGCCATGATCGGCGCCATCGTCCTGACCCTGCGCGAGCGGGTCGGCGTGCGGCGCCAGGACATTTCCAAGCAGAACGCCCGGACGCAGCAGACTGCCGTCGAGGTGCGGAAGGTTCCCTTCCGCCAAGGCATCTAAGGAGAGGCGCCATGGTTATCGGACTGGGTCATTATCTCACCGTCGCCGCCGTCCTCTTCACGCTCGGCGTGTTCGGCATCTTCATCAACCGGAAGAACGTGATCGTCATCCTGATGTCCGTCGAGCTGATCTTGCTCGCCGTGAACATCAACATGGTCGCGTTCTCGACCCACCTGAACGACATCGTCGGCCAGGTCTTCGCCATGCTGATCCTCACGGTCGCGGCGGCGGAGGCGGCGATCGGCCTGGCCATTCTGGTGGTCTTCTTCCGTAACCGCGGCTCCATCGCGGTCGAGGACATCAACAGGTTGAGGGGCTAAGCCCGAACGGAATGGCGAAGTAAACGAACATGTATCACGCAATCGTCTTCCTGCCGCTCGTCGGCTTCCTCATCGCAGGCATCTTCGGCCGGCTCCTCGGGCCGCGGCCGAGCGAGATCATCACGACTGCGCTGCTCTTCGTGGCGGCCGTCCTGTCCTGGGTGTCCTTCATCCAAGTCGGCTTCGGCGACGGCGCCACCAGGATCCAGATCGCCCAGTGGATGTCGGTCGGCGACCTTCAGGTCGATTGGGCGTTCCGGATCGACACGCTGACCGCCATGATGCTGGTGGTCGTGAACACCGTCTCGGCCCTCGTGCACCTCTACTCCATCGGCTACATGCACGAGGATCCGCACCGGTCGCGCTTCTTCGCCTATCTGTCGCTATTCACCTTCACCATGCTCATGCTGGTGACGGCGGACAACCTCGTCCAGATGTTCTTCGGCTGGGAAGGCGTGGGCCTCGCGAGCTACCTGCTGATCGGCTTCTGGTACCAGAAGGATTCCGCCAACGCGGCGGCCATGAAGGCCTTCATCGTCAACCGCGTCGGCGATTTCGGCTTCCTGCTCGGCATCTTCACGGTCTTCGTGCTGTTCAACGGCGTCACCTTCGACGCGATCTTCCCGCGCGTCTCCGAATTCGCGAATGCGCGCTTCATGTTCCTCGGCATCGAGTGGCATGCCCTGACCATCGCCTGCCTGCTGCTTTTCATGGGCGCCATGGGCAAGTCGGCACAATTCCTGCTGCACACCTGGCTGCCGGACGCGATGGAAGGCCCGACCCCGGTCTCGGCGCTCATCCATGCCGCCACCATGGTGACCGCCGGCGTGTTCATGGTCGCGCGCCTGTCGCCGCTCTTCGAATATGCGCCGTCGGCTCTCGCCGTCGTCACCGTCATTGGCGGCATCACGGCTTTCTTCGCCGCGACCGTCGGCCTGGTTCAGAACGACATCAAGCGCGTCATCGCCTATTCGACCTGCTCGCAGCTCGGCTACATGTTCGTGGGCCTCGGCGTCGGCGCCTATGGCGCAGGCGTGTTCCACCTGTTCACGCACGCCTTCTTCAAGGCGCTGCTGTTCCTGGGCGCCGGCTCGGTCATCCACGCCATGCACCATGAGCAGGATATCCGCCACATGGGAGCGCTCCGCCGCTACATCCCCCTGACCACGGCGATGATGGCGATCGGCACGCTGGCACTCACCGGCTTCCCGTTCACCGCCGGCTATTACTCGAAGGACGCGATCATCGAGGCGGCTTACGCCGCGCATTCCTCGGCCGGCTCCTTCGCATTCCTGGCGACCGTCGTCGCGGCCTTCATGACCTCGTTCTACTCCTGGCGCCTGTTCTTCCTCACCTTCGAGGGAACCGCACGCTGGGGGCATCATGATCATCACGCTCACGCCCCGCACTCCCATGAGGGAGTCGAGCACGACGATCACAACCGCGACGTGGAGCCGGCGAGCCATGCCCAGCATGACCATGGCCACCATGGGGTCCACACCCCCCATGAGAGCCCGCTCGTGATGCTGATCCCGCTCATCGTGCTCGCCACGGGCGCGGTTATCGCCGGCATCGTCTTCCACGGCGCCTTCATCGGCGAGGGCTACCAGGAGTTCTGGAAGGGTGCGCTCTACACCCGTCCGGACAACCATATCCTGGAAGAGATGCATCATCTCCCAGGCTGGGTGCCGCTGCTGCCGACGATCATGATGGTCTTGGGCTTCGTGCTCGCCTGGTACATGTACATCATCGACAACAAGCAGCCGGCGAAGCTCGCGGCCGATCACCCGATCCTGTACCGCTTCCTCCTGAACAAGTGGTACTTCGACGAGCTTTACGATGCGATCTTCGTGCGGCCCGCCATGGCCATCGGCCGCTTCTTCTGGCGAACCGGCGACCAGAAGATCATCGACGGGCTCGGCCCTGACGGCATCTCCGCCCGCGTCCTCGACGTGACGCGCGGGGTGGTGCGGGTGCAGACCGGCTACGTCTATCATTATGCCTTCGCGATGCTGATCGGCGTTGCGGCTCTCGTGACCTTCTATCTCTTCAGGGGAGCCCACTAATGCTCGGCTTCGGCATCCTCTCCGGCCTCCTGGTCCTGCCGCTCGTCGGCGCGGCCTTCATCCTGACCCTGCGCGGCGACAGCGAGGCCGCTCGCTCGAACGCCCGCTGGGCCGCTCTTGCCACCACGATCGCGACATTCCTGCTCTCTCTCGTCGCCTGGGCCCGGTTCGATATCGCCTCGGCCTCGTTCCAGCTCGTGGAAAGCCATTCCTGGCTGACCGAGACGATCCGCTTCAAGCTCGGTGTCGACGGCTTCTCCATGCCGCTCGTCCTGCTCACCACGTTCCTGATGCCATTCTGCATCCTGGCCTCGTGGGATTCGATCGAGAACCGAGTCAAGGAATATTTCGTCGCCTTCCTGGTCCTCGAGACCACGATGATCGGCGTCTTCGTCGCGCTCGACCTTGTGCTCTTCTACCTGTTCTTCGAGGCGGGCCTCATTCCGATGTTCCTCATCATCGGCATCTGGGGCGGCAAGCGGCGCATCTATGCGAGCTTCAAGTTCTTCCTCTACACGCTGCTCGGCTCTGTCCTGATGCTGCTCGCCATCATGGCCATGTACTGGACCGCCGGCACGACGGATATCCCGACGCTCCTGGCCTACAAATTCGCGCCGAACCTGCAGATCTGGCTCTGGCTCGCCTTCTTCGCCTCTTTCGCGGTGAAGATGCCCATGTGGCCGGTCCACACCTGGCTGCCGGATGCGCACGTGGAGGCGCCGACCGCAGGCTCGGTGATCCTGGCGGGCGTTCTCTTGAAGATGGGCGGCTACGGCTTCATCCGAGTCTCCCTGCCCATGTTCCCGGATGCGTCGCTCTATTTCGCGCCGCTGGTCTATGCGCTGTCCGTCATCGCGATCATCTACACCTCGCTGGTCGCGCTGATGCAGGAGGACATCAAGAAGCTCATCGCCTATTCCTCGGTGGCGCATATGGGCTTCGTGACCATGGGCCTGTTCAGCATGAACGAGCAGGGCATCCAGGGCGCGATGTTCACCATGATCTCCCACGGCCTGGTCTCCGGCGCGCTCTTCCTCAGCGTCGGCGTGATCTACGACCGGATGCATACCCGCGAGATCAAGGCCTATGGCGGCCTGGTGAACCGGATGCCGCTCTATGCGGTGGTGTTCATGATCCTGACCATGGCGAACGTCGCCCTGCCGGGCACGTCGGGCTTCATCGGCGAGTTCCTGACCCTCATGGGCGCCTTCCGCTCCAACACCTGGGTCGCGTTCTTCGCGGCGTCCGGCGTGATCCTCTCGGCAGCCTATGCGCTCTGGCTCTACCGTCGCGTGGTCTACGGAGAGCTCGACAAGCCGGCACTCCAGAACATCACCGATCTGAACCGCCGCGAGATCATCACCTTCGCGCCGCTCATTCTGCTCATCATCTATTACGGTATCCAGCCCGGCCCCATCCTCGACGCCTTCGCCGCGCCGACGGATGCGCTTATGAACAGCGTCCAGGCCGCGCTCGCCACCGTAAAAACGGCAGCTCTTGCCGCGAACTGAGGTCACGATGAATCCCGCCCTCACCATTCCCGCCTTCGGTCCGATGCTGCCAGAGATCCTCATGGCGGCCGGCGTTCTCGTCATGGTGCTGTTCGGCGCCTTCCGCGGCGAGCGCCCGGGCTACGGCATGAACATCATCGCTCTGGCGCTTCTCGCCGTCACCTTCCTGGCGGTGCTGATGCTGCCGTCCGAGCGGGTCGAGACCATGGCCGGCTCCTTCGTCGTCGACGATTTCGCCAAGTTCATGAAGGCCCTGACGCTGCTCGGCTCCGCCGGCGGCGTCATTCTCTCGCTCGATTACATGCGCCGCGAGGGCATCAGCCGTTTCGAGTATCCGATCCTGATCGTGCTCTCGACCATCGGCATGATGATGGTGATTTCGGCCAACGACCTCATCGCCCTCTATCTCGGCCTCGAACTCCTCAGCCTGTCGTCCTACGTGATCGCGGCCTTCGACCGTGACAACGTGCGCTCGACGGAAGCCGGCCTGAAATACTTCGTGCTCGGCGCCCTGTCCTCCGGCATGCTGCTCTACGGCGCTTCGCTGGTCTACGGCTTCACCGGCAGCGTGTCCTTCCCGACCATCGCCTCGGTCCTGACCGGCAGCACCGTCGGCATCGGCGCCATCGTCGGCCTCGTCTTCGTGGCGGCCGGCATAGCCTTCAAGATCTCGGCCGTGCCGTTCCACATGTGGACGCCGGACGTCTATGAAGGCTCGCCCACGCCCGTGACCGCCTTCTTCGCCGCCGCCCCCAAGATGGCCGGCATGGCCATGGCGACCCGCGTGTTCATCGATGCCTTCCCCGGCATCCTGGTGCAGTGGCAGCAGATCATCGTCTTCATCTCCATCGCTTCGATGGCGCTGGGCTCCTTCGCCGCCATCGGACAGCGCAACCTGAAGCGCCTGATGGCCTATTCATCCATCGGCAACGTGGGTTACGCCCTGATCGGTCTTGCCGCCGGCACGCCGGCAGGCGTGCAGGGCGTCGCGATCTACATGGCGATCTACCTCGCCATGACGCTCGGCTCCTTCGCGATCATCCTCGCCATGCGCCGCGGCAACGTGATGTACGAGTCGATCGACGATCTCTCGGGTCTCGCCCGCACCCATCCCGCGCTGGCATTCTGCCTGGCCATGATGATGTTCTCGCTCGCCGGCATCCCGCCGCTGGCCGGATTCTTCGCCAAGTTCTACGTCTTCGCTGCCGCTATCGAGGCCAATCTCGTCGCCCTGGCCGTGATCGGCGTGGTGACCAGCGTGGTGGGTGCGTACTACTACCTGCGCATCGTCAAGGTGATGTATTTCGATGCGCCGGGTGAGCGCTACGATGCCATGCCGTTGGGTGTGAAGTTCGTGCTCGCCGTGAGCAGCGTCTTCGTCGTCCTGTTCGGCATCGTTCCGGCTCCGCTCGTGGCCGCAGCCGGTGCTGCTGCCCGGTCCCTGTTCTAGTCGTGGATCTGTCGCCAGAGACCGAGGCTGCCGGCTACAGGCTCCTCTCGCTCGAGGCGACGGACTCGACGAATGACGATGCTCTCAAGGCCGCTCGCTCAGGCGATCCGGGACAACTCTGGATCACCGCGGCCGAGCAGCTCGCAGGCAGGGGGCGGCATGGCCGGCAATGGTCGTCGCCCCAGGGCAACCTCTATGCCAGCCTCCTTCTGATCGATCCGTGCGAGGTGGCAGTTGCCCCGCAACTGGGCTTCGTCGCCGGTCTGGCCTTGCACGAAGCAGTGGAGGAAGTCACGGGAATCGGCGCGCCGCGACTCTCTCTGAAATGGCCCAATGACCTTCTGCTCGACTGGGCCAAGGTCTCCGGTCTTCTGCTCGAAGGGAACAAGCTTCAGACGGACGGCCCTCTGGCCATCGTGATCGGTTTCGGCGTCAACGTGGCTTTCGCTCCGACGGGCACCCCTTATCCAGCCGTCGCGCTGAAGTCGGTCAGGCCGGATCTGACGCGCGAGGTCTTGCTCCGATCTCTCGCGGCCGCCTTCGCCAGGACCTTTTCGGCGTGGCGCGCGTCGTCCCGCATGAGCGCGTCGGATCCATTCGGTGCGATCCGCCGGCTCTGGCTCGAACGGGCAGCGGGCGTAGGGCAGGAAGTGAGGCTTCGATTGCCCGCGGGTGAGAAGAAGGGTGTGTTCGAAGGTCTCGACCGGTTCGGACGACTGCAGCTGAAAAGCGCCGACGGGATGGAACTCATCGATGCGGGCGACCTTTATTTTCCCAATTTGCAACACGATATAGCCAAGCCTGACGCTGGCACGAAAGGGTTTCGAACTTAATGGCTTCTCACCAGGACGAATTGGTCTTTCTTCCGCTTGGAGGACTCGGCGAGATCGGCATGAACGCTGCGCTCTACGGCTTCGGGCCGGAGGACGACCGGCAGTGGATTCTCGTCGATTGCGGCATGGGCTTCGGCGGCGAGGAGAACCTTCCTGGCATCGATCTCGTCTATCCGGATCTGCGCTTCATCGAAGAGGAACGCCATAACCTCCTCGGCATCTTCATCACCCATGCTCACGAAGATCACATCGGCGCTCTCGTGGAGATGTGGCCGCGTCTTCGCGTGCCGGTCTACGCGACGAAGTTCGCCATCGGCCTTCTCGAAACACGCCGCCTCTCCGAGGCCAATGCGCCGAAGGTCGACCTGAACGAGATCGTGCCCGGCCAGCGGCTGAAGCTCGGTCCCTTCGAGATCGAGTACGTGCCCGTGGCTCACTCGATCCCTGAATCGAATGCGCTTGCCATCCGCACCCCGCAAGGTCTCGTGGTGCATACCGGCGACTGGAAGCTCGACAACACACCCTATCTCGGCAGCCTGACATCGGAGGAGTCGTTCCGTGCTCTCGGCGACGAGGGCGTCCTCGCCCTCGTCTGCGATTCCACCAACGTAGTCCGCGAAGGCACGAGCCCCAGCGAATCTGACGTTTCCAAGAGCCTGGCGCAACTGATCAAGGATGCGCCGCACCGGGTGGCGGTTACCACCTTCGCCTCCAATGTGGCGCGCATCCGCTCGGTCGCCCAGGCGGCGCGCGAGTGCGGGCGCGAGGTGATCGTGGTCGGCCGCGCCATGGACCGTGTGGTCGAGGTGGCGAAGGAATGCGGCTATCTGGACGACCTGCCCGAATTCCGATCGCCCGAGAATTTCGGTTATCTGCCGCGCGACAAGGTCGTCGCCATCCTCACCGGGTCCCAGGGCGAGCCTCGCGCGGCCCTCGCGCGTATCGCCCAGGACGAGCATCCCGACATCGCGCTCTCCGCCGGCGACCGGGTGATCTTTTCGTCCCGCGCCATCCCCGGCAACGAGAAGGAAGTCGGCTCCATCATCAACAAGCTGATCGAGCAGGGCGTCGATGTGATCACCGACCGTACGGAGCTGGTCCATGTTTCCGGCCATCCCCGGCGGGGCGAGCTGGCGCAGATGTACCAGTGGACCCGTCCGCGCATCGCGATTCCCGCCCACGGCGAGGCCCTGCACCTGAGTGAGCATGCCAAGTTCGCGCGGGCTCAGGGTGTGCCGGAAGTGGTCAAGGCCCGTAACGGCACGCTCGTCCGCCTTGCGCCGGGACCGGCCGAGATCGTCGACAACATCCCGGCGGGGCGCCTCTACCGGGACGGGAACATCGTTATCGGGGCGGGCGAGCGGGCTCTGCCGGAGCGGCGTAAGCTCGCCTTCGCCGGCATCGTCACCGTCGCCATCGCCATCGACGACAGGGGCGAGCTCGTCGGCGACCCGGTCATCGACGCGATGGGGCTGCCTGACAAGAACCGCCAGGGCCGCGAGATGACCGATATCATCGCCGACACGGTCGCCGATCTGCTCGATGGGCTCTCCAAAGCAAAGCGCCGGGATCCCGAGGCCGTAGAGAACGCGGTACATCGGGCGGTCCGCGCCGCCGTGAACCAGGAATGGGGCAAGAAGCCCGCTTGCCACGTGCTGGTGATCGAGGCCTGAGAAACGAAGGGGAGGGTGCCATGATCGGACGTCTCAACCACGTCGCCATTGCCGTCCGCGATATCGCTGCGGCCTCGGACGTCTATCGCAACACCCTTGGCGCCGAAGTCTCCGCTCCGGAAGCGCTCGAAGAGCATGGCGTCACGGTGGTCTTCATCACGCTGCCGAACACCAAGGTCGAGCTGTTGGAGCCGCTCGGAGCGGAATCTCCCATTGCCAGGTTCCTGGAGAAGAATCCGGACGGTGGCATGCACCACATCTGCTTCGAGGTGGACGATATCCACGCCGCCCGCGACAAGCTTGTGAATTCCGGGGCCAGAGTGCTGGGCTCCGGCGAGCCGAAGATCGGAGCCCACGGGAAGCCGGTGCTTTTTCTGCACCCGAAGGATTTCAACGGCACCCTCGTCGAACTCGAGCAGGCCTGAGGACAAGCTGTTGATAAGCCTTGTAAAAACACTCGCCAGATCGCTCTTGTGCACCCTTGCCGTGGTGGCAGTCATTTCGGCGATTGCCGTTGCCATCGCCGTCAACGCATTCGGTCTGCGGGTCAGCGGCAGTCTTGCTCTGTATTTCGTGATCTGGTGGATTCTGCTCTTTGCCGTTCTGCCTTTCGGAATCCGCAGTCAGGTGGAAGCTGGGGAGGTGGTCCGCGGAAGCGAGCCCGGCGCTCCGGCCCTGCCTGCCCTGCGTGAAAAGGCGATCTGGACGACTCTCGTCGCCTCCATCGTCCTCATCGGCGCCGCGGCGGTCTTTCCGCTGACGGGTCTCTGAAGCATTTTCCGGCGAAGTGGCTCCGGTTCGCCGACAAAAATGCGGAGAAACAAAAAAGAGGTGGTCCCACGCAAGTGGACCACCTCGGATATTCAAGCAAAAATCGACGCTGAAAAAGAAAAAGCAAGGCTTTCGCCTTGCTATACTGCCTTTTGGCAATTTTTCATCCCTGGCTTTCTAAGGCCGGCGCCTCGGGGCGCCTGGGGACCTTGTTCCTCCCGAAACTCGGACCGTAGCCTCGGACCTTTGAAGGTCTGAGACGTTAGGATTTTGCTTATAATCACCTTACCTAGCGGTGTCACCTTTTATAGGCACGCCCTGATGCATTTTTCGGCATTTCTTGTATTGATCTTTGGTCTAATCCATCTCGCCGCAGGCCAGGCAGGGCGATGACAGCTTGTCTTTTGCCCGGCGCCTGTGTTGTGTGCTGGAAGCGAGTCGCTACCTATTACCTGTTCCGATCGAGACCCAAGGGCGTCCCTTATGCGTTTGAGCCGCTACTTCCTCCCCATTCTCCGTGAGACGCCGAAGGAAGCGGAGATCGTCTCTCACCGGCTGATGCTGCGCGCCGGCATGATCCGCCAGGAGGCTGCGGGAATCTATGCCTGGCTGCCGCTGGGTCTGAAGGTGCTGAACAAGGTCAATGCCATCGTCCGCGAGGAGCAGAACCGCTCCGGCGCCATCGAACTGCTGATGCCCACGATCCAGTCAGCCGACCTGTGGCGGGAATCGGGCCGCTACGATGCCTATGGCAAGGAGATGCTGCGCATCCAGGATCGCCACGAGCGCGACATGCTGTTCGGGCCGACCAACGAGGAAATGGTTACCGAGATCTTCCGCGGTTATGTGCGCTCCTACAAGGATCTGCCGCTGAATCTCTACCATATCCAGTGGAAGTTCCGCGACGAGGTGCGCCCGCGCTTCGGCGTCATGCGCTCGCGTGAGTTCCTGATGAAGGATGCCTATTCCTTCGATCTTGATCAGGCCGGCGCCGTGCATTCCTACAACAAGATGTTCGTCGCCTATCTGCGCACCTTCGCGCGCATGGGCCTGAAGGCGATCCCGATGCGGGCGGATACCGGACCCATCGGCGGAAACCTGAGCCACGAATTCATCATCCTGGCCTCGACCGGCGAGAGTGAGGTGTTCTGCCACGCGGATTACCTGAATTTCGACATTCCGTCGGCAGACACGAACTTCGACGACATTCCCGGTCTTCAGAGCACGGTCGACAAGTGGACGTCGCTCTATGCCGCGACCTCCGAGATGCACGAGGCCGATGCCTTCGAGGCCGTTCCCGCCGACAAGAAGATGTCGGCGCGGGGCATCGAGGTTGGTCACATCTTCTATTTCGGCACCAAGTATTCCGCGCCCATGGGTGCGAAGGTCATGGGGCCGGACGGGCAGGAGCGGGAGGTCCATATGGGCTCCTACGGCATCGGTCCGAGCCGTCTGATCGCCGCCATCATCGAGGCAAGCCATGACGAGAACGGCATCATCTGGCCGGAGGCGGTGGCGCCCTTCGACGTCGCTATCCTGAACCTGAAGGCCGGCGACTCCGCGACGGACGCAGCAAGCGAGCGTCTCTATCGCGAACTCGGAGCGGCCGGGCGCGACGTGCTCTATGACGACCGCGACGAGCGGCCTGGCGGCAAGTTCGCCACCGCCGACCTCATCGGTGTGCCGTGGCAGGTGCTGATCGGCCCGAAGGGCCTTGCCGAAGGCAAGGTGGAGCTGAAGAGCCGTGCGACGGGCGAGCGCGAATTGCTCTCGCTCGACGATGTGGTTGCCCGCCTGACGAGCCATAAATAGGCGCTCATGGCCAAGACATCGGAAGCCAAGACAGCGGAAGCCAAGACGGCACCTTCAGGGACGAAACCCTTCTCGCTTTTCGAGTGGATGCTCGCCGGACGCTACCTGCGCACGCGCCGGCGGGAAGGTTTCGTCTCGGTGATCGCCGGCTTCTCCTTTCTCGGCATCATGCTCGGCGTCGCGACGCTCATCGTCGTGCTCTCGGTCATGAACGGGTTCCGCAAGGAGCTGCTCGACAAGATCGTCGGCATCAACGGCCATATCTTCGTTGCGCCGCTGGAAAGCCCGCTCACCGATTATCCCGAGGTCTCCGCCCGCATCGCGGCGGTGCCGGGGGTGAAGCGCGCCATTCCGCTCGTGGAAGGCCAGGCCTTCGGCTCGTCGCAATATAACGGCAGCGGCGTGCTCGTGCGCGGCATCCGCCCGGAAGATCTGCGCAAGATCGAACACATCGCCGGCAATCTGCGCCAGGGCAGCCTCGACGATTTCGAGAACGGCGAGGGCGTCGCCATCGGACGCCGCCTTGCCGATGCGCTCTCTCTGCAGGCCGGCGACACCTTCACGCTCATCACGCCGCGCGGGGCGTCGACGCCCTTCGGCACCGCGCCGCGGGTGAAAGGCTACCCGGTCAAGGCGATCTTCGAGATCGGCATGTCGGAGTTCGATTCCACCTTCGTCTTCATGCCGCTGACCGAGGCGCAGAACTATTTCAACCGCCAGAACGACGTGCAGCTCATCGAGGTCTATCTCGACAATGCCGACCGGGTCGACCAGGCCCGCGCCGCCATCGACGAGGCGGCGGGCCGTCCGATCCTCATGACCGACTGGCGCCAGCGCAACCGCACCTTTTTCGGAGCGCTCGAAGTCGAGCGCAACGTGATGTTCCTGATCCTCACCCTGATCGTGCTCGTCGCTGCGCTCAACATCATCTCCGGCCTGATCATGCTCGTGAAGGACAAGTCGGAGGACATCGCGATCCTGCGCACCATGGGCGCGACGCGCGGCTCCGTGATGCGGGTGTTCCTCATCACCGGAGCATCCATCGGCATCGTAGGAACGATCGCAGGCTTCGGCCTCGGCCTGCTGCTCGCGTTGAATGTCGAGACGATCCGTGACGTCATCTCGCGTCTGACGAGCACCAATCTTTTCCCGGCGGAACTCTACTTCCTGAGCCGTCTGCCGGCGGAGGTAAATCCGACCGAGGTGGCGACCATCCTGATCATGGCGATGGTGCTGTCGCTGCTTGCGACGCTCTACCCCTCGTGGCGGGCGGCGAAGCTCGATCCTGTCGAAGCGTTGCGTTACGGTTGAGTATGTCGGCAGCCCAATCCCAACCCGCCCTCTATCTGTCCAAAGTCGAGCGTCGCTACCCGCAGGGCGACAGCTTTCTCGACGTTCTGCGCGGCGCAGACCTCGCGATCTGGCCGGGTGAGATCGTTGCCCTCGTCGCACCCTCGGGCACCGGCAAGTCGACTTTGCTGCATGTGGCCGGTCTGCTCGAAAAGCCCGATGGCGGCGAGGTCTTCGTGGGTTCCAAGCCGACCGCCGCCATGACCGATCAGGAGCGCACGCGGGTGCGCCGCGAGGAACTCGGCTTCGTCTACCAGTTCCACCATCTCTTGCCGGAATTCTCGGCCCTCGAGAACGTGGTGATCCCGCAGCTCATCCGCGGCCTGTCGAAGGCGGAAGCGCAGGATCGCGCCACGCAGCTCCTGACCTTCCTCGGCCTCGGCAAGCGCCTCGAACATCGTCCCGGCGAACTCTCCGGCGGCGAACAGCAACGCGTCGCCATCGCCCGCGCCGTCGCCAACGCCCCGCGCCTGCTGCTCGCCGACGAGCCCACCGGAAATCTCGACCCCAACACCTCCGGCCGCGTCTTCCAGACCCTGGTCGCCATCGTGAGAGCCTCCAAGCTCGCCGCCCTCATCGCCACCCACAATATGGATCTCGCCGCGCGAATGGATCGGCGGGTGACGATACGGGATGGGCTGGTGGTGCAGTTGCCGTAACGTCTGTTGCGAGCAATCAGGCTCTATCTAGACTAAGACCGCCATCTCGAAGAGATGGAACTCGTCTGTCGCGGCTCACCGGCTACAAGAGAGCTTGAGGATTCTGTCTCGGCAGTCGGCTGCAACGTGTGAGATATTTGACGTATCGGAATGTATATCTTGCAGTAATAGGCCCAAGCAAAAAAGTTAAATTACAATAAAAATCCTATCTGAATCGAGAGTTTCAGTTTTCTCTATTTCGCCTCATCGATAGAGCGTCGGCGGCCCTGTGGAGTCAGGAGCTGCCCGAAGTCTGTGAAGGAGGCGCGCTATGCTAAGCCCACTTGAAGCCGCTTATTTGGCGTACATAACAAATTTCGGCGGCAGGGCCGGCGGCAAGAAGCCTATCTATTGGGGGGCCCAGGCAGGTACAGGCGTTGGCGGCGTCGACGGCGCGAGCGGCGGCACAAGCGTTCGTATTGACGTTCGAATTCTTCCCAACGGCGGCGTCAATACGAATGGCGAAAATATTAAAGAGAAAAAAGTAATCGAGAATGATGATAAGAGCATCACTACGATCGTCACGAGTGTAAAGGGGGTTGTAACAGTCACTACGACGCCAGCGACTACTGCCGCTGAAAACAGAGGCGAGAAAGTAGTTCTGCCGAAAGACCAGGGGACTGTTTACATACCCACGCAAGTTGAGGTGAATACAGAGGCCAGATTCGCTAGAACAGACACATACCGCAATCTGACGTTCGTGCAGTCGACGACGACCATCAGATTCTCGGATGGGTCGACCATGGTAATAAGGGACCCTGAACGTGAATATACAGGCGAAAGGGGCTCTAGTTCTCTGCAGCTCCTAGGTGTTGACGACGCATTCATTGAGCGCATGAGGCTCGAAGACACCCTTCGCATCGAGAGGGAGCGGATTGAACTGATCGATGCGCTCAAGGACGGCCGCATCAGGGTCATCCAAACCGGTACCGGGGCTCAGTATCTCAATTATAAAGAGGGCACCGAGGGACATGACGAGCTCGCCGGCGGGGGGATGCTGAACGGCCTGGGTGGCGACGACGTGCTCACCGGAGCCGACGACCCCTATGGCATGGACGTGCTCGACGGCGGCAATGGCAACGATACCCTGAACGGCGGGCAGGGCCTGGATATTCTCGTCGGCGGTGCGGGAGCCGACAAGCTCAACGGCGGCGACGGGTTCGACATGGCAAGCTACGCGCCTGCCTCCAGCGCCATCGTCGTGAACATGGCCGATGTGAGCCACAACACGGGCGATGCGGCCGGCGACGGCTACGGCGCCGTCGAGGGCATCGTCGGCTCCGAGCACAACGACAAAATCACCGGCAACAACTACAGCAACCGCCTTGAAGGGGGCGGTGGCAAGGACACCATCGATGGGGCCGGCGGCAGCGACGATCTCTACGGCGACGATGGGGACGATGTCCTGATCGGCGGGAGCGGCGCCGACACTTTCGATGGCGGCGAAGGGCACGACACGGTGAGCTACTACAAGAGCCTCACCGCCGTTCAGATCTACATGTGGTCCGAGAACTACAATGTCGGCGCCAAGGGCGACACCTACAAAGATATCGAAGGGATCGACGGCACGCGGTTTGACGACGTGATCGAAGGCAACACCGACGCGAACACGTTCTGGGGCGATGCGGGCAACGACACCCTCAACGGACATGGCGGCAGCGATACGCTCGCGGGCGGCGACGGCGACGACAAGCTCGAAGGCGGCTGGGGGAATTGGGGCGACCGGCTCGACGGCGGCAACGGCCGCGATACCGCGAGCTATTACCATGCCACGTCCGGTGTGCAGGTCTATCTCTGGGACGTCATGCGCAACACCGGCGAGGCGGAGGGGGACACCTATGTCTCCATCGAGGTGATCGACGGCTCGACGCACAGCGACACGATCGAGGGCAGCGCGTCGGCCAACACCTTCTGGGGCGATGCGGGCCATGACCTGCTCAAAGGGCTCGGCGGCGCCGACACGCTCTCGGGCGGAGCGGGCGGCGATCATCTCTCCGGCGGCGAGGGCGCCGACCTGCTCGACGGCGGCGCCGATTTCGACTTCGCGGTCTATGCCGACGCCGCCTCCGGCGTGCTGGTCGATCTGCTCGCCATGGGCCGCAACACCGGCGAGGCTTCGGGCGACGTCTACGTCTCCATCGAAGGCCTGATCGGCTCAGGCCATGCCGACCAGTTCTACGGCACCGCTGGCTGGGACGGGTTCTATGCCGGCGCGGGCGATGACGTGCTCGAGGGCCGCGGCGGCGGCGACCAGCTCGACGGCGGCGACGGCTTCGACTTTGCGGTGTACTGGGGTGCGGCCTCCGGCGTGGTCGCCAACCTTGCGGCGGGTGGCGGCACCCTGGGCGATGCGGCCGGCGATGTGTTCGTCTCGATCGAGGGCCTGCAGGGCTCGAACCATGCCGACACCCTGACCGGCAACGGCATCGGCAACACGCTCTATGGCTGGGGCGGCAACGACGAGCTCCATGGCCTCTCGGGCAACGACTACATCGAGGGCGGCGACGGCGCCGACACGATCTCGGGCGGTGAGAGCCTCGACTGGCTGCTCGGTAATGCCGGGCGGGACGTGTTCCGCTTCGACACGCGGGCCAGCGCAGGCAATGTGGATACGCTGGCCGACTTCAACGCCGCGGAGGACAAGATCGCGCTCGAGACAAGGATGTTCGGCTTTGCGCCGGTGACATACGACGCCTGGGGCAGCCCGGTGAACGGAACGCTTACAACGAGTGCGTTCAAGCTCGGCACCTCCGCCACGACCGCCGCGCAGCGGATCGTCTACGATCAGGCGAGCGGTGCGGTCTACTTCGATGCGGACGGTCTCGGCGGTCAGGCACAGGTGCAGTTCGCCAAGGTGGCGGCCGGGACGGCGCTCACGGCCGCCCACTTCCAGCTCTTCACTCTCTGACGCGACGCGTCGGAATAAGACATGAAGCGCGAAGAGCCGGCCCGGTGGGCCGGCTTTTTTTATCTGATCATTCCAGGGTGTATGTCACCGGAGGGCGCACTCACAGGAAGAAATATTTCCGTTGCGTCATATTTCCATTATCGATCAGATGATGTGAGCGACGTCGTGCGGGAGTCAGGATGCCTAAGTACAAGCCGAAGGACTGGGGCTATCAGCTTCAGAATGCGAAGCCTGCGACCATCGCTAAATCGCGCCACGATCTGATCGTCATCGATTACGAGCAGGATGGCCACGGCAGCTTCAGCGCCCGCGAGATCAAGCTGATGAAGGCGAAGGGGGCGCACAAGCTCGTTTCCTATGTGAGCATCGGCGAGGCCGAGGATTACCGGGATTACTGGAAGAAGGGATGGGCGGCGACGAAGCCCGCATGGCTCGAGCGCGAGAATCCCGATTGGGAGGGCAACTACAAGGTCCGCTACTGGCATCCCGAGTGGCAGAAGCTGACGCTCGACCGGATCCGGGAGGTCGCGAAGGCCGGCTATGACGGCGCCTATCTCGATATCGTCGACGCGTACGAGTACTTCGCGTCGCGGCGTCCGAGCGCCGCGAAGGACATGGTCGATTTCGTCGAGAAGATCGCAGCGGCGGCGCGGGCGATCAATCCGAACTTCCTCATCATCCCGCAGAACGGCGAGGGGCTGCTCAAATCGCGCAAGTACCTGTCCGTCATCGACGGGATCGCCAAGGAGGATCTCTATTACGGTCTCGATGGCGACGGCATCCGCAATACGTCCCAGGAGATCGCCTATAGCCGAAAGCTTCTCGACATCGCGCGCAAGGCGGGCAAGTTCGTCCTCAACGTCGAATACCTGTCCGGCAAGGAGGCGATCTCGACCTATCTCAAGGACGTCTCGAAGACAGGCTATGTGCCCTATGTCGGCCCGCGCGATCTCGACAAGCTCAGTTACGACGTGCCGTACGCGTCGTCGGGCGCGACGAAGGCTGCCGCCGCGGGCAGCATCGCCGCCGGAGATGCGATCCTGATGGGCGGTGCGTCCGACGACCTGTTGAAGGGAGGGGGCGGCAACGACGCTCTGAACGGCAGGGATGGCGCCGATACCCTGTCCGGCGGCGAGGGAAGCGACCTGCTGGTCGGCGGCGCCGGGAGCGATGTGTTCCGTTTCGATACCAAGCCATGGGCTGCGCATGTGGACACGATCGCTGATTTCAGTCCGATGGAGGACAGGATCTCGCTGGAGACGACGGCATTCGGCCTTGCGCCGGTTGCGGATAACGCGTGGTCGAGCCTCGCCGGCGGCTTGCTCTCGCCAAGTCTGTTCAAGACCGGGCTCAAGGCGAGCACCGACGCGCAGCGGATCGTCTACGATCAGGCGAGTGGTACTCTCTATTACGATGCCGACGGATCAGGCCCGACAGGGCAGGTGGCCTTCGCCAAGCTGACGCTAGGCACGGCACTGACGGCGGCGCATTTCCACCTCTTCACGCTCTAAAAGCATTTTACGATCGATTGAATGAAAACGGCCGGCGTCCATGCGCCGGCCGTTCGCGTTTGGGTCGTTAAGACTTCGTTGACTCCGCCATAACGGCGGGTTGTTCCCAGGCTTTACACAGAACATCCAATGAACAAATATGAACATATTGGGAACACGGAGATCAGACCATGCTTCGCTTCATCATCGAAACCGCCGCCGAGATCGTTTCCCTCGCCATGTTCGGATCCGCCGTGGCAATCTGGGCTCTGGTTCTTTCTCCCATCGCCTGATACCGGAGCGCTACCGTAATCCACCGGGATTCACAGGAACATAATCCTTATGGTCGCGTGGTAAGACCTGATAGAAAAGAATCGTGCCAGAATGCGCGCCGTCGACGAGTAGAGTTTCATGGCGCGCATCCTTCACGATATCGGCTTCGTTCATCTCCACGTGCATTCCTCGTATTCGCTGCTCGAGGGAGCCCTGAAGGTCGCGCAGCTCGCCAAGCTCGCAGCGGCGGACAAGCAGCCGGCGCTCGCACTCACCGACACCAACAATCTCTTCGGCGCCCTTGAGTTCTCCGAAAAGCTCGCGGGCTCCGGCATCCAGCCCATCGCCGGCGTGCAGCTCTCAGTCTGCTTCGAGGAGGCGGACCCGGTTGCCCGCGTGGTGCCGCAGCCGGCGAATGTCGTGCTGCTGGCGCAGAACGAGGAGGGCTATCGCAACCTCATGCGCCTCGTCAGCCACGCCTATTTCGGCGTGCCGCTCGGCGAGGATCCGCGCGTCGCCGCGCCCATGCTCGCGTCTCACAGCGAAGGGCTGATCGCCCTGACGGGCGGATTCACCGGGCCGCTCGATTCCGCCCTGCGCAACGGCGGGCGCCAGGATCTCGCGCAGGCGCGGCTCGACATCCTCAAGAGCGCCTTCGGCCATCAGCTCTATGTCGAGCTCCAGCGTCATGGCCTGGAGGACGAGCGCCTGATCGAGGGCGAATTGCTGGCGCTCGCCGAACGCAACGGCCTGCCCGTCGTTGCCGCCAACGAGCCCTTCTTCTCGTCTTCGAAAGATTACGAGGCGCATGATGCGCTGCTCGCGATCGCCGAAGGGCAGATCGTCTCCAACGACAAGCGCCGCCGCCTGTCGCCGGAGCATCATTTCAAGACGCGCCAGCAGATGATGGAGCTCTTCGCGGACCTGCCGGATGCGCTGCAGGCGAGCGTCGAGATCGCCATGCGCTGCGCCACGCGCGTAAGGACCCAAAAGCCCATCCTGCCGAATTTCGGCACGGGTCCCGACGCCGCAGCTCTCGACGAGGGCGAGGAACTGAAGCGCCAGGCGGAGGAGGGGCTCGAGAGGCGCCTCGCGGCGCATGGTCCGGCACCCGGCCTGACCGAGCAGGATTACCGCGACCGTCTCGCCTTCGAGGTCGGCATCATCCGCAAGATGAAATTTCCCGGCTACTTCCTGATCGTGGCCGACTTCATCAAATGGGCAAAGGATCACAACATCCCGGTCGGTCCGGGCCGCGGTTCGGGTGCGGGTTCGCTCGTCGCCTATGCGCTTACCGTCACTGATCTCGACCCTTTGCGTTTCGCGCTTCTCTTCGAGCGCTTCCTCAATCCGGAACGTGTGTCGATGCCGGACTTCGACATCGACTTCTGCGTCGAGGGGCGCGAGCGCGTCATCGAATATGTGCAGCAGCGCTACGGCGCGGAGCAGGTCGCACAGATCATCACCTTCGGTACGCTGCTCGCCCGCGGCGTGATGCGCGACGTCGGCCGCGTGCTTGAAATGCCCTATGGCCAGGTCGACAAGCTGACCAAGCTCGTGCCGCAGAACCCGGCCAACCCGGTGACGCTCGCACAGGCCATCGAGGGCGAGCCGAAGCTGCAGGCGGCGATCGACGAGGAGCCGGTCGTCAAGCGCATGCTCGACATCGCGCAGAAGCTCGAAGGTCTGCACCGGCATGCATCCACGCACGCCGCCGGAGTGGTGATCGGCGACCGTCCGCTGCAGGAGCTGGTGCCGCTCTACCGAGACCCGAAGACCGGGATGCGCGTGACCCAGTTCAACATGAAATGGGTCGAGCAGGCGGGCCTCGTGAAGTTCGACTTCCTCGGCCTGAAGACGCTGACGGTCCTGCGCACCGCCGTCGATCTCATCCGGCGCAGGGGAGTCGAGGTCGATCTCTCGGCCTTGCCGCTGGACGACCGCAAGACTTACGAGATGCTTCGGCGCGGCGAGACGGTCGGCGTGTTCCAGGTGGAATCGGCGGGCATGCGCAAGGCCCTCGTCGAGATGGAGACCGACCGTTTCGAGGACATCATCGCCCTCGTTGCGCTGTATCGTCCGGGCCCGATGGCGAACATTCCGGTCTATTGCGCGCGCAAGCTCGGAAAGGACGAGCACAACAAGAAGGATTGGTATCCCCACGACAAGCTCGAGCCGATCCTGCGCGAGACCTTCGGCATCATCGTCTACCAGGAGCAGGTGATGGAGGTGGCGAAAGTCCTCTCCGGCTACTCGCTCGGCGACGCCGACCTGCTGCGCCGCGCCATGGGCAAGAAGATCAAGGCGGAGATGGACGCCCAGCGCGAGCGCTTCGTGTCGGGTGCAAAGGAGGGCGGCCTCGACAAGGCGAAGTCCAACGAGATCTTCGATCTTCTCGCGAAGTTCGCCGATTACGGCTTCAACAAGAGCCATGCGGCCGCCTATGCGCTGGTCGCGTTCCAGACGGCCTATTGCAAGGCCAATTATCCGGTCGAGTTCCTGGCGGCGTCCATGACGCTCGACCTCGACAACACCGACAAGCTGTCCGAATTCCGCCGCGAGGCGCAGCGTCTCGGCTTCAAGGTCATCCCGCCGTCGATCAACCGCTCGGGCGTGGTCTTCGACGTGCAATACGATGCCGAGGGCAAGGGCGAGATCCTCTATGCTCTCGCCGCCGTCAAGGGCGTCGGGCGTCAGGCCATCGAAAGCGTGATCGAGGCGAGGGGCGACAAGCCGTTCAAGGATCTCGCCGATTTCGCGCGGCGCATCAATCCGCGCATGCTCAACAAGCGCACGCTGGAAAACCTGATCGCGGCCGGCGCCTTCGACGAGTTGGAGCCGGATCGGGCCAGGGCCTGCGCCTCCATCGATGCGATGATGAGCCTGGCGCAGCAATCGCACGAGGCCGCCAATGGCGGCATGATGGACATGTTCGGCGGTGTCGCCGCCGCAGGTGTGCAGCTGAGGATCGGGCCTTACGAGCCCTGGCCTGCCGCCGAGAGGCTGCAGCGGGAATATGACGCCGTCGGCTTCTTCCTGTCCGGCCATCCGCTCGACGAATATGGTGACCTGCTCAAGAAGCTCAGGGTGCAGACCTGGGTCGAGTTCTGCCGCTCGGTGAAGGCTGGCAATTCCGTGGGGCGTGTTGCCGCCACGGTGCTCGACCGGCAGGAGCGCCGCACCAAGACCGGCAACAAGATGGGCATTCTCACCCTGTCGGATCAGACCGGGCAGTTCGAAGCCATTATCTTCTCGGAGGGGCTCGTGCGCCTCCGCGATGTGCTCGAGCCCGGCACTGCCGTCGTTCTCATGCTCCAAGCCGGCCTGGAGGGCGAGGAGGTGAGGGCGCGCATCGGCATGGCGGAACCGCTCGACGAGGCGGTGGCCAAGCATCAGAAGAGCATGCGCATCTTCCTGCGCGACGAGAAGCCCATCTCCAGCGTCTTCGAGCGGCTCAAGATGCGCGGCGACGGGGAGGTGTCCCTAGTACTCATCCTCGATGACGGCGACCGGGAGGTCGAGGTCAAGCTGCGCGAGAAATATATGACGACGCCGCAGATCGCCGGAGCGCTCCGCGCCGTCCCGGGCGTCGTCGACGTGCATATGAACTAAGCGCTGACCGACGGGGTGAGAAATCCCGTTCGGGAGTTATCGGGAAGACCTGTCTGCATGGATCGCCCGCTTTCCGACATCCGCCTCACCGTCGAGGCCGATCCCGATTCCTTCGCGGAGGGGATCGAGGCGCGCCTCCTCGAGTCCTTGCGGCAGAACATCCCCGCAAGCGACTATGCCCCCTTCGGCATCGTGGCCCGGAATGCCGAGGGCGAAATCCTTGGCGGCCTGATCGGTGGAACTTCCTATGGCTGGCTGCTGGTCAAGATGCTGTGGGTCGCCGACGAGGCCCGCGGGCAGGGGCTGGGCATGAGAATCATGGCGCTTGCGGAGGACGTCGTCCAAGTGCGGGGATGCCATGGGGCCTGGCTCGACACATCAAGCCGGCGCGCCAAGCGCTTCTATGAGAAGTTGGGCTATGAGACGTTCGGAATGCTGGAGAACCGAGCGGGAGAGCGGCCTCAGGGGCATGCCCGGTTCTTCCTTCAAAAGCGGTTTCCGCCTCCCGAAACGGCGCCTTAAAACAAGCCTTCGGTAGACCGCATCCGGACGAGGTGGAGAGTATTCCGATCTTGGCGCTTGTGATAAGCTCAAGCCTGGGTTCCGCGGCAGCATCGGGAGACGTCTATGACCTCCGAGATCGCCTCCAACACGCCTTCCGACCTGGGTGTTCCTCCCTTCGACCATCGGCGCCTCGACACGCTGATGGAGGCGGCAGGCCTTGATGTCCTGATCGTCACGTCCAAGCATAACGTTCAATACATGCTGGGCGGCTATCGGTTCTTCATGTTCGACTACATGGATGCGATCGGATTGAGCCGCTATCTCCCGATCTTCGTCTATTGCCGCGGACGCCCCGAGGATAGCGCCTATATCGCCAACCCGCACGAAACCTTCGAGCAGGAACTGGGGCGCTTCTGGGTCCCCGACGTTCAGGCAAAGGCACGGGCGACAATCGACGCCATGCAACTGTGCGTCGAGCATCTCCGCCACCTCGGCTGTCCCTTGAGGCGTATCGGGATCGAGGCGGGCTTTCTGCCGGCCGATGCGTATCTCGTCCTGAAGGATGCTACTCAAGAGTGCGAGATCGTGGATGCAGTCTTCACGCTCGAGCGCCTGCGAGCCGTGAAGACCGAGGCGGAATTGCAGTTGCTGCGGCAGGCATCCGAAAGTGTCGTCGAAGCCATGCTCGCGGTCTTTTCCACCGTGTGTCCAGGCCAGACCAAGCGCGAAGTCGTTGAAGCCCTCCGGCGCGAAGAGACGATACGAGGTCTGCTTTTCGAATACTGCTTGATCACCGCCGGGACGAGCCTCAACCGTGCCCCCTCGGATCAGGTTCTCGTCGAGGGCGATATCATGTCGCTGGATTCCGGCGGCAACCACCGGGGCTATATCGGCGATCTCTGCCGCATGGGCATCCTGGGCGAGCCTGACGCCGAACTCCGTGACCTGCTGGAGCAGATCGACGAGGTCCAGCAAGCGGCGCGAAAGCCACTCAGGGATGGGGTGATCGGGGCGGAAATCTATGCGGCCGTCGAGCCGTCGATGCAGCGTTTGACAGCCGGCAAGGCGAGCTTCGTCGCGCATGGAATGGGGCTGATCAGCCATGAGGCGCCTCGGCTTACCGCGAGCAGCCCGTGGCCTTATTCCGCTTATGACCGGGATCTTCCCTTGCCTGCGGGCATGGTTGTCTCGATCGAGACGACGGTTCAGCACCCTCGGCGAGGTTTCATAAAGCTTGAGGATACGGTGGCTATAACGGCTGCCGGCCACGAGGCCTATGGAGATAGCGGCCGTGGCTGGAATCGGGCAGGGGTCGACCGAGCCCATGCATGAGGCCCGCCGGTAGTCCTGCGGCGCAGGACCTTACAAGGCTCCCCAATGCGCCTTCCAGGGCGGGGCATTCTCCGGCTTGCATTTCACCGCCTTTACCCCTATATGCGCCCACATCCCACACGCGGAATCCCCTCATGAGCCCATGAGGAATCCCCGGTGGCCGGCAGGGCCGGTCCACTGTTCCGCGGAGGCTTAACCGGAGAAAAGACTATGGCGCTTCCCGATTTTTCGATGCGCAGCCTGCTTGAGGCTGGCGCGCACTTTGGACACCAGTCCCACCGTTGGAACCCGAAGATGGGTCAATACATCTTCGGCACCCGCAACAACATCCACATCATCGACCTCGCCCAGACGGTTCCGATGCTGCACCGCGCCCTCCAGGCCGTCAGCGATACGGTCTCCAAGGGCGGTCGCGTGCTCTTCGTCGGCACGAAGCGTCAGGCTGCTGACGCCGTCGCCGATGCGGCCAAGCGTTCGGCTCAGTACTATGTCAACGCCCGCTGGCTCGGCGGCATGCTGACCAACTGGAAGACGATCTCTGGCTCGATCTCGCGCCTGCGCAAGGTCGACGAGATCCTCGCCGGCGGCGGCCAGGGCCTCACGAAGAAAGAGCGCCTCATGCTCGCCCGCGAGAAGGAGAAGCTCGAGCGCGCTCTCGGCGGCATCAAGGACATGGGCGGCACTCCCGACCTGATCTTCATCATCGACACCAACAAGGAGCAGTTGGCGATCCAGGAGGCCAAGCGCCTCGGCATCCCGGTGGCTGCCATCGTCGACACGAACTGCGATCCGGACGGCATCACCTTCCCGGTTCCGGCCAACGATGACGCCGGCCGCGCGATCTCGCTCTATTGCGATCTCGTCGCCCGCGCCGCTCTCGACGGCATCTCCCGCGGCGCCGGCGCCATGGGCATCGATATCGGCGAGTCCGAGAATCCGATGGCCGAAGAGCTCCCGGCCGCAGAGACGGCGACCGCCGCCTACGAGGGCGAGCAGTTCGAGCGTCTGGCAGCCCCCCGCGGCGCTCCGGACGATCTGACCAAGCTGAACGGCGTCGGCCCGCAGCTCGAGAAGAAGCTGAACGAAGCCGGCATCTTCCACTACTGGCAGCTTGCCGCCATGCAGGCTGGCGATGTCGCCCAGCTCGACAAGGACCTGAAGCTGAACGGCCGTCTCGAGCGTGATGGCTGGATCAACCAGGCCCGCTCGATGATCGAAGCCGCTGCTGCGTAACTGTCCCGGCGCAGCGTCATGCAGCGCCGCTTGAACGATTGATCGAGCCCGGCGTTCCACCAGCGCCGGGCTCCCTCTATGCATGAACCTTTGAAAGGAAAAGCCATGGCGAACATTACCGCTGCGATGGTGAAGGAACTGCGCGAGACGACCAGCGCGGGCATGATGGATTGCAAGACCGCCCTCGCCGAGACCAACGGCGATATGGAGGCCGCGATCGACTGGCTCCGCAAGAAGGGTCTGTCCAAGGCTGCCAAGAAGGCTGGCCGCGTCGCTGCCGAAGGTCTCGTCGCCGTCGAGTCGTCCGGTCACACCGCGACGATCCTCGAGGTCAATTCCGAGACTGACTTCGTCGCCCGCAACGACGGGTTCCAGGCCTTCGTTCGCGAAGCCGCCAAGATCGGTCTCATGGGCAACGGCACCATCGAGGCGCTCGAGGCCGCTCACTTCCCCGGTTCGCAGACGACCGTGAAGGACCGCTTGCAGGAGCTGATCGCCACCATCGGCGAGAACATGACCCTGCGCCGCATCGCCAAGCTCGAAGTGTCCAAGGGCGTGATCGCGACCTATGTCCACAACGCGGTGACGGAAGGCCTCGGCAAGATCGGCGTCCTCGTGGCGCTCGAGTCCGAGGGTGACGTGACCGTTCTCGGCGCGCTCGGCCGCCAGATCGCCATGCACGTGGCCGCCACGAACCCGGTGGCCCTCGATGCCTCCGGCGTCGACCAGGCGACCGTCGAGCGCGAGAGCGCCATCCTGCGCGACAAGAACGCCGGCAAGCCGGATCATGTCATGCAGAAGATCATCGAGAGCGGCCTGAAGAGCTACTTCAAGGAAGTCACGCTCCTCGAGCAGCCCTTCGTGCACGATCCCTCCAAGACCGTGACCCAGGTGCTCAAGGAAGCCGAGTCCAAGGCCGGCAAGCCGGTGACCCTCAAGGCCTTCGTCCGCTATGCTCTCGGCGAGGGCATCGAGAAGGAAGAGGCCCCGGACTTCGCGGCGGAAGTCGCCGCCCAGGCCGGTCTCAAGGCCTAAATCGACCCCAAGTAAAACGGCGGCTTTCGGGCCGCCGTTTTCATGAGAGGATTCGAAAAGAAAGGTCTGACGATGGCAAGGTTCCGGCGCATCCTGGTGAAGCTCTCGGGTGAGGCATTGATGGCCCCCGACGGGTACTGGCTCGACACGCAGATCCTGTCGTCCCTGGCGGAGGATCTCGCCAACGCCACCCGCGCCGGCTTCGAGATCGCCGTCGTCATCGGCGGCGGCAACATCATCCGTGGCGCCCGCATGAGCGCCGCCGGCTGGATCGACCGCCCCACGGCCGACTCCATGGGCATGCTCGGCACGGTCATGAACTCGCTGGCGATCGAGACCGCCCTCAACGCGGCCGGTGTTCCCGCCCGGACCATGTCCGCCGTTTCCATGCCGACTATCTGCGAGACCTATGCCCGCCAGCCGGCCCTGCACCATCTCGACAAGGGACAGGTGGTGGTTCTGGCCGGCGGCACCGGCAACCCGTTCTTCACCACCGATACCGCCGCCGTGCTCCGGGCGGCCGAGCTGCGTTGCGACGCCGTGCTGAAGGCCACCCAGGTAGACGGCGTCTATTCAGCCGATCCCAAGAAGGACCCCAGCGCGATCCGATTCGATCGCCTGACCCATGACGAGGCCATTGCCAGGGACCTGAAGGTCATGGACACGGCCGCCTTCGCGCTGGCGCGGGAGAGCAGGTTGTCGATCATCGTGGGCTCGGTCCACGCTCCCAGCTCCGTGACCGCCCTTCTTCAGGGGAAAGTACCGTCGACGGTCGTCGCCCCTTGATCCAAGGGTCTTGATGCAGGACCCTTGGAAGCGTAAGCCCGTTAAAGAGTTCGCGTAAGGACAGAATCTGATGGCTACGACCTTTGATCTCGCCGATGTGAAGCGCCGCATGCAGGGCGCCATCAACGCTTTCAAGAACGACCTGGCCAGCCTGCGCACGGGCCGCGCCTCGCCGAACCTGCTCGATCCGATTCAGATCGACGCTTATGGCGCGATGATGCCGATTTCGCAGGTTGCCACCGTGAACGTGCCGGAGCCGCGCCTGCTCAGCGTCCAGGTCTGGGACCGGGGCATGGTTGCCGCCGTCGAAAAGGCGATCCGGGAATCCGACCTCGGCCTCAACCCGCAGACCGAGGGGCAGGTGATCCGCCTGCGCATACCTGAGATGAACGAGCAGCGCCGCAAGGAGATGGTGAAGGTCGGGCACAAATACGCCGAAGAGGCGAAAGTCGCCGTGCGCCACGTGCGCCGCGACGGTCTCGACCTGCTCAAGAAGCTTGAGAAGGACAGTGCCATCAGCGAGGATGACGGAAAGCGCCACGCCGACCAGGTGCAGAAGGCGACGGATCAGTTCGTTGCCGAGGTCGACACTCTGCTGGCGGCGAAGGAAAAGGAAATCATGCACGTCTGATCCTCAAGGCGTGCATTGGGACGGAAATATGAGCGGCGAAGCCAAACGGACGGCTCCCGACCTCGCCCGCAAGGAAGCGGGCGAGGGGATGCCGGCCCATGTTGCCATCATCATGGATGGGAACGGCCGCTGGGCCGCTCAGAGAGGCCTGCCCCGGTTCGAGGGGCACCGACGTGGCGTCGAGGCGATCCGCCGGGCGGTGCGCATAGCCGGCGATCTCGGTATCCGCTACCTGACGGTCTACAGCTTCTCCGCCGAGAATTGGCGCCGGCCGGCCCAGGAAGTCTCCGACCTGATGGGCCTGCTCAAGCGCTTCGTCAGGCACGATCTCGCCGAGCTTCACGCCAACAACATCCGCGTCAGGATCATCGGCGAGCGTGAGGGACTTGCCTCCGACATCCGGCTCCTGCTGGACGAGGCGGAGCACCTCACGCGCGTCAATGCGGGCCTCACCCTCGTCATCGCCTTCAACTATGGTGGGCGCCAGGAGATCGTCTCGGCGATGCGCGACCTTGCCCGGCGGGTGAAGGAAGGTACGCTCGACCCTGCGGCGATCGATATGGATACCGTGGGAGCCGCTCTCGACACTCACGACATCCCGGATCCCGATCTGGTCATCCGGACATCGGGCGAGCAGCGGGTATCGAACTTCCTGACCTGGCAGACGGCCTATTCCGAATTCGTCTTCCTGCCGTGCTTCTGGCCGGATTTCGACGAGGCGGCGTTCAAGGCGGCGCTCGACGAATATTTCAGGCGCGACCGCCGCTTCGGCGGCTTGAGCGCCCGGGCGGTCTGACGATGGCCCCAGACCAAGGCTCGTCCTTGCCATCCAAGCCCAAGCCGACCCCGTCCCAGGAACTGACGACCCGCGTTCTTTCCGCCATCGTCATGATCGCCATCGCCCTCGTGACAGCCTATTGGGGCGGCTGGCCCTTCGCGCTCCTCTGGCTCGCCGCCGGTATCGCGATCATGGTCGAATGGACCGACATGACGGGCACTGAGCCGCGCCGGCTCGTGCAGGGGATCCTCGGGGCGGGCCTCGTTGTCCTGAGCATTCTCGTGATGACCGACGCTGGCCTGGGACTGGTACTCGCGGCTGCGATCGTCTTCCCGCTTGCCGCTGCCCTCGCGACGCGCGGGACAACCAACAAGGTGTGGGCGGTTGCGAGCTTCGCCTATGCCGCCGTGATCGTCCTCGTGCCGCCCGTCGTGCGCGATCATCTCGATCTCGGAATTCTCGCCCTTTTGTGGATGTTTGCGGTCGTCTGGGCGACGGACATCGCCGCCTACTTCACCGGCAGGACCTTTGGCGGTCCGAAGCTCTGTCCCGCGATCAGCCCGAAGAAGACCTGGTCGGGCTTCATCGGCGGGGTCGTTGCCGCGGCGCTCGGCGGGGTTCTGGTAGGCTGGGTCGGCAGCCGTTACGGCCTGAAGCTGCCCTTCGGGTTGTTCGGCGTCGCGGTCATCTCGGTCGTTGCCTCCATTGCGAGCCAGATCGGAGATCTTGGGGAATCGGCGCTCAAACGCCATTGCGACGTCAAGGATTCGAGCGCCCTCATCCCAGGACACGGGGGCGTCATGGACCGCCTCGACGGCTTCTGGGCCGTGTGCCTCATCGTCGGGCTCTCGCTGCTGACCCTTCGTTTCACCGCATAGGGATCGATGACCCGCTCTCTCACCATTCTCGGCGCCACCGGTTCGATCGGCCGCTCCACGGCCGATGTCGTCCTGGCGCACAGGGGCGAGTTTCGCGTGGAGGCCGTTGTCGGCGGGCGCGATGCTGCCGCCTTGGCTGAGGTCGCCCGGCGCCTTGGGGCGAGGTTCGCAGCCCTTTCCGATGAACGGGGAGGCGAAACCCTCAAGGCGGCGCTGTCCGGCACGGGGATCGCGAGTGGGGCGGGCCAGTCCGCGGTACTCGAAGCGGTCGCGCGCGAGACTGACGTCGTTCTTGCTGCGATCAGTGGGACGGCCGGTCTGGCGCCCACGCATGCCGCTCTGAAGGCGGGCAGGCGCATCGCCCTGGCCAACAAGGAAAGCCTTGTCTGTGCCGGAGAGGCCTTTATGGCCGATGCCCGCCGTCTCGGGGTCGAGATCATGCCGGTGGATTCCGAGCATAACGCTCTCGATCACGCTCTGGCGGCGGGCTTCAACCGGGATGTGGAAAAGGCGGTGATAACAGCCTCCGGCGGCCCTTTCCGGACCTGGTCGAAGGAGCGCATCGCCGAGGCCGATGCCGGGACGGCTTCGGTCCACCCGGTCTGGTCCATGGGCTCGAAGATCAACATCGACTCCGCCACCCTAATGAACAAAGGGCTCGAACTCATCGAGGCGCACCACCTGTTCGGCCTCGAAGCTGAGCGCCTGGACGTTCTGGTCCATCCGGAGGCCATCGTGCATGGGCTGGTGCAATGGCGCGACGGTGCGGTCACCGCCGGTCTTGCCCTGCCGGACATGAAGGTGCCGATCGCCAACGCCCTGCGGCATCGGGAGCGGCTTCAGATGGACCTGCCGCGTCTCGATCTTGCCGCGATTGGCCGTTTAAGCTTCGACCGACCTGACGAAGAGCGATTTCCATGCCTATCTCTGGCCAAGGCTGCGCTGAAGGCCGGAGGTGCGATGCCGACCGTCCTGAACGCCGCTAACGAAATCGCCGTCGAGGCCTATAGGGCGGGCCGTATCCGATTTTACGATATCTCAGAAATGGTTGAGAGTGTCTGCTCGACCTTTTCGGGAAGACGGCTGTCGGCACCGGCGATCGTTGCCGACGCCCTGGAGATCGACCGGGAAGCGCGCGAGGCGGCCATGAGCCTCATGCCGGCCCATGCCTGAGACAACGCAGCTCTGACCGAGCGCGAAAGGGACGAAGATGGAATACCTCACGATGATCAGCGGCGCGACAGGTTCCCTGTTCCTGACCCTGATCTCCTTCCTCGTGGTGCTCACGGTGGTCGTTTTCATCCACGAGTTCGGCCATTTCTGGGTCGGCCGTCTCTGCGGCGTCGGCGTCACCGCCTTCTCCATCGGCTTCGGGCGCGAATTGTTCGGCTGGACCGATAAGAAAGGCACCCGGTGGAAGATCTCGGCGATTCCCCTCGGCGGCTACGTCAAGTTCGTCGGCGATCTCAATGCGGCCAGCGTTCCCGACCAGGAACAGCTCGATCGGATGCCCCTCGACCAGCGAGCGGTTAGTTTTCCCCATCAGAATGTCGCAAAGCGAGCGGCCATCGTCGCCGCCGGCCCGATCGCCAACTTCATCCTGGCGATCGCCATCTTTGCCGGCTTCAACTACTTCAACGGACGGCAGGTTCTGGAGCCCAGGATCGAAGCCGTTCAGGCCGGGAGCGCGGCCGAGAAGGCAGGTTTCCTGCCCAAGGACCTGATCCTGACGGTCGATGGCCGGCAGATCCAGACCTTCGCCGACATGCAGCTCATCGTGAGCTCGAGCGCCGGCGAGCCTCTGAATTTTACTGTCGAGCGCAACGGCGAAACGGTCGCTCTGACGGCAATTCCCAATCTCGTCGAGCGGACGAGCCCCTTCGGCAAGCAGCGCATCGGCCTTCTCGGCGTCGAGGCTTCGCGCGACCCCTCGGCCATCAAACGCCTGACCTATTCCCCCTGGGGAGCCGTCAAGGCAGCGGTCGTGGAAACCTGGAATCTGGTCGACCGGACCCTCAATTTCATCCGCCGCCTGGTGCTCGGCTGGGAATCGGCGGACCAGCTCTCGGGGCCCATCGGAATCGCCCGCGCCTCCGGGACCGCCTTCGATGTAGGAGGGGTCTATAGCCTCGTCAGCCTGATAGGCTTCATGTCCGTCTCGATAGGCCTCATTAACCTTTTTCCCATTCCGCTGCTGGATGGAGGACATCTTCTGTTCTATGCCATTGAAGCGGTTCGCGGGCGTCCTCTGAGCGAAAAAGCGCAGGAAATCGGCTTCAGAATCGGGTTTGCCCTGGTGGCGATGCTCATGCTTTTCGCCACTTGGAATGACCTCGTTCACCTTGGCAGTAGTTTCCTAGCGCAGGGATCGTGACAAGGACGCCACGCCCTTTAAAAATTGGTACTCTGTAGTGGATGTGCCGTTTGCAATGGCGGCGAAAGTTTGTACAAGCGGTCACACGGATAAGGTTGGGGGCACTCGTTTCCAACCTGCGGGGCCTCCCTCGCTAGGACAGAGATAAAAGAAACGGGCCAGTTGATGATGTCGACGACCACGCCTCGCCGGAAAAAGCCGGCCACCACCGCCATTATCGCGATCAGCGCCCTGATGGCCGGGATTACGGCCGCGGACACCGCCTTCGCGCAGGGAACTCCGGGGAATCGCCGCGCTTCGACCGCGCAGGGCCCCGTCGTCAACCGAGTCGTGATCGAGGGCAACAAGAAGGTCGAGAAGGCTCTCATCGAGGATCAGCTCCAGTCCCGCGCCCGTGCTCCGTACAATCAGGCTGCCGTGGATGCCGACGTCGAGAGGATCCTCGAGATCTACCGCCGTTCCGGTCGCGGTCTGGCTTCCGTGACCCCGCGCCTCGTCGATTTGCCCAACGGTACGGTCGACGTGGTCTACACCATCAACGAGGGTGACAAGACCGGCGTGAAGGAAATCCGCTTCGTCGGCAACAATCAGGTTTCGTCCAGCCGTCTGCGCGGCCTCATGCAGACCACCGAGACCAATCTCCTGAGCTTCCTGAAGAGCACCGACGTCTACGATCCCGATCGTCTTTCGAACGATCTCGACCTGATCCGCCGCTACTACCTGAAGAACGGCTATGCCGACTTCCGGATCATTTCGAATGACGTCACGTTCGACCCCAATGCCGGCGGCTACGTGATTACCGTCGCGGTGGAAGAGGGCGAGCAGTACCGGGTCGGCAATGTCAGCGTCGATTCCCGCCTCCCGGGCGTCGATGGCGAGGCGCTGCGCAGGGATGTCTCGACCTCGGCAGGCTCCGTCTATAACGCGGAAGCCGTCGAGAAGTCGGTTCAGGCAATCACGATCAGCGTCGGGCGTCAGGGTAATCCCTTCGCTCAGGTTCGGCCGGTCGGTACCCGCGATCCCTCGACCCGCACGGTCAATCTCGGCTACGTGATCGAGGAAGGTCCTCGGATCTATGTCGAGCGCATCAACGTGCGCGGCAACAGCCGTACCCGCGACTACGTGATCCGTCGCGAGTTCGAGCTGGGTGAGGGCGATGCCTACAACCAGGTGCTCATCAATCGTGCCGAGCGCCGCCTGAACAACCTCGGGTACTTCAAGCGCGTCCGCATCTCCAACGAGCCCGGCTCCTCGGCCGACCGCGTGATCGTGAACGTGGATGTGGAGGATCAGTCCACCGGTTCGTTCGCGATCTCGGGCGGCTACTCGACGGCAGACGGCTTCATCGGCGAAGTTTCGGTCACCGAGACCAACTTCCTCGGCCGTGGCCAGTTCGTCCGTCTCGCCGGTCAGCTCGGCCAGCGCGCCCATGGTATCGACTTCTCCTTCACCGAGCCGTACTTCCTCGGCTACCGGATGTCGGCGGGTATCGACCTGTTCTCCAAGTTCAGCGACCAGACCCGGTATTCCCGGTACGAGAACCGGATGACCGGCGGTACGCTGCGCCTCGGACTTCCGATGACGGAAGAGTTCACGGTTACGGCCCGCTACTCGCTGTACCAGCAGAATCTCACCATCCCGAACGACCTCGAGCAGCCTTATAACGACTGCTCGGCGCCGATCCCCGGCTACACGCTGCTCAACGCCAACGGCACGCCGAACCGTGCGTTCTGCGAAGGCAACGGCGAGGCCTCGCTTGCCATCAAGGAATCGCAGGGCGACACGCTCACGTCGCTGGCCGGCCTGACCTTCAACTACAACACGCTCGACAATATCCGCGAGCCGCGCAACGGCTTCTATGCCGAGGTGAAGACGGACTTCGCCGGCCTTGGTGGTGACTCCCGTTACTTCCGTACCACCGGCGATGCCCGGTACTACCGCGAGCTGTTCGAGGATGTGGTCGGTATCGCCCGCATCCAGGGTGGTCACATCATCGGCTTCAATAGCGGCGACGACGATGGGACGAACGGCGACCTGCGCATCGTCGACCATTTCTTCATGGGCCCGTCGCTGGTTCGCGGTTTCGCGCCCAACGGCATCGGCCCGCGCGACATCTCGAGCCTCGACAGCCGTGCGAACGCCGTTGGCGGCACCACCTATTTCGGCGGCACGCTCGAAGTGCAGTTCCCGATCTGGGGTCTGCCGCGGGAGCTGGGCCTGAAGGGCGCCATCTTCGCCGATGCCGGTACGCTCTACGGCTACGAAGGCCCGACCACGTTCAACACGGGTACCGGCAGCATCCTCGATCCGATCAGCGGCTGCGTGCAGAACCCGAACGAGCCGCAGAACTGCATCAGAGTGCTCGACAGCAAGATGATCCGGTCCTCGATCGGCGCCTCCATCCTCTGGTCGTCGCCCCTCGGTCCGATCCGCTTCGACTACGCGTATGCTCTCTCGAAGGAAGAGGGCGTTCCTCTGGCGAACGGCGCCAAGATCGGTGCAGACCAGACTCAGGCCTTCCGGTTCTCCGGCGGCACACGCTTCTAATCGGGGAGGGCGCAGCGGCGCCCTCACTTATTATTCATGACAGAATCCAATTTCTTTCCGCAGAGCCAGACGTTAAATCTACGTCAGGTGGCGGAGATGGCGAATGCAAAGCTCCCCGACGGCATCGACGGGGAGCTTTTGCTTCGTGGCGTCGCGCCGCTTGAGAGCGCAGGGCCGGGCGACCTCGCCTATATGGACAACCCGGCCTATGGCGGCGCTCTGGCGGCCACCCGCGCCGCGGCCTGCCTCGTCACTCCGCGCTTTGCCGCCAAGGTGCCTGCGCACACGGTGGCCCTCGTCACCCCGCAGGCGTATCGCGTCTTCGCACAGGTGCTGGGGATCCTGTTCCCATCGGCCATGCGGCCTGAATCCTCTTTCGCCTCGGCGGGAATCTCGCCCGGCTCCTTCGTCCACCCCTCCGCCCGGCTGGAGCACGGGGTCCGCGTCGATCCCGGCGCCGTCATCGGTCCGCATGCGGAGATCGGCTCCGGTACCCTGATCGGCGCCCACGCGGTCATCGGTCCCCAGGTGAAGATCGGGCGTGACTGCTCGATTGCCGCCAACGTGACCGTCTCCCATGCCTTCGTCGGCAACCGGGTCATTCTTCACCCAGGCGTGCGCATCGGCCAGGACGGCTTCGGCTTCGCCATGGGACCGCAGGGGCATCTGAAGGTGCCGCAGGTTGGGCGCGTGATCATCCAGGACGATGTGGAGATTGGTGCCAACACCACCGTCGACCGCGGCGCGAGCCGGGATACGGTGATCGGTGAGGGCACCAAGATCGACAACCTGGTCCAGATCGCCCACAACGTGGTGATCGGGCGGCATTGCGTGATCGTCGCCCAGGTCGGTATCGCAGGCTCCACCACAATCGAGGATTACGTGGCGCTCGGCGGGCAGGTCGCCGTGAAGGGTCATGTGCGGATCGGCATGGGTGCCCAGATCGCCGCGACCAGCGGTGTCAACGGCGACGTTCCGGCAGGCGCACGGTGGGGCGGCATCCCGGCCCGCCCGATGCGGGAATGGTTCCGCGAGATCATGGCTCTGAAAAAGCTTGCATCCGGTGACAATTCGGCCAAAGACGACGACGCGTCTTCATAACGTTCGTTGAAGGCATTCACTTTTCTCCGGAGTTCAAGCCATGTCCGAAGCGCCAGCCACGCTTCAAACCGCCGATATTATGGAGATCCTGGAGCTTTTACCGCACCGGTATCCCTTCCTCCTGGTCGACAAGATCATCGAGATCGACGGGGACAATTCCTGCATCGGCATCAAGAACGTCACCTTCAATGAGCCACAATTCAGCGGCCATTTCCCCTCTCGCCCGATTTTCCCGGGTGTTTTCCTGATCGAGGCGATGGCCCAGACGGCCGGGGCCATCTGCGTCAAGGCGAAGATCGCGGAGCAGGCGAAGCCGAAGCAGGTGTTCTTCATGACCATCGACAAGGTGAAGTTCCGCAAGCCTGTCGAGCCGGGCGATCGGGTGGAGTTTCACATGCGCAAGCTGAACAACCGCCGCAACATGTGGTGGTACAAGGGCGAGGCGAAGGTCGACGGCAAGGTCGTCTGCGAGGCCGAGGTCAGTGCGATGCTGGTGCTTGAATAATGGAAACCCTGATTCATCCGACAGCCGTCATCGAGGATGGCGCAAAGATCGGCGCCGGCGCCAAGATCGGTCCGTTCTGCACAATCGGCCCCGAGGTCGAACTCGGCGAGGGCTGCCAGCTCATGAGCCACGTCGCTCTGGCGGGGCGGACGAAGATCGGCCCCCGGACGCGGATCTTCCCCTTCGCTTCGATCGGCCACATTCCGCAGGACCTGAAGTACAAGGGCGAATCCTCGACCCTCGAGATCGGGGCCGACTGCATGATCCGCGAAGGCGTGACCATGAATCCCGGCACCGAAGGCGGCGGCCTGCGCACGGTGATCGGCGACCGCTGCGCCTTTCTGGCCAATTCCCATGTCGGCCATGACACGAAGGTCGGCAACGACTGCATCCTGTCGAACAACGTGATGCTGGCAGGCCACGTCACGGTGGGCGATTTCGTGATCTTCGGCGGCGGCTCGGCCGTGATCCAGTATGCCCGCGTCGGCTCGCACGCCTTCGTCGGCGGCATGTCGGGCCTGGAGAACGACCTGATTCCCTATGGCATGGCCATGGGCAACAGGGCGCATCTGGCCGGCCTCAACATCATCGGTTTGCGCCGGCGCGGCTTCACCCGCGAGCAGATCCACGACATCCGCCGCGCTTACCGCCTGCTGTTTGCGGACGAGGGCACGTTGTCCGAGCGCGTCGAGGACGTCGCCGGCGAGTTCGACGATCACCCCTTCGTGCATGAGATCCTCGACTTCATCCGTGAGGGCAAGGATCGCGCCATCTGCACGCCAAGGGATCCCGTCAGCACGGCGGGATGACCATGCCTCAAGGCCCCATCGCGATCCTCGCCGGGGCCGGGCAGCTTCCCATTCAGCTCTTGAACCATCTCGAGCGGAAGGGGCAGGAGGTCCGGGTGCTGGCTTTCCGCGGCTTCGCGGAAGCCGAGTTGCAGCGCCGCGCCCATGCCACCGTCGACCTTCTCGACCTCAAAACCATCATGAGCACCCTCGAGGGCTGGCGGCCGCAGGCCGTCTCCCTCGTGGGCGCGGTGCGCCGTCCCGGCTTCTCGGCGCTGTTGAGCGCCTACTCGCTGCTGCGGAACATGCACGAGGTGAAGGAGGTCATCAGCCGCGGAGACGATCAGGTTCTGCGCGGTGCGGTGATGCTGCTCGAAGAGCGCGGGCATAAGGTGGTCGGCGCCCATGAACTCGCTCCCGATCTCGTTGCATCCCGTGACCTGACAGGCGCGCGGCAGGCCGGAATGGAAGACCGGGAAGCCATCGGCATCGGCATCGATCTTCTCGCATCCCTGTCCGGTTTCGATATCGGCCAGGGCGCCATCGTCGCTCACCGCCATGTGCTGGCCATCGAGGGGCCCGAGGGAACGGACCGCATGATGCGGCGCGTGCGGAAGATGCGGCAATCCTTGTTCGGCCTGCGCCGCCGGGAGGAGGGCGGAGTGCTGATCAAGGCCGCGAAGCGCGGACAGGATCTGCGCGTCGACATGCCGACCATCGGGCCGAAGACGGTCGTCGAAGCGGCAAGGGCGGGCCTGTCCGGCATCGCCATCGGAGCGGGCTCGACCTTCGTGCTGGAGCAGGATGAGACCCTGCGCATTGCGGATCGTCTCGGCCTCTTTCTGACGAGTGTCGACCTGCCCTGGATGGAGAAAACGCTTGCCTGAGACGAAGCCGCTGACGATCTGGATCGTGTCAGGTGAGGAATCCGGAGACCAGCTCGGCGCCAAGCTGATGCGCTCGCTCAAGACCCGTCTTGGTGCGGACAATCTGCGTTTCGGCGGCGTTGGCGGCCATGCGATGGCGAGGGAGGGCCTGACCAGCCTGTTTCCGCTCGAAGAGATCGCCGTGATGGGCTTCTCCGCCGTCATCGCCCGGCTCCCCTCCATCCTGAAGCGCATCCGATTCACGGCAGATGCGGTGGTGAAGGCGAGGCCGGATCTGCTCGTCATCATCGACAGTCCTGATTTCACCCACCGGGTCGCCAAAGCCGTACGACAGCGCGCGCCGCAGATCCGGATCGTCGATTATGTCAGCCCCTCCGTCTGGGCTTGGCGGCCGGGCCGCGCGCCGAAGATGCGCGCTTACGTCGATCATCTTCTGGCCCTGCTGCCCTTCGAGCCTGAGGCGCATAGGCGACTCGGCGGCCCGCCGACGACCTACGTCGGTCACCCGCTGATCGAGCGTCTCGGCGAGATCCGCCCCGCACGCGGAGAGCGCGGCGGGAATGCCGATGGGCCGATCAGGCTTCTGGTCCTGCCAGGCAGCCGCCGCTCCGAGGTCGGCCGTCTCATGGAGCCGTTCGGGGCCGCCTTGGCGCTGCTGAAGGAGCGCTCACCGCGTCCTTTCGAGGTCACGATCCCCGCCGTCTCCCATCTTGCGCAGGAGATCCGGACACAGGCCGAAGGCTGGAGCGTGAAGCCACGGATCGTCGAGGGTGAGGCCGCCAAGTGGGCTGCTTTCCGCGAGGCCGATGCCGCTCTTGCGGCGTCTGGAACCGTGACGCTCGAACTCGGCCTCTCCGGCGTGCCGATGGTGGTGGCCTATCGCGTCTCGAAGATCGAGGAAGTGCTGAAATACCTCATCAAGGCACCCTCCATTGTTCTCACCAATCTGGTGCTCGGCGAGAACGTCATTCCCGAGTTGATCCAATGGGATTGCACGCCGGAGAAACTCGCCGACGCGCTTCTGCCGCTTCTGAGCGACACGCCCGAGCGCCAAAGGCAGATCGAAGCCTTCGCCAGGCTCGATGCTCTCATGAAGATCGGTGAGGAAGTGCCGAGCGAGCGGGCTGCGCGCGTCGTGCAAGAGGTGCTCGACTCGAAAAAGCGCACCTGAAAGAGGCGTTCAGGGTAGCATTCTCCCTGCGCGTCATCCCCGGACTTGTTCCGGGGACCCACGTCTTTGCACCGATGCGGTTCCCAAGACGTGGGTGGCCGCAACAAGTGCGGCCATGACGTCAGAGCTTTAACTAGGCGGAGCAACAAAAAAGGGGCCTTTCGGCCCCCTTTCCTTCAACTCGCGTAATTCGCTCAGCCGCGCTGGGCGACCGTCACGTAGTCGCGCTCCGTCTCGCCGGTATAGAGCTGGCGCGGGCGGCCGATGCGCTGGGACGGGTCCTCGATCATCTCGCTCCACTGGGCGATCCAGCCGACCGTGCGGGCGAGCGCGAACAGCACGGTGAACATCGAGGTCGGGAAGCCCATCGCCTTCAGCGTGATGCCCGAATAGAAGTCGATGTTCGGATAGAGCTTCTTCTCGACGAAGTAGTCGTCCTTGAGCGCGATCTGCTCGAGCTCGATGGCAACGTCCAGAAGCGGGTCGTCCTTGATGCCGAGCTCGTTGAGCACTTCATGCGTCGTCTTCTGCATGATGCGCGCGCGCGGGTCGTAGTTCTTGTAGACCCGGTGGCCGAAGCCCATCAAGCGGAACGGATCGTTCTTGTCCTTCGCCTTGGCGATGTATTCCGGAATCCGGTCCGGCGTGCCGATCTCTTCCAGCATCTTCAGCGCCGCCTCATTGGCGCCACCATGAGCGGGACCCCACAGGCAGGCGATGCCGGCAGCGATGCAGGCGAAGGGGTTCGCGCCCGACGAGCCGGCCAGACGCACGGTCGAGGTCGAGGCATTCTGCTCGTGATCGGCGTGCAGGATGAAGATCCGGTCGAGCGCGCGCGAGAGCACCGGGTTGACCTTGTACTCCTCCGCCGGGACCGCGAAGCACATGCGCAGGAAGTTCGAGGTGTAGTCGAGATCGTTCTGCGGATACACGAAGGGCTGGCCGATGGAATACTTGTAGGCCATGGCGGCGAGCGTCGGCATCTTCGCGATCATGCGCATCGAAGCGATCATGCGCTGGTGCGGATCCGAGATGTCGGTCGAGTCATGATAGAAGGCCGAGAGCGCGCCGACGCAGGCGACCATGATCGCCATCGGGTGCGCATCGCGGCGGAAGCCCGTGAAGAACCGGTGCATCTGGTCGTGCACCATGGTGTGGCGCGTGACGCGATAGTCGAAATCGGCCTTCTGGGCTGCGGTCGGCAGCTCTCCGTAGAGCAGCAGATAGCAGGTCTCGAGGAAGTCGCCATGCTCTGCGAGCTGATCGATCGGATAGCCGCGATAGAGCAGGATGCCGGCGTCGCCGTCGATATAGGTGATCTTCGACTCGGTGGCCGCGGTCGAGGTAAAACCGGGATCGTAGGTGAACATCCCGGTCTGACCGTAGAGCTTCGAGATGTCGATGACGCTCGGGCCGATCGTGCCTTCTTTGACCGGCAGTTCCACGGACTTGTTGTCAACGGTGACGGTGCTGGTGGGGGAACTCATGCGTCATGGCCCTTTCAAAACGGAGGCCGGGCAGAACCTAGTGCAGCCATGGAGGCAGGGTAGCCCTTCGGGCTGCCGAACCAGGGTTTGCCGGTCGGGTAGGATTATGGCGCCTTGGGTAGCTTATCCGTATGGTGGGGGCAAGCACGTCTAAAGGCGACAAACGCTTGCTATGCAGCAGATGCATCCTTGAGCTGATCGCGCAACCGCAATAGCGTTTCATCCTTGCCGAGAACCGCCATCACGTCGAAGAGTCCGGGCGAGGTCGCGCGCCCGGTGAGTGCGGCCCGAAGCGGCTGCGCCACCTGGCCGAGCTTGGCCCCGATCGCCTCTGCGTGCTCGCGCACCACAGCTTCCACGGCCTGGGCCGACCAATCGGAAACTCCATCGAGCTTCGCGTCCAGACCGGTAAGGCGGGATCGGCCGTCCGCCAGCAGGCCTGCGGCTTTCTCGTCGAGATGCAGCGGGCGCTGGGCGTAGAGGTAATAGGCGCTGTCGAGAAGCTCCACGAGGGTCTTGGCACGCTCCTTCAGGCCGGGCATGGCGGCGAGCAGCTTCTCCCGCAGAGCCGGCTTGAAGGTGCGGCCGAGATGGTGCTCGTCCTTCTCCAGCTCCGGCAGCAGGTCCTCGAGGGCGCGCACCAGATGCTCGTCGTCGGCCTGGCGCATGTAGTGGCCGTTGATGTTCTCCAGCTTGGCGAAATCGAACCTGGCGGGGGAGCGCCCGATGCTGCCGAGATCGAAAGCGTCGATCATCTCCTGCGTCGAGAAGATCTCCTGATCGCCGTGGCTCCAGCCAAGCCGCACGAGATAGTTCCGCAGTGCCTCGGGCAGATAGCCCATGCTGCGATAGGCTTCGACGCCCAAGGCGCCATGACGCTTCGACAGCTTCGCGCCGTCCGGCCCGTGAATGAGCGGGATATGCGCCATAGTCGGGACATCCCAGCCGAGTGCCTGGTAGATCTGGGTCTGGCGCGCCGCGTTGGTGAGATGATCGTCGCCGCGGATCACATGGGTCACGCCCATATCGTGATCGTCCACCACCACGGCGAGCATGTAGGTCGGCGTGCCGTCCGAACGCAGAAGCACGAGATCGTCGAGATCCTTGTTCTGCCAGACGACGCGGCCCTGCACCTGATCCTCGACCACCGTCTCGCCCTCGGTCGGGGCCTTCAGGCGGATGACGGGTTTGACGCCCGCCGGGGCCTCGGACGGATCGCGATCGCGCCAGCGGCCGTCATAGCGCAGGGGTCGGCCTTCCTTGCGGGCGCTCTCGCGCATTTCTTCCAGCTCCTGCTGGCTGGCATAGCAGTAATAGGCGCGGCCCTGCGCCAGAAGGCTCTCGGCCACCTCCTTGTGGCGGGCGGCGCGGGAAAACTGGTAGATCGCGTCGCCGTCCCAGTCGAGCCCGAGCCATTTCAGGCCGTCGAGGATCGCCGCAATGGCGGAATTCGTGGAGCGTTCCCGGTCCGTGTCCTCGATCCGCAGCAGCATCTTTCCCCCATGCCGCTTGGCATAGAGCCAGTTGAACAGGGCCGTGCGTCCGCCTCCGATATGCAGGAAGCCGGTGGGCGAGGGGGCGAAGCGGGTGACGACGGTCATCGCAGAAAACCTTGACTGAAAAACGTGATTTCGCGCGGCCTATACGCCGCAACGTCAGCCGACTCAATCCACAGTGCGGCTTGGGCCGGAGCGGTGCGGTCGTCTAGCATGCAACGGAACCCGCGTTAAGCCGAACCAGCGATGCAAGACAACCAGGCAAAACCGAGCAGGATACCGCGCGCCTCGGCACGCGCGGTGGCTTTGCCGCGGGCCTGGGGCGCCGGCATCGATTGGAGCCTCTTCGACGGGCGCAGTTGGCTGTCGCGGGCGATTGCCCGGGAGATCGAGCAGCGCCGGCTGTTCCCTTGGATCGCTGTGTATTTCGGTATCGGCATCCTCCTGTTTTTCCAGGCCGACGGGCCGCCCGCGCTCTGGGCGCCGCTCGGGGCATTCGCGATCTCCTGCTTCGCCGCTTTCATCCTGCGCGGCCGCATCCTGGCGTTGTCCATGACGATTGCCCTTGCTGCGGTCTTCGCCGGTTTTGCCGCCGGAGCCATTCGCACGCGCAGCGTGTCCGCGCCCGTTTTCAGTCGCATCGTCATCGCCCCGCTCGCCGGCTTCATCGAAGCGGTGGAAGATAGGGAGGAGGGGCAGCGGCTTCTTCTGCGCGTATCGGAGATCAAGGGTGTCGCGGAAGCGGAGCGGCCTCGGCTCGTGCGGGTCACGATCCGCAAAGGGACGGTGTTGAATGCCGGGCAGTTCGTCTCCGGCACGGCCCGGCTGCTGCCCCCGCCGGAAGCCGCATGGCCTGGTGGCTACGACTTCGCGCGCGACGCCTATTACAAGGGGATCGGCGCCGTCGGTTCCATGGTCGGGCAGGTGCGGGTTCTCGATCCGCCCGCGAAGCCGGATTGGACACTGCTTCTGGCCGCGCAGGTCGACGGAGCCCGCAATGCACTCACGCATCGCATCGCCTCCGCCATCGGAGGCGCAGCCGGCGGCGTCGGCGCGGCGCTCGTGACGGGCAAGCGCGGTCTCATTCCAGAGCCGACGAACGAGGTGCTGCGCGGCGCGGGCATCTATCACATCGTGTCGATCTCGGGACTTCACATGGTGCTCGCGGCCGGCACGTTCTTCTGGCTGGTGCGCGCCCTGCTAACGCTTGCTCCTGCGGCCGCCCTGCTTTGGCCCGTGAAGAAGATCTCAGCGGTTGCAGCCATGATCGGCGCGACGATCTACTGCATCTTCTCCGGTTCCGACGTGGCCACGGAGCGCTCGCTCGTCATGACCCTCGTGATGTTCGGCGCGATGCTCGTCGACCGGCCTGCCTTGAGCATCCGCAACCTGTCGATCGCGGCGCTTATCGTTCTTGCGCGCGAGCCCGAGGCGCTGCTGGGCCCGAGCTTCCAGATGTCCTTCGGCGCCGTCGCGGCAATGATGGCGCTCGTTCCGATGATGCAGTCGAGGCGCGAAACGGGGCCCGCCACATTGCTTGAGCGAGCGCTGAGATGGGGCTTTCAGGCCGTGTTGGGATTATTGATCACGACGCTGGTGGCGAGCCTCGCGACCGCGCCTTTTTCGGCCTATCATTTCCAAAGCCTCAACCCTTACGGCCTCATCGGCAATGCACTGGCTTTGCCGCTCGTCTCTCTCGTCGTCATGCCGTCGGCTGTTCTCGGCGTACTCGCCTATCCGTTCGGGCTCGACCGGCCGATCTGGCAGCTCATGGGAGCCGCCGTATCGCAGGTGCTCGAGGTATCCGCCTGGGTCGGAGGCTTCAACGGATCGACGCTCGTCGTGCCGGCCCTGAGCATCGGCGCGCTGGCGCTTCTGAGCCTGGCGCTGCTCGTGGTGACGATTCCGGTATCGGCTCTGCGATGGCTTGCAATTCTGCCTACCGGCGCAGGGCTCGCCATGGCCGCCATGCCGGCGCGCTATGACCTTTTCGTCGACCGGGACGGGGCAGGCGCCGCCATCCGCAGCGCCGGAGGGAAGCTCACCCTGGTCGGACGGCCGTCCGATTTCGTCGTGGAACAGTGGCTTCGGGCCGATGGGGATGGGAGAAGCGTCGACGACGCGGGGCTCAGGCAGGATTCCCGATGTGACAATGCCGGATGCGTCGTCATTGGCGAACAGGGAAGGCGGATTGCCTTCGTGCAGAACGTCGCTGCTTTCGAGGAGGATTGTCGACGGGCGTCGGTGATTGTCTCCCGGCTCGAGGCGCCGCCGACCTGTTCGGTCGACCTTCTGCTCGACGGCAATGCCTTGAAGACGCGCGGCGCGGCGGCATTGCGCTTCGGGCCGAAGGGCGTCGAGATCCTGTCGGTCAGGGCGGGGCGGGAAGTGCGGCCCTGGTCGACGGCACATCTCTCACGATCCGCCGTGTCTCCCGCTCAGGAAAAACCGCGGCGTGCGCGGCCTGTCCCTGAGCAGGATTTTCCGGACGAGGACGTCAGTACCGGCGAACCAGACTGACGAGCTTGCCCTGGATCTTGACCCGGTCGGGGCCGAGTACACGGGTCTCGTACGCCTGATTGGCGGCCTCGAGCGCGATGGAGGAGCCGCGGCGACGGAAGCGCTTCAGGGTCGCCTCCTCGTCGTCGATGAGCGCCACGATGATGTCGCCCGTATTGGCCGTATCCTGACGCTTGATCACCACGAGGTCACCGTCGAGGATGCCGGCCTCGACCATCGAGTCGCCGCGCACCTCCAGGGCGAAATGGTCGCCCTGCGAGAGGAAATCGCCCGACAGGGTGATCGAATGGCTGCGGGTCTGGATCGCCGAGATCGGCACACCGGCGGCGATCCGGCCCATGACCGGGATCGACATCTCGCGGTCGCGCGGATCGGCCTGGGGCTGCGGCGCGGCCTTCGCCTTGCCGGCAAGGCCGCCCTCGACCACGCTCGGCGTGAAGCGCCGCTGGCTGCCGGCACCGCTGGTGCTCTCGGGCAGGCGGATCACCTCCAGCGCCCGGGCCCGGTTCGGCAGGCGGCGGATGAAGCCGCGCTCCTCGAGCGCCGTGATCAGGCGATGGATGCCGGATTTCGACTTGAGGTCGAGCGCATCCTTCATCTCGTCGAAGGAGGGCGGAACCCCGGTTTCACGCAGCCGCTCATGAATGAAGCGGAGCAATTCGTGCTGTTTACGCGTCAGCATGGCAGGCCCTTACTGCTCCCCAGCGGAGCGATTCTGAAACAAATCAGGAACAAGGTAGCCGTTCTCGCTGTGTTCCGCAAGTGTGCTGCTAAGCTGGGGAATAAGTGGGGGGATAAAGCGAAGTAGGAACCTAATCTCTCTCGCTGGCAGGGCGGGACAATGCTGCTGCGCCTTCGATCGCCGGCGCCTTGCACGTACAAATAATCCTATTGTCGGATCATTGGCAAAGATGGGAAAGAAATGACGAGTATAATATAAATCTATGCGGCGATCTTTGACGAAAAGTAATGTCGTGTATGAATTGAATGTTCAAGCACAAGACAACGTTTCTACTGCCCTATATAAATAGACGGGACGTAGACTATCCTTGAATTTGATCTATTGGATGCTCTTTCGCCGCGGCCATTGTCTCGGCCTTCATCTGGATGCACGAAAAGTCCGTCCGTTAACCCTCAGAGTAAATCAAAAGTGAACTTTTGACCGTAAGAGGGTTGCATCTCGCGCCGCTTTGATGCGATAACGCACTAATATAACATTAAGTAACGTATTCTGCGCGGAGAGTGTCATGGCGGGCGGAGCAACTGTTTGGAGTGGCGAGGTTCAAGTAAGTCCTCCTATCGATCCCTCGCTTCAAGCGACGTCGAGGCTCGCGGTCGCGCCGGATGGAACAGTCATCGTTGTCTGGCGGGATGGGCCCTGGATCAAGGGGAAACTCTACACCTTCGACGGTGATGTGCTTCGCGATACGTTCAGGATCTCGCCGTCGGGTGGAGCGTCCTTGCCCTCCGTGGTAGCCATGAACGACGGAAGTTTCAGGGTAGCTTGGACGCGTACCCTCGCTGACAATTCGGAACAGATTTGGGGAGCATCGATTCCGGCGGATGGCGTGTTGGGGCCGTCCTTCACCGACTATTCAATCAGTATGGCCGGCTTATCCCACACCAAGCCCGAAACTGTCCGCCTAGCGAATGGCGACTTGCTGGTGGTATGGGAGAGTCAGCAAGCCGTTGGTCAAAGCTCCGACATCAGATATACAATTCACCGGCCTTTCGGCAATGTCGCCATTGCGGAGAGAACACTCAGCCCAACCCCTGGCGCAGCCGATGTCGCGCCAAAGGTTTATGCAAAGCCTGACGGCGGAGCTATGATTGCTTGGGTGAGTAGCGTTTTTGTGAGTGGGCGCGATACGGTCACAATAAACTACAGAGAGCTGTCCCCCGAAGGCTTGCCGATGGGTACCGGCGATAGCAAATTTGAACTCGGAACATTCTCGAATTTTATCGCCGATTTCAACATTGAGCGCCTGAGTAACGGAAATTACGTCGTAACCTACACTGAGAACAGCGGCACGGGCGACAATCTGCATGGGGCGATATTCGACCCTCAGAATCCAGGGTTACCTACCAGATTTACCGTAAACGGGGAAAATCCCAATTACGAACGGGATCCCGTGATCAAAGCTCTTGCGAACGGAACTTTTGTTGTCGTCTGGCTGGATTCGCAGGTAAAAGGAGGTCGTGTCGGCAACGAAATCATTCGCGCCCAGGTCTTCGCCAGCAGTGGCCAAAGAATTGGTTCAGAAATCTCGGTTGCGGACAGCGCCGGTGCGTTTGACCCAGCGGTGGTTGCCCACGCGGACGGGCGTTTCACGATCAGTTATACCAAGTACAATTCGCATACGATTCATAAGAAAACCTTCGATCCTCGCGTGCCGGATGGCGATGGGATTTTCCGTTGGACTGGCGGTGCGGGCAACGATGTCTACGCAGGCACGGTGCACCATGACAGTCTCGTCGGAGGCAATGGGGATGATGCGATCTCCGGTTATCAAGGCAATGACACGATCGACGGCGGATCCGGCTTCGATACGCTGAAAGGCGGGCAGGGCAACGATAATTTGTATGGGGGGGTGAACGGTGGCTGGGGCGATAGCCTCGACGGAGGCATCGGTGACGACTACCTCCATGGCGGCAATGACGGCACGGTTGAATTTTTTGGTGATACCTTCATTGGCGGGGCAGGAAGGGACACCGTCAGTTACTCGGGCAATGCCGCGGTCAAGGTATTCATGGACCGCCTCCAGGACAATGAGGGCGCAGCCAAAGGCGATATCTATTATGAGATCGAAGGCATCGACGGTTCCAGCGGAAATGATCAGATCGAAGGCGACGCCAATGCCAACACGTTCTGGGGAGACCAGGGCAACGATACCTTAAAAGGTCATGCCGGCGATGACAGGCTTGACGGCTATTGGGGGAACGATTCACTCGATGGTGGATCGAACAACGACATTCTGATTGGTGGAGAAGGCGACGATACACTCGTTGGCGGCTCGGGCAACGATTACTTGGAGGGCGGCAAGGGTAACGACGTCTATCATCTCGATAGCCCGGACGACGTCTTCAAGGAAGAGATCGATGTCTTATACGGAAACAAAGATACGGTCGTCACCAGCTTCCACTACACCCTCATGGCTGGCAGAGGGATTGAGGTTCTGCAGGCGGAAGCGGGCACTGCGACAATCAACCTGACAGGCAGCAATGAGGAGAACAACACCATCATCGGCAATGATGGCCAGAACACGCTGAGTGGTCTCGGCGGTCGCGATACGCTGATCGGCAATGCGGGAAATGACTCGCTGATTGGCGGCGCTGGCGAGGACTCGCTGAATGGCGGCAGCGATAACGACACGCTCGACGGCGGAGCCGATAACGACACGCTGATAGGCGGAAGTGGAAGTGACTCGTTGGTTGGCGGCACCGGCAACGACTCGCTGATTGGAGACGACGGCAATGACGTGCTGGCCGGTGAAGCCGGCAGAGACACGCTGACGGGCGGTGCTGGCAACGATGTCTACTATGTAGACACACTCGACACGGTCAACGCCGATTCAGAAGGCCTCCTTGACAAATTGTTCGCGACGGCGACGGGTATATACACGCTCGCGGACGGAATCGAGATTGGTACGGTGGAAACCGATGTCGGTGGCGTCACGCTCAACGGCAACACCTCTGCAAACACCCTGACCGGAAACGCTCTGGCCAATACGCTCGACGGTGGTCAGGGGAATGACAGCCTGTTTGGCAATGACGGCGACGACGTGCTGATCGGAGGAGCCGGCAAAGACCTACTGGAGGGAGGAGCTGGCAACGACATCTACTACGTGGATGCCGACGATAAGGTCAACGCCGATACGGGTGGTTCGACAGACCTGCTGATCGCCACGGCAGCAGGCACATACACGCTCGCGCTTGGCATCGAGAACGGCGAGGTGGCGGCAAACATCTTCAACGTCACGCTCAACGGCAACACCTCTGCAAACACCCTGACCGGAAACGCTCTGGCCAATACGCTCGACGGTGGTCAGGAAGACGATACCCTGATCGGCAATGACGGCGACGACGTGCTGATCGGAGGAGCCGGCAGAGACACGCTGACGGGCGGTGCTGGCAACGATGTCTACTATGCAGACGCACTCGACATGGTCAACACCGACACGGGCGGCTCTGGAGATCTGCTGATTGCCACGGCGACGGGCACATACACGCTCGCGATTGGCATCGAGAGCGGCGAGGTAGCGGCAAACATCTTCAACGTCACGCTCAATGGCAACGCTTTTGCAAACACCCTGACCGGAAACGCTCTGGCCAATACGCTCGACGGTGGTCAGGGGAATGACAGCCTGTTTGGCAACGACGGTGACGACGTGCTGATCGGAGGAGTTGGCAAAGACACGCTGACGGGCGGCGCTGGCAACGATACCTACAACGTGGACGCCAACGACACGGTCAACGCCGACACGGGCGGTTCTGGAGATCTGCTGATTGCCACGGCGGCGGGCACATACACGCTCGCTGACGGGATCGAGAACGGCCGTGCCATCGCAGCCATCGCATTCGCCATCAGATTAATCGGAAATGACCTGGACAACGAACTAGCCGGCTATCAACAAGGGGACACTCTCGAGGGAGGCTTAGGAAACGATAGCTTATCTGGTGCAGAAGGCGAAGATTCTCTTGCTGGAGGCGATCACAATGACACCCTGCGCGGAGGTGACGGAAACGACATCCTGGACGGTGGAGCTGGTGACGATATCCTCTATGCCGAAAGAGGCACTGACGAGCTGACGGGCGGCGCTGGCAACGACATCTACTATGTAGACTCAGCCGACAAGGTCAACGCCGACACCGGCGGCTCGAGCGATCTGCTGATTGCCACGGCGGCGGGCACATACACGCTCGCGGATGGCATTGAGAATGGTTCGGCGGCGGGGACAGTTGCTGGGATTCATCTCGTCGGCAACGAGGCGGCAAACAAACTCGAAGGTAACAATGAAGCGAACTGGCTCAACGGTGCCGAGGATGAAGACCTATTGTACGGCTATGGCGGCGACGACACGCTCGACGGTGGCGAGGGCGGCGACGTCCTGCACGGCGGCGAAGGCAGCGACACCTATTATCTCGACAGCGTCGATGACGAGACCTACGACGATGGCACCGGGGTCAATGACGTCGATCTCGTCATCGTAACCGCATACGGCGAATTCA
>Ga0182745_1000125_pt1 | contig 108249 bp, 104 predicted proteins | sample eDN3rd30CKraftBY_FD_128523 | JGI IMG/M metagenome (GOLD analysis project Ga0182745, IMG submission 128523) | Enriched backyard soil microbial communities from Emeryville, California, USA - eDNA 3rd pass 30_C Kraft BY (version 2) (version 2) | ecosystem: Environmental > Terrestrial > Soil >...
CCGACTGAAGTCGGTAGGTTCATGGCGTGAGCTACGGACTGAAAGTCCTGACGCTCACGCATGTGAAAATATGGAGGTCTCCGACAAACGGTTGGAATCGACGCACCAATTTTCGAACAAGACGTTTGATCCTTTAAATTTTGTCAAAAAGCGTCCTGAAGGTTTCGCCTGAAGGCGAGGGTTTTAGACCCATCGGTTGGAAAATAAAAATCAATCACACCAATTCAAACACTTCGATCAATTCGGCGACTTCACTTTTCCGAGCCTGTCTTATCGTCGAACAGACCGGCCAAATGGCGAGCAATCAATGTCAGATCGAGCCTCATCATGAGGTACGGTGTCAGATCCTGACTCGCTTTCTTGACGTCATGGACGTTGTGCCAAGGGAAACATTCCAGTTTCCCTCTGCCGCTGGGGTTGGCGTTGGTCGCGAGACGAACATACGTTCGATCGCCGATATCCAGGAAATACTGATGTTCCGTGTCAAACCTCCCACTTCGAGGAGAAAAACTCCAATCCCAGCCCAGGTTCTGAGCCGTGCCGCGCAACACCTGCTCCCCATGCGTCGCAATGGCTGCAGCCAGAGGAACAGGAATTCCGTTTTCCTTGAGTTTCAGGACTATCGCCAGCCAAAAGGCCTGTGCCGGCCCGAATTGTCGGTGATTTCCACTTTGAGGCGATCCGTCAATTCCCTTCGGGACAAAACCTCGCTCCATCACGTAACGAGCGTCTCGCTCTGGGACACTGAGTCGCTTGCAGATGTCTCCGAGTCGAATGGTTTGTGACATACTCAAACCATAAAGCCGACAATAGGCTTTTGTCAATCCGTGTTCAGCGAGAAACACTCGGAAATCCCAAATATCTGCATGCATGCTCTTCTGGAATATCTCAATACTGAACTGAGTCTTCTGTATTGAGATGATCCCTTTGGGCCGCGAAGCAACCGATGAAATTTTGGCGGACATGCTTGAGGCCTTCATTTTACTTTCCGGAGAACGATCATGCCTCCAGGCTATCAAAAACAACGGGTTGCCGAGTTCTTGAGGTCTCTTGCGGCCAACTACGCAGAGCAGATTCGGCACTTTGAAAATGGTCTCGTCGAGTTGTGTCGTGAACTTGAGATTCAGGAAATCGTCTGGTCCGACCTCTCTCTTCACAATCGTCCACCCGCTTCACGGTTCGGCGAACCGCACCGTCCACTTGCCGACCGGACGACGTTCTCCATCGTCTGGCAGGGCAAGTCGTGCTTTCTCGGCAACGGATTGCCGTTTCGATTCTTCGAGAAAATCGCCCGCCGGCCTGGCCGCTACTGCTCGCACAAAGATCTGTTAGACGACATCTGGGGGCAGGGGCAAATTCGCGCAAAAGCAAGCATCCGTAACGTGGTCAAACGGCTGCGGGACAAGCTCACGACGGACGGCATGCAGGAACTGGCGGAAGCGATCGACGGTCGTGTCGTCGGTCATTACGTTCTACGGCTTGATCGCCTGAAGTAGAAAAATCAAACAGGAATCAAACAGCGAACGTGCGCCGTTTCAAACAGCAAGGCCACACAATGTTTTCAGTGGCAGAGAAGCTCCGGAAGTCCCGCTGCTGCTGCTCGTTCACTGATTCAGGAACGATACGAATTCCGCAGGGAGGTGTTCTCATGCCAAGGTGACTGAGAATGGAGCAGATCCCGCCCTCCCCTGTCCTTGTGTCGAACGAAGCGACTCGCATGCGTGCGGCTCAGTATGTCCGCATGTCTTCCGAACACCAAAAATACTCCATCGAAAATCAGCAGGACGTCATCCGGGAGTATGCCGTCAAACGGGGATACGACATCGTTCAAACCTACACCGATGGTGGAAAAAGCGGGCTTCAATTCAAAGGTCGTGAATCTCTGAAACGGCTAATCGAGGACGTCCAGAACGGCACGCCCGACTTTGAGGCGATTCTGGTCTACGACGTCAGCCGTTGGGGGCGGTTTCAAGATGCCGACGAAAGTGCCTACTACGAGTACCTCTGCAAGCGGTCCGGAATCAAAGTCCACTATTGTGCGGAGCAGTTCGAGAACGATGGTGGCACCACCTCCACGATCATCAAGAATGTCAAGCGGGTAATGGCGGGCGAATACAGCCGTGAACTGTCCACGAAAGTCTTTCAGGGGCAGTGCCGACTGATCGAACTGGGGTATCGTCAAGGAGGGAGCGCCGGATACGGATTGCGAAGGATGTTGATTGACCAGGCCGGAATCCCCAAGGGGCTCCTGAAGCATGGCGAGCGGAAAAGCCTTCAAACAGATCGGGTCATTCTTGTACCAGGTCCGGATGATGAAGTGGAAACCATCCGCTGGATTTATCGGGCGTTCGCTCAGGAAGGGAAATCAGAGTCTGAAATCGCCGCCGTTCTGAATACCACCGGGCTTCGGACGGACCTCGGACGCACTTGGACCCGGGGGGCGATCCGTGAGATTCTGACCAACGAGAAGTACGTCGGACGGAATGTCTATAACCGGACGTCATTCAAGCTCAAAAAGAAGCATATCCGCAATACTCCAGACATGTGGGTCCGCAATGATGCGGCGTTCCAGCCGCTCGTCAGTCTGGAACTTTTCTACACCGCGCGTGGAATCATCCTCGAACGAAACCGGCGATATTCCAATGAAGAGATGATTCAGCGTTTGCGGGCCCTCATGGATCAGCACACGACACTGACTGCATTTCTGATTGATTCCGTTGACAATATGCCCTCAAGCTCGGCATATCGTGCGCGCTTTGGAAGCCTGATCCAGGCATACCGGCTCGCAGGATACGTCCCAGACCGCGATTTCAGCTTTCTCGACATCAATCGGCATCTCCGCACGCTCCATCCGCGGTTCGTCGATGATGTCGTCCTGAAACTTGCCGAGGTGGGAGCCACGGTCAACATCGATTCTCAAAGCGGGTTGCTGTTGATCAATGATGAGTACAGCGCCTCGGTCGTGCTGTCCCGTTGTCGTCAGACGCCCGCCGGTTCGCTCCGCTGGTTGATTCGTTTTGATCAGCGCATCGTCCCGGACATCACGATCCTGGCACGGATGGACCCCGCCAACGAACTACCGACGGACTATTACCTGTTTCCGATCATGGACGTCGAGTCCTCCAAGATCCTGCTCTGTGAGTCGAACGGAATACATCTGGAGACTTATCAGTTTGAATCGTTGGATTACTTCACGACGTTAGCGGCGAGGCACAGAATCAAGGTGGCAGCATGATTAAGCGAGAAGACCAGCAGATCACAATGGTTCCGATCGATCAGATCACCGTGTTAAACCCTCGCACCCGAGGGCGGACGAAGTTCAAGCAAATTGTGGAAAGCATCGGCAGAATCGGATTGAAGAAACCGATCACCGTTGCCAGAAACGACCGCAACCTTTCCAAGACGGAATATCTCCTGGTCTGCGGCCAGGGCCGCTTGGAAGCCTTCAAGGCATTGGGAGAGGAGAAGATCCCGGCAATCGTCATCAACGGCACCAAGGAGGATTTCCTGCTGGTGAGCCTCGTGGAAAATCTCGCCCGGCGACAGCATTCCTGCGTGGAACTGGTCAATGAAATCCGCAACCTGAAGGATCGGGGTTACACATATTCGCAAATTTCAAAGAAAATCGATCTGGCGCCCAGCTATGTCGAAGGAATTCTCGTGCTGCTGAATAAAGGCGAGGAGAAGCTGATTCGCGCCGTGGAGAAAGGAAAAATTCCAATCACCACTGCGATTATCATTGCTCGCTCCGACGGTAAGGCCATCCAGAAGGCATTAACAGAAGCCTATGAGAATAAGACGCTCCGGGGAAAACAGTTGATGGCGGCCCGCCGCCTGATCACCGATCGGAAACTCAATGGGAACGGTGATCGATCAGGGCCGCAAGGGAAAAGGATTTCTTCCGAAGAAATCCTGCAGACATATCAGCGCGAGACCCAGCGTCAGCGAATCGTGATTCAAAAGGCCAGGATTGCCGAAACCCGCTTGCTGTTCGCGGTCTCGGCGGTTCGGCAACTCTTTCAGGATGAGAATTTCGTAACACTCCTCCGCGCCGAATCTCTGGATACGCTGCCTCAGTTCCTTGCGGAAAAAACCTTAAACCAGGAGAAGGATCCATGAGCCGCCGCGTGATTCTGGCCTGTCAATCGAAGATCGTCACCATCCCCGTTACAAAACTGTTGCCGCTCAAGAAGCTGAGTCCCTCACTCACGTCCGGAAGGAAATACTTGTGTATCGCCGCTTCAATTCGGGAGATTGGCGTGATTGAGCCGCTGATCATCCATCCTCAACAAGGCACTGAAGGCACCTATATTCTGTTAGACGGACATATCCGACTCCACGTCCTCAAGGAAATGGGAAATACGGACGTCGACTGCCTGGTCGCCCATGATGATGAAGCATTCACATATAATCACAAGGTCAACCATCTCTCGCCAATACAAGAACATTTCATGATCCTCAAAGCCATCACCAATGGAGTCTCGGAGAAGCGAATTGCGGAAGCGCTGAATGTGAATATCGCCAGCATCCGCAAGAAGAGAGATCTCCTCCAGGGAATTTGTTCGGAAGCGGTGGAACTGCTCAAAAGTTATCCGGCACGATCAGAAACCATTCGCGAAATGCGGCGTGTCAAGCCGATCCGTCAGATCGAAATGGCGGAGATGATGAAGTCGTTCAACAACTTTACATCCGGGTATGCCAAGTGCATGGTCGCGGCGACGTCGGATGAACTGTTGGTGGACGCGAAAAAATCCAAGAAGGCTTACGGTCTGTCACCGGAAGATCTGACCCGCATCGAGCGGGAAATGGAGGGCCTCAATCAAGACTTTAAGGCGATCGAAGAAACCCATGGCAAAACCGTCCTGGATCTGACGGTTGTGGCCAGTTATCTAAAGAAACTACTCGAGAATACACGAGTTTCGCGTTATTTGTCTTCAAACTATCCTGAGATCCTCGCTGAATTCCAGAATCTCGTGAAAACACGAACACTCGCGGAGGCGGCAGAGGCTTCGTCATGACCCCAATGACATACCGCCGACTGGGCGCACTGTTAAGGACCGCCCTGAATATTAGGTTCTGTCCCTAAACTGGTGTTTCGAATTGTATGCTGAGTCTGGAGAATGGTTCAGTCAGAGTGAACTCCAGCAGGAGGTCTGGGATGGCACGCTACGCCGTTCATGATTTTTCTATGCCATAACCTCGGTCTTCCCAAGAAGTTCGAGTCTCCGTTAGGGATTGGGTTACCACACTCACTCCGTTCACAGGAGACTCGAACATGGCACGGATGCCACAGCCATCAGCTTATCTCAGCGGTCTTAAAGTTGCGATTGATCAATTGGTTGGCGCCGGCCTGAATTCGGCTCACAAGCACGGCAACACCCTCTGGGATTCTCTGCAACCCTGACGGCCTGCGTGCTGATGAGTTGGCATGAAGCTCAAACCTTAACGGCTCGGTTTGAACATGTCAGGAACTTGCTGGACCTGCTCAACGGCATTGATGACGAGATGACCACCGGTGAAGGAGTCCCTGTCCCATGGCCGCAAGCGATCGCCGGTGACAAAGGCTACCGTGCCAACTGGATCGACGAGATGTTTGTGGAGATGAGGACCACTCCGGTCATCCCTTCGAAGAAGAATGAAGATCGTGATGCCCGTACGGTGGAGTTTGATCAGGAGCGTTACCGTCAACGCAGCATCGTGGAGCGACTGATCGGTTGGTTGAAGGAATGCCGGAGTGTCTTCGCCCGCTATGAAAAACGGCCATCAACTTCGCCGGTATGATTAAAATGGCATTCATCCAAAGATACCTGAAAATCATTGAAATATGACTTTAGGGACAGAACCTAATGATTCAGGTGCTGGGGCCTGGCGGTTTGGTGTTCCTGAGCAGACAGCAATTGTCCCAAAAATGTCTGTCACAGCGTCACAAAGGCGAATGTCATCTGTATCGGAGATGGCTCCGATCTTCTCGCAGATCACGTTAATTGTTTCATGTCACAAAACGTCATGTTTGCGGTTGGAGCTACGATCGTGCATAATCTGCTTGCCTCGTAGTGAGTGAGATGCGGTCGTCGTCTGTCCACAAGTTGGAGATTAAGATGAAGAAACGCGAATCCCTATTGGCTGCCTGCGTGGCTGGCAGCATGATCTGTGGAATCACCCCTGTGGCAAACAGCCAGGAACCGCGACCTGCTCAACCCTCGAGTCCAGAGAAACAGAACGTTTCGGAAGCCAAGCCGACTCGTACAAATACTGTTGGCGAGATCTTCAGAATCGCAGCTCCAATTCTTGAGCAACAAGCCAGCATCAAAATCAATGGCAAGTCGTATCTGCTGTCAGACTTCCAAAGGCAAAGTGAGATGGGACGGTTCGCGGCGGCCGCAGGAACGGCTTCGTCGCTCAGTTTCGCTGCCGGAGATCTGGTGAAGGTCGCACGAGATGAGGAGATCGATGAGACCATCCCAGTCAGTAAAATGGCCAAACTGGAAGGGCTCGGCATCGTTCCAACCTCACTCGCGCGGTCAACTGAGGAGACAGCCACCGGCGAGAGGTCGATCAATCCCGACATCTTTTCACGGCCCCGAATCGCGGACTGATCCGGGCATTACCGTGACTGAACCGTGACTGATGATGGCCTCTCGAACTCCATCGACGGAATTCGTACCGTCGATGGAGTCGACGTTTCCGGTATCGAGAAGTTTTGTTCGCGGCACTGATACTCATTGTCCGAGATGGACATTTAAGGAAATCGATATGAATACGACACAACTGCTTCGATGCCTCATGCTGGCCGCCGTTTTCGCTTGCATCAGTTTTCAAACGGTGTCCGCTGACGACGAGAAGGAAGCGAATCCTCTTGATGAGGCACACGCCAAATTGAAGGCCACATTGGACGAAGTGAACGATCTGTTCTTTAAGGAGGCGAAATCGAAATCCGGAGTCCCCTTTTATGTGGTGATGTGGGAACAGGGAGGCGAGGTGTCCAAAATTCATCTCGAACTTCGCAATCTGGGACAGTATAACGGAGAACCCGTGTACGGCTTGTCGTCCTATTCCGTAGTCGTTCAGGCGGATGGGGTGTTGCCGCCGGCGGTCATCAAGGCCGCGATCACCAAAAACGATGCCAGTGGCATCGGCGCGTTCAGCATGACTGAGGAATTCAATACGGTCTACTTCTCTTCGATTGTTCCCAGCGAAGCATTGACGCCGGCACAGATCTGGATGGTCTGTGCTTATGTCCACAAGAACCGGATCGAATTCCGGGAGGCAATGAATGAGCTGCTGTCAGGAGCAGGACGATAGAGCGGGTGGCTACCAATCTCAGCCCAATCCCGTTGAATATGGACGCACTTTGTCCATCCTGGAAAATGGGTGAAAGTCGAAATGAGTTTGGTTTTTTCTTCGAGAAAGCGACAACAATACGTCACAATACGAGAGGGTCTCTGTACGGGAGATGTTCCAACGAACTCACCCGACCCCAAACTGGAGACAGTCGAATGTATTTTTCCCTGCGTACCAAACTGTTCCGCAATGGTCTCACCCGAACTCTCGCGCTGATTTCCGCTTTAGGGACCACAACGCTGAACGCTGTCGCCGACCCGATTCTGAATGTCACCAGCAACAGCAAGACCAGCCGTTCCGAGTACGAAGAATGGGGACTGGAACCCCCTAAGCCCAGACAGAACACGAAGCCAAACACCAAACCAGAAACAAAACCACGAAAAAAAGAAGGGCTGGACAACCTGATCGATAAGGCTGAGAAGGAATTGGAAGCGGAGAAGTCCTCTGCCTCAGGTCTCCCTGGCGACCTCACCGCGTCGGTCGAGAAATCAACGGTGTTTGTCTACTCGATTCAGTCAAATGGGAAGAAATACCGAACCTCCGGCTGGATTATCGATGCTCAACGCGGAATCATTCTCACGCAATATCACATGCTTGAAGGTGCCGAGACGCTGGCTGTCGCCTTTCCTCAGATTAAAGGATTGCCTGTTGGAGAAATGCAGGCATCGGTGGCCAAGCTGTTGCATTTCGATGCCAAAACAGACGTTGCCTTTCTGCACGCCGTCCACATGCCGGAGTATCCGCTTTCCAGCCTGATGGGTCGCCAACCCGTCGATGCGGAACGGCCCGTCGCGCAACATCCTGGCGCACCGCAACAAGACAATCAGTCCACCAAGAGACCTGCGCCGACTTCCCCGACCCCTCCAAAGCAACAGCAACTGCCACACAGCGATGTCGAGCCGAACGCTCAGGAAAGCACTCAACTCGCCGGACGATGGGTTTTGCAGCATCAGGGGAATGGGGCCCAGCTCTACATCGAAGCCTCCTTCTCTGAGCATGGCCTGTATTCGATGCAGATCATCACCGTGGACGCCCGTGGCAATCGAAATCAGGAGTTCGAACAAGGGAAGTATTCGATTCAGAACACCACGCTGATTCTGAATACCAGCGACGGAGCGCTGCATCTTCCCTTCTGGTTCCAGGATGGAAAGCTGCTGATCAATTACCCGGAACTCAACACCACTTTCTGGTTCAATAAAGCTTGATCCAGCCGAGCCGGTTCCAAGCCTCCTTCCTTTGCAGGATCGAGGCTTTTTTTATGCGCACACAGGAATCAGGTGTCACACGGGATGCTTCGGTTTCCCAAAGAGGAAGCTCCGACGGCCCGTCTGCTCTGCCGGATGCTGAATAAGAGTCAATAAGTTCGCAGTGCCAGGTCTCCCCCTCCCGGTTCCCAAGACCAGCGCACACGGTCGAATATTGTCCACTGGGCCAATGACGTCGTGAATTGCTACATATATTCAGGTCGACGCACTGATATCCCCTCGCTCAATCGTATTCAGAAATCTGGCGGAGAGGTGTCACAGTGAACCATTGCAGTTGTACAGGGATGTGGTCCCGATTCCCACGCAATCTTTGGTTTCGTTTCTATTTACAGAGCGTAAGGTTTGCTATCGGGATCCTGACGGTGCATAATTTACCTTTCATTGCGGTTAAATTACGGTCGCCGGAAATCTGTACAAGACATGGAGTTAACAATGAAGAAGCATGAATCCGTCCTTGCAGCCTGCGTTACCGGCGGCCTGATCATCGGGATGTCATCCGTCGCATTGGCACAGAAGACGAGTCCGCCGTCGTCGTTCACCAAGGGGTTTCGCGACACGACGGACCTGCGACCAAGTCGGGTCAGCAATGAGGGCAAAATTGCGAACGTCGATTCGCCGGAACTGGCCGCGAAAGCAAAATCCCTGCGTGTGGATGCCGACAATTCCATCGTTCCTGAAATCAAAACGCAGACGAAGCAAGCATTGACGTTCGCGATGCCTGCTGCCCGGGCCGGAGCAACGGTCGAAAATGTCGAAAGTGGGACTCGCGGAGTGGAACTGGCCTGGACGGGGGCTGTGAGCAAAATATCGGGCCGTGGAGAGGTCAGCAGCAATACACCAGAAGCGATGGCTCGGACCGCTGGAAGCTCCTCTCAGAGAGAGTCGTCGATCAACCCCGAAGTGTTTTCTCTGCCACGGATCATTAACTAAGGAACCGTGAATCAATTGCTTCCCTGAATTTGAAAGAGTTATGGGTTAGGAATCAGGAGATAGGAGTTAGGGGCCATGATTCGCCCTTTTCTATCTCCTCTTAAGGAAATGATACCATGTCTATACGACGTCAAATTCTTTATGCCACGTTCTGTATGGTGTTTGTGATATGTGGGGGAATTCGTTCCGCCAATGCTGAGATCACGGACCGTCATCGTGAGGTTGTCAATCAGGTCTTCACGCGGCTGCTGGCCGTGATGGAAACACCTGATGGCTGGGAGTCGTGGCCGCCGACAATCACGGTGATCGATCCCGGCATTGCCAATGCGTATGCGTCCTTTCATACAGTGGACGGAGTCGATGTTCCGTATGTCGAGGTCACTGTCACGACCATTGAAAAAATTGCGAACTTCGATCCTGATGTACTGGCCTTCACAATTGGCCATGAACTGGGGCACCTTTACTACTTACACGGCCACAAGCGCCTTAAGCACTACAAAGAGTTTGGAGACAAGCTCACCGGTATTCGCCTCGCGTTCACACGCGAGCAGGAACTGGAAGCCGACCAGTTCGGGATGGAACTCTCTTTCAAAGCAGGTTATTCGAGACAAGGTCTGTTGAAGGACCTCAAAGCCTGGCGGAATTCGAGCGCACCCTATTGTCAGTTCGAAGGGCTTTCTGTCGGTCATCCGTCGTGGGAGGATCGGGCGGCATACCTGCTGGATACGCCACAGCAACGGGCACTCTGGCGGTCGCTCAGTTCCTTTCAGACAGGGGTAATGTTCCTGGAAAACCAGCATTATGCACACGCGGAAAGTTGCTTCCGCAATGTGACTGAAGAATTCCCTGAGTGTTACGAAGGCTGGGCAAACCTGGGGTATGCATTGCTGATGCAGTATTGCGATGCCTTGGACGAAGAAGATCTCCGTCTGCTGGACATCGGACATCTCGTGGTCGGTGGGTTCTATCGTCGGCCCGATTCGTTGGAACCACCGATCCGGGGGACAATCGAAAAGCTTTGGTTTGAAGCGGTCGGCGCTCTCCGGGAAGCTCTGCGAATGGGGGAACGCCTGAATGTCAAAGATGATTTCGTCATGGTGAAGGCCAATCTGGCCGTGGCTTATCTGGTTCGCCCCGGTGGGAAAGATGTCGGCCAGGCTGAGCTGTGGTTTGATCAGGTCTTCACTGCCCTGCGTAATGAAGACAAGGCAAAGACCCTGGACCCGCTCGTTCATGCCTCGATCCTGATCAATTCGGGTTCCACTCGCGGGTTTAATGAAGACCTCGTTTCCAGGACATTGAAATTACTCGCCAAAGCCAAGACGGTGCGTGGAAATGTTGCCGCGGTGGCCGCCATGGAATCGGCATTGCAGTTCAATCAGGCGGTGGCGCTGACGGCCAATGCCGCTCCCGAAGAACAGAAAACGGCCCTGCAAATGTTCGAGAATTATCTCGACGGGATGACGTCGGCGAGTTCGTGGTGGCCACTGGCTTACAACCAATATGTGAAACTCGCGAAGGCGGCCGGGATCCCCCCCAAAGCCAAAGGCGAATTTCGTAAACCCGGAATCAAGGACTGGCGAGCCATTACTGCGGTCACATTGCGGAACGGAACTCAGATCGGACTCAGTGACAAAATGTCCGCCGTGCTGGAAGCACTCGGTCCGGCTGACGTCGAAATCCCCGTGATCGAGGGAACGAATTTCAAGTATTACAAGTACGAGAAACTGGGGGTGAAGATTCTGGCGACGCGAGAGGTGCTAGCCATCATTCTCGAATCATCGGCGGCTCCGGAACTGACGATTCGACGTCCAGGTCTGGGAGGCGCCGAGGCGCTGATTGCTCTGGGAATGAAACGTCAGGAACTGGAAGCGCTCGTCGGAAGTGACTGGGATGTCGAATTGACTCATCTGTTCGATGTGAAAACGTTGCACCAGCTCTATCGGGATCTGGGACTGGCGGTCCGCTTTAAAGATGGCGTCGTCAGTGAAATGGTCGTGGCGGTCGTGCCACTCAACAAGTGATCGATCTCGTGTTTCAATTTCAAGAAAACCCTGTGATTTTTGATTGACCCGAACTTGCCCGGCGTAATCGAGCGTTTCTTCAATTGAAACGCCGGTGACACGGGCACATCTGGTGGAACAAACGGCTCTATTCACCCCTGCTTAGGAACTTCCAATGAACACGATTGCACAATTCCGAATCCTCTTTCTCGCAACCCTGCTGTTTTGTGTCAGCACTGCGACTGCGTTTGCCCAGGATGATGATGCCATCGAGGCGGGTCTGGCCAAGGCAAACGAAAAATTCAAAAGCATTTTGGAGGAAGTGGACGGCCTGTTCTTCAAACAAGCGAAGACAGACAGCGGCCTCGTTTACTTTGTTCTGATGTGGGAAGGGGAGGGAGAGACGTCGAAGATCCAAATTGAACTCAGGCATCTCGGGCAATACAACGGCGAACTGATCTTCGGCGTGCTGGCCTATACGCTTGTGGCCCAGTCTGAAGGTTCCATGCCGCCAGCGGTCATCAAGGCGGTTGCCACGATGAACGAGACGACCGGTATCGGCTCCGTCAGCATGTCCGAAGCCTTCGACACAGTGTATGTGAACTTCTCCGCGCCGAGCGATACGATGACCCCCGGACAGCTCTGGATCACTTGTGCGGTCATGCACAAAAACCGGATCAGGATGAAAAACCTGATTCAAGAAGTAGCCGCTGCTTCGCGCTAGTGCCATGTCACGGCTTAGAATTGGGGTTGTCCCGACATGATCCAGAGAAGGGGACTAATGCCTCACGCAAAGTCGCGAAGACACAAACAAGGGAAAGAGATAAATTCTTTGTGTCTTTGCGCCTTTGAGTGAGATCAATCCCCGTTATTGTGAAGAACACAACTCCTCGCATTCGTGGTCGAATCGTATGGTCGAGAGAACCGAAACTCAGGAGACCGTGCTCTTCGGAACTCTGCCCGGTTCCGTAGAATTGCAGTCGTCCGATCTGGTTCCCGCTCCGCCGCCGGAGATTCCCGGCTATCACATTCTCTCAATGCTGGGGCGTGGCGGCATGGGCCATGTCTACCTCGCCCGGCATGACGAGTTGCAGCGGCTCGTGGCCGTGAAAATTGTCGCCGCGGGAGCCACCGCCACAGCGGAGATGCTTCAGCGTTTTCGGGCGGAAGCCAGGGCTGTCGCTGCCGTCAAACATCCCAGCGTCTGCCAGATTTTTGAGACGGGACAAATCGGATCTGTTCCATTTCTGGCAATGGAATATGTTGACGGGCAGACTCTGGCTCAGTCGATTCGCAACCAGTTACCCAATCCTCGAGAAGCCGCCCGATCCATTCTGAAGATCGCTCAGGCACTGGAAGCGTGTCATCAGGCCGGTGTCATTCATCGCGACCTGAAACCGGCGAACGTGATGCTGAACCGGGAAGGGATCATTAAGATCATGGATTTCGGCCTGGCCAAGCGGCTGGGGGAGGAGGAGCATCGCACGCGGACCGGCGAGATTATCGGAACACCCAGCTATATGGCCCCGGAGCAGGCGAGTGGTGTCGTCAAACAGTTCGGTCCGGAATGCGACGTGTATGCTATCGGTGCCATCCTCTACGAACTGCTGACAGGGCGACCACCGTTCTATACACCGGACGTGATGCAGACCATCATGCTGGTACTCACGACCGATCCCATTCGTCCGCGCAACCTGCAACCACGGGTTCCGGTCGATCTGGAAACGATCTGCCTGAAGTGCCTGGAGAAACAGCCACGAAAGCGATATTCCTCTTCCTCCGCCCTGGCCGATGACATCCAGCGGTTTCTCGACAGCAAGCCGATTCTTGCCCGCCGGACGCCGGTCTGGGAGCGTGCGTGGAAATGGGCACGGCGACATCCCGCCTTAACGGCGCTCATCGTCACCGGTTCGCTGGCAATGATGGCCGCTGCCGCCGGAGCGACATTTCATCTTAACCGGTTGCAGACGGAGTTGAATAAATCGGAACGCTTATTCAACCGTGGCCTTGGTCTGGGCGACTGGCTCGTCAACGACCACATCCCCAGCGTCGCGCGGCTCCGTGGCGGCAATGCACAGCAAATGGTGCTGGTTGCGAAGGCACTCGAATATCTCAGTCAACTTGAACAGGATGCCCACGGTGATCAGCAGTTAGAGGAATATATCGCCCAGGCTTATCTGCGGATTGCCGAGGTGCAGGCGGACCCGGCCTTCACGACTCGGGAACGGATTGAGCAGGCTCTCATCAGTTACGCTCGGGCGTTCGATGCCATGCACAAGCTGAATCCATCAGAGCATCCACTGCTCATTCAGGAACAGGCGGCCATGCTCAATCGAATGAGCAGGCTCAATTCAGAAATCGAAGAGCCCGATCTTGCTCGCCAGCAGTCTGATCAGGCTGTTGGTCTTCTTATGTCGCTATCGGAACAGGATCACAATAATCCCAAGGTATTGCTGACACTCCTCACATCGCAGGCTTTGCAAGCGCAGCAAGACCATTCCGACGTTTCGCCGGCGCAGACATATCGAACATGCCTTGACCTGTTCCACTCTTGTGAAAACGTGACGGCACCTGTTGTCGAATCGGCGCAGCGTGAACTGCTTGCCGAGCTGGCGTTACATCTCGCCGCCACGATCGATGGATCACGGAACTCGACGATCGAAGATGTTCAGCGCACTGCCATCGATTACAACCGAATTGCCATCGAGCAACTGAAATGGCTCACACGCCACAATCCGCGACGAGGACAAGAGCTCGCGTTTGCCAATGGACAACTGGCCCGGCGTTTGGAACAGCAGGAAAAACTCGAAGAGGCCGATCAGGTGTTGCGATATGCCATCGAACAGCAAAAAGGGTTGACGAACGAAATCCCGGAAAGTGTCATTCTGCGGAAGACGCTGCTCGACCTCCTGGAACAGCAGTTTCGAGTTTGCGAGCAGTTGGGAGATTCGTCGGCTGCTCTCGCTGTCGCAAAGGATCATCAACAGATTGCGGACGCGCTGTACCTGTCTGATCCAGAAGAGTTTCGCGGCAGTCGGCAGCGTTCCCATCAACTCCTGGCGAGTGCATATCGACGCTGGCCGCATTACGATGATGCACTGAAACATCTTGCCCGAGCCATTGAGCTTGCCAAGGCTTCGAGTGTCGAATCGCGAAGTCCGGATGAGCAACGCGGCCTCGCCAGCATGCTTTGGCAGCAGGTTGAAATTCTCAGGGAGCAAGATCGCGCTGCGTCCACCCGGTCTGACACTCTGCGCTCGCTGGAACAGTCCATTGGAATTCTGGAGGAATGCCTGGCGATTCACCAGCAGCTTGACGACGCCCCTGTCATTCCCGCCGAATCTCCGTATTGGGAGGTTCTTGCATTAAAACATCGGCTGGAAGATCAGTTGGACCGGTGGAAGATTGAAAACCGTGAAAAGGCGGACACACTAAAAAAACAGACACGGTGACCAAGCCTCGCGGTCGCCAGAGCGAGTTTCGACCGGCGGGGAATGACTGATCAGACCGAATTCCTTGTCATACCGAATGAATCACCGACTCAAATTGCGGAGTAAGAGATGTCGCCTGCCGATCCGGAAGAGTTTGTTTCCCGCTTCGATGCGCAACCCACCCGTTGGAGTGTGGTTCAACGAGCACATGGAAATTCACTGGTTGGTGGGTCCGAGGCACGGCAGTACCTGGTCATGCGTTATTCCCCCGCGATTCGCAAATATGTCCGCGCCATCACGCGTGATGAAGATCAGGCGGACGAGATCACACAGGACGTCATCGTGCGTCTTCTGCAAGGGGATTTCGCGGGAGCCGATCCGCAAAGAGGACGGTTTCGTGATCTGATCAAGATGGCGGTCCGGAACATGTTGCGGAACATGTGGTCAAAAAAGAAGGTCCGGCAGACCGTGGATTATGACGTGACTGCCGTTGCCCAGCCCAGCGATATCGGCGAAGACCCCGTCTGGGATGAAAGCTGGCAACGACAACTGCTGGATTTGGCCTGGTCCCGGCTCAAGGAATATCAGGAGACCCATACTGGCAGCATGGCCCACACGATTCTTCAATTGCGCACCGAATTTCCTGACGATTCCTCCGAGGAATTGGCTCTGCGGCTCAGCCAGAAATTGGGAAAAACAGCGAGTGCGGATCAGGCACGCCAGCAACTTCGCCGCGCCCGGGTCCGTTTTGCGGAATATCTTGTCGCCGAAGTCGCTGATGGGATTGAAGTTCCGACGCCGGAACGAATCGAGGAAGAACTCAGCCACCTGGGGCTTTTGGACCGGATTCGCGATGTTCTCCCCCCGGACTGGTCGATTGCGGGGGGATGATTCGGCTTTTTTGGGAATGATTCCGGAGAGAGCGTCACAACTTCAGAAGTGGGGTGTATGGGAAGTGTCCAAACGGACGCAACCCACCTCAACCTGGAGATGAAAAATGTTCTTCACCCCCCGCACCAACCTGTTCCGCAGCACTTTGACAAAAACCGGCGTCGTCGCCCTCGCTTTGGGCTGTTCCGCCATGAATGCCGTTGCCGGCCCGACCATCAAATTTGCCCCCAGTTCTCACCAGTCTGAAGCTGAAGAATGGGGCCTGGATTCACCGCAACAGAATCCCGGCAGCGGCACACAAGAGAAGGATCTTGTTGACCAGTTCTTTGATGCCCTCAAAGAATCGCGACAAGAATCACGACAGCAGCCCGGTGCCAATCCTGTCGCCGTCGAACTGGCTTCCGCTTTCGAACAGTCAGCCGTTTACATCTTTGTCACGATGCCGAATGGCGACAAGTATAAGGTGATCGGCTGGATCATTGACGCTGAACAGGGGGTTGTCATGACCGAGTTCAGCTTACTTGCGGAAGCGGAAGCCCTCGTTGTAGCCTTTCCGAACCTGCCGCGTGGAACCGATGGAAGCATGGCCGGTTCGATTGCGAAACTCTTGCCTGCCAATAGCGACCTGGGGGTCTCGTACCTGAAAATTGTCCAGATGCCCCAGCAACCGCTGATCAGCCTGAGTGTTGGCCAGACCGTTACCAGTCAGCGTCCGGTTGACCAGCCGAGCAATCCTCAGCGGAACCAGCGTCCGGCCCCAAATCCTCCGACACCTCGCGGCCAACAGGGAAATCGTGGACAGCAGGAACCCCGGGGAGCACAGCGTCCAGCCCAGGTGAACAGCCCGGTCTGCGGTCAATGGAATCTGCAACATCAGGGCCCCGGGGGTATGCTGTACATCGAAGCGGTCTTCACTCAGCAGGGACAGTTCTCAATGCAGGTGATCACTGTCGACAACAATGGGAACCGCACTCATGAAACCCAACAGGGACGATTCCAGGTCCAAGGGGACAATCTGGTGGTACAAACGAACGAAGGGACGGAAGAACTTCCCTTCTGGTTCGAAGATGGCATGCTGATGGTCAACTTTCTCAAGCTCGACACCACTTTGTGCTTCCGGAAAGCATAAATTTCAGAAAGCATCTCCTGCCGCCGTCGTTCAAGAACGACGGTTTTTTTATGCGCTGCCAATTCGTGATCTCTGTTTCATGAACTTGCATGTCACAACCTGAGAAACGCCAGTCCCCGGGAGAGCAACCGGTCTATTCCGCCGTTCCCAGCAAGATGAAGCTCGCCCAAAAGAAGGGATGGGCAGCCCCCTCAGCCTGCCGACGTTCCACAATCCGCTGCCGTTGAGCACGACTCAGGGCCGCCCGGCGATTATCAGTTTCCAGCAATTCCTGATAGAAGCCATGCATCAATTGCCGGGTTTCTCCATCTGGAACTTCATACAGGCTGGTCAAAACGGAATGTCCTCCGGCATTGAGGAAGGCTCTGCGAATTCCCTGAACTCCCTGTCCCGTAGCAATGTCCCCCAAACCGCTTTCGCAAGCGCTCAGGACAACGAGTTCGGTGTTCCTGAAATCCATACTGGCAATCTCCTGAGCGGTGACCCAGCCGTCTTCGAGCGTTCCGGCAGCATCTTCTCCGCTGGCCAGACGGTTCGCTCCGGCCAGCACGATCCCGGAACGGAGTAACGGGTTGCGATCGGTTCGAAGGCGGGAGAGACTCGTTCCGGAACTGAACGATCGCAAGTCGGACTCTTTGTCCAGGTTCTCCGCTTCCAGCGGGACGTAGAAACCATGCGTGGCCAGGTGGACAACGCGCGGCGACTGTGCGGTTTTGAGCACTTCCTCAACCGCGGCCTCACCCAGATAGATTTTCACTGGGGCGAAGTTGGATTGACCGAGCAGTTCATTGACGTCCTGGGCTTCCTGTTCCGCCCCCGGCAACCGTCGCCAGCGAAGCGAACGAAGATCGATCTCCCTGCTCTCGCGCAGAGCGAGCAGCGACAGACCTGGTTCTCGCGTTTCCACTTCACGCAAAACCTGTTGGCGGCTTTCAAGATCCGCATCAAAATTCGGGTTGGACAGGATGATGACTCCTTGTCCCGGCGGACCGTGGGAACGCAGGAAATCACGGGAAGACGAAACGTAACTGATGTCAGCCGTTTCAATCACATAGCGCTGTTCGGAGTCGACCAGCGCTGCAAACGGAACTTTGCACAGCGCGGCGTCAGGCCCGATGACGATCGTGTCTGCGTGCTGGAGTTGATCGGAAAACGGAGCCAGCAGCCTGTCATACAGGTCTTGTGCCGTGTTCATGTACTTCTTCTCCAAATCATCTTCTCCGGAGATCCGCAGCATGCGCGGCACCTGCCGTGTCTGATCCCGCATCTTTTCGATCAGTTCATCGATTTCATCGGCGTTGCCCAGGTCCGCGAACCGGATCTCTGCTTCCGATGATCCCCCCGCCAGAACAAATGCCACATAGCGTGGAACGGCAGGGGGCTCAGAGTCCAGTGGAGCGATCTGGTTCATACGAACATATTCGATGAACACCGTGCCTGCGGAGAGTTTCCGGCTCACGGCGGTTGCATTTCCATCAACTTCCGGCAGAAAGATTCCCGCTGACTGAAGTGTCAGGGCGAGTTCGCTGTTGGCTTCCCCGATCTTGCGATTCAACTCTTCACGGGCCTGTGTCACTTCCTCGGGGGACAACCCGGGCGGGCTGCGCAAGGCAAAGTCAGCGACCTGTTGATTGAGCAGACGCAGTTGCTCCACTCGCTCGACCGTTTGTGTATCGTACACCTCGGATTGTTGCAGCGACCGGCGACGGCAACTGAGGTCGAGCGAGATTCCTTTGCGTTGAAAAGTCCAGCGAAACGCTTCGCTGAGTTCCTCCGAGGAAGGACTGGACTGAAGCAGCAGACTGAGCAGGAGATCAAGCTGGCCTTCCTCACTGTTCAGCATCAGACTCAATGACTCATCCGACATCAGATTGCCGACCTGCCCGATGATCCGCTGTTGAATCTGCAAACTTTCCAGAACGTGTGCACGGGCATCGTCGCGTCGGCCTTGCTGTTGTTCGGCGATGGAGAGTTGGAACAACGTCTCGCTCAGAATACGGGACGCATCCCCATAAAGGTTGCGCTGGATACGTACTGCTTCACTCAAGTGGTCGATGGCTTCATCGAGTTTGCCCAGACGTCGTTGAGCCTGGCCCAGTCGAGTTAGGAGTTCCTGTTGAATGACCGCCTCGGCCAGCCAGTCGAGTTTGACTCTTGATCCCCTGGCGCGGAGAAACACCTGCTCCGCCTCGGCAAACTTCCCCCATTCGAGGAGCGCATCTCCATAATTCACCAATAGCTCTGTGTACTCAACCAGGTGTTCCAGATCGGCCGCCTGATATTTTGCGATCACATCGTCGAACAATTTCTGCGCAGCATCCGCACGCTGTGGATTCCAGGCAGCCGCGACTGCCTGGTTCGCGTGGCTACGGAGGAGACGACGATCTTCACTCTCCAGCAATTCCGTGAGGATCGAGTGGGCTTGCTGGAAATACGTCCGGGCCAGTTCCGGTTCGTGAAGGCCGGCGGAAATTTTCCCCAACAACTCCAGCCCCTGCGCATAACCGGCATTCTGTTCCCCCCACAGGCGGCGATATCCCTCCACCGCATGTCGAGCCAGGGGCATGGCCGCGGCATAATCCTGAAGGTCCGTATGGAGTCGCGCCAATTCCATTTCAGCATGCATGATCTCGATGCTGTGCTGTCCCAACGCATGCTTCAGCAACTCGATGGCATATTCATCAAACTGCCGGGCTTTCTGATACTCCCCTAATTGTCTGGTGATGCGACCAATTTGCAATGCGGTGATTGCAGGTGTGGAATGTTCTGCGCCGAGCAGAGCCGTATTGGAAATCAGGCTATCGCTGAGGAGAGTGAATGCCTTGCCGTATTCCTGGCGGAATTCGTAACAGGCGGCAAGCGCCTCACAAAATCTCGCGGCCACCAGATTGTGCTCTCCGAGCACATCGTTAACTTTGACAAGAAGTGGCTGGGTCTGTTCCAGTATGGATTCGTCGAGTCCGGCAAAGTTGTCGTCGGAATGCTGCTGCAATTGCTCGGTCCACAAACGCATCTGCCTGACGTGTTGCCGGGTTTCGACATCGAGTCCTGCCACGCGTTCGGCGAGTGCGAGTTCCGCTTTGGCGTCTGCCAGCATTGACGGCCAGCCGTCCAGAATGACATCGTCAAACGGCCGCAGAAAACGCCGAACCTCCACGACCCGATCCCAGTCATCGACTTGTTCGCACAATGTAATCAGACGGCCCATGTACTTCAGGAAGTAGTCCCCTTCATCGACCGGGACCGCATCCGGTGATTTGATTTTCTGAAACGTCGTCCAGCAGGAATCATATTTGAGACGAAACCGGGCATCATCCCCGGCGGCAAATGCCAGTTCTGTCTGTTCGAGAAGTAACTCCCCGGAAACCAGTGGATCATCCGCCGCATGTACCTGCACTGAAGCGTCGGCGCGATCGAGGATCTTTCCCGCTTCAGCGAAGCGCTGCTGCTTCTCGTACACATTGGCCAGGGAGTAACAGGCACTCCGATAGGCGTCGAGTGGGCTGGCATCCGGAAATCGATCGAGGAGCTTCAGCAGCAGCCGTTCCGCCTGCTCATAATTCTTCATATAAAAATGGCTGTTGCCGGAATTGTACAGTGTCCACTGATAGAAGCTGGTATAGGCTCCGGGGGAACCGTAATGATGCCGGTCGGCGGGGCGCCAGGGAGTCGATTCGAACAGATGCACGGCTTCCCGGTAATACTTGATGGCATCGTCATAGGCCGCGCGGTCGGAAGCGATATTTCCCAGGTAGTTCAACGCAACCGCCAGATCAAGCCCCCGATCAGCGGCCGGCTTCGTGCGTAACAAATCGACGGCCTGTGGCAGCAGCAAACGGGCATCGTAAGGGTTCCCCACCTCATAATGGTATGAGCCGAGCGCCAGCAGGGCGTCACAATGGCCCATGCTGCCACGCGCTCCCCCGGCGTTCCACAGAGTGATGGCTTCTTCCAGAACGTCCACCGCTTCAGGAACATTGTCGCGAGCCAGCAGTGTGCCCAGCAGTGTCAGAGACTGCACGTATTCGCTGGAGGACGATGTCAGTGACGCCTTGAAAGACTCTGCGGATTTGCGAGCAAAGGCGACAGCGGATGGATCATCAGGATCGAGGGCTTGTGCGAATGAAAAACTGATATTTCCACACTCAACATGTGACGTCCCGAAGCAATTTTCAAATTCCGTGAGGAACTCTTCCAACTGTTTATGCAGATTGGACGAACCATCCGGTTGCCTCTCCGGTTGTTCGTCCGGAAGGGTGAGAAGAAGGGACAGCACATCGAAACGGGCGCGCAACGCTTCGGAACTCGTGGCGCCGCGGAGAGCGGCCAGGCTTTCATGCCGTTTTCGGGCGAGTGCCAGGGCCTGCGGAGATTCACCTGCCTGGACATGCGCGATGATCGTGGATCTCAGATTGTCCAGTTGTCGGTAATTCTGTAACTGGTCTGGAGTCCAGTCCGCCGCGGTCCGGATGAAATCGAGTTCGAACTTGAGATCGACGCTACGAGTGTGGTCCTCGCCAAAGTATTCAACCGAAAGCGGCCATGCCTCTTCCAGCAATTTCATGGCCTGCTTCCAGTCATTCCCGGTCTGCTCCCGACGGGCGGATTCCTGCAGGGCATAACAGAGGGAATTCACGATCACATTCTTTCGAATCTCTCCGGGAAGAGCCTCCTGAGTGGAAATGTGGAATGCTTCTCTCAAGGGGGCTAGCGCGTCTTGAAACTCGCCATTCCCACACAACAGTCCCCCCTGCAGGGCGAGAGCCAGACAGAACTCCTGCCGGAATGTTGATCCCGACTTTTTGAACTGCTCAATGGACTCGCCGAAGGTTTGCAACGCACGTTCGTGCTCACCGACTCTCTGGTGGTAATCTGCCAGCACGAGCAGCAGCACACCGAAATTCGGGTGATCCGGGTGTTCAACCTGCATCAGAATGTTGTGCAATCGAATCAGTTGCTTCCCCACGTTGGTCAGGTCGCCGCGTTGGACCTGGATGTACTGAATGTTCAGCATTTCCATAATGCAGAATGGATGACGTTCCCCGACCAGATCGCGGGCAACGCGTGCAGATCCCTCCGCTGCTTTCAAAGCTCGATCGAGTCGATTCTCACCGAGTTCCTGTAGCACTTGTCGACGCAAGTCGAATAATTGCTGTCGTTCATCGATCGGCAGCGCGAGAAACTTTTCGAGAAGGTCTCGCTCTCTCGTCGCTTCCGTCCTTTGCCAACTCTTCTCGGCCTGTTGAGTTTGGTAGATTTGAAAGTAACTTTCGAAGTGTTGGCGGGCCGCCTGGTCCTCCTGAAGCTCAAGAGAGAACTCGCACTGCCGTTGATGGCGTACAGCAACACGATCGTCGTGACTCCCATACAATTCCGTCTCGATGGTCAGAAGCTGTTGACCAATTTCCCGTGCCGCTCGCACGTTTCCATTTTTCCAGAACGCCATCAAATTTTCTTGAAGCTGATCACGCCGCGGATCGATCTGTGGATGTCGTTCATCCGAACCCGCCTCCTGAGTGAATGCTCCGTCAGGAAGAGAGAGCGCGAGGAATACGGTCAGTACGAAACCAATCCATTGTCCGGATCGCAGGAATGAAAAAGTCATGAGACGATATGTCGTTTGGGGGAACGAGCAAGCGGCCTTTTCTTCCGCAGACGAAATCCACGCTTTTGCCCGAGGAGTCTCACGATTCTGGATAATCGGATTTTATGCCACGAAACCAGTGATGCAAAGCTTCGCTGGCCAGCAAATGTTTCCGCACGGACGGGGCCTATCGGCTGAAGCTGGCATGTTCAGCCGGGCGTGGCTACGAACTGGAAACATTTGATATCGATGGCAAAGCAGTTGCGTGTGACGCCGGAAAAGCAGCTTTCCACCATCGTCACTCTCGATGCGCTGGCGCCGGGAGGGTTGGCATTCTACAAGGATGGGAGCCTGTTCATTGCCGCCCTGGATTTCGTGAACAGTCAGGGGGCCATCCTCGCGGTGAACCCGGACGGATCAGGCTTACGAACGATTATTCCGCCGCTTGCCAGATACATGCCGAATGATCTGGTGTTCGATGCCCAGGGCGGCTTCTACTTCATCGATTTCAAGGGGAACGCAACCGAACCCAAGGGCGGGGTTTATTATGTTTCGCCGGACTTCTCAACGATCAGACCCGTACTCCCGAACTTGTCGATGACCAATGGTCTTGCTCTCAGTCCCGATGGCAAATTCCTGTAGGTGACGGAATTTGCCCGCAACCTCCAGCAAGCAGCGGCCGCACCAGCAAGTCAACAGACATTGTCGTTCTTCGCGAAGTTGAGGCAGCGTCAGCGGGACAGTCTTTTTTTGACGGACGCCGACGCAGTCCCTGCAGGAACGCATACGCCAGCAACACCAGTACCACATGATGATGCCAGCCACGCCAGGAGCGGCCTTCGAAATGGTCCAGCCCCAGTTCGTCCTTGAGTTCTTTGCAGGAATGCTCGATCCACCAGCGGCTCTTCACTGTTCGGACCAGCATTTTCAGGCTCGTCGATGCCGGCTGATTGCTGAATTCGCAGGCCATTCCACCAGCAGGCTGCAGACGGAGTAATACCAGGTATTTTTCGAAAAATGAAAAAACTTGAAAATTTCTATAATCCTGCGCACAGATTGAACAACCGTTGCTAAAATACCGAATAATTGCATGCGAATTATTCAGCGTCGTCGCAGGATTGGCGTTCCAAATACTGATCAAGAAGAGCCAGTTCCCGAGTTTTTGAGAAGCCCTGACAAAAACTGCCCCCGATCCATTCACGGAAAGGGAATTCTCGCCGTTTGAGACGTTTTGTTAGCGGCTCTAAAACTTTCGCCGCTGATTCACGCTGAATCTACAGCAGCATATTTTTTACTTCAGAGTGATAAATGCGGGGAAGGTCTCCAAGATGGTTTTGCAAAAACGGGGATTTACACTGATCGAATTGCTGGTGGTCATTGCGATCATCGGCATTCTGGTGGCACTTCTGTTACCGGCAGTGCAGCAGGCTCGCGAGGCGGCCAGACGGTCGCAGTGTAAAAACAATATGAAGCAGATTGGACTTGCCATCCACAATTATCATGATGTGCATAACAGTTTCCCGCCAGGAGAAATTATCCACGCTCATTATGGAGTTGGTCATAATGCCCACATCTGGTCCGCAATGTTACTTCCGATGCTGGATCAGACGAATGTCTACAGCAGACTCGCTCAGGAGACCTCCAATTTCGGCCAAGAGGTGGATCTCTGGAATTCCTCAGGAGCAGGCACAAGTATTCTGAATGTTTTCCTATGTCCGACGGACGTTATGCCAAAGATCAATCCGGAATTTGACGGCAGCCGGTCTGCCAAGTCGAACTATGTTGCCAACGCCGGAAAAAACCAACTCTGGGATGAAGATTACACCAACAATCGCATCACTGGCCCCTTTGGGTTCAACTGGTCATGTCGCTTTCGGGATATCACTGATGGCACCTCCTCGACAGTTGCATTCGGCGAACGGGATGGAGCAACGTCGCTAACTCTTCGCAAGGCAGCGTTGTGGGTGGGAACAGACGCCATCTGGGCGGTAGATCGTGTTTTCTCTGCCACAAGCCGAACATTTCCGATCAATGGAGTGACTGGATCAGAGTCCAGAGACAGAAATCGGAGTTTCTCCAGCCTCCATGAAGGAGGATCGCATTTTGCTTTTTGCGATGGTCATATCCGATTTCTTAATGAAAACATGGATGGAACCACTTACGAAGCACTGGGGACTCGGGCCGGAGCAGAAGTCGTCGGAGAATTCTAATCTGCCAACTTATTCTGAATCCGCCTGTTCTGTATGTCCCTTTACTCAGACATTTTTTCGTTCTGAAGGAAATGTGAAGGCTCTGATTCCGTTTTTCGATGATGTACCGTCTCATCTGAGACGGTACATCATTTCCTTTCTTCGTCGATCCTGTAGGTCTTTCCATCCATGGTCTTTCGAACTCTCTATCTGAATCCTGCTTGCTGTCGGTCTGCATGGGGTTCCATGGCAAAATGGGGGATATCCCTTTCCCTGATTTTTGCCATGTTGCAGGGGTGTGGACGTTCAGACACCCCGCCTTTGGCGCAAGTAACCGGAGTCGTGATGCGAGATGGCGCTCCATTGTCCGGAGCAGGAGTTGAATTTCGGCCCGCTTTCGGCCGCAGCTCACCAGGGATGACGGATGAAAATGGGCGTTTTCAGTTGGATTACACCATCAAACAAAAGGGGGCCTTGATCGGCGATCACGTCGTCCACTTCCGCCTTCCAGCAACGATTCCACCTCATGGTCGCGCCTCCTCCAAACAAAAAGATCAGGTACCTCCCTCCGGACGAAGCGTAGAGTTGGTTCCCCTGAAATATCACGAAGAGGTTGTGGTCAAGGCTGGTAAAAATGAGTTTACATTTGACCTGACCGGAAAGGATTGACGGGGACTGCTGACTGAAACCGTTGGTCTCTACCCATTTCTCGACGGGTTGATGAAGAGAGCAGTGTACTGACTGCACGGATACTGAATGGAGCAAGAAACACAGCAGCCATTGATTGCGGATCGAAGAAAGTAGACATTGATGACGGTGCTTCGTCTTGCGTTCTTCATCGATGCCCTGGTCACAGCGTGGTTCATCCATGGTCTAGCGGCATCACTCAAATCCCAGCACCAGAGTGGAGTTGTGCCGGACAGCAGCCAGGCCAATCAACAGATTCTGCTTGCCATCTGGATTACCTTTGATGTCCTCTTGTTCGCGGGAATTTTCTGGCCGCTGCCGTGTGCACTAGTGCTGGTGGTTCAGCTTCTCTACAAGCTGATCTGGCTCGCTCTGTTTGCACTGCCCGCCTGGTGGCGCGGTCAAGGGCAACTTGTTTCCACCCGCCTTTGGGGAACATTTCTGCTGTATTGTGTGACGTATCCCTGGGTGATCCCCTGGGAGACCTTGGGGATCGGTTAGTCTGAAAGACCTCACGAAAGACTGAACCGTATCTATGCCGGCAGATGCGCTGCCGACTCCACGAACTTGCAAAAGCGGCTGGTCTTTCTCTTCTGAGGGGCTCTCCCTCTGCATCGAATCTTTTCCAGAACACCTCCCATTCGATTCGCTGCAGGGGGTCATCCGCCCTGTTTTCTATCCATCTTTCAATCGTCACCCGTTTCAATGTCTCGAATGGTGAGCGCGGATTCGGCTTCAGCGCCATGGCCCGAACCAACGTAATGGTATCCTCGCTTGCGGACATTGGCACCGTCTTCACTTCGAGCATGTACGCAAGAGAGATGTAGACATCCGTCGAAAAGCGTAGCGACTGTCGGTGGAAAAATGTGGGGCTGGTTGTCGAAAAGGTCCCGGCGGGGAGAGGGTGTCGGGCAGGGAAGGAAGACGTTCTGGTTATTATGTCTTCGCGGTGGCGGGTGAAATGGCCAGCGACACGTTGGAGAAGCTGCCCAAAGACAAAATCCTCTACACCTACTGCAAGGTGGGGGTTCGCTCTCTGACCGCAGGAAACCTGCTGGCGAAACAGGGAGATCAGGTCCGTGTTCTCAAGCCCGGTTATCAGGAACTGCTTGATGCCGGTTTCTTGAAAGAGAAAAAGTAGCGACCGCAGTTGCTCTGTAAACAGACCAGATTTGTCTTTCCTGAAAACCCTCGTCCTGATTGACCAGATGAGAGGAGTATGATGACGCATCACTTCGAGGTTCCCCCCCAGCTATCGCCGGAGCAGGTCTCCAGTCAGATCAATGAGAAAGCAGTTGCCATCATTGATGTCCGTGATCCCCGGAAATATCAGCAGGAACATCTCCCCGGAGCCATCTCGATTCCGTCTGCAACACTGACGGCGGAGCAACTTCCGGAAGGAAAAACGGTCATCCTGTATTGCGGCTCCGGCAACAGTGCCGGTCGGACGATGGAGCGTCTTCGGAATGAAGGACACACGAACGTGGCGTCGCTGGAGGGCGGGATCACCGCCTGGAAATCCGCCGGACTTCTCACGACCAAGTCGCTGGAACTTTACACGCCGGAGGAGGTCAAATCGGCGGTGGCTGAGCGTTATGGCCATGCGGCCAGCCATCCGGATCAGAAGTTCAACTTCCCCGTGGGCCGATGCTTCGCTGAAAGTGTGGGATACGAAGCAACGATGCTGGACCAGTTTCCGAGCAGTCTGTGGGAATCGTTCAGCATGGACAGCGTGATGTGTCGGGACCACCCACTGTGCAGACATTCCAGAATCCACCGCTCGCCGCAGCATTTTCCGGGCCATCTCTGGTTTGGTGGCGAAAGAAACAGCGTCGGGAATGTGGACTTTCCGGCAGCGATCCCGATCGTCTATCCAGTCTTTGGGGAAGGACAATTCCCGGTCGATCAGAGCGTGTCCCTTTGACGAGTACACCAGAAACACTCCGATCTGGCAATTCTCGATCCGCCCCGCCGTGCCGGAATACATCCGTGCGATTCCGGCGCTGCTGGCCCGAACTCAGTTCCCCCTGTTGAGATCAAGAAACAAGAGCATGGACGGATTTCCGACGGGGGTATACTGACCGGTGAATTTCAGGAGACCCGTCTGCTTGTCGACAGCGAATGTCGCCAGATGATCTGCACGCTGATTGAGCGAATAAAAGAATTTTCCGGTCGGATCGAAGCTGAAGCTGCGCGGGTAATTGCCGCGCGTCCACTCGTCTGCCACATAAGTCAGTGTTCCGTTCTTTCCAATGGAGAAGATTCCCACGCTGTCATGCAAACGGTTTCCGGCATAAATGAAGCGGCCATCCTGCGACACAAGGATTTCAGAACAGAAATTGCTGCCGGCATAGCCGGTGGGAAGCGAAGAGATCGTCTGTCGGGGAGTTAGGCGACCGGCGTCGGCATCATAGTCAAAGAGTACGATGGTCGATCCCTCTTCCTGAATCGAATAGAACCAGCGGCCATTCGGGTGAAAATGAAAATGTCGCGGACCATCTCCGGGGGGGAGTGACACGAAAGCCGGTTCATTCGGCGCCAGCTTTCCGGTTTCCAAATCGAATCTCCAAATGAAGATTTTATCGAGTCCCAGGTCCACATGCAGAACATATCGTCCAGACGGATCCGATTCGATCATGTGGGCATGAGTGCGGTCATGCCCACTGAAGGCGAAACTTCCAGGAGGGGCGTTCATGGCCTGTGTGGGACCAATTTCTCCCATGGGAGCTTTGACATCCACGGCTTCTCCCAGTTCTCCCCCCGGCAGAATGGGGATGACCGCAATCGTCCCTCCAAAGTAGTTGGCAACGAGAAGAAATTTCTCTGAAGGATGAAGTTTGACATACGTCGGCCCGGCCCCACCAGAGGCGACAGTATTCAACAGGGTGAGTTGGCCATTCTCTGGATCAACGGCAAACGCGCTAATCGAACCCGACTTCGACATTCCAACCTGATCGGTTTCATTGGCCGAGTAAACACGAGTCCCTGCCGCATTCGCCGCCAGACAGCTCGGGCTGGTCCCCATCCGAACCGTCCCGGCCGGTTTCAGTGCGCCAGTCGACCGATTGACCTGAAAGAGATGAATCCCCAAACCATTCCCCGGGGGCAGATCGACTTGAGTCGGAAGGACATCGCTCAACGGAGAGCTGAACGTTCCGACATATGCCATCAGGGGCCATTCTGCGGCATTGGCGATGACCGAAAGAGAGAAAAATCCACTGATGAGACCAGCGGAAGCAGCAAGAAACGATCGGCAAGAAAGAACAAAGGTCATGTGTGCCAAATCTACCGAATGGTTTGTGATGGGAGGAAATCCATGTGCCGGATTCATTGTAGCGTCAAAACTGTTTGCCGTCAGTCGCCGGATTTTCATTCTTGTGTCCGATCTCAGGTCGAGTGGTTGCTGACGCATTCTCTGGGACTGGAGACCAACGAACACAGGAGAAGAGACGATGAAAGGACGAGACAAAAAACGACTCCCACCGAAAAAGCGTAATTTTCAAATGACTTACAGCGGAGCTCATGAAACCGCGATGACCCATATTTTCTCACCATCTTGAAATCGCAGATGATCACTACGTGTCTCGCCAAGTCGATGTTTTTGCCAATGGAAATTGCCTTTGGTATGACCGAGTATGTTACAACGCGCTATCACCGCTCGCTTTCGATGGCGGAACTGGCGCAGTGTCTCGATCTGTCGGTCAGCCAGTTGCAACGGGAGTTCAAACGCCTCTTCGGCATCTCCCCCAGCCACTATCTCCAGGAAGTTCGGGTGGGAGTCGCGAGACATTTACTGGAATCGGGCGACGAGAGTCTGGCGAACATCGCGGCCCGGTGCGGGTTCTATGACCAGAGCCATTTCACGAGACAGTTCAAAACCTCTGTCGGCATGCCGCCGCTGGCCTATCGTCGCCGGTTCGCACCGACTCCCGGTCATGGGGGATCTTCGGGAAAATGATCCTGGAAGAAATGATTTCCCGCCCCCGTCTCTTCGGCGGCTGTCTTCAGATCCGTCGAATTCACCTCCCAATGGAATGTATCTCACCGGAACACTCCGGGAGAAAACGGGCCTCGCTTCCGGAATCTCCCACTTGGCTTTGGAGATCGAACTCCGGAAGGTCTTGGTGCGAGTTCCTCAGGGTGGATTGACTCGAAGAACTCACAAGTACCAGCCTCACCGTCAGTCCCTGCGGTCGAATGCTTTGATCAGGCAGGTAGAGATACCACCACACGATCAACACCATTCGTTCGATGGCCTTGCTCTCTCCGTTTTCCCCGCATTGCTACGCAGCCGGATAGATGATCGTCCCGTCAGGTTGAACAGCGGCACCGGGAGTGAGGCGTGCCGGTTCCAGACGACTCCGTCCCATGATATGGAATACCGTTTTTCCCTGCGCGATCAAATAATCGGTAACAATCCGCCGGTGGCAGCGCCACCACACGGCTTCCGAACACATGATCGCGCAGCGAGTTCGGGTCCCCTCGTCGAGCAGGTGTTCGAAACCCGCCCGGAACGGCGCCGTGAGCGCGTAGTCGGCGTAGTTGTGGAAACTCTCGTTCGTCCAGAAACCGTTGACGTCCCGAGGCAGCCGTTCGCCTTTCCCGCGCAAGCCCCCCAGGGCTGCCACATGCTCATAGGAAATGCCGCAGGTTGCCAGGGCCGCTGGCAGAGTCTCCTGGTTGAACTGCGGATTGGTTCTCGATCGAGGCATCTTCCGGATATCCACGATCCGTTCCACCCGGGGTTCGGTCAGCAGTGCCACGAAGTCCTCAATGCTGCGGTTGGAGTGGCCGATGGTGAAAAATGGAAGCGGCATGTGTCCCCTGCGTCATGCGTGTTCGAGGGCGTCCCCCTTGTGGGCCGCGATATGATCGGTCTTGTCGCTTTTGATCTCGTACTGGGGATTGTCTTCGCTGGCGTGATGCGTGTATCCCTTGTAGTCGAAGTCTGTCGTATGCACCTTGATGATCGTTCCCGACACGTGACCAGCCTCGGAATTCCAGCGGACGTGATCACCGACTTTGAACCGTTTCGCCATCTTGGAAAGCTCCTGTTCAAAAATACTCGCGGTCTATTTCTTTTCAGGGTTGAGAACGACGGCGGCCTCTGCGGTCAGGACACGGAACGTGAACGTCTCCAGAAAGTACAGTTCGACGACGGAGCCGGAATGGTTTGAGTAACCGATGGAGATGTCCTGGCCGAGATCCAGTTCGAAGTCCCCTCCGCGAGTCGTCAGCACGAACCCGCCTGCAATGGCAGGCGCCCAGATGATTCCGCCGTCCACAACCCGTTCCAGATGGTGCAGAACCGGATAGCCCTCGTCGCTGCCTCCGCTCGCGGCGGTGTAGGCGTCGGCGCCCAGCACCAGCGCATACGGTCCTTCGACACCTGCGAGCCGCAATTGACTCACGGCCTTCGCGACGGCGTTTGAATAGCCTGCGACATTGGCTGGCAGGGTCACGCCGGGATTGCTGCTGACCTGGCGAATTCCCTGAATGCCCGCTGCGGCAAACCCGTCAAAGACGGCGCGGTCTTCCGCAAAGGCGATCTTCCGCGCCGCTTCCTTGACCGGTGACCAATCGGAATCGGCCGCGCCCCGTTCGACGTCGTCAATCGCTGCCCGCGTGAGTTCGAATGGAACTCGCAGTTCGATGAGTGCCTGCACATCGCGTTGAGCGGCGAGAATCCCATCGCCGGGAGCCTGAATCGAGCGCAGGTGTCCGGTACCGACTGCGGCAAGTTCAAGCCCTTGGGCTTCAGGAACATCAACGACTCGTCGTGCCGCGAGATGGCGTTTGAGGGTCCGGGATGCCTCTGCTTCAATCTGTGCCCACGCTCTGTCAGAGATGGGAGCGAGCTCTCGATGCAGATTATTCATGTCCTGTCCCTTTCTTTCAGTGAACCGATTCCAAGTGACCCGTTATTTATAGACGGATGTGGGGAAGGCTTGGTGGATGGTTCGGCTTCTTCCACTGTTTCAACAGCACTGGATGGAGACGCCACTTCGACCGCGACATTGTCGAGGAATGTTGCCGACGGCACGAAAAACAACGTGCCGGTGATCGCCCGGCTGAAATCGAGCAGGCAGTCATAGTTTCCCGGCGGCCGACCAATGAACATGTTCTCCAGCATCTGCTCGATCCGGTGCGGGGACCGGGCGTAGCCGATGAAGTAGGTTCCAAACTCTCCTTTTCCCACATCGCCAAACGGCATGTTGTCGCGGACGATTTCCAGCTGCTCTCCGTTCTCGATGATCGTCGTCAGGGCGTTGTGTGCGCGTGTGGGTTTTACGGCATCGTCCAGTTCAATGTTGGAAAGCTTCTTTCTGCCGATAATGCGCTCTTGTTCTTCAATCGCCAATGCATTCCACCCGTTGACGTCATGCAGGTACTTCTGCACGATCACATAACTCCCCCCGGCGAAGTTGGCATCTTCTTCGCCGATGATGGCGGCGTTGGCGGCCGCCTGTCCCGTGGGGTTCTCTGTTCCATCCACGAAGCCGATGAGGTCGCGATCGTCAAAATAGCTGAAGCCTTGCACCTCGTCTGCCGTAACAACGGTACCGGCGAGCCGTGACATGATCTGCGTGGCCAGTTCAAAGCACAGATCCATTCTGTCAGCACGGAGATGAAAGAGGATGTCGCCCGGTGTCGAAACCGCATGATGGGCCCCGCGGATTTCGCGGAACGGATGCAGGTCTTTCGGCTTCGGTGTGCCAAAGAGCCGGTCCCAGGCATCGGAGCCAAACGCCATGATACAGGACAGCCGCCCATCAAGGTCGCGAAAGCCGACCGCACGCAACAGCGACGCCAGGTCGCCGCATAAGGCGCGCACTGCGGTTTCACTCCCCTTTTCATCGTTCATTGTGACCACGAGAAAAATAGCAGCCCGCGTGAGCTGGGCGAGAACTGGTTGTGACACGACGGATGGCACGCTGGACCTTGGTTGATCTGTCTTGCTTCCCTCATCCCATGCAGGACGACAGCAACTGTCGAATTCTGCCGGTGATCCAAATCACAGGAGGGAGTTCAAGTCGTGATGATAGCATGCTGTTTTCGTTCAGATCTACCAGAAGAGCTTTACACCATTCCCCAGGTGATCGACCCGGCTTGCTCCCTGAATCCTGATAGGCGAAAAACAACGACGGGATCGGTCGGCGCGTCTCTCTTTCAAAGCCCCTGAGGATGAGAAGGAATTCCTCGTACCGCCGTCCTGCGACACTGCGGCCTTCCTCCCGGGCGATTCTAAAGAGACTGCGCAATGATCTGTCAAAGCTGTTGAATGCCCTCTGGTCAAGACGAACTTCTTGCACAGAGTCGCTCGAAGAGGGCCGTCGAGTCGGTTCTTGGCTGGCTTACGGGGCCGCCTCATCGCCTCATTTTTTAGCATCTGGTGCCGAAACGGTCGGAATCGACTTCGAGTAGAATGAGAGCCATCAGTGGCGTCCATGGCAGGTTAAAGGTCTTGCGGACGTCAGGCGAGAGAAAATTTCAAGAGTTATGAAATGGGCCCATGAAACTGTGCATCGACCCAGTTCGACTTTCGCACATTTACGTCGCGAGTTGGACGAGTTTTGTCAGGTGCTGGATGAGTTTTTGAATATCTGGCGGGAGGGGCGGTGTTGAAAAACTCTTGGGACTGATGTTTTGCAGGCTTTCCGCACGCAACGCACAGAGCATGTCCGCGAATGACGGGTGAGTTTTCCCACGCCAGTTCAACACGGCGGGGGCGGGTTCCTCTCGCACCTGTTCGTACCACCAGACGATCAGGCTGTACAGCAGGAAGGCCGTGGGAGCAGTATGGCGGGCGGCCGGACAGGTTCGGTTTTGAGGTTCTTCGATCCCCAGATGCTGCTTGGTGTCATGAAACGTCATCTCGATCGACCATCTTCTCGAATAGCGACTCAGCACCGACTCGACATCCGCATGAATGTCGGTGGTGTAGAAGACTTCCCTTCCGCGTCCCCCACGCAGGTGCTGGACGGCAATCACCAGCACATCACGATCGGGAGCTTTGAAGAACCGGCACACCTGGGTCGCCACGCGAACGTGATACGCCCGACCGGCGAACAGTTTCAGCGTGAGACGTTGGAGTCTTTTCTGCTGAAGCATCTCCTGTGGAGTCGGCAGACGGTCTCCACGAACGCGAGTTCGACCGGTCTGACCGGGGAGTCGTGGAGCAGGAGGTTCATGCAGACGGGAACTGGCCATGATGCGTCCGATCACCTGCATTCCGACCGGCATCCGGCTGAGCAGATCCGGAGCGGTGAAAGCGGAATCTCCCAGCAAATGCATTTTTTCCAGTTCCGCTGACATGCTTGTTCAGAACTTGCAGCAGCTGGAGCATCAGGTCCGACTTCTTGTGATAGCCCCGATCCCACTTCAGAGCAGAAGTCTTGTTCAAATACAGGCGGCACAGCACCGACAGCGAGAAGTGGTGTCCGGGAAAGTGCCGACTCTCCAGAACAACACACAACACCACCCCACAATGCCCCCAGCGAGTCACCACATGACTTCGACTGGACAGCATCGGCTCCCGGTGCATGCCGGTTCCGAAAATCTTCAGACCAGTGCGCGGAATGAGTGTGTCATCGATGGTCAGAAAGACCATCGACCTCATCGCAGTGACCAGATCAAAGACCGCCAGCCCCACCACATCGACCGACCAGGTGGCCGTAGCGAAGAGTCGATGAAAAGCCGCATGATGCCGATCCGTTCCACTGGCCCGCACCATGCCGATGATGGTTTGACGCGGGGCCATCAGCCATCCGGAGACCAGAATCAGAAAGGTTTGAAAGGTCGGCCGAGTCATTTCGGCAGCGAAGACTTGCAAAACAGGGAGAAAACTCGTCGCAACATCCATGGGGGCCATCCTCTTCCTTGAAGGCTTGATAACACCCCCAAGAATCAGGCTCTGGCTCCCTTTCTTCAACCCAGTTCTGAACTCGCCCGCACTCAAAATGTGCGAAAGTCGAACCCAGGTAGGGTCTACAAGCATCGGTCCTGTGAGTGCGAACCACTGCTGCGGTTACCCTGAATGAAAGTTTTCAATCCGATGTGTCGATGCTGCACAATTCGGTTTACGGCTTCCGGGACATCGTGATGTACGACGACTATGGCCACACCACGCAGACAGACAAGTTTGCCATGTTGCTTCCGGGGCAGGTAGTTGAAATCAAACACCCGGATTTTCCAGATGACCCCACGAAATCCATCTGGCGGCATCATACTCATGTTTGCGCCCCGGAGAGTATCGTGGATGACAGCATTGCTCCCTGTCCTGAACCAGCGCGGAGAAGATTTCCGGGGGAAACCTTCCAGAATCTCATCGCCGACTATCCAATCGAACTGGTCGCGCAGCCCTATCTGGCGGCTTATCCGGATGTCGGGTTTGCCCCCATCATTGCCGCCGGTTACCTGACCCGCGAAAGATTCTTGGGAATTCCCGGTGGACCGGGGAGTGATGGTGATTCCGACTCCGACGCTGACGCTGACGCGGACACCGATGCCGACAGTGATTCGGACCTGGATGTCGATTCCGAATCGATACGGATGCAGACACCGATATCGATTCGGACTCAGATGTGGACAGCGATGGTGATGCGGATTCAGACTCAGATGGTGACGTCGATGCGGACTCTGATGCTGACGGTGATTTGGACAGCGACTCCGATAGTGATGCGGATGCAGATGCCGACAGCGATGGTGATGCGGACACCGACACCGACTCAGATTCCGATACCGACGTAGACACGGATTCGGACAGCGATGCTGACTCAGATACAGATTCAGACAGTGACGCAGATGGGGATGTTGATGATGAAGACGACCCGGGACCCGATGATCCAGGACCGGACGCTATTTGCGAAGGCCCCGGGACATCTTTCTGCTTAGGAGCGACTGGCGGACACGTGTGTGGCGCAAATTGCTGCTGTCTGTTTTCGAATTGTGTGGGGCCGGAAGAACACGAGAAGTATTGCTGCCCTCACGGAGAATCCGCCTGCGGAAACCATTGTTGCACGGCACATGCCGATGAAAGTCAGGTCATCGGATGCTATACCCATCACGGCGAGCAGCAATGTTGCTTGCGTCCTCATGGGCACCACGAAGGTGGCGAGATTTGTGGAAGTGGGAATCATCAAAGCTGTTGCGGGCAGGGACGCTGCTACTACCAGACCGGGGACGAAAGTGGAGAATACGGCCACGGTTGTTGCAGCACCTCATCCACGATCTGCATCAACAGCTATGATGATACGCAGATGTGCTGTGGCGCGAATGAGGGTTGCTGCGGCGATATTGTAAACGGAGCGTGCACGGACCCATGCGACACGGTCTGCAAAGGCAATATTTGCTGTGAACCTCAGGAGAAGGAATGTCCCTTGGAGGGCGGAGGGTTTGGTTGCTGTGATGGAGAATGTCGAACTCGGCCAACTCTCGGATGTTGTGAATCCCCTTTTGTTCTCATGGAAGGATTCTGCTACGGCGGCTCCAATTTTGCGATTGCCCGGAGTGAGACAACTGGAGACGAAGGCTGTTGTGATCTTTCAGCAGCGAAAGTTTGTGATGGTCGCTGTTGTGCCGGGCACACTTGCCAGAGCTTTTGCGATGGAGCCTGCTGCAATGGGACGTGCTGTGGGGCGGACCAATGCTGTATCGACGGACAATGCACTGATTCCTGTGATCAGGTCTGCGAGGAATACTTTACGGGCGAAAATTCCCTGGATTGCTGTACAGACGGAGAAGAAACTCCCTGTCCTTGCTTTCAAACTGTTTGTACGCCGGTGTGTTGCAACGAAGCCGAAGGAGAATGCTGTCATGAAGGATCATGCACCAGCAACTGCGAACACTGCGGCTGTCCGGAAGGACTTTGCTGTGAGGGCGGTTCGTGCGGAGAGTGTCCAACACCAACACCCGAACCGACGCCTTCACCCACTCCAGAGCCGACTCCAACACCGACCCCTGTGGTGTGTCATTGTGGCACTCTTCCCGATTTTATTTATGCAACCGTTGAAGACGCCGGATTTGTCGGGTGGGAGGAACCTCTCCCTACCGGGTCATACACATTACATCGACAGGGAACTGGATATCAGGGGACCGATGGCAGAGCATGGTTAAGCCTTGAGCAGTGTTCTTCTGGCCAGTCGAATACGGTTAATTTCTATTTTAACTGGGAAGGTTGCACGGCAGTCCCCATTACTCTTGATTGCCAGAGAGATATCGAGATGATTTTCTATACTGATGTGTGCTACTCCGATCAGGGGGACGGATATCTCCGGCTTAGAATGTCTTTCGAAAGCGTCCCCTAAGCGGCCAAACTACTGATTTAGGACTGGCAAATTTTACTCCAGTGCTGGCAGGTCTTCTGCAACACCACCATGTCCGACTCTCCTTCTTCGAAGAATCTTTTTTCGAGTTGGTTGATGTCCGCGATTAGCTCCTGACGTTGTGCTTCGGAAACAGAATCATCATGAAGCCTTCGCAAGAATCCAATTGCCGTAAAGGGCGTGAGTTTTGGCGGAAAATCGATCCGTAACGTAGCAGCGTCGGCCTTGTTTCTCTTCTTTTTCATGAAAAAGCCCCCCACGGCAATGACAGTCCCTCCCAAGGCCAGAGCGATTCCCAATAGGATTCTTCTCTGAGAAGTGATTGATGTCGCAGAATGTTCAGCACTGAACTGAAGCTGGATTAGCGTTGATGCAGGGAGAAGGTTCCCATTCTGATAGCGAGAGTTCTTCACCTGAATGTTCTGTTGTTTGGGTTTGCCGAAAGAGAACTCCACCGAGTTGCTGGCAGATGTTTGCTTCTGAAACGTCACCTGCCATTGTCGCTCAGCGTTGACACTCACTTCGGAAACATGGTTGTTGAATTGAGGAACGAGAAGTCCCCGGTCTTCGACAGACGTGACCCGAAAATCAGACTGCTCAAAATCCAGTAACTGGTGGAGTGGGGGAATCAGTCCGATGGCAGTGGCCGAGACTTCCAGAGTCAGCACTCCATCCTTGAGACGCCGTTCATTGAGGCTCTGCTGGACAACAAGGTTCTGATAAGGACGCAGAGGAGCATTCTCCACATTGGCGTCAATCAGCAGAGATTCCGATTGGATCGGCAAAGAAATTGTGCCATTTTTGTCCTGGAAGTCGAATGTCATGGTCACCGGCGGAATCCGGTCCACTTCAGGCCCCTTGGCCTTGAGAACGACATAGGCATAAGGAGTCATTCTCCAATGAGGAGTCTCGGTTGGTCGGGACTCGTGCCCCGGCGACTGAAAGGTGACGGAACGGACATCAAACGATTCACCGAATGCCTGATGAATTACCTCCTCAAATTTTTCCGGATAGCTCAATTGAGATCCATGTGCTGTATGATGATGAGACGACTTCAAATACTTCTCGAATCGATCACTGACCCGTTCCATGGCGTCCGTATGGCGGATTTGTATGAATACTCCGAAAGGCTCCTCGTGCCCTGTTTGATTCGGTCCATCCAGCGAGGAGACCAGTTGGACTTCTTTGACGAGATCACTGTAATAGTCGTAACTGGCACGAACGTCCTCCGCCGCGAGATTGTTCCCAACGATCTGGAACCCTTCGTGGAGGTAAGCGTATTTGATAAACGGTTGAATCATCTGCATTCGCGGGGACAGTTCGCGGGCGAACTGGCCCAGATGACGTTCCGCCGCCGCTTCTGGCAGGGACAGGATCGCTTCGCGAATCCGTTCCGACTGGTGGCCGAACGGAGTGGCATCCGGGGGAACGAGATGCAGATCACAACCACCCAGGCTGGCCGCAAACCAGTCAACATAGGGATCGATCGACTGTTCGGTCTTTCCCAGGGTGTATTGATGAGCATACAACTGAGCCGCTTTTTCAAATTTTCTGAAGGCTTCGGCACGCTCGGTTGTATAAGTCGGATGATGTCCGGTGATCCGTCGATACACGGCTGCATCGTGAAGAAGCTTGGCGTGAACGAGATTGAGACGCCAGTCCTCAGAAGCGTTCTTCAATGCGTCGTCCACAAATTTCAATATCGTTGCGTAACCTCGTTTCAGTTCTGCTTCGATGTCGCTTTGAGTGCGGCGTGATCCATGTTGCAGATGATGACTCGACGATCGCCAGGCGCCGGTCAGTCGGGTTCGCGTCTGATCCGCCAGACTGGCAACGGTTTCCGGTTGGAGTGTTTCAATGGAGCCGAAGACCTGTTCGATCGCCTCTTCCTGATAGATCTCTCCCGGCCCATGGCATGCAATAAACGCACGAACGATCTGCTCCTGATCCGGTGAATCGATCGGAAGCTGTTCCAGGAATCGCACCCATTTTGTCAGGTCTTCCAGATTTCTCTGCTGCATGGAGAGCGTCAGCGGAATGGAGGGAATGGCATGTGGGGGGGCCTGACCAGGTTGTTGCTGGACCCGGGGAATCTTCATTCCTCCTCCGGAAGCCCCATCATGCCAGAGAGCCCATTTTTCCAGAAAGTCGTTCGCTCTTCGATGTGCCCGTTCCGGCTGAAACTTGACAAGTTCGGCTAACCCGGAACCGGCAACGGGAAAATCACCGATTTGAATGGCCATGCGAGTCGAGACATCCAGTAACTTCGCAGTCTGTTCAACAGCAAGCCGGGACAGCAGTGACTCAGGGGGTTGAAGCCTGAGCAATTCGCTCATCAGGATGGGAGGAGGGCCGGATGGGTTCGAGGAGGAGCTTTGAGGGACCTGTTCCGGCGCAAAATAGTACACATTTCCCCAGGGATCACGAAAAACCTGGGGAAGTTTGATGGACTTGTCGTTGGCCGCTGAGTTCTCCGCTTCCTGAATCCATACCATCGCCCAGACGGAGAAGAGGGGATTCCAATCCTGTGACTGAGCAGGGACCACCTCCACGAGATGTCTTGCCAGATGATGAAGCTGCTGCAACTGGACCAGTCGCTGAGCGGGAGGCAGACCCGCAGATTGCAGGCAACTTTGAGCTTTTCGGATCACCATTTGGCGAAGGATGTTGGTGTCTGAGTCCAAAGCCGTCCGGAGCCACTGCTCTGCTTTTTGAGAATCCATGTGGGGAAGTATCTCGAAGAACATCGCCTCAAAGGCTGCTTGCACGGGGGCGTTCAAATCTGAACGAACCATCGCTTCGGTCTCAATCGACCAGGCGTCTTCAAGGCTTTCAATCTGATTGTGTTGGCGGTATGCCGCAAGATCCTGTTGCGCCAGCAGGAGAAGCTGATCGGGATTCCCGGACGCGAGCATTTCGCTTCGCGACGGCAGAAACGTCAGTGCGACATCGCCCCTGCCCGACTTCGTGAAAAGAGAGGCCAAGGAATCGTGTGTGAAGAAGGGGGATGGCTGATCAAGGTCTTCGCAGGCGAATTCGATGAACGTACCCAGCAATTCTCCTCCCTTCAGTGACTCATTGAGCAGCACAGCAAGGATGTCCATGTGGTCCTGAGGAATCGGACGTTGGGGAGAACACCGGACGAGAGTCATCAACTCTGTGAGCGTCAGGGTCGGTTGTTTTTCAGAGGGAGAAGGGGTTCCCTGCTCGACAATCTTTACCATGGTTTGATGATTGATGAGACCTTCGGACGCTGCGATGAATTGAACGGCTGCGGGGGGCATTTGCCCAGTCAGCAATACGAGAATTCGATGGTAGAGAAGAGATGCTTCAGCAGGGGGCATGACGGCCAGAATTTCTCCGACAGAGTTCCAGTCGCTGAGTGTGGCGGCATACTTCAATCTGAGAATCTGTTGTTCAAATGATGCGGACTTCTCGCCGACAGCGGGAACTTCCGTTTGTATTGCATTCAGGACTGCAACAGGTGTTCGGCTCAGCCGGAAGGAATTGATCATCTGAAGATGCGAGTGACTGACCGGTTCGTTCCGGGGCGGAACCGCTTCCGGAGTCGGCTCGGCGGAGAGCAGAACATTAGGTTGAAGACTCAATGTCAGAACAATGGCAGCAGAGAAAAGCCACACATGTTTCATTGCCCTAAAACAACTCATAAGAAACACCGGTCTATCAATGGAATCCGCAAGCATGAAAAATGAATGAAACTGTTGTGAACGATGGCGCGATTTCCTGATCATGTCCCTACATCGTCAATGTCGATTTCAATTTGTGAAGCAACTGAGCCTGGTTGCTTGCCGGGTTGTTCACTTCGATGACGGCGCCCCTTGCCCGTCTCTCCTCCTGAGGTTTCACGACGTTGAGCCGCGTCAGGCAACGGCAATGCTCCCAGAAAGCGGTCATCGAGTTGCGAAAGCCGGATGGCCGCTTCGTTGTCGCGAGTAAATTGATCACGTTCTTCCGGTAATGAAGAAGTTTCCGCAAGATGCCGAAACGCCTGACGGGACGCCTCAAGGATCGGCTCCCAGTCTGTTCGGGACTGACCTTCCATCCGCATCATCCAGGCTGTGTAAAAGTTGTTCTGAGCCAGAACACGTTGAACCTCTCTGCGAAAGTTTGGAGAGCGAATTTGTTCAGAACCGGCCGAGTCGGCTGTGTCGATCTGCTGTAACCACTCGTAGGACTTGTCTAATTGTCCCTTCTTCAGCGCCAATTTGGCGAGTTCCAATCGAATTTGATTCCGCACCAGAAATTCACGGGCCGGAAGTCGAGTCAGTGAGGATTGGAGTGCTTCTTCTGCCGCATCGTGCTTCCCTTGAGACAGGAAACCTGATGCGGTGGACAATGAGATTGCTGCCCTCACCTTCTGAAGACTCCCCTGTAATCGGCCATATTGCATCACCAGGAAAGCAACCGGCAGTGCGATCCAGATCCACCACAATGCTTTTTGAGTGAACCGCATCAAGACGACTCCTTCACAATCAAGGTCGGTCCTGAAACGGTGTTTTGACGATGCTTTGTTGGCGTCGATGAATCACGACCAAGAGATGTCTTTTTGTTGAGAATGACCCCGGGTTGCCAGCGCGTGCCCCATTGACGAAGCACAAACGGGAGCACGGCCCAGATCAGGCTGGCGACGGTCATGAGAGCCAAGGCAATTGTCCGCAGTTGATCGTGAGAAGAATCGGACCGCTTCTTCCGTAAGGCGATGCTGGAAAGTGCGTCCAATGGGAGGTTGGCTTCATTCACATCGTAATAAGTTCCCTGCAATTGAGTGGCAAGCTGGCGCAGAGAACTCACATTCTGCCGGGTCAATTCTCCATTGATCGCTGTTCCGGATACGGGATCACCCACGCCCATCACCACCACCTCTGCGATGCTGGCCGGGAGTGGGGGAAGTTTTGTGCTGACGCTGTTTCCTCCGTCGGTGATCAGGAGGAGCGTTGTGCTTTCTGCCGGCCAGTCTCCAGCAATCTGAGCGGCCAGTACCACACCCGACGCCACATCGGTCGTTCCGGGTGGAAACAGGTAATGCAAGGGAATCTCCCCCATCACGTGCCGAACCACTTCCGGATCGAGCGACTGAATCACCACCGGCATCGCTTCCGTGTAAAAGGCGATTACGGAAACCGTTTCATCCAGTGTTCCCAGTTCCCGAATGAGGGAATGGAATGCAGCACGAGCCCGTTCGATCCGGCTCTGCGAATGGTCCGCACCGGCATCCTTCACACGCATGCTGGGAGAGACGTCCAGGGCAATCAGCAAGTGAGAACGCTGTTCTTTGGGAATCTCAGTCTGTCCGTGAATCGCCGGGGGGAGCATGAATAATACGGTCAAACTCCAGGTGAGCAGTCCGAGACAGACAACCCGGATTGCGGGAGCCATCTTCGCGGTGACGGACCACGATCGATCGACTCCGAAAACCAGTGGAGCGACCACCTGGACGCGCCGCAGGTGAATCCATTCTGCGATCACCATCAGAATGCAGATAACACCGGCAAGAATGAACGGAATGAAGAGATCTACCATGGGGTGTACCTCACTCCGAAACTGGCCAGCACTCCCAGCAGGACGCAGCCAAGTCCGGTGGCTGCGGGAATTCGATACCAATCCCGTTTTTGAGGAAATTCCAGAACCACTTCTGTCCGGCGCATGGCGTCGATCTTGTCAAAGATCGCTTGCAATCCTTGCTCGCTGTCCGCCTGAAAGGCCATTCCGCCAGTGACTTCGGTAATGGTCCTGACCCCGTGTGGAATCTCCTGATCAGAAATATGGATGGCATAGACAACAATGTTCGCCTGCTGCAATTCCTGGGCGATCTTCACATCCGAATCAGGGGGAAACTTGAAGTCAGGAGACTCACCGTCAGAAATCACGATGATCATCCGGTCTCCTTCATTTCGGGTTTCCAGTTGCGTCTTGCAGGCGAGCAATGCATTTCCCATGGCCGTCCCCATAAACCATCGTGGAACCCGTGCCGGATCCATGAAGGGAGCCGCGAGCTTGATCGCTGAGGAATCGGTGGTCAGCGGAATCCAATGCAGCGCCTGCCCGCCAAAGAACGTCAGGCCGAATGCATCATGGGGACGGGCATCCAGAAATGTCCGCAGGGCTTCCATCGCGGCATCATAACGACGCTGCTCCTGAAGCGGGTCCATCATGCTGCCGGACACATCCACGAGCAGTTGAATGTTCGTCATCTTCCCTTTTTCGATGGGATCTCCATATTCCAGAGGATTCGAGAGAATCACGATGACAATGCCCAGAACGACCGCCGGAAGAGATTCCGCACTCTGAATCAGGATGATCAACCAACGCTTCTCTGAAGTCTCCACATCATCATGAGGAAGCGAAATCCGTCCCTGTGAATGTGTCCAGATCTGATGGATCATAAAAATTGGGACGACAAGCAACAGAAGGAGCCAGGGACTGGCAAACATCAACGATTCTCCTCTTGAGGGATCACGGATGTTCTGTCAGACAGGCAGTTTCGAATCGTTTGCCACGAAGTGGACGGAGCGGAAATGTGGCCTTTGTCCTCCGCAGGTGCATGCAGCAATTCTGACAACACTCTCAGCATCTCCCCCGCCGCAGGATGCTGCATCAGTTCTTTCCATACCTGTGTGATTGGTAGTGGCTGTAACCCCAGCTCATTCTGCCAGAAGCTGAAAATACGACGTTCCAGTTCAGCAGACTCCAGAGGGGTGAGCGGAACTTGAGCCGCCCGTTCCAAGTCCTTCTGGAGCAAATCCAAAGCACTTTCGTTCTGAACCAGAAGTGGTTCTGAGAAAACTTCCGGTGACGTGACACGTTTTCTCCACAGCACCATGCCTGCCAACAACCAGACAATCCCCGCAGTCAGCACCCACAGCTCCCAGCGCCAGGACAACCTGGGAAGGTGAACAGGTGAAGCGACAATCTCCATCTGATCCACCGGCGTCAGAGCGCCGATGGTGATGGATGAGTCACGATTCTCCGACGGATCGTCTTCTTTCTGCCCATCTGTTGCTGGGGGAATCAATGATTTTCGAAGGGAATATGTCCCCTCCTGAAACGCAAGATACTCCAGGTGGTAACGGTATCCATCCGAGACCGGCACCCGTTCAATCACCCGCACAATCAAGGGCTGCCCCGATTTCTCCGGCGGAATCGGAACGAGGTCGGAATACGACGATTTCAGCCAGCAACGACCCGAAATTCCAATGGTGGCATCCGGGGTGGAGCTTTCCGCGAAGAGGGGAACCGGACTCCACTGAACGAGAACCAGCCACATGACAAGGGAACAGAAACTCGAAAGTCGCATCTATCGAGCCTCCGGGTTGAGAATCGCCCGCGACTGAACGAATTTCTTCAATCGGGAAAGATAGGGGCGATCCACATCAATGAGCAGGGAATCGACACCAATCCGCCTCAGTGCCTGCTGATGACTTCTCTCTTCATTTCGAGACGAAGTGACGATTGGTCTTCCTGTTTCCGCCTCTCGGCCGCGCAGGAACCCCACCCCTCGTAATGATCGGGAAGCCGGATCACGCAGTTCCAACACCACACACTCATGGCGCAGGGAGAGTTTGGCAAGTGCCGGGATGATGTCCGCATCGTGCAGGTCGGAGAGCAGCAGAACCATCGATCGTTCCCGCAACTGCGAAGTGAGTTCTCCTAATCGCTCCGTCACGGCGGTTGTTTCTCCGTATTGAATCTGAGAGAGTTGCTGCAACCAGACTATCATTTTGTCTTGAGAGAGACTGGGAGGAGTTCGTATCGATCGTTCTCCAACTCCCACGATTCCCACAGGGTTCATGGCTCTTTGTGCAGCCAGCCCCAGCCCCCCCGCCAGAAGCAAGGCGGTTTCGTACTTCGTCTGATGTCCCATGCCGAACATCATGGAGGCGGAGGTATCCAGAGCCAGCCAGATCGGAGTGCGACGGGGAACTTCATACTCCTTGAGAAATGGAACTCCGGCTCTGGCGGTGGCCCGCCAATCGATGGCGCGGATGGAGTCGCCCGGCTGATAATGTCGGGATTGAACAAAATCGATCCCGCTTCCAAGGCGAGGCGAACGGTTTTCTCCAAGCCCCAGTGCCGATGCCAGTCTCCGGACGGTCATTTGAAACTGTCGCGGGTCCAGTCGTCGATTGGAGTGCTCAAGTGAGGAGGTCGCCATAAAAAGAATCTCACTTCGCTGTTCCCTGGGAATTCAATCGATCTGCATTTCGTTGAACCCGGGAGGGGGCACCAAAGTCGGCCAGAATTTCCCGAAGAACGTCAACTCCCCGGATGCCATCGGCCATCGCTTCATAAGAAACGCGGATTCGATGCAGAAAAACATCTTCCGCTAAAGTAAACAGATCTTCCGGGACAACATAATTTCTTGCCTGGATCAGAGCTCGCGCACGAGCGGCACGGATCAGGGAGATGCCTGCCCGGGGACTGGCGCCCACTTCGAGTGCCGGATGCGAACGGGTCCGCTGCGTCAATTCCACGACATGATCCACGAACGTTTCACTGACATGGACCTGATGCACACTGCTGATGGCGTCGATCAAATCCTGTGCTGATCCGACGGGTCTGTCCGGCAGGGTATCAAACTCGGTCTTTGCGACGGCGCCGTTTTCCTCCTGCTTCACGCCAAGCCGGGTATTGCGCAGGAGAATTTCACGTTCATCCTCCGCCGTCGGATACTCCAGGCGATGACAGAGCATAAAGCGGTCGAGCTGTGCTTCCGGGAGTTCGAATGTCCCTGTCTGCTCGATCGGATTTTGAGTCGCAATCACCAGAAACGGGACAGGAAGCGGATAGGATGTCCCTCCAATGGTGACGCGACGTTCCTGCATCGCTTCCAGTAACGCACTTTGAACCTTGGGAGTGGCTCGGTTGATTTCATCGGCGAGCAACAGGTTCGTAAAGACCGGCCCCTTTTGCGTCACAAACGTCTGTGTCCCCAAATCCAGGATCTGGCTCCCCACAATATCAGAGGGGAGCAGGTCGACCGTAAACTGGACACGGGAAAACTCCAGGTGAACCGCTTTCGAAAGTGCCGACACCAACAACGTCTTGGCCAGACCCGGCGGCCCTTCAAGCAGCAGGTGTCCTGATGACAACAGAGCAATGAGTGCCCGCTCAATAACGACGTCTTGACCGACAATCACTTGTCGGATTCGTTCCTGAACTGCCTGGAGATAGTTCGATGTTAAACTCGCCATGATGCTCTTTAATTCACCTTCCTACTTTTCATGGCAGAGAAGATCCCTTAGTGATTTCCTGACATTCCCGCTGCTGACGATCCCGATTTCACTATTCTGGTGCCCTATGGATCAACCTGTTTCCAGGTTTCTGTTTTCAGATCAAACTGATAGTGCTGGCGTTTTGAGTCGACAGCCACACCTCGAAATGGGGTTTCAAACGGACTTTGGCTTTTGGACGACAACTTGGAATCCTGGGAGGGACGACGAACAGTGGCCGGCTTTTCTGGAAGCACCACCCCCTCCGGCAGCTTGACGCCAGACGGGAGTTTTTGAGGGGCTTTCTGCGGCTGTTCTGATTCAGCGACAGATTCCCGTGGGGCTCCGTAACCAAGAGTGACAAGGTATGTTCCCAACGCGGCCCCTTTTTTGTTGGACTTCGTCGTTTTTAACTCGAAAATCCCTTCGTCATTGGTGGTTCCCCTGGCCGTCATTCCTGGGGATTTGATGTCGGGATCAGGATAGAAGGTGACCTGAATGTTTGGCATCGGCTGACCATCATGAACCACTTGTCCCGTCACGTGCGAGTAAGAAAATCCATCACCAAAACATCCCTGCATCATGAAAAGAGCGAAGAGAGACCAACTCTTCTCAAAGCGACGAAATCGTGATTGTGCCTGAGGAAAAATAAGAGATGCAAACATCTTGGGCTCGCGGTGGCAGAGAATGCCGAGGTCATGGCTTCGGTCAACGGCTCGATCAATCTGGAATCAAAATTCTCCGACAGGCTCATTCCCATCACGAGTCCCGAGTGCCCAGAGGACAGGTGCTGAGATAAATTCGCTGATCAAGCGAACCGATCCATCCGCCAGCACAAAGTTGGCTCCGCCAGCATGGCCGCTTCCAAAACACTTTCCTCGCCAGGTCTTCAGATTGTTGTTGGGAACGTCTGCATTGGTCATTCCCGGAGAGATACGAAAATTCATATCATGGCTGGCATAGGCATAGACAGAGACACTTGAATAGACCGCTCCGACATCCGCGTCGTCATTCAAGGAGCCCGCACCATTGGCGACATACCACTCGCTGCCATCCGGCCAATGAGGCTCGTCGTGATAAGCTTCCCCAAACAGGATCGTATTACTGAGTCCGTCTGTAATGTCTTTGAAAGACTTCTTTTTACCATCCTGCTCCGCGAAGATCCCGGTGTAGCTACCGGTGTAGCCAGCAGGAGGCCCACCTGTTGTCAGGCCAGCACAGGCCCGGTAGCTGGTAAACCCGTAACGTTTTCCACTGACCTCACGAATTCTGTGTGCCATCCCGTCGGAAGGACAGAGAAAAGTGGAGATTTTCTGCCCGGCGGGAGCATCATTTCCGGTGAAATTATTGTCATAAGCTGGATTCACCATAAAGGTTGACCCCATGTAGTTCCCATCCCAACGGTGATAAAGATTGCTGAGTTCCAGAAACGGCATGAGCTCGATTGACCAAGTTTTGAATCTCAGAAAAAAGTTCGCGAAATCAGTCGTGCTCTCCTTTGCGTTGATTGGAAGATGTCCATACTGGTCATGAAAGTTGTGCGTCGCCACCCCAAGCTGTTTGAGATTGTTTTTGCACTGACTTCGTCGTGCTGCCTCTCTCGCCTGCTGAACGGCTGGAAGCAGGAGCGAGACCAGAATCGCAATGATGGCAATGACCACCAGAAGTTCGATCAGAGTAAACCCTGGCTTGCCGGAATGGGGCAGTTGACCGGCCCTGATTGGGTGTTTCAAATTCTGCCAGTGACGTCGTAACACTTGTGGCTCCTGATCACTTGTCGATAAATAACATCAATTGAAAGCGTTCTTGCCATTTGAGGGCTTCAGTCTCAGCGAAACCCATCGTCCATGGTATTTTCGAACGTCAATTATCTGGCGATTTGAGTAATTGCAATCGAATTGTGAGAGCACGTCGACTCCAAACGACTCTTTCATATACACAAAGGCGGGTGCGTAACCTTCTGTCTACCAGTATGATACGACTAAAATTCACGCTTCGCATAAATTTTAAAATCTGGCGAAATCACGAAGATGTTTGATTCTTGCTAGGAAAAAAGAGGCGCGAGTTCTTGTAGAAATTCGTCCGATTTGACGGTCTCGACAAGATCAGCCGGACTGATCAAGGGGGATCACGTCAGGCGAAACGACGGAATGTTTCCGGAGCCACACCGACCTGATAGCGGAACTCCAACCCCAGATGGGAGTGGTCATAGAAGCCACACATGATTGCGATCTGTCCGATGGGCAATCCTCGTTGTGACTTGAGGAGTTGCTTTGCCTGTTCAATTCGGAGCGTCAAGAGATACCGCTTCGGTGTCATTCCCAGCGTCTGCTTGAAAAGCCTGGTGAAATGACACGGATCGACTCCGGCGATCTGAGCAAGCTGGGCACGATTGAGATCCTCTGCAAAATGGGACTGCATGTAGTCGATCGTGCGCTGAATCGCGACGGGGCGAAGTCGATCCTCTTGCTGGATCACAGGGAGCTTGAGCTGCGCGACAGAGAGCAATCGCCTCAGGATTCCATCCATCAGATCATCTGTCGTCAACTTCTGTCCCGAATAAGGCCCTTGACGATATTCATTCAGAAGCTGTTTGAGCAAAATCTCCATTCCATCGTCACGAATCGCCTGGGAATGAGCAAGAAACAGGGAGGGAACATCGCTTCCCAGAATGTCTCGCATTCTGGCCTGAAGCACCTCCTTTCGGCCAAACAAGATCAGAGAATGGAACGGTCCATGCCCCTGAATTTTTTGCGGCATCTGATTATCCCCGAAGACGATGGTTCCAGGTTCATTCGGCCGCAAAAACCGCCCGGCACCGATGTCCACTTCCATCGGGCGACGGGCATCTGTATTGAGCATCAGAGAGAAATAATACTCATCTGTTCGTTGACCATCGGAAGCCGGTTCAGAAAAGAGCAATTCAGAGACTTCCCAGGAATGATCCTGTTCCTTGAAGTGATTCTGGGCGATGATGCGATCACGAAACCAGTTGGGAGAATGTCGAAATCGCTCCCAGGTTTCCACTCCTTGAAGGTGACGACTGCGGGCGTTGAGCAGGTTACCAGGGTTCATTGGTCAATACAGCTTCAGGTAATTGATCGATCCAAGTCGAGTAGATTTCAGCCTCACTGTCTCGGGCCACAGATTCTACCACGGTTTCCGTCGATTGTACAAAAATGCAATCAATATGCACCAACACAATTGAGAGAGATTGTTGAAGGGTGACACTTTCATGAGAGGAAGGAAAGACGGCGAGCCCGCCGAGGCCGTCATTCACCGGCGTCTGGTGCGGTCAGAGAGATTCTTTGGAGATCGTTTCCCCAACTGTCACCTGCGATGTCCAATTGCAGAAATGTCTGTATCGCAGCGATCAGATCCTCATTGAATCGGGATCGTCTGATTGGGAAACATTACGAGTGAGAAGAGGGAATACCCAAAAGCATTCCCCAAGAGGGTCTTGGTGCGCCCATCAAACATGTGGTCACGTCGGCTCCGATCATCAGCGTTTTCCTAGTCAACGACGCCCCACGCGACCACAATACAGGATCGGATGGACTTGGTAATCATGAGAATCGATGCCCCCGATAACGTTCGTTCGGTGTTCTGAACCCCATCGGAGACAGCCCCTCATGGGATGCTGCCCCTCTTCGTAGAGAAAGGAAACAAGGGGCTCCATGATTGTCTTTCGGGTTTCGGCGGCGGCGAATGATCTCCTGAAGATCCCCGATTGTTCAGAAATGGACCGTTTCACTTCCATTACGACTTCCGAGTGACCACCATACGACACGATCCATTGACTGGTTCAAGAACACCACTCGACCGTCTCCCATGAGGGCATTGACTCCTCCGGCGTGGTGGCTGTTGGGGCCAGTGAGGTTGATCCCCCAGCCATGCCAGCCGTGGATTGCACAGTTCTTGCTGTTGATGGGCATGGAGTGGGTATAGAAGTTCACCGCCTGCGTCCAGCCGGAAATCCAGACTCTGCCACGGCCGACGGAAATGTTCACATCGGCAGCCGCCCGGTATTTCCCTTGGTTAGGCCCGGATGGATACGTGCTCTGAATTTCGCAGGCATAGACAGCACGTTGCAGTGATCGCTGGTAACCAACGTTGGCACACCAGGTTTGGTGAGCCGGAGAGTAGTGGCGCATGGAACGCTCGTCATAGTCATCCGAGATCGGATTGGAGAGTGAGTAGATACTCCGTTCCGTGACAGCCAGCGTATTTGAAAGACCATCGGTGAAGTCTCGAATCGACACTTTGGGATTCTGCCAACTGCTGGGCTGGAACGGGTTGACTGTCCCCAGAAAGCCATTCTCCTGTTGCACGGAAGCGAACTCATTGTCGGTGGCTAAGCCCGTCGTGTCTTTGGGCCATCCCGCATTGGCGGTGTAGCTCCCCGGTGCGGGGCCTGCTGATCCGAGCAGGTTTTCCGCAATATAGGGATCGGACGGACATAGAAATGAGGAGACGACGGTGGCGGCGGCCCGGGCATTCGGATGCGCGGAAGAAATGCCGATCTTTCCGTTGTATCCCCATTCCGGAATGGTGATTCCAAAATCTTCTTCATTCCATTGTCCACACTGATCCATCATGCCGATGTTGAAGTTGATGGAGTTGTAGAGATTGCTCTGTTCCATCTGAGGAAGGATCAAGGCGAGCCAGCTATAGAACCCGTTCCCGCAACCGGTTCCTTCCGGTTTGCTGCTGGTGGTATTGATCGGGAACACACCGTGCGCGTCATGGTAGTTGTGGAGAGCCAGCCCGATCTGCTTGAGATTGTTTTTGCATTGTGTCCGCCGGGCTGCTTCCCGTGCCTGCTGAACAGCCGGGAGCAGCAATGCGACCAAAATCGCGATCACGGCGATGACCACCAGCAGTTCAATCAAGGTGAAGGCGGAGCGACTGCGTGGCTCCGCTAAGCATGGATGGCAATTCATGGGGAAGTTTCCTGGCAGGTCAATGTTGAGGAGAGTTTGTCCAGGCAGGGAAGAGGAAAGGTCATCTCTCTTCGGCCCGCACAAGATGATTTCAGGGGACTGGAGCACAGGTCCAAGACACCACCTGACACACGTTCATGATGGTCTATCTTACCGACTCCCCGTTCACATGCAATGTTATTGCATATAAATTTCGAGTGAAATAGATGCGTGGCGGCGGAAGCAAGTTGGGGAATTCTGTATGAAATGCTCAGGAAACGTCCCACTCTTCCATCGGTCGCTTCAGTGATTTCGCGGAAAGGGCGTTTCCTCCGCCCCATGACAACAGGAACGCAAAGAGAACCAGCCAGAGGAAAAGGTCTCCAGAAGTTGTTGACGGCCCAGGCCACCAGCGAGTCAACTGAACAGCCATCAGTCTCCAGCACAGCAGAATCGTGAGAGAAGCCAGTAAGAGGCTCCCCATGAGTTGTGCTGTCATTGAAATGTGGAAGTCGAGTCCGATGGCGTTCCAAGCCAGCAGGAACAGAAGGAGCAACAGAGACACGGCAAGAAGTGCCTGCCATCCCAGAACGGTTCCCACGATGGCGAACCCCATAATCAGGAACGTCGGTAAGCTGGGATCGATCCGGCGAAACCTCCACCAGACCAGACTTCCCAGGAGTCCGCCTGCCAGCATTCCCGTCACGGCCATGGTGAGCCCTTCCAGTCGGGACGGATTCCAACCGGAACTGCTTCCAGGCCACACTGGGACAAGTTGCAGCCCCGGCCAGAGAAGCACTGCCAGCAGGGCCAACGCCAGCATTCGTATCGCCGACCGGAGGGGAACCGTGTTGCCGTCATACGCAATCAGGAACCAGGTCCAGAGGACACAGAGCAGAAAGCAGTGATACAGGTAATAGGCGATCAGATCCCACTTGGTATAGAAGATCACCCAGACCACGCCAGTGTAGTTGTTCGGCTCCCGGACGGGAAGATTTGCTCCGCCTGAAATGAGTTCCACGTGATACAACAACAGGAACAAGCTGCCGGTCAGAAACTCCACAACTGGATACCGTGCGGAAATCGGAGACTGGCAATGTCGGCAACGACCGTTCAAGAGTAGCCAGCCGAGGACCGGGATGTTATCGCGGGTTTCAATGCGATGATTGCACTGCGGACAACTCGACGGTTTCCCGATCAGCGATTCCCGTCGTGGCACGCGATAGACCACGACATTCAGGTAGCTGCCGATCGTCGCTCCCAGAGTAAAGAACCAACCTGCGACAATAAAAGAGGTGGTTCGAATTCGGACCTGGTCGGCGAACGTCAGATCTTCCAGAACGCTGGAACGGGTCTTCGGTGGATTGATGGATTCCCAAAGAGCCGACACTGCCGGAATCAGAACCAGATAGATTCCCGCGACGAGAAACAACGACCACAGGGTGATCCTTTTCCAGTTCCAATGCCGCAACGCCGCTCCATTCCATTGAAGAGACAATTGCTTCCAGAGATCACTCAGATCGATCAGAAGCTGAGTTCCCAGCAGAAACAGGAACACGCCCGGAGCCGCAGGCCCATTGGTCAACCATGTTGGACAATTTGACAAGTACGACGTCATCACCGCGACTGTTCCCGACAGCAACGCCAGCGTCAGTAACGGAGTGATGCGGCTTCGTGTTCCCACTCCGGTGGACCGCATTGCGAGCCAGATCCCGGAGACCACCAGGACGAGTCCGATCGGTGCTTGCCCCAGATACGGAATCCAGGCGATTCCTCCCATCAACCCGATCGCCGCCATCAGCATCGAGACCGTTTCCCCCAGCGCAGAGGAGCGAATAATCGTCTCAGGATGAATGCCACTGCTGACCGCTGATTGAGGATTCCTGTTCATGGTGATTCCGTTCAGCTCCGTTCACTGAGCGTGCTCAGTTGCGATTCCCAATCACTCGACTCTTCCTCCCAGCTTCTGCGGCTGAGGAATCGCCAGCAGGCGGCAATCTGCCCGGCGTCACAGGCACGACGAGGCCACTCATTCAGACATGTTCTCCGGTAGTCCATTCCGGAATGCCGGATGACCCAGGCTTCATAGTCCGCAATCCAGTTCAGCATCCTGCGGCAAAGCTGATGGGCCCGTCTCCATTCGTCGGCCTGGCCTGGTCTGGAGAAGGCGGGGAGTTTTTCCGGCCAGTGAATCCCCTGGGCCAACGACTCCACGCAGGCCCATTGAGGCTGGAACTTGAACCGGCCGAGATAGAGCCCTCCCAGCTTCCGTTCCCCATAGAACAGTCCGAATCCCCAGAGGTTGATGTGCCGATGCTCATCGTCATACCGGTAGCAGGTGGACCCCGCCCGCTGAGACGAGTTTCCCCGATGTCGCTGAAAGCCGTATTCGATCAGCAAGTTTCCATGCGGTGACTTGATGTCCTGACCAAAGCACCAGATCTGCTGTGTCAGGAGGCGTTCCGCGAGTCGCTGGACTGGTCGCGGGTAACACCAGCCGCGTGAAATCTCCAAAGGAGTTGTTGCGATCGTCATCGGGCATGTATTCCTGATCGGTCACTTCTGATTCGGAGTGCCGGATTTTTCTTTTGAGGAGGCCACTCCCTTCTTCAAGGTCTTGATGGCGGTCTCAATCTTTTCTGCCACCTCGCTGAAGGTTTTTCCCTCTCCTCCATGAAGTTTTTCCTCGACCACACCGAAATCCGCCTGAATGGATTGGATCGCCTGTCGGAGGCTGGCTTGCTGCTTCTCATCCAGATTTTCCTTTGCGGCCAATGACGAGACATCGGACAGCAAGTGCTGAGCATCGTGGATCAGGTCATGCAGTTTCTCCTCTTCATTGGCAGCAGCCGCGGCGTTGATGTTTCGGATCAACGATTCGAGTTGGGCCACGGCATCCGCGTACGTTGTGGGATGTTCGTGGGCATGATCTGCTGCCCGATTCCTGGATGGCGTCTGCTTAGTCTCGGTCGCCGGAGTGGACGATGTGCAACCGCTGCCCCACAACATGGACATGCCGAGCAGACAGATGAAATGGAATTCGATAGCACGCTTCATAACGATCCTCTTTGAAGTGAGAACTGAAATTGAGTTTTGCAGAGTCTTTGTTCATCGCAGGAACCACATCCCTCCCCAGGCGAGCAGGATCGAAAAGCCGACGGCAAACGCCGCTTGCCGGAGCAGGAGTTTTCCGGTAACGGACCAGGAGATCTCTTTGCCAATCGTCAAGGCCGTCACCAGACAGGGAAGCAGCACTCCCGCCAGATAGACGGCAGTGAGTGCTTGCAACGCTGTCATGGGAACAGCCGCTCCTCCTTCGGACGCCAGCAGAAAAATGCCGTCTTTCCGGACGGAGGCCAGCACGACCGCCAACGCTGCTTCAGAAGGAAGATTGAAAATCTTCATGAGTGGACTCAATCCCTGAGCCAGCTCATCCAAAACTCTCAGCCGGGAGAGCAGCGACGCCACAATGCAAATCCCCGCAAAAATGGGGAGTGCCTGCCAGACGAACTGGCTGAGCGTGTCGCGCGCTTCCTGCCAGAGTCCTCGGAACGTCGGCCATTGCATGAACGGACGACGCGCCGTCAAAAGCAGATTGAGCGACGTTCGCGCGGCGGCGGGAGCCGTCAACCGCAGGTAGATCAGCGTGGTGGTCAGCAGATATCCCAGGAATAGCAGGGATAACTTGGTGGGGCTGGTCCCATTGGTTGTTGCGACGACAGACAACACCGCCAGTGTCGCGGGAAGCTGGTAGCTGCACGCCGCTCCGAACGCGATCGCGGAGACGGCGGTTCCCCGGGAGCAACTGGAGCAGGCCCGGGTACTGACGACGGCCGGGACATTGCATCCCAGCCCCATCATGATCCGCACGACGTCCCGTCCGCTGAGACCAAACGGTCGGACGTAGGGATGGAGCGTCACATTGATCCGTTCGACCAGTCCGCTCGATTTGTAAATGCCGAGGATCAGCGAGAACAGAAGGACCGTAGGAAGTGCCCAGACCAGCAGGAACGGCCCCATGTTGAGGAGGCCATATCCAAAACCTCCTTGCTCCGTCGTCAGAATCAGGCGGAGCCAGGAGGGAGCGTGGAGATTCACCCATTCGATGACGGGCTGGACGGCAGCGGCCACTGGAGGATGGATCAGATCGGCAAGCCGGTTCGCCCCGAAGACCGTCGCCAGAACCGGTAGGAGCAATAGGAGAACGGCCAGTATCGGGCCGAACCAGCGATGCTCCAGCCAGCCGGGAACCGGTTCGATCCGCCATCCAGTGCGGATCGTCGGGACTCCCTTCTGAAAGGTTCCCGGATTCGCCAACGCGGATTGCAACAGATCTCGGCGCTCCGGTGGCAGTAGACGGGCATCCAGTGAAATGAAGGGAACACCAAGATCACGCGAGAGTTTTTCCAGAGCTTCCTGTGCCGCCTCCCCCTGTTGAATCTTGTCCCAGTAGGTAACGGCGACGAGTCCCTGTTTCCCGACGACCAGTGGCAGCAGCTCCGCCAGATCGTCATCGAGTTGGATTGCCTGGGCGACCAGCAGTACGACGTCATGTTCGAGGAGGGCCGTCAATGCCCGTCGCGTGGTGTCGGTATCGGAGGTCCGTAGAATGCCGGGAGTATCCACGAACTCCCATTCCGGGGTGGGATAGCACTGGACTGCTACGGTCGAGCCCCGGAAATTGGCTTCCGTGGCGAAGCGTCCAGTCAGTTGGGAAACCAGTTGGGATTTCCCGACGCTTTCCCGGCCAATGACGATGATGGCTTTGGGAGGACTGCTGGAGATGGCCTGGATCATGGCACGTTCTCCGTTGTTTGTTTCGTGTTGTCATGTTCCGGCTCGCTGAGCGAGGGCGATGCTGGCCTTCTGGCCTTGAACAGGCACCAGCCTCCCCAGACCAATGCAGCAAAGAGGGGGAGATCGACACAGCCGATGATCTTGAGCGCCATCCGGTGGGGGATGTACTTCGTGGCTCCGGGAATGCTGAACGATTCAGAAAGAGAAACCACGCAGAGAATCAGAATCACCGTGAGGGAGAATAACAGCAGGCTGATTCCCACGATCCACCTCTGTCGTGGAGTTCCATGCTGCACCAGCCAGATGCCCGCCGGACTGAGGAGAACGAACCAGCTCAGGTGGCAGGCGATCACAGCCTCCAATGGAGCCGTGCAACCCCAGGGACCGCATAACGCACCACTCATTGAACTACTAATCTTCGCCAGCGACACCGTGCCGTAGAGCAGTCCCAGCCAGGCAGCCATCCAGAACACGGCCTTGCCGCTCGCCCGCCATTGCAGGAGCGAAGTCAGTCCGTGATGGAATTGTTTTGAAATTGGCATGGGATCGAGCTGGCTCGTGTCAGCAGACGCACGGCTCTCCGCAACAGGAGAGGTCATCCAGATACATTCCCCACTGGCGATAGGTTTCCAGTTCTTCTGCTGGGAGCCCCAACCGATCGGCAATCGCTTTCGCAACAACGGCGAATCGTTGCCGGAACTTGTAGATGAAGCAGAAAATGTGGTCGTCGTGTCGAACCATCGGTCCACAAAAGAACAGGCCGGGAGCCGTTGTGGATTCATCCTCATTGCTGAGCAGCGGACAGCCATCCTTGCGTGATTCGAACAGATCCGAAATCAGGAGATGACTGCCATGAAACCCGGTGGCGAGAATCGGTGGACCGGGAGATTGCCAAACTTGCTTCCCACGTACACGTACTTCGTAACCATTCCCCTTCTGAACAACCCGATACACATTCGCCTTGCCGATGAGTTCGATCTCTCCGCCGAGCTTGCGGACGGTTTCCAGCCGCTCTTTGGTATAGGTGGAAATAGAGACGCTGGGATCGGAGTCTTCACTCTCCCAGGGAGCGCCCCGGCTCAGGACGGTCACTTTCTTCTGGAGAGCCCCCAGTTGAATGGCCGCATCGATTCCGCTTTCGTACCCCCCGATCACGATGGCTTCGTCATGGGAATAGTCGCGGAATGAGGTGAACGTCGAAGAATGCGGGCACAGTTCGGCCCCCGGAAACGGGGAGCGGTTGGGGTACTGAAACTCTCCTGCCGCCCAGATGACGAATCGGGTCAGGATCTCTCCTTGATTGGTGACGATCCGGAATCCTTCCCCTTCCTGCTCGACTCCGAGAACATCCGTCCCGGATTGCACGTTCAGTTCGAAATAGGTGGCGACCGCTCGGAGATAACGAGCATAGGACTGCCCTGACGGATGCTCTCGCCCCAACGAATAAGCGGGGGATGTCCCAATGGCAATCGCATTCAGATCCAGCATCCCGACGGAATTCGTTGGAAAGGACGGGGTGAGAAAGGTCATCTCCTTCGGCCAGCGATGGAATGAGGCACCGACTTCATGCCGGTCGAGAATGACGACATCGTTCAGACCTGCGTGATTCAGTGCCACTCCCACACCGACTCCTGCGGCTCCAGCACCGATCACGCAGACGTTGTGTCGCGATGTCACTTTCTGTCGACGAACCATTTTTTCGGCCGTTTCGGTCTGTTGGCGCTTTCGGGAAGTCGGTGAAGTGGCCACTGACTGTTGAAATCAGAGTTGCAAACAATAGTATTACATGCAACTATATTGCAAATGATGTTTGTGATCAACGAACAGAGAGCATGACTCTTCGTTGTGTTCGTTTCACCTGCGACCGTTCTTCCAGCGAATTCATCAGCCAGAGACAAGAGATATGGATCACAAACCCGCCCGCCTTCCTGTCACCGTCCTCTCCGGGTTTCTGGGAGCCGGGAAAACCACACTGCTGAACCAAGTCTTGAATAACCGGGACCACCTGCGGGTGGCGGTCATTGTGAATGACATGAGCGAAATCAACGTCGATGCTCGACTGGTCAAAAACGGTTCCGCCAATCTCAGTCGAGTGGAAGAACAACTGGTGGAACTGAGTAATGGTTGTATCTGCTGCACACTCCGGGAGGATCTTCTGATTGAGGTCAGCAAACTCGCGGAAGCGGGGAAGTTCGATTACCTGCTCATTGAATCGACCGGCATTTCCGAACCACTGCCAGTGGCGGAGACGTTTACCTTCGCCGACGAATCCGGGCAGTCGCTCAGTCAACTCGCCCGATTGGACACGCTGGTCACCATCGTGGATGCCGTGAATTTTTCTGCTGACTTTGATTCCGTCGATGAACTCCGAGATCGGAAGATCGGGCTGGATGAAAATGATGCTCGCGACGTCGTCAAGTTGTTAGTGGACCAGATCGAATTCGCCAACGTGCTGGTCGTTTCCAAATGCGATCTGGTGGATGAAGACCGGATCAAATATCTGAAATCGCTGCTCCGTTCTCTCAACCCCACGGCCCGGATCATTCTGGCCTCTCAAGGAAATATCCCGGTCAGGGAGATCCTGAACACCCGTCTCTTCAGCGAGCACTGGGCCGAATCACACCAGGACTGGCTCTCCATTCCACGCGGTCAGGAATCCTCGGAAACCGAGGAGTACGGGTTCAGTAGTTTTGTCTATACCGCCCGACGACCGTTTCACCCACAGCGGCTCTTCGAATTCATCCAGAGGCAGGGATTCGGTTCGATCGTCCGTTCTAAAGGGCTGATCTGGCTGGCGACCCGCAACGATCTGGGTGGAGACTGGTCGCAAGCCGGGAACGTGTTTGCCCTCAATCCCGCCGGAGAATGGGCCGCAGCGACCCCACCTCTGGAATGGCCAGTCGATGAAATGTTTCAGCAGGAAATCGAAGAGGTGTGGGAGGAACCGTGGGGAGACCGGCGGCAGGAACTGGTCATCATCGGGCAGGATCTACAACGTGACCAGATCACTCAGACGCTCAATGGCTGTTTGTTGACAGATGAAGAACTGGCCGCCGGTCCTGCAGTCTGGGATGTCTTTGAAGATCCGTTTGATTCCTGGGACGACGAAGCGTGATTCATTCCTCGCCTGATCCAAAACACCTTCCCATTCTCCGGGAGGCGATGCGCTCGTTCCCGTACCGCCGGTCCGATGGGAAGGCGTCTCTCAACCTATCCGAACTACGCCGTAGCGGCGATAAAGAACGACCACCAAGGAGTTCCTGCGTGAAACTGTTGCCTGTCACAGTTCTTTCCGGCTTCCTGGGAGCCGGAAAAACAACCCTTCTCAATCACATCCTCTCCAATCGGGAGGGGCTGCGGGTCGCCGTCATCGTCAACGACATGAGTGAGGTTAATATCGATGGCCAACTCATTGCCGGAGGGGATGCGGCACTCCGCCGTTCCGAGGAATCTCTGATCGAAATGACCAACGGCTGCATCTGTTGCACGTTGCGAGAGGATCTGGTGAAGGAAGTCACGCAGCTTGCCCGACAAGGGAAGTTTGACTACCTGCTCATCGAGTCAACGGGAATTTCCGAACCGGCACCGGTCGCGGATACGTTCACGTTCGCGGTCGGTGACGATCAGTCCCTGAGCGACCTCGCCCGTCTCGATACGCTCGTCACCGTCGTCGATGCCGCCAATTTCCTGCGGGATCTCCGCCGGGGAGAAGACCTGCAAAGCCGGGGCGAAGGGGCCACGCAGGACGATTCCCGAACCGTGGCCGATCTACTGATTGATCAAGTGGAATTTGCGGATGTACTGGTCCTCAACAAAACCGATCTCGTCAGTGAGGACGATCTCACCCGCATCGAAGCGTTTCTTGATCAACTCAATCCCTATGCGCTCAAAGTCCGGAGCGAACAGGGACGGGTGCCATTAAAGACAGTTCTGGGAACCGGACGCTTCGATGTTGAACGCGCAAAATCCTCCAAAGGCTGGCAGTTGACGCTGCGTGACGACGGCGCGAGTGAAGCGGAGGAATACGGGGTTAAGAATTTTGTGTACCGGGCCAGACGACCGTTTCACCCGCAACGGGTCTACGACCGGTTGAACCAGGAGTGGATCGGAGTGTTGCGGTCCAAAGGATTTTTCTGGCTGGCGACACGGCTGGACAAGATGGGGATCTGGTCCCAGGCCGGATGCGTGGCAAGGCTCGATGTCGGGGGATTCTGGTGGGCTGCGGTTCCTCCGGAAAAATGGCCGGACTCTCCCGGCCTTCAAGCCGCCATTCAGAAACACTGGCATCCGGAAGTGGGGGATTGCCGGCAGGAACTGGTCTTCATCGGTATCGGGCTGGATGAAGCACACATCCGCTCGACACTGGACGAGTGCCTGCTCACCGATCGGGAACTGGCGCTGGGACCATCCGTCTGGCAAACCTTTCCCGATCCGTTCCCTCCCTGGAATGTCCAGCGGAGTTCCGCAACCCAACCGGATGAGACTCATGTCTGAGGGGAACGTCATTCCCAGAAGTTATCAGGAATGGAAAGAGTGCATTATGGTCCGGTGTCAGATCAATCTGACCCGGGAATTTGTCACACGTCGTCTGGGGGAACTCCGGAACCCGAATGAGCTGTCTACCCGAGAGTTCGTTCGGAAGTATGGGCAGGACTATACCGATCAGGTGATTGGCTGGTTCGCGGCGGCCGATGCTGAACTCGCCCCTCGCAACGGAACCCCTCTCAACTGATGGTCTCTACGGACGTCGACAGTGGTTGCAGAATCCACGAAAAATGGCTTCGTCGATTTCCCATCCAGCCAGATGAAGTTCCAGATTTTTGACTTCTTTTTGCCATTCAATGCATTGAATTCGGCCACATTCCCGGCAGACGACATGAGGATGAGGCGAACCGGGAACGGAACGTGAACCCGACTGGTTCCGGATTTCAAAGCGCCACGCGTGATCCCCGACATCGAGTCGTACGAGAATGCCCGCGTCGACGAGATCGTTCAAAGCACGAAAAATCGTCGAGCTATCGAAACCCTGCCCCATCAGTCGTTCACTCATTTCTGCATGAGTCACCGGCGCAGAGTATTGAGCGATGGACTGCAACACGCTGACCCGTGTGAATGTCCGTCTGAGCCCATGAGCCTTGAGAACCGCATTCGCTTGCTCACGGCTCAGTTTAGATGGATCAGATGGCATACGAGGACTGTCTGTCGATCTTGATGCGTCAAAGAACCATAGAAACAACCACACATTCCAGATTGCCATGGAATACTTCCATAGAGTCCGGAAACTGATACTCATCTTTTTATGTTTATTGCATAATAAAAGTTTGTGCAATTTACTTGCACATGTTTTTTGGATATTTTTTTGGGGACAGTCCGCGATCAAGATTCCTTCCGTTTGAAGCAGCCGCCAATTCCCAGGTCAAAAAGCCATGGAGTTCGCTCGGAAAATCAATCAGACCTTGGGGCATTGACCATATTGCCATCTCTGCTGTAGCCAGATGACCTGATCAGCAGGGAGTCCAGTCAGCAGCCGTTCTATCCAGTACCGGCACTTGGCTCCCATTGTCATCTCCCGCCGCCAATACATTTTCTTGATTGCCAGAGTACATTGGAGTGACTCGTGAACATGTCGGGATTTGACACTCGATGAGTGAAGCCGATAGCGGACTTCACAACTGGAAAGATTGGCAAATCGATAGCCTGCGAGAAGCAGGCGGCTCCACAGGTCATAGTCCTGGCAAGGACGCCCAGAAAATCCATAACCGCCGACCGATAACACTGCTGAACGCCGAAACATCACCGTCGGATGTGCCAGCGGGTTATAGTATGGGGTCGTGGCGGCAATGGCATCGTGAGTTTCCGGATAACGTCTGGGGCCGACGACATTGCCGTTGCTGTCGATGATGGTCAGTCCCGTTCCCAGAACATCAAGATCTCCATCATTTCGAAAGGTTTCCAACTGCCGACTGAGACGTTGAGGTTCATTGAGATCATCGGCATCCGCCCTGGCAACGAATTCCGATCGACAGATTTGTAGGCCGTGATTCAACTGCTCAGTCAGAGAGACCGACTTCGGCATCGTAATCTGCCTGATCCTCGCATCGGCAAAGTCATAAACGGATTGGGAGATCGCGTCAGACTCGCTGGCATCGAGGACCAGGATCTCCAACTCCACCGTTTGTCGAAGCAGGCTTTCCAGCGCCATTCGAAACCAGTCGGACGGCGTTTGCTTTACTGGCAGGAGAACGCAGACTTCGGCGGCCATCAGAAACACCCTTGTTCTGGCAGGTCGGTGTCGCTCTGCTTCCGGCAGACGACAACAAGGACTTCCGGTTCGCAAGTGCCTGTCCAATGGCATGGTTGGTGCTTCGCCGGTGTGTCAAAAACGCTCAACAAGAGACGCATGGCTTGTCGGGTTCGAACGGCGAGCCACTGCGAAAAATTTCCGATCGTTGAGAGCATCCCCCTGGACGGAGAAGAGTAAAAGGTCTGCCCATACCAGGAGAGTTGGCAGTCCGATTTCCGAAGGAGGTTTTCCAATTCCGAACGTGTCCATTCACGCACATGAAGCGGGTTGGTCGGGCGACTTTCGAAGGACGTTCCGGCATTTGTGATGGTTCGATTCGGCGTTGACAGGAGAATCCACCCGCCCGGTTTCACAACGCGGCTCAGCTCTTCCACGAATCGACCGGCATCCTCAACATGCTCGATTGTTTCCAGAGCGACGACGACATCGAATTCACGATCGTTAAAGGGCAAGCGAGTGTCTGTCTGATGAAGAAAGCGGATCGTGGAGTCGGCCCGTTGATTCCGGGCACGTCGAATCGCCTCGCCATCAATGTCAATCCCCACGGTTTCCGTTGCTCCGCCTGAGGCCAGCACACGAGTTCCGTGTCCCGCTCCGCAGCCGACTTCCAGAACGCGAAGTCCGTTGACAAAGGTTCTGGCCCATTCATATCGAGTGGCCTGCTGATGACGCAGCCAGGGGGGAACCCAGCCACAGGTATCGATGGTCTCATGCACAAAACGGCGTGTCATGCGGTCCCCTTTTGAGCGGTTTCCAACGCTCCGGCATGTGGTTTCCAGCCACTTCCCAGGATGAGCCAGACGATCCCGCCCGTTGCGCCGAAGAACATGCCGACCAGAAACACTCCGAATGACAAGGCAATGCTTTCACTGGCAGTCATTCCATAATGAGTCAGGACGGAAAAGTAGGCGAACTCCCGGACTCCCAGGCCGTTGATCGAAATGGGAAGAGCGGCCAGCAGAAGTGATAAGGGGGTGACAAAAGCCAGAGCGAACAGGTCCGTGTTGAGTTGCAGGCTCCGCGAGGCGGCAAACACCACACAGACCAGTCCCATTTGTTGGAGAATTGCTCCGATAACAGCAAGCGAAATCATCCGGCCATACCGGGAGTCCGTCCGCAGTGAGCCCTCAGGGACAACAGAGTCGCGCGTTCTCTCCAACAGATAGAAAATGGCACCATAAAGAGCAACGCCAAGAAAACTGCCAATGAACAGTATCCAGGGCAACCACCATTCGCTCTGAAATCGAATCCAGGGGAACAGCGTCATAACCGAGACGATGGCGACGCACAATCCGGCCAGCCGTTGAATGGTCAGAATGGAACCAAACGATGTCCACGAAACGTGAGATGCACTTTTCGTAATGAGTTGGACCCGAATAACATCCGCAAGAACTGCGCTCGGCAGGAATTGAGCGGCAAACAATCCTCGCAGATGATTCGCCAGAATCACCCCAGGACCAATGGAGTAGCCGTGATCTCTGAGGAGAAGCCAGGTTGTCGCACCGGAGGTGAGATGGACCATCGCGCAGCAGAACAAGGAGATCACCAGCCATGTTGGTTCCGATCTCATCAGAACCGCTAGAATCTTCTCGCCGACAGCCTGCCTGAGCAGCCAGGTCAGCAGCAGAACCGTGACGACAAGCCGCAAGACAAACAGACCGGTTTGGCTGCTCCGGCGGCGGCGATGTGATGTGATCATGATTGATGACATCAGGCGGCTTCCTTTTGGATGACCACCACGAATGCCTTGGAAAGACACCACAACCAGGGACAGGCTTTGAGAAGTCTCGCTCCATACCGATACCGCGCGGTCTTTCCCTGGGTCGCCAATTCAATTTTGTCCGGAACCGTAAAACGGTAGTTGACCCGCTCCAGAGAATTCAGCAGCCGCTTGAGCTTCCAGATCGTGGAAGCGTAACTGCAATCTCGATAGTCCCGGCCCCGTCCCGTGAGGCGCAGATATTGGTTCGCAAGCGGCAACGGTAAATAACTGAGGAAAGGCAATCGATAGTGAACTTCAACCGGCCACAGTTTGTTGGGTGTCACCAGATAGCAGACGCCTTCCGGCTTCAGGAGCCGCTCGACTGCTCTGAGTGCTCCCGGCTGATCAGGCAAATGCTCGAACACGTTATCCAGCACGATGAGATCGAACTGCCGTGTGTCTGTCCAGGTGGAAATTTCTCCAACGTGAAACTGCACGTTCGTCTGGTTGCGTCGCAGGGCATCCTGTTGAGCTTCGGAAATCAGGCGCATCCCGGGATCGATCCCCACCGCCGTGCGGACATGTCGCGCCAATGCCAGAGTGGTCCCGCCGTAACCACACCCGACGTCCAGGATGTCCCATTCCGAGACAGGGGATTGCGAAAGAGATTGCCGCACGACGGAGAGCAGCAGTTCGGCGAAGTCCTCCGCGCGGGTGGAACGTGAGTCCTGCATACTTCGCGTGGCGGTTTCATAGGATGGATTTCCTTCATCGATCGTGGCGGATGCGGTCGCCATCATCTCTCCAATACAGTTTATGGAACGAGTGTGATCAGCAAACAGTTTCGTCGCGATTTGTCTTTCCTCCATGAACCGCTTGAGCGAGGGCATCCTGGCGGATCAATTCCGTAATGGTCCGTTCAAGCTGAACGGTTCGGGAATAGAGATGAAAAGAAATGGCGATGAAGGCAAAGCAGGATAGATACAGGAGTAAATCGGTTCCCCGACCGATGCCGAGAAGATGGGCAACGCGGGTCGTCAGTGAAGGAGATTGAATCGTCACGATCATGGCCAATCCCAACACGATGCGGACCATTCGCATCCGACGGGACTCGTTCGAGCGGACAATTCGGACCAGTTCCACAGCGACAAAAAGAAGCAGTAGAGGGATTGCCAATACCTGAAAGATGATCATGGAACGAACCTTCCCAGTAGAAACTGACTGACGATTCTCAAGGCATTCCAGGAGGACTGCCCTTTCCGAAGTGAATCGGCCGAATAACGAATCGTCACCGGGACTTCTGCGTATCGCAAATGATGGAGACGAATCTCATCCAGAATTTCGGAGGCGTGGGCCATACGATTCTGGCGAACGCGAATTGAGCCAGCGGCTTCTCGTGTCATCGCCCGTAGACCATTGTGGGCATCCGTGACGTGAATCCAGGAAACACAACGGGTGAAGAGGACCGCCAGGCGAAGAATCACTCCGCGATGCCATGGCATATTGACTGTCCGGCCGAGGAAACGCGATCCCAGCACGACATCGGCCTTCCCTTGCCGGAGCGGTTCCAGAAGACGCGGGAGGTCGGCCGCATCATGCTGGCCGTCCGCGTCAAATGTCACGATCCAACGAGCCCCCTGTTCAAGTGCGAACCGGATTCCGGTTTGAAGGGCCGCCCCCTGCCCGCAATTGACGGCGTGTCTCAGCAGCCAGACGTTTTGACGGAGAAGGATCTCATGCGTCTCGTCGCGTGAACCATCATCAACGGCCACGATGGAAGCTCCGGTCGCAACCAGTTGGGAAATCACATTCTCGATTCGTCGAGATTCATTGAACACGGGAACAATGATCCAGACATCCGCTGTGAGTTGAATCATCACCAGGGCACTCCTTCCAGAACAGGAATGCGTTCGGCCTCTTCGACTTTGGGAATGCCGCCGGGGCCGCGAATTTGTCGACGATAGGGACGCCGTTCCCGGTACATGGCCAGTTCCTGTCGGAGAGCGACCGCCATCCGGTCTCGTTGGGATTCGCAGGCGATTTTCAGAGCTTCTTCCGCAAGCCGGACTGCCGTTGAAAAATCTCCTTGTGCCGCAGCGACCGCCGCGTTCACCTGTCGCTGGCGATTACTTGTCGCTGGTCGTTTCCGGGCGGAGAGAAGAAACGCCTCACCCGCCCTGACCGGATTCAAAATGTCGTCGTCGGGACTGGTGGCAAAAATCCAGGCCAGTTCCAGGTAGGCTCTGTCATAGCGAGGGCGATTCAGCAAGACCTCCTCCAGGAGACGGACCGCTGCTGCATCGTCTCCGCGTCCGCACAAAATCGTCGACAGGTTGAATTTGGACTCGATATGGTGAGGAGCGGATGACGTAGCCGCCCGCAGAAGTGGTTCGGCTTCATCAGGTCGGCCGGTGCTGATCAGCAATGCTCCCAACTCGATTTGTGTCTGGGGCATGAGAGAGAGGTCATCAGACTTCAGCACTTCCTGAAAAAGACGCTCGGCAACCTCCGTCTTTCCCCTGAGCCAGTGGCATCGTGCCAATCCCAGCACTCCGCGTTTATATGCCGGGTTCAGTTCCAGAGATTTTTGAAACGCCTGTTCCGCTTCATCGAGACGGCCTCGGAGTCCCAACTCCGTGCCGAGATTTCCAAATCCTCGAAAGTGATGTGGAGCATGGATGGTGACTTGCGTCCAGATTTTGATGGGATCGGCATAGTCTCTGTTGCGTTCGATCGTGCGCCAGACCGATCCAGCCAGCACGATAAGGAACAGGGCAGAAAGAGAAAGCATTCTCCAGTGAAGCGATCGATTTTGCCTGCGCATCAGTGGAACGATTCCCGCTACTGCCGCAATCACGACTCCGGTGATGAGAAACGCCAGCGGGAGATACATTCGATGCTCATAAGCAAGATCCGCGATCGGAACGATGCTGGAGGTCGGGGCCAGAACGAGAAAGAAGGCACAAAGGCAAAATCCCCATGCCGGGCGAAGCAGGTACAACACTGCCGACGCGAGGAGGAGTCCACTCACGACGCTCGCCGGAATCACCCATTCGCCGGGTGTGCGAGCCACGGGCCAGCCATAGTCCAACAGGAGAACATCCGGACAAACTGACAACTTCAAGTAGTGCAAAATGACGCTCGGCTGGTTGGCGAGATATTCCAGTGGCGTCACACCCGCATATCCGAATCCCATCGTGGGAGGTCGTTGCTGGTACGAGGGAAACAGGCGAAAACACCACCAATAGGCAGGGAGTAACGAGGCCGCAAACCGCCAGCGTTTGGAAATCACTTCTCTCCAGGAACAGCGAAGGAATGCCCGTTCATAGAGTGCGGCCACGGCAGGAGCCGTTGCCACGATCTCTTTAACATGCATGCCGATGTAGAAAGCCCCCGCCGAGAGAATCAGCCAGGGAAGGGAACGCGCCCCAGGTTCTCCCGCTCGGCAAACTCCGTAAAGAACTCCCAGATAAGCCAACGTCGCGAGAGATTCCCCTCGCTGCACAATGTAAGTGACGGCCTGTGTCGTCAGTGGATGTGCCAGCCAGAGAGCCGCAACGGCGAATGCAGTGGCATCGGCTGCATTCGCGGACCAGCCGTCGCCAGGAAGCCGTTTGAGCGTTCGTCGTACCAGTCCGAAAATCAGAAACCCGTTTGCCAGATGAACCGCTCCATTCAACAAATGGTATCCCCAGGCATCTCGTCCCCAGAGGGAATAGTCGATGGCCAGAGAGAGAAACCAGAGGAATCTCGGGCCGGCTTCACCGCTCCAATTCCAGGTCCACAGTGATTGAGTCCGTGCTGAGTCAGCAATATTGACAATGTCGTCGAAGACGAACTGGCCACCGAAGGAATTCGCGTAGGCCATCCCAAACACGACCGCGAGTCCCACCAGCCAGGTGACGAGGCTCACGGATGATCTGGAGGCTTGATCGGCGATCGACATTGTTCCCACTTCAACTGACCTGGCGCAAGCATTTCTGGAAGACAGACGGATCGATCCCTGATTCCACAATGACGATTCTGGCAGCGTCCAGATTATTTTGCAATCTTTATGCAAAGGATAATTTTAAGCAGTTGACTTTGCTGATTATGAGGGCATAGACTCCTCCTCAAGTGGAACTGCTCATGCAATCGTTGTGCGAAAACATCTCGGCAACGTCGGCAGAATCGCTGTCATTGGCCTGAACGGATTGGGCGGGCGATGCTGAACAGGGCTGGTGAGGCGCCTCACGGAAGTCTTCATGAGAGTTCATCGGCATGGCCGGGAGTGTTTCCGGTCAGCAAACGATTTGGTTTCCCTTTGGGAGGTGACGACGTGACAAAGTTGCTGAAGTTGATCAAGGACAAAAAGGGGCAGGGATTGCTCGAATACGCTTTTCTGATCGCCGGAATTGCATTCATCTCGCTGGTGGCCCTGTCCGTCTTCGGGCACAAGGTTGCTGATCAATATGCGATCGCAGCCGGGATGCTGCCGGGTGGGCACGATGAAGACAACCTGCCGATCGCGACCACCGAATGGCTTGAGACCACCGATAACGGCAGTGGTGCCATTGTCGGCACAGGCGTGATTTCCTGGCAGAGCATCACCGGAGTGACCGGATCTGCTCAGATCAACAACGTCGGTGCTCTTGGTGTCTCTCCTGAGTCCTTCGTTGCGGATTAATCCCGGTGTCGAACGTCAGGTATTGATGTTTTACGACACTGCCTGAATTTCCTGACGGGAAATCAGGCAGTGTTTTCAACCTCAAGGAAAGCTCCGAAATTGAGCAGCGTGACACTTTGGATGCCCCTCTGCCTGCTGGGGATCGCTGCATTGTACGATCTGCGTGATCGTGAAATTCCGGACACGATTCCATTACTACTGGTAGGAGGGGCCATTGTGACCAGTCTGTCGGGAGGATTGCCGATCGTGTGGTGGCAGAGCCTTGTGGGGGGGATCCTGGGTGGTCTTGTCGTTCTGCCCTTTTACCTAGCGGGAGGATTTGGCGGCGGAGATCTGAAACTGTGCGCTGCCATCGGATGCTGGCTCGGACCAGTCTGGCTGTGGCCTGCTCTTTTTTGGATGGCAATGGCCGGAGCGGTCCTGGCTGTGGCCGCCGCACTTCGGGGAGAAAAGGCAATCGCTTACGGACCTGCGATTGCCAGTGGGTTTCTGATCCAGTTCTTCTGCCCGAATTTGTTGAGAACCTTTGCCTTCGGAGCGGGAACGGCTTCCTGGTGATTCATCGGTCTCGGACTTCGCGCACAGGAAACCCGTCAGAGCGAAGCTGAAATCACTGATCATTTGGAAATACATTTGCATTAGATGATCTTGTGCATTTTAATTGCTCATGGAGGTTCACTAGAAACTGAAGCAGGTTGAGAGATCATGGCACGGCGTCCTCGTTCTTCCGGTTCATTGTTGGCGACCGTTTCCGTCGTGCTGGCCGTCGTTTTCTTGGGAGGTACGGCGACCTACGGAACCCTGTTCGCGATGGGATACTTACAGCCCGCCGGGAAACCTTCCCGAGCAGGACTGTTTCCTCTTCCCAAAGCCGTTCGTCCCATCAAGGCTTTCACACAGATTCGTCGGGAAGATGTCTATGACCTGAAGCTGGGAGACGACAGTTATTTCTGGTTGCCGAAACAACAGGTCGAGGCCCATCCCGAATGGTTTCGAACCGTGGATGATGTCGTTGGCCGAGTGATGGCACGCGATAAGGAAAAAGACTACCTCTTCAGCGAGAAGGATTTTCTTCCCAACGGGACGCGGCCAGGTATCGCGGGAGGAATTCCCGCCGGAAAGCGGGCGATGGTGGTCGCAGCGGACAAAATCGAGGGGCTGACCTCTCTGAAACGGGGGGACCGGTTTGACCTGTATGCCAGTCAGACCGCCAAAACGGAATCGGGGCGGACTCCGCTGGCGACGGATTTCAGCGAGAGTGACAGCCTGACCGGCGGTCTCAAATCTCCCGGAGCTACGGCCCTGGAACTTCAGAAACGGCTGGGGATTCGATTGCTAGTCCGGGACGGAGCACTGGTCGAGATCACCCAGGTTCCCCCCACCGGCCGAGGGGGACCGAAACAAAACGTCACTCTGGCGGTCGCTCCGGAAGAAGTGATCTCATTAACGCACGCTCTGGGAGGAAACTATTCGGTCTTCTGCGCATTTCGATCGGGACAACCGGAAACGACCGGCTCCGCTTCCGAACAGCGTGATCCCTTGACGTTAGGGATGATTCCTTATCCCGTCCGGACCGTTCGAATTCCCGCCTACACCCAAATTACACCGGACTTGCTGCGGGACGCTGAGACAGGACAGACTTCCGTTTTCTATTTTGAACCGGGGAATGTGGAACCGGGATGGATCGCCAATCCACGGGAACTGATCGGCCGTGTGACCGCCCGGAATCTCCATTCGGGATATCTTTTCGAAGAGTCCGATCTCTTGCCAAAGGGAACCCCCGCCGGAATCGCCGGAGCGGTTCCGAAGGGAAAGGTGGCGATGACGGTTCCCGGAAACCGGATTCAAGGGCTGGATCATCTCTTCCCGGGGGATCGGTTCGTCATTGTCTCCGAGCTTCCACAAACCGCTCCTCTCCCTGCTCCTCAGATCGAGTGGGCGACCTTACGGGGAGGAATTCCCGATCCCGTTGACGAACAACGGTCGCAGGAACTGCGAACCGGCGTCAAACGGCTGGCGAACGATGCGATCAAACTTTCCGGTAATGATGAGGCAGCGGTCATTGCCGTCGATGCGCCCCAGTTGGTTTCCCTGACACAGGCAATTGGATCCGACGTTCCTCTGCGGGCGGCGGTGCTATCACGACAGGACGTTACGGAAGGCAAGGAATCGGGCAGACGTCCGGACAGCGACAAGGCGCTGCATCCCTATCCTGTCTTGACGCGCCCTGTCGCCGCACAAACTCGTCTCCGAATTGAAGACTTCATCGATCCAGCAACAGGAAAGCCCCGGCTCTACTACTTCAAAGGGGAAACGATTGAAGAGAACTGGATGGCCGACCTGGAGTCCTTGATTGGACGGGTGACATCCCGGGCCATTGATCCGGGATTTGTGATTCGAAAGGAAGACCTGCTCCCGGAAGGAACACGTCCGGGACTGACCGCCGGAATCGAACCGGGATCGGTTGGAGTCACCGTTACGAGCGAACAGGTGGACGGCCTGTCCGAATTTCAGTCGGGAGATCGCGTTATGCTGGTGGTGGCTCGGTCGTATCGACAGTTCAGGAAATCAGATGAAACATTTGGAATCAGCGGAACCGTAGATGATTTTGCCGACACAACGGTTCTGGCCGATGATGCTTTGTTATTAAGCACGGAGGTGCGAGAAGTCATTCGTCCAATCGAACGGCGCACTGATACTGAGAAGGGAATCGTTTATGACGTTCAGTTATTGAATCTGAAACTGAACGTGGCGGTTCTTTCTCTGGCCCCGGAGGCGGTGACGAAGGTGAACGAGGCCATTGCGACCCGGGCCAGAATCTTCGCGGTTGCCCGTTCCGCAAACGCGGATGACGATCCACGTCCCCCGTTACTGGCGGAAGTTCGCGCCGGGAAGATCGAGCACATTCGGGGTTTAAAGGATCGCCGGGTGCATTACTACCGTCCGGAACAACGAGAGGAATAACAACCATCGCCAGTTTGCAAATTCTCACCGTCTCCCGCGATCGTCGGCTCCACGAAGAACTGCGGCAAATTCTGGAAACATTCGAAGAACTCTGCCCGGTGATTCGAGCGGTAGTGGAACCACTGCGCGTTGGTGATGCGGCAAGAACCTGGAGGCCGCAGGTGGCCTTGGTGGAGATGCCTTCCGATCTCTCGGGATTGACGGCGATCACGACCGAGATTCATGCCGCATCCCCCGAAACGATTGTGGTGGGAGTGTTCCAGTCCGATCCCGTTTCGGTCGATTCCACGGGAAGCGGCTTCCTGATTCAGGCGATCCGCACGGGGGTCCGGGATTTTGTTCGCCGGCCGATTTCCCGGGCCGACGTCGGACAGATGCTGGAACGGATTCATTCCGGCACGAATCGGGTCTCCATTCGCCCCGCCACCATCGTTTCATTCATCAGTAATAAAGGAGGAGTGGGAAAGACGACGCTGGCCGTCAACACCGCCATCGGGTTGGCACATCACGCACCGGAACGGGTTCTGCTGATCGATGGATCATTGCAGATCGGCCTTTGCGCTCCGCAATTGGGACTCAAGCCGAGAACATCGCTGCTCGATGCGGTTCGTGAACGAGACCGGCTCGACGAGACGTTGATTCGTCAGCTCACGACGCGACATGAGTCGGGGCTCGATCTCCTGGCCGCCCCGGCGGATGCCATTGAGGCCACCGAGATCGATGATGACTTCATCGCACGCATTCTGACGCTGGCCCGTCGTGCCTATGATTACGTGGTCGTCGACACGTTTCCGATCTTTGACCGGACCGTGATGACCGTTCTGGACTTGAGCGACCGGGCGTTTATCGTCCTCGATAATCTCGTTCCCACTGTGCTGGCCGTCAGCCGTCTGCTGCATGTGCTGGATGGACTCAAGCTCGATTCTCAGCGCCAGCGGCTGGTTCTCAATCGCGTGGTCAATGTTTTCGGCGGGCTTCAACGGGACGATATCGAAGGAAAAATCGGACGACCCATCGATTATCTGATTCCCTATCACAGAGCCATCATGAGTGGGGGAAACATTGGAGTTCCATTCCTGTCACAACGGCATCCTTTTTCCGGAACGGACAGAAAACTGCGTCGACTGATCCAAGACATCGTGGAACTTCATCAAGTCCCGATGCCGCTACGGGTGGATCACGATCCGGAGTTCGTTCCATCCGAAGCGGATCGCGCACAATCTGTGACAAACCTGGTGAATCCTTCACCGGCATAGCGCGTCTTTCAACGGGAACGCGACATCAGGAGTTTGATCCATCATGAATGAATCTCAGTCACTGTCTCCGGACGATCCCCGTGCCCGGTTGGCGCGATCGGCATTCACGCTCCCGGGGGAACGGGTTCGTGCCGCTCCCAGAGTCTCTCATTCCGCACCGGTTCCTCCGGTGGTCCTTTCCCCGCGCTCTCGTAATTCCGACTATCTGGTCGTCAAATCTGAACTCCATGCGCGACTGCTTGATGAACTCAATGATCAGAATGCCTTCAGCACGGGTGACGAGCGGTTGACGGCCGCCGTCAAGGAGTTTGTCCAGCAGGTTCTGGATACGGAAGACATTGCGCTCAACGAAGCGGAACGGAAACGCCTTCAGGAAGATCTTCTCGAAGAAACGCTCGGAGTGGGTCCTCTGGCCCCATTGATGGCCGATCCCGCCGTCACCGATATTCTCGTCAATCGTCATGACCTCGTTTTTGTCGAACGATTCGGGCGTCTCGAACAGACCGATGTCCGTTTTCGGGACAACGAACACCTGTTGCGGATCATTCAGCGGATTGCTTCGCAGGTCGGGCGGCGGATTGATGAATCCTCCCCGATGGTGGATGCCCGCCTCCCGGACGGCAGCCGCGTCAATGCGACCGTGCCGCCGATTACCATCGACGGCCCCACTTTGTCCATTCGCCGGTTCGGTCGTCGACGCCTGCGCCGTGACGAATTAATGCGTCTGGGCATGTTCAACAGCGATATCTCCCAGTTCCTGGAGATCGCCATCCGGCTCCGCAAAAACATTCTCATTTCGGGAGGGACCGGCTCCGGGAAGTCCACGTTTCTGGGGGCCGTCGCGGAATCGATTCCCAATCATGAGCGGATCATCACGATCGAAGATGCCGCCGAGTTGATCCTCGATCAGGTCAATGTCATCCGGAAAGAAACCCGTCCCGCCAACCTGGAAGGACGCGGCCGGATCACCGCGCGCGATCTGGTCATCAATTCCCTGCGAATGCGTCCAGACCGGATTATCGTCGGGGAAGTCCGCGGCGGTGAAGCGCTCGATATGTTGCAGGCGATGAACACCGGGCACGACGGCGGTCTCACCACCGTTCACGCCAACAGCCCTCGGGATGCTCTTTCTCGATTGGAAACGATGGTCCTGATGGCGAGGCTGGATCTGCCGTCACGGGCCATCCGTGAACAGATTGCCTCGGCACTGGATCTCATTATTCACGTCCGCCGTTACGAAGATGGAGTTCGACGAATCGAGGTCATTTCCGAAATCGTCGGGCAGGAATCCTCCGTCATCCAGATGGACGACATTTTCAAGTTTCAACGAAAGGGGATGCGCGGACGAAACGTAGAAGGGGATTTCATTGCCACCGGAGTGGTTCCGCGCATGTTGCGCGACGTCGCTGAACGGGGGGACGACATTCCCGCTCATCTGTTTCAGGTGAAGAGAGGGACCGGTGGGTGAAATGATTGTCCTGACCCTGTTTCTGGCGATTGGGCTCACCGGCATTGCCGTGTTCGCCAGACGCCGCCGCTATCAGGAAGAAGCGTTTCGCCTGCTCCATCTGGAAGAGGAGCGTGCGACGGAGAGGGGCCGCTTCACGCTCCGTCCATTGATCCGATCTTACCCCTGGGTTCCCTGGCTGCTCTCCATTCTGGTGGGGGGGATTTTAGGGGGGATCGGCCTGGCTCCGCTGTTTACCTTCGTCTTTGCGATTCTCGTCGGACTCATTGGGATGCAGATCAATTCGCTGATTGTTCAGCGGCGTTACAATCGGCTTGAATCCCAACTGGCCGATTCCATCAGCCTGATGATTGCCGCCGTCAATGTCGGAGCCAGCTTGCAGACGGCCCTGGAAAACGCCTTGCAGGAATCGCAACGCCCCTTGCGGATTCTCCTGGACGAGGTGGTGGGGCGAATTCGCTACGGAGACGACCCGATCGACGTCATGAACGGCCTGCGGCAGCGCGTTCCCCTGGAAACGTTTCACCTGTTTTCAACCTCGCTGGCCATTAACTGGCGGGTCGGGGGAGGATTGGCTCAGACGCTGGCCAAGGTCGAACGGACGATTCGTGACCGGATCGAAACCACTCGACGAGTGCAGGCGATGACCACTCAAGTCCGGGGATCGGTCATGGGAGTTCTGCTGGTGACCTACTTCATCGCCGCTCTGGTCTGGAGAAACAACCCGGATCGCATGGTCGCGTTTCTGAATTCCTTTGTCGGACAGATTGCCGTGGTGGCGGCCATCGGGTTGCAGGGAATCGGGATTGTCTGGATTTCGTGGATGAGCCGCCCCAAATTCTGAGTGTCTGATCGATGCCTTCATTCTGGTTCATACTGATTTCGCTGGTTCTCCTTTGGAGTCTCTTCGCTGCTGTCGGTTTCTGGGGATACCGCTGGCTGTCGACACGCCAGCGTGCCCGGGAAATACTTTCTCCCGTCGAAGACTCGGAACTGGATCAGGACTTTGCCTCACTTCGCTGGCTTTCCCGCTGGTTGTACCTGGCAGGATATCGCAGACGGGCCGCCCTTCCAATTTTTCTCTGCCTGACGATCGCGACGGGAGGACTCGGATTCTTTCTGGTCTGGACGTTGCAGCGTCAGGGTACGATCGATCTCTTTGCCGCGTTGTTGACCCGAATTCCCGGAGGAGTCGGAGAAGTCTTCCTGCCGATTGCCTGGGCCAGCCCCTGGCTAATCGTCCTGGCACTCACGTTCCTCCCCGCTATGTTTGTCCGTTCCGCCAGACGGCGACGTGTGGGTCAGGTCGAACAGGATCTCCCGCTGGTCTTGGATTTATTAGCGACACTGGCCGAAGCCGGACTCGGTTTTGATTCCTCCGTTGATCGCGTATTGGCGGTCCACCCCGCCCGTCGTCCTCTCGCCCAGGAATTGAGGCTCTATCAGACGGAACTCATGGCCGGTCGAGGCCGAATCAGCGCTCTGCGGCGCCTCAGCGACCGTCTCGACGTGATGTGGTTCACGATCTTTGTCTCAGCATTGGTTCAGGCCGAACGGCTGGGAACCGGCCTGGCGAACGTCCTGCGAATCCAAGCCGACGATCTGCGAAGCCGTCGCCGTGAACGGGCTGTCAGCTACGCCATGTCGCTCCCGTCCAAACTGGTGTTTCCGCTCGTTGCCTGCTTTTTGCCGGGAATCGCCGTGGTGGTTCTCGGGCCGACCTTTTTCCAAATTTTTCAGATGGTGGACGGGTTGTTTCAGGGAGCAATTGGCCGATGAAGCGACTGAACCTGCCCCTTGAACTTGTTCCCGCCGACGGCAGCTCCTCCCGGCCGTTACTTCGTTCACTGGAACTGGCGAACGACTGGTGGTCCCGCTTTCGCGGCTTGCAATTCCGCCGGGAACTATCACCCGAGACCGGCCTGTTGTTGCTCCCTTGTTGTTCCATTCACACCCATTGGATGCGGTTTGCGATTGATGTCCTATGGCTGAATCGATCAGGCGAAATTATGCAAGTGGACCGATCCGTTTCCCCATGGCGGATGATTGTTACCAAACATCGTTCCCATGCCGTTCTCGAAATCGCAGCGTGTGGGGTCGATGCGGCTATTGGAGACCGTATCGCCGTTTCCGAACCGATCACAGGGCCGCTCCCGTCATCCATTCAATTCCTGTCACGACGGTCATCGGTCTCTTGTTGATGAGGAGAAGAATTCATGCATCACTCCTGTCGAAAATCACCACACCCCCGAAGTGGACAGGCACTGGTGGAGTTTGCGTTCATCAGTTTCATCATGGTGACGATGATGGGGGTGACGATCACCATAGGCTACTTCCTCTATGCTGCCCAAACATTGCAGCAAGTTGTGGATGTTGCTGCCCAGGAGATCGCCAGGATGCCGTACGCCCCTACAGACGAACTTGGATTGGGACGAACGGGAACCAATAACGATGCCTGGGTAATGCATGACCCGGATTTTCGAGATCAAATTTACAAACCCGAATTACTTATTGTGACCAAAGACACGCTCGATGGACATGGCTTTCAGGAATTTATGGCGGATCAACCGCTGGTTAACCGCCTCCTCTCTCCACTGATGATTTTCGAAAAATCTCCCGATGGGACTGATTGGCGTTATCGTTACCCAGGGACCATTGTTAATGACACAGAGAATAACTACCAAACCGTTCTCATTCCGATCATGGAATACAATGCAGATGGTAGCGAGGAATTCATCAATTGGGTCGCTCCGGTAGAGGAAATTAGCCGTACAGATGGCATGTTCCCCTACGCTGTGGACTCATCATCAGACCCAATGAGAGGTGTTGTCGCCCTTCGCATCAATTACCCGGCACAGTCCGGGCTGGCAGTTAAAATTCCATTTCAACAGCTAGGACAAAAGGAATTCACGGAACCGAATGATGACTTCGATAATGATCCATCCAGTACGCGTTTTACTGTGTTGGGCAACGACTTTGTCGGGGTCTATAACAACCAGCATGATCACCAGGTACAGGGAGGCCGGTATGGCTTAGGACGCCTGTTTATCAATCGGAATGCCGCTGATGTGAATTCGGAACCGATCCCGGTTCGGCCCTACCGTAAAGTGATTTCCGTGCAGGCAATCTATCGTCGGGAGTTGTTTCAATGAGACGACACCGTATTCGTCATTCTTCTTCTCGCCCAGGACAGGTTTTGATCCTGTTTGCATTCTTTCTTTTGGCTTTCATGGGGGTTGTCGGCCTGATTATCGACCACGGCTATGCCCGCCTCGCGCGAAGACAAATGCAGACTGCCGTCAACTCGGCCGCTCTGGAAGGACTCCGCTGGCAGGCACTCGTCGGAAACGGAGACCTCACTGATGAAGAGCGGCGAGATCGCGCTCGCAAGATCCTGCGATTGACGTTGGATGAAGAGTTCAATCCTGATAATCCGCTCTATCACGATGAGAACGAACCAGAAGCAGTCCCCCTACTGACTGGTGATGGTTATCAGCAAGTAACCACCACAGATTCGCCCGATGTCATCCTCCACAACAAATCAAACTACATTTATCGGGGACAGCGATTTCAACGAAACATGGCAAACGAGGCTCATGGTGACATGGTTTCGGGAACCTGGAACGATGTTCGCCCAAATGAAGAAGATAATTACAGCCGGGGGGATTTTACACCGTCGTTGTCACAACCGGATGCCTTTCTCGTTCGAATGCGTCGCATCCCGGGGAACAACCCGTTGGATGCAGAAGAGGAGGACGAGGAAAATGGGATCCATTCACACGGCCCCGCTGTCCCGATGTGGTTCGGCTTGCTCAGCCAGATTCCGGCAACAGTTCATGTTCCCCCAGGGAGCCAGCATCTGCGTCGCGACGGGATTCCCGTCCGTGCTACTGCCATCGCCGCCGCCCGTCCGGCCATGACCGTGGGGCCTGAAATACCGGCATCCCAGCAATTCGAATCGATTCCCGGTTGGGCTCCTTTTTCCATCGTGCGAAGCAAATGGCCTCCTGCGCTCGATGATCTCTCCATTCCAGTCACTCCGCTGCGCCTCACTCGCTTGATCTCAGATATCAATGCGACCGCAACAACTCTTCAAGTTGAGAATGGAGATGGCTTTCCGGATCCGATGACGGAAAGCCCGTTTATCATTCGGATTGATGAAGAATTGATTCGTGTGACAGGCGGAAGTTTGACAAATTGGGAGGTCGAACGGGGCGTCAATGGAAGCGAGCCTAGCCAACACCCAATGATTGCGGGTTCGGATAGCTATGTCCGACTTCAAAAGATTCTACAAGTCGGAACGCCAATGACTCGACTTCATTCTCAGGCAACACCTGGCAATTCGTTGGTAATTGCAGGTGAGACCGCATATGTCCCGATTACTGATGGGGCTTATGTCATCGGCTTTGGATTGGTCGAGCGATGGGAACTGGAATACGATTCTGATGAAATACCGCTAGGTTGGAAATTGAATCCGGCCCCTGCAACCGTTGTGAGAACTTCCCCTGTTGCGAATCTCAACGCCATTTCAATTTGGCGAGAGTCGCCGGAGATTATTAACGATGTTGTAAACTGGCCTGGCCTTTGGTCAGCAGTGGAGACGTTCTACGCCCCTGGGGTTGCTTCCACAAATGCTCCCGTTCTGGCTCCGGCTCTGGTCCGCACGATTCGGTGATTTGGGGCATTTTCACTCAACTCTCCCCTTGAATATGCAATTCAAATGCAAGTGAATACATTTAGGCACAAGTTCACAATCGCCACATCCGATAAAGACGATACAGTCGAAATCGTTTCTAGCAGTGTCGGAGGGGGTCGTGATCTTGTCCAGGCAATTCAAGCTCGGCAGTTGCCAAGTAGTAACGCATTACAAAGTAATGCTTTGCTGCGGATTGACGGCCATCGTCGCGGCTTCCAGCCCTCTCCAAGGGCAGGATTGGACTGCTCCTCGACCTGGGGTGTTTCAATTGGAGAACGATTCGCAATCGCCTCCACTCCCTCCAGTTGCCCCACCACTCTTTATGCAGGTCCAATCGGATTCTCCTCCATCGAGAAATCGTCTCCCGTCTTCTCCAGTTTCTGAGAGAGCAATTTCAGAACTCGTTTCTCCTGAGATTCCTCCTCTTTCTGGTACCGATATCGAAGGCCAGGTTCGTCAGCCCCGTTTTCCCGGTTTCGGAACTCCTCGTCCTGATGCGGAAACGCGACAACGGTACGACAAGTACATCGCCGCTCAAATCAATCCGGAGAGCACTCTCGATCTTCAGGTCGGGCGCCAGAAGATCATTCAATTTCGCCAGCCCCCCTTTCGAGTTCAATTGGCGAATCCGGGGATTGCCGACTACCTGAACCTCTCCGAAGCAGAATTCTCGTTCGTCGGGCAGAAGGTCGGCTCCACGGTCCTGACTCTCTGGTTCCGCGACCCTGCCGGATCAGGGGAAACGGAAATTTTGAGCTATCTTGTTCGCGTCATCGATGACCCGGAAGAGAGCCTCCGCCGTGAGCGGTTGCTGGAAGCCCTGCAATATGACATTAACCGCGCCTTTCCCAATAGTGCCGTGCAGCTGACTTATGTTGGCTCACAAGTCGTCGTCCGTGGACAGGCCAAAGACATTGAAGAAGCGACGCAGATTTTGCGAATCGTCGCCAGCAGCCTGCCCGGCGAGAAGGGGGTGGAAGTTCCCTTTGACCCGAAGGAATATTTTGTAGGAGGCGTCGATGCAGAGACCCTGCTGGAGGCCGGTGGACTGGAAGGGCTTCTCAAAGGAGAGAACACATCAGGAATCAATACTCGCCAGTTGAACCGCCGGATCGTCAACCTGTTGCAGATTGCCGGTCTTCATCAGGTGATGCTCAAGGTGACGGTTGCGGAAGTGAATCGGAGTGCGGCCCGCGCCATTGGGGCGGACCTGGCGATCAATGGAGAGAATGCCGGATTCTTCTCATTACTTCCCCTGGCAACGCTTGGCACTCCGGGAATTGGAGGAACATTTCTCGTCAATCGCGGCGATTTTGATCTCGCCATCAATGCCTTGAAAACCCTCAATCTGGCCCGGTCTCTGGCGGAGCCGAATCTGGTTACGCTGAACGGCCGACCAGCCAACTTCAATGTAGGAGGCAGCTTTCCGATTCCCGTCGTCACCGGAGCAACGGCGACCGGTATTCAGGGAGTCGAGTTCCAAAATTACGGTGTGCAGTTGACCTTCATCCCGACCGTCACCGACGGCGACCGGATTCGGCTCAATCTGAATGCCCAGATCAGTACCCGCGATGAATCCGCCACGGCGGACGTCGGCGGCACGAATGTTCCCGGTCTCAACCAGCGGATGTTTAACACCACTGTTGAGCTTCGGGAGGGGCAAACACTGGCGATTGCCGGACTGATTCAAACCAATTTCGGTGCCACTTCCAGCCGCGTGCCGATCCTCGGTGATATTCCTTATCTCGGCAGGCTGTTCTCCAGTGACGGCACCTCTTACGACGAGCAGGAACTGATTGTTCTGGTCACCCCACAACTGGTTGCTCCGCTGGAAAAGGGAGTGCAACTGGCGGTTCCGGGGTCTGACATGTTTGAACCCAGCGACTGCGAATTCTTCATCAAAGGGAGCCTGACCGGATGCCGGGCGGAAGATTTTCGTTCTCCCGCCAGAACGGACAGCCATCAGATTCGGGCCTTTCATCGTCGTGAACAACAACTGATCATCGGCTCTCCGGGACATACGTTTGGAAACTAGAGCAACTTGCTCTACCGGGTGCAGGCGATTGTGGGCGTTTGGGCACACAAATGTCTCACTTTTCGCCTGCGGAACGATGAAGACGAAAAATGAAAATGGTCTAGAGCAGTTTGCTCTAAGGAGGGGGAATCATGTTTATCAGAGTTCGTCCGGAACAAAAACTGCTCCGGATCGGTCCGTCATGGCGGCTTCTCACGCCGCTGGCGGGGATGTGTCTGCTGGGAGCCGGTTGTCATTCCGTGAGTTCCTACGATTCGTCGTCATCGGTCGTCTGCGAAGAGATGCCCATCGCGGCAATCTCCGACGGAAGCAGTGCTGCTGCTCACTGTCCCAGGGCCGCTCATTGCCCTGGCGTCTGTGATTTTCCTCACGGGGCAATTCCCGCACCTCCTGGAACGTATGTTCGGCAATGGGAACAGGCTCACATCGCCGGTGGAGATCAATATGACTTTCTGATCAGTCGTCATGAATGGTATCAAGGCGAGGAATTGTTAGGCCCCGAGGGAACCCGGCACGTCCGGCGCCTCGTTCCGGAATTGCAACAGACATCAGGTATTGTCGTCATAGAATCGGAGCCTATTGCCATCAAGTATGACGAATCGCTGCAAGACGCAACGACGCGCACGGCGCAGCTTGATGAAATACGCCGTCAACACGTCGTGGCCATGCTGGAGCAGGCGGGAGTTTCGGATGCGTCGTCCCGTGTCACCGTAGAGCCGGTTGCACGTATCGGTGTCCATGGTGCTGAAGCTCCCAGGGCTTATCAGCAATTGTTCTTCGGAGGAGGAAGAGGTGGGGGAAATGGAGGTTTCGGCGGGGGTGGCTTCGGAGGAGGGGGTGGGGGAGGCTTCGGCGGTGGAATGGGTGGAGGAGGCTTCGGAGGAGGCGGGTTCTTTTAGACGTTTTTTCATAGACAATCCATATCGAAGTCATCGGAAATCCGAATGCGCATCTCTTCATTCACCCTCTGTCTGCTGCTGATCACCTCAAGTGGTTGCACCGCGTTAGGCCCGCGATCCGTAGTGTCTCACTCTTCCGGGAATGGACCGGAAACGAAGTTGCTCCGCCAGGTCAATGACGACGTTCGGGCAGATGCCTGCAAGACGACTGGAATTGAATTGGCCCGCAAAGGACAAACGGAACATGCTGTTCATCAGCTTGAACAAGCCCGACATTACGCACCACAAATGAAAGGCGTTGCGCATCCTCTGGCCGTTCTTTATGACCAGCAAGGACTGTATTCCAAAGCAGAACTTGAATATCGCAAGGCGCTCAAAGAGGCTCCTCGTGATGCAAGTCTTCTCAGCGATTACGGCTATTTCCTCTATGAGCGAGGAGAACTTAAAGAAGCGGAAGCTCATCTCCGTCAGGCGATCAAGCGATCTCCATCTCACCAGAAAGCTTCCGTCAACCTCGGAATGGTTCTGGCGGAGCAACAACGGTATGAGGAGGCGCTAATAACATTCAAAGATGTCGTGGGGGAGGCCGCAGCCCACCATAATCTGGCGGTGATCCGGTATCGTCACGGAGGCGCATCGGAGGCACGCAAACATTTCGAAACCGCCGCAAAACTCGATCCAGGACTCCAACCACCTCGGATGCTGCTCTCCTATCTTGACGATCGTGAGAACACTTCGGTCCAACATGTGAACCATGAAGTTGATGAAGTACCTTCCCGGTAAATCTCGCTTTGATTTCATCATTCACGGTATTGTCTGGTGAGCCAGTCGGCCTCGGTCTGTCGGAAAAAAGAGAATCTCCAGATCAGGTCGCCTTCGTTGCATTTCTCTAACGGCATCAGCCGTCACCGACGTTCCACGCAGATCCAAAGAGATCAGGCTTCGGCAATCCGACAGCAGATGAAAACCGTCGTCCGTAATTCCGGTGCCCCTTAAATCCAGATGCTTTAGAAAGGGGGATTGAATGCACAACTTGAGATGTTCATTCCGAATCGATGCCCCTGCCAAACTCAGCTCTTCAAGTTGCCTGGCCTGGAAAATCTGCTGAGGCTCCTGCGACGGAAGCGCGCATCCCTGAAGATCGAGTGCACGGATTCGCTTATTTCGTGCCAATCTGGAAAGCTGATCGACAGACAGCGGAACTCCGACGAGGCAGATACGTTCACACTCGTGAAGAGACACAATGTCTCCGGAAGCAACTTCAAAGTATCGAACAAGGCTTTGTTGAGGATGTCTGGAAAAATCCTGCGCCAAGGTTACTGAAACAAGCATTCCATACCAGTAGAGTGCCGCCAATCCGATACTAACTTGTCGGAAAGACCACGGTGCTGCAATCGATCCAAATTCTCTCACGCTGAGGGGATTTCGTGCGACGTGAATGGTTTTGGTTGTGGCCGGAAAGAATCGATCGTGCCGGGCTTCACTGAGACCTTGATTCGAAGTTATCGTTTCTGCCGGTTTCGTCTCAAATTCGTTGATCATCGTGATGTTCCATCCAAGAAAGCGGCCATGTCAATCGGGGAAAAGTGTCGCCACGGCGAAACCAACTGTGATAGCCGGTGCATAGGCCGGTCGGCTCTGATTTCGGACGAAGTGAAAGCACCGAGAAAGAATTCCGGCGGCAAGAATTCCCCCTAGCATCATTCCGATCCCCTGAACACCAATCCAGGCGGCCAAGGCAGCCAAAAACTTCGCTTCCCCGTTCTTCATTTCATTGAGCCAGAGAACAGGCAATGTTGCCAAAAAAGCAGCCAACGCTCCCCACAGCGCGTCAATAAACGTGATTGAGTGCCAACTCAAACCTGTTGCCATGAACCCGGTCAGTAAAACTCTGACAGACAACGAGTCTGGGATCTCCTGAGATTTCAGGGCGCGATCATTCGCCTCAAGGCACATCAAAAGCGGAATCCAGACCATCCCGAACCCCATTTTCATGATTCCTGCTGGCTGATTTCTTCATCAAAAAAGGACATACAGGCCCTTAATGCAATTAAAATGCAATTGCAATTTACAGCGAAAAGATCACTTGTCAAACAAGATTGGGGTTCATCAGGTCTGGATTTCAGGGTTCGCATTCTTCCACCTCGGCCTTTTGATCGGTGAATCGTTGAACTTTGTTCAAGCAACCCATTCCTGTTGGCCAAATAACGTCTGTCGCAGTACTTCAATGTCTTGATTTCTATATGAATCTAAAATACATTTGAAAATGTATTGCATGTGAATAAAAAGATGAAGTATCGTCGAAAAAATACCCATGAGGCCGTAATGCCTCTGCCGGACGGCGGGAGAGTGAATGGTGGAACGACGGCGTCAAAACCAGCTTGCGGAAGGGGATCAAGCGGTGATCCTGTTCTCCGTGTTCTGCCTCATCCAGATTCTGGGATCGTCGTTTGTAACGCTGCTCGCGGGGAACAATACACTTCTGCATCATTCGCAATGCTGCCGGTCGATCGTCTTGCCGACACTCGCCATCACGACCTCAGTGATTTCAGTTTTGGTACTCTGGCATGACCTTCGCAATGGGGGCTCAAGATCCCTCTTCATCGCTGGAATGATCGGGAATTTTTGTCTGATTGCGGGCCTCTGGGGAGGGCCTCCCGGTCACTCACCCGTCATCCGATTCCTTTCAGATGAGATTTCCTTCAGCCAAATGATTGGGGCGAATGGAGTGTTGTTTCCGCTGGCTCCTCTCGGCTGCACAGTCCTGATTATCGTCCATATCGGACGTTTGCGAGCCTCCATACGACTCACTCGCCAACGGCCCACAGGCGCAGCACGAACGGTTTCTGGCAACAAGAGAGGGTCAAACGGCAGGAAGTTGGCAGTCAAGTCGCATTGTTAGTGGAGCCCGGTAACGAGAAAGTCAGTCCGACTTTCTCGCTGGAAGCATTCACGTTGTGGTTCACATTCACCTGCATTGATTCTGTCATCGCTCGAATGTTCGGATGGAGTCATTTACGAAGAGTTAATCGTTGAAATGGAGATCCCGCATGGCCGTACATCGACGAACATCTGATCAAATCAAGCAGGCCCGTGCCGCCCTGCGAGGCGCCGGTTTGCGAAGTACCCCTGCCCGGGTCTCGGTTTTCCTGGAGCTTCAGAAGGCCGCCTCTCCGCTTTCCCATGCGGAGTTGGCTGAACGACTGGTTCCGAATGGCTTCGACAAGACCACGATTTTCCGCAATCTCAACGATCTCGCAGTCGCGAATCTGGCGAGGCGGACAGAACTGGGAGATCACGTTTGGCGGTTCGAGATGCGAAACCCTGAATCTCACGACAATGGCCATCCCCATTTTGTCTGCGTGGACTGCGGAGGAGTAACCTGTCTGTCGGATGTGGAAGTGACCACGGCCTCCGGAAAGCGGTCAGGAGAGTTTGGCCGAGTCACCGAGATCCTCCTGAAAGGACACTGTGCGACCTGCGATGAAGGGGGCAACTGATCGGGATGGCCTTCTCGACAATCCGAATACGCACCAAGCTGCTACAAAAAATACGGCCCCCAAGACCTTCAGGACCAGGAAGTCTCTCGAAGAGAGCAGGTCACCGGGAGCTAACAAAAGAAAACCTGCCTTCTGTACTACGTTCGATCATACGCGGGCAAATGCTGCCCAAGTGACGGATTTTCTTCAAGAATTTGGATGATCGAGCCCCCGCTTTCAAGAGGTTCCCGCTTGCTGCACGCCACCAGACCTCTTTCTTTCTGTTGCAAGTGACAACAACGCCAACCGGAATAGCGGATTCAGGTTCATTCTCTGATCTGGAATGTGTTCCCGGGATCTCTCACTTGGCTTCGTCGGCTGTCCTCCATCGGGTCTCACCCGTCACTGCCCCACTCCTTCCCCGCAGGCATTTTGAGGTCGGAATCCAAAGGCGGCGCTGTGAGTCACCCGAGTCAGGTCACTACTACGACACGTTCATTGCCGAGCATCCGTACTGGTGGTTGAAGACTTCAGACGGAGCGATTGTCGATCCCACATCGTTCCAGTTCCCAGATGGCCGTGTCGGTCGCGACGATGAATGGGACGAATCGAAACCGGAACCAACTGGCCGGTGTCTGAATCGTGGAGGCGACTGGTTCAACGCGGGATGCCCCTTAAACCCCAGGGCTTTCAGGGTGTTGAAGTTTTAGTGTAACCTCCGGAACTCCAAAGGATTGGGTTCGTTTTATGGGGGTTTGCAGATGAGCAAGGATGCAGGACTGCAGCGGTTTATTCAACTTCGCCCGGTGGGGGTCATGGCCTGGGTGATTCAGCGGGAGATCCTCAACGAGGATCTTGATGTCGTGTTGGATGAGAATCGACAGCGGCAGTACCAACGGCAGATGCTCTTTTCGCAACTGGCGATCACCATGGCGGATGTCGTCATGAAGACCGAATCCAGTCCCCATCAGGCTTACAGGACGTACCAGGAAGCTCTCGCTGTGTCCACCGCCCGCTTCTATGAGAAGTTGAAGAAGGTTGAAACGTCCGTTTCCGAGGCGATGGTTCGCTCCAGTTACGACAAGTCTAAAGAGTTGCAGGACGCATTGGGCTTCATCCCCGGCGAGCCGATTCGTGGCTACCGCGCCCGATTGATCGACGGCAATCACATCCAGAAGACCGAGAAGCGGCTCACGGAACTGCGGGGCATCGCCAGTGCCGCGCTCCCCGGGACGGTGGTGGCCACTTACGAACTGGGGCGCGGGCTGTTCGACCGGGCTGATCTGCTGGAAAACGCGCACGCACAGGAATGGAGTGTCCTGGATCGCGTCCTCGATACGATGCCATCCGTGAAACTGAACGGGGCGGATGGGGTGATGAACGACTAAATCGCTACCCGCTATGGATTTCGCCTGGAGGATGATGACGCTGGAATTCAAATCCGCGACCGTGCCGACCAGGAACTTGAAACAATTCTTGCGGAACGGCAGGAACAGGAGCGGCAGAGTCGAGAATCATTGAATGAAAAGACCCGTGAGTTGTTCGAAACGATTTTTGCCCGTGACCTAACCGACCGTCTCCGCGCGGACCTGTTACAGGCCAAAAAAACTTTAATGGAGATCAATCGAAAACTGCATCCGCTGGTTTTCGGACACAACCGGTATCAACTCCACGCTCGGCCTGTTGCCGAGCACCGCAAGCTGGTGGAACTTGTGGAACGGCAAGGCGCGCTCAGCACCGATGACCGCAACGAGTTGCGGGATTACCTTGAGGTACGGCGGGACCAACTCGTCGTGGAAGGGGATGTCCCCCCTTTTCTGGACTATCGATATTGGTTTGATTACAGCTTTAAAGTGGAGCCTATCGGGGCGAAGACTGAAGATGCCTCGGGTTCGGAGAACATAAAACGCGGATCGGTCGGCGCCCAGACGACGCACAACTACCTGCTCTCATCCTCGCTCAGGCATCTCTCTTGTTTGATCGTTGCGGGGCCAGATTGAGATTGCTCATGCTGGACGATGCTTTTTATGGGCTCGACATCGCGAGAAAGGAGCAGCTCTTGCGGTGCGGAAAGCAACTGGACCTGGATTTCGTGATCGCGACACCGGATCTCGACGGCACAATTCAGGAACAGGCAGGGGACAGTACAACACTGCTGGTCGAAACAGACGGCGAGGGAATCGTCAGTATCATTCCCTTTGAATGGGAACGTTTGCCCGTACAACAGGAACTATTCTCCGAGCCGCGGCCGGAGGCGATTCTGGGATCAAGCGAATCCGCGTCATGAATCGGGAACAACTCACGCAGGCGGTTCATTCCTGGCTGGAAACGGCTCCAGATGCCGGAGATGCCGCAGACTGGCTCCTGGACAAGGCGGACAGCCGCGGGCAAATTCCGAAGCGGCTGACTTTCGATGCCGCCGTTCCCTGGCAGTCCACGATGGCTTCCTTTTTCTCAGCCCGATTCGTCCGATCGTCCCGCGACGGACAAAAAATTGTGCTCGATTTTGATCGCTGGGAAATCGAGTATTTCGGTGTGTCTGGAATCCTGCTGCCGGTGTTGGCCAGTGCCCGAGAACGCACACCACAAAATCGAAGAGAGCAACGGCGGCAACGGGAAGCCAGCCTCGAAGAACTGCTGAACCAATATCTCCATCATGACGGGTTGACCGGCCATGTCGCACAAGCTGAATTGAAAAAGCTGGCCAACCGCCAAGGGAGATTCTGGATACGAAGCAGCCGCTATCCCCTTCCGGAAATCTCGCGGGAACTGCACCGGTATTTCACATTACTCCACTATGTCGACAGCTTGCGCAGAGATCCTGAACGCATCGAGCGAGTGGTCCATGTTTCCCGCATGACCAGCGGCGACACGCATTGGCTGCGCCCGCACAATCGGGTTTGGCGAGACCTTGCCGAGGATCTCCTCGATTTTGACCAAGATTTGAAAAGCCGCTTGAATGGCTTGAATCATCATGAAATGAGCGTTCAAGCACTGGTCGATGTCGGCATCGTCGAGAACCTGACATCCGTTGTGGTTCTGGTCTATGGTCATTTTGGATTAAAACGTGGAAACAGCCTTTGGAATTGGCCTGAAGAATCAGCCCAGCAGCAACTCCCGGTCTGGTTATCAGCAATTCACTTGCAAGATTGTCAAATCATTTCCAAAGCACCAATCAACCAGATCATCTCGATTGAGAATGAAACATCTTTCCTCGATCTTGTCGAACAGCACGGTGATGATGATGAACTCGTGCTGGTCTATACCGAGGGGCAGGCGAACCGGGCTGTTGTCGGCCTGATGTTGTTGCTGGCCGCAGCCGCTCCCACCGCCCGTTTCCAACATCAGGGAGATTTGGACCTTGCCGGCATTCGGATCCTGGCTTCGCTTTATGCACGAACAGCCTTGCCGATCGAGCCATCCTTGATGGACGCTGCGACCCACAAGCGATTCGCACGCTTTGGCATCGAATTGACGGCAGCCGAACGCGAGGAGGTCTCGCGCGAAATGGCCACCCGGCGCCTCCCATGCCGTGATCTTCTCGAACAACTTTCGGCAACCGGAATTCGAATCGAACAGGAGACAATCACCGCCGATCGTCAATCATCGCGGTGATCGTCTCATGACGATCCGATCGACCTCTGTCAGGGTGATTCGGGAGTTTCGGTCTTCATTTGCCCGCGCAGGATCTCGGCTTGCTCTGCCAATCCGAACTGCTGAAGGTCTCATGATTTTTCTCGATCCACACCAATTGGACCGAAAGACCAAGCGAAGTAAGGGTTTCGAAACGACGTTCTGCATCGCAGAGTTTGCAACCTTCTCGGTCCAGAAAGAAGCTCTTGACGGCTGGAGTTCAACCGAGTGAGTATCGCGACAACAGTTCATTTTGACGGTACGATGAGTGACGCATGGATCTCTTCCCGCATGACGTCCTTGCATTGAATCATAAGTCATTATGCGATGGAACCATGCGCATTTCATTCCAATTCTGACAAACGAGGAACGACTGAAACTGCTCTATTTGATTCTTTTTTGCACCATGGAAGGCGGGGTCAGGGACTCTCCAGGGTGTAATTTGATCGAGGCGTATACCACGTCGTCGGACTCCATCGGGATTTCCTTCCGGCGCATCTGGTTCAGGTATTTCAATGCCATCTTTCCCATCTGGATTTCATCAACGGACACGGCGGACAACTGATTCAGCAATGCGGAGTTTCGCAGAGAACCACCAAACCCGATCAACGAAATATCGTCTGGAATACGATAACCAGCAAGGGTGAGCTTCAGATAGAGCACTTCAGTGAAAGAATCGAAACTTGAGAAAATCACGGTGACTGGATGGGAGGTGTTGTACACAGTTCGCCCCAGGAATTCGTTGAGATATTCGTCGTTTGGAGCAGTATCCGGGGAAGCATTCTCGCCATAAAATATCTGAAGGTGAACAGATTCAGACAGCCCTTGACTTAGAATCGTCTTCCGGAACCCCGATTCGTAACCGTATGTGGATTCCGAGAGATGGGGAAAGCATAATGCAATCTCGCGATGTCCCGCGTCCAACACCGTTTTGGCAGCCACCTGCCCAATCTGTTCAAATGGAATTTGGATCAGGGGTGCCCGCACACCTTCCACGCGCCGGGAACAGAAGACGACCGGGATGTTGTGTTTTTGCAGTTGGCGAATCTGAAACGATGGCCCAGCCGGGGTGGTGGTCGGGACAATTGCCACGCCAGCAATTTCACGATCAATGAGTTGGAGAATTGCATTCCCCTGGCGGTCAACTTGATTCCCGGTGTCGCAGACAATGACTTGGTGATGAGCACTTTCTGCAGCAATTCTGAAACTCTTCAGAAAATGGGGATAAAATCCCCATTGCGTTTCCGGAACGATAAGGGCATACAGTGCGGTTGAACGAGTCTGAAACTTCTCCTGGGCACTCTCGTGGACAAAGGCCCCCTTCCGACGAATCCCGACAATAAAACCATCCTGTTTGAGACTGGCTATCGCTTGACGGACGGTGTTGCGTGCCACCCCCAGGCTCTCCGCAAGGGTCTGTTCGGAAGGAAGTAATTCTCCTGGTTTGAGTCTCCCCTCCCGAATTTCCGCCAGAAGATACTCTCGTAGTCGCGCATGCTTGGTGCGTGCGTTGGATTCCCCTTGGGCCTTCAGATTCGAGAGTGATAATCTCGGCACAACAATCGCTCCTGGCAATCTTGAACTCTTCTCTCCACTTACGAATTCAAAGTCGAAGTTCAAACACAGCCTGTCTTCTACCAACACGGTTCCCAGACAGGTGATCGCATCAGAAGTGCGAGCGATTTCAGTATTCGCTCTTACTTCCATGAGAAAGGGGCGACATTCCATTTCGCTCCGTTTTGCCCCAGAGATCTGCGGAGCTTAACAAGAGTTCGGAGAGATTTTCTTCAGGGATTTCTTCCGGCAATGGATAACACCGGGCTGGAACTCCATAAGCCAGCATGTGAGCAGGAATATCCTTATTCACTACTGCTCCAGCGCCGACCATTGCCCCTTGGCCGATCGTCACTCCCGGGCAGATGGTCGCCCCGCCGCCGATGCTCGCGCCGGCCTTTACTCGCGCTCCTTGTACAGGAGAGTTCTCCCGCATGGGGTATTTCGCGTTCAGAAAGTTGACCCCCGGACCGACGAAGACAAAATCGTCGATCCAAGTCGTGCTGGAAAGATAAACATGGGCCATGATCTTGACACCATTCCCAATCCGCAAGTTCCCTTCCAACGTGGTCTGATGCAACAGCACAACATTATTGCCGATTGTCACTTTCGCACGGACAACGACGTTATGACCGCAGGTGAAGTGATCGCCGATGATCGTATCTGTGTAGATGATACTGCCGGAACGAATCACAGCATGATCACCAATGACCGTGGGGCCTGACCAGTTGTGATATCGATACCCTAGTTGTACATCCGGGTCAACTTCGGCATGGCGTCCCAACTGCACAGCCATCTCCGGCCCCCGCAGGCAGGTATTTTCGTTAACGACGTGACTCACCGATTCTCCTTATCAAGCATTTCGCCTAATACCCGGACAGCCTCTCGTGCCATTGCACTCCCCCCGGGGATGGCATAGGGAGGACGAGGACGGATCGACTTGTCTGGAGAAGCGGTATAGCGATGAAACGAACTCATATACTCCGCATCCCCCACATTCGGACCGTCGGGGATGTAACCGATCGTATAGTTGGTGTAACCACAGGGAATGGTCAGAGGCAACGGCGATTCTGCTCGCATTTCCCGGCCAATTCCCAGAAATGGTTCGCACGGCATGCCCACAATACCGACATCTCCCACCCGGAACATCCACATGTCGATTGGCATGACGGGGGGCAATTGAACGGAATCTCCCGCCCGCCGATGTTCCAGTGCCCAGGCCGTCCAGTATCGAATTCTCTCAACCAGTCCCGCCCGAAATGCAGGCGAAAGGTCATGCGGAAAATTCAGGCCGACACAGGAGGTGGTATTTTCATCCCCCGCCTGAGCACGGCGGATGAAGTCATCAATCTCTTCCAGTTCACGTACCAATGTTTGCTCATCGGGGAGATCTGCCAGCGGAAGTTCCGCAATGATTCCGGAAAAATCCAACCCGTCACGCGTGGACCGTTTCAACTGGGGAAGTGCCTGGATATAGCTCTGCCCCAGCATCTCTCCGAATTCCACAGCCCGTTTCACCCCACCGCGAAACATCTCTTTTGAATTCACATCGCCCGCGCAGCCCTGCATGAATCCGACGGGAACTTCCTCACCGCCTGCCTGCTCATGACCAAGATGCTGACCGAGTACATCACACGCGACACTCGGATAATCCCCATGTACGACCGGATATTCCGGATGAAAACTCGTGACGGGATGCCCCGTGAACTGCACCCAGGCAGCGACCGGTTTCCCTTGCAGATTTTTGAAAACGACCACCGGAGCCTGCGTATCAATATCGCCTCGATAATCTGTTCCCTGCAGCAGTCGTTCTTCCTCCCGCATGAAGAAGGTTGAGCCGTCGGCGCGGCGACCTTTGCGGTTATAGGTGATCCGGTCTTCATGTCCGACGGCCCACCAGACCGTGACCGGCTGCAACTCCTGACTCAATGTGCGCACGGTTGTAAGCAATTTGTTCAGAAGTTCCTGCCCCACATCATCAAGTGTTCCCTCGGGCCCCTCATAGGGGGGCATCCCCCATTCGAACCCGCCCGATTCTGCAGTCACGAGCGAAACGTCACTGTGATTGTGCGATGTGAAGAAGACAACCTGTTCTGCTGGGATGCTCAATTCCGCCCCCAGATTTCGTCGTAACAGAAGTGAAACGTTACGAGGGATCTTAACCCAGTCCAGACAGATGACGCATAACCGCGTCCGACCGTCATCCAGCACCGTCACCGTCACTTTCAACGGACCGGACACGGTTGCTTTCTTCGTCAACTTGGCGGTGTTTCCTTTGAGAACATTTTCCGGAAGGATTCCGAATCGTTTCGCTGCCACCTTCAGTTGGGACACTTGTGCATCGGCTCCCTTTTCCTCTCCAAAGGCAGGAGAGTATGAGAAAATTCCCATCGCGATCATTCCGAAGACCGCAGGCACGGACAGATGTGCAGAGAGTGCCTTTCTTACCGGGGGATCATTAACGGAATGAGGGAACGGACATCGACTGCTGCAATGCCGTGCAGGAAAAGGAAAAATCATGTGACTACAATCCCGTTCAAAGGTTGAACAAATGAGCCTGAACGAAAGCATCATGCACCACATGACACTCCGTGGTGCGATGGAAAGCTGGTTCTATGCTGGTGTCGGGCAATACCAGTCCTACTGGTCCTTATCGGAAATGATTTCAAACACAAAGTCGTTCTTTCCCTTGTCTGTGACTTCGACCGTGATGTTCGATTGGGAATTGTATTTCTCCGGGATGAGTTCCCGATAAACGGGGGCAGGATTACTGGTGCTGACAGGGTCTCCCTCGATTCCTCCGACCTGTCCATGTTGTCCTTCAACGACGACGGTGGAGCTGATTTGAACGCGTTGCTCCCCGAGCTTTGCCGGGAAAGCGAATCGCCCAGCCGTAATCTGTCCAGCCGAACTCGACGATCCATCGACAGCCCTGAAAACAACCTCTCCCTGTTTTAACGGCTGACCGTCCAATGTGACCTGGCCTGTCACTGTGCGCTGGTCAGATCCGACTCCTCCATTGCATGCAGGAAGCAAACCCAGAAAGAGAATCGTCCCGAATTTGATAACGTTATTCTTTCCCATGCGATCACAGCCGATTATTCGTCATTGAAAAGGATAAGAACCACTAACAAAGGCACAGAACGTTCCGCTCGCGGCGTGAAAATTTCCAGCAAGTGAGAGGCTTTGTTCTCGGGACTAAATTATTAGAACTGACCGATCACTTCACCGCCGTCCCGGGTTGCCAGATCCTGAAAGGATTGCCGATCGACATTGGATGAAATAAATCGAACAGCACCATCCCCCAAAAGGGCATGTACACCGCCAGTATGCATGCTTCTGGCATAATTGGCCGCATTCGTCCCGCTGGCACCAATCGTGGTACAAGGCGCCTCCTGCCAGGTTGTCGAGCGGCATGTATGAATTCGATCCGACAACAACGTATTAGGAGGCTCCGCCGCAGAGAAATTGACACTTCCCCAGGCGGGGTTCCAGTAGTCACCGGCATTTCCAAAGTTTGCAGCAACCGCTGCGGACTTGCCCCGCAAAATTCCCTCGCTGATCATCAACGTATTGGAGAGGCCGTCCGTAACGTCGCGAGTTCGGGTCTTCGAGCTGAAATAGAACATTCCGTTTTGATTATAAAGATGGCCACTTCCCACCGCAGTGTTATAGTTTCCGAAATTCGTGGAACCGGAGCATGCCAGATAACTTCCCATCCAGCCATTTGAGGATAGCGCCCCCTTCGAAGGATCGGAAGGGCATGTAAAGACCCCGAATGCTTGATTTCTGCCCGCAGCGGGAATGTCATAGATCTCGTTTCTGTTGGCCACCGCTCCGCAGCCAGGCTGCATTCGTGGCGTCAGATATTGGTTATAGAATGCGGATTCTTCCACATAGGGCAATAGAAAATGGAACCAGGTTACCCCACGCAGACCGCTGGCACAATTTGTCGTTCCAACCCTGAATGCTCCTGTCGGAAAAACCCCGTGCGTGTCATGATAGTTATACATCGCCAATCCGATCTGTTTGAGATTGTTTCGACAGGTCGATCTCCGGGCAGCTTCTCTGGCTTGTTGAACTGCGGGAAGAAGCAACGCTACCAGCACGGCGATAATGGCAATCACTACGAGCAGTTCAATCAGCGTAAATCCTGTTCGTCGAATGGAGGCCATAGCAGAATCCTTAACTAGGGTAATTGGACATGATTATCAATAAACTTAGGAAAGTGAGCATCTTATCATCACCGGAAGTCGGTTACGGTTACTGGAGATTGAAATCATGCTGCAGGGGATTACTCCCCTCTTGAGTAACAATGAATTCCAGAGTGGATTCGGTATTATATTTCGATGGGATATAATGCTCCTCGGGAACTCCTTCAACAACTTCGATACCGTTTCCCTGGGCTGGAGGGCGAACAGCCGTGATCTCGATTCGATGCCTGCCCACCGGAACTCCCCCCTTGTTGTCCGCACGATACTGCCCGTTCGTGATTACGGCCCCGGACACGGGAAGCTGAGATGTTTCATCAGGAACAAAGCGAATGGTTCCCTTGGAAACGGGTTGCCCCTGAAATGTGACCGAGCCGGTCACGATGACACGTGGAGGGGAGTCTCCGGCTGAGCCACTGCACCCTGCCAGAAAGAGCCCCAAGCAGGATGCTAATAAGGTTGCAGCCCCCTTCCAGGGGAATGAACATTGATGACTGGAACGGCCAATGTCTGTCTTAGAATTCACCAATTGTCTCCCTTCCTTGCCGCGTGGCCAGCGCCATGAGCAGTTGCAGTGAGGCGTTCTCGGAGACAAACCGAACGGAACCATCTCCCATGGCAAAGTGGCATCCTCCGGAGTGATAACTGGACGGACCGAGTTCTCTGCTCGTAACAAAAGTTCCCTTCGGGAGGGACTGCGGGCCGTTAATCCCATCCCCCAGATCGGTGAGATTCATCGTTGCCCAGCCTTGCCCGTCATTTGAACCGGAGGCTCCTCCTGAAACCTCGGCAATAAGAAACGTATTGCTGGTTCCGTCGATAATGCCGTCAAACGCGGTGGAACTGAAGCCGTAAAGAACTCCTCTGGCATCAACGTCACGAGCCTTGGCGACAAGCGTTGGGGTTGAACCGCACATCCAATTGGTACTATCCGCGACACCAGACATATTTGTCGGACCTCCGTCGTCCCGGTTGGTTCCCTCGGAGTCATAAGTGCTCGAATCGCTTATGTTTTTTCGCTCTCTGCCGCGCGGATCGCTCGGGCAAAGATAAACCTTGATCACTTCTCCAATATTTCCTTTCGTGGAATAAAGCCCCGTACTGATGGCAGGCGGTTGCTGATGGTAATGCACATTGAAATTCAAGTTATTATAGAGTGCCGTTTCTTCCAGCATGGGGAGAATGAATGCCGCCCATCCAAAGCCGAGCTTTGCCGGATCGCTACAGGTTGCGGAACTGGGATTCCCCATTAGAGCCCCAGGAGGGAATAACTTGTGGACATCGTGGTAATTGTGAAGCGCGAGCGCCACCTGTTTGAAATTATTCTTGCATTGCGAGCGCCGGGCCGCTTCCCGGGCCTGCTGCACGGCGGGAAGCAGCAGCGCCACCAGAATGGCGATAATCGCAATCACCACCAGAAGCTCAATTAACGTAAATCCTCTGATTGATTTTCGCATTTCCATGATCCTTAGAATTGAAGTGAAATCATGAGAACTGAAGTCGTTGAATTTGTTAATACGAGCGTTGTGAACACAGTTGAAAATTCTGACTATTGGGTATTCGGCGAGGTTATATTTAGGGAAGCTCCCACCGGGCCGGGGAAATTCCAGGTGCTTCGTTGCGCATGTTCGTGGGCTTGTTGGGATGATTGAAATCAAAGTCTTTGCGCAGATTTGGATCCCCAAAGAACCGGCGCAAGATCGGAGACAGCGTTGCCATTTTGTCTTCCGGCCAAGGTTCGATTTTCTCTTCCACCGGCCCCGCCCAGGCGGGACGATAAAGATATGCCAGCATGTCGCGATCACGGTTACCGATATTCGGACAGTTCCCGTGGAAACATCTGTGGTTCAGGAATATCGCAGAGCCAGCTTTCGCGGGAACTGCAACCTGATCCGGATGCTCCGAATATCGCGAGTAGGGATTTGCGTCGTTATGCAACGAGAGGTGGGAACGCGGAACGACCAGGAAGGGGGACACGTCCACTGTCAGATCATCCAGATAGTAGAGCACCCGGATCTGCACGGGGCAAGAACCTTTGTACCCAAAGATCTTCGAACCATACGGTTGTCCGTCGGTATGAATGCTGATGCCGGGATGACCGGGCCTGGACTGGGCGAATACGGAACCAAGAAACACGATATCCGGCCCCAGCACTGCCTCAAGAAAGGCGATCGTTGGTGGATGGGCAATCAACTCGGCGAAGCTCGAGTGATCCCAGTGAATATCAACGCGAGAACGTTGCTTGTCACTGTAGTCCGTCCCCTTCGTTTCAAGCGTGCTTGTCATTTGTTTGAAATGTGCGACCTGCGCGGGCGACAGCAGATCGGGATAAACGACGTATCCTTCGAGTTCAAGGGACTTGATACGGTCCCCGAGCGTCAATTTCGACCAGTCGGTTTTGTCGACTTTCATTTTGAGGTCTATGGTGTTGGAATTCATGATCAGGATTCGGGTTGGTATGGAGTCGGATGAACTATTTCGAATTTATGTAGGATGAAAGTGCTCTCATTGAGAGACTTTCAGACCCTGTCTCACACTTATTTGGGAGACCAGGTAACAGTCCCCATGTGGTACCCTTTGAAGCCGTCAGTCTGACTGGCATAATAGGCTGTCAGAACCTGTCCGTCCGGCAGTTCGACGCTTGTGGGATAGCCGCCATCGCCATTGAACTTCGAAACTCGACGCGGCTCACTCCAGGTTTGTCCCTGATCGCTACTGATGCGGACATCCACTCCCTTGGGAGTATTCCGGTTTCCGTAAGTCAGTACGACGCGGCCATCCTTCAACACCAGAAAATGTCCCGGTTCAGAATTGGGATCACTGAGTCGTTTCCCCTTGCCCCAGGTTCGACCGTCATCGGTAGAGGTATAAACTTCAAGCCCCTTGAAACGGGATGCCAGCAGCCACTTTCCATTTCCCAGATGTATGAAGGCCGGTTCAAGCACGATCGCATCCGGATCGACCTGAACGGGATCTTTCCATGTTCTCCCATCATCTTCGCTGCGGTAAACGTAAGTCGCTCCGGCGACACCGCTATACATACAGACTCGCAACGTGCCATCCTTCCCCGGCAGAATATCGCCGAACGGGACCAGATACCCCTCTGGTGAGTTGCGGCGCTGCGCCTTGTCCTGACGCGCCCCGTCATCAGGGAAGCCTTGGCGACTGATCTCCCAAGTTTTGCCGCCATCATTCGATCGGCTCACGAGAGGAGGAAGAATGACCCCGTGGCCTTTCGCAGCAGCTGGATCGCTCCAACCGCTGGCGATGACAATCAGATGACCGTTTCGATCGACTCCCGCAGCAACGTTTCCACGGGCAACCGTCTCATTATCGCGAGGAGCGGGAGTTCCTCTCTTTGCCCAGGTCTTGCCCTGATCCGTGGTCGCCCAGCAATCGACATCGGACGGCAGCTCCAGATGGCTGGGCTGGTTATGAATGGTGGCGATGATCGTCCCGTCCGGCATCTGGGTCAGGTTCGGCCAGGCGCAGACATCTTTAATCGCAATGACAATCTCCGGGGCGTTCCCCTCGGCATTTCGAACAGGAGCGATCTCTGCTGCCTGCATCACAGTGAAAAGACTCGGACAGATAAAAGCCCCCAACAGGAAGCGCCACCAGTGACCTGACGAAAGGATGCCAAAACGATCTTGCCTCATAGAATTCTCCACGGTTCGATAACTCGTACAATTTGCATTGAGGGAAATGGGGGCAGGGGGGCAAGAGGAAAGCAAGAATGCCAGTGTTTCTCCTCTCTTCCCTGCTCCTTACTCCGAGCCTGTTATTGAGGCGAGCTTGAGGACAATAGAGTCCTTAAACTCCTTCTCAAGGATAATTCGCGCTGCGGACAGATGATTCAACATTCGCTTGTACGCCAACTCCGGGTCACGGGCCGCAATGGCCTCCACGATTCCGGTATGTTCATAAGCAGTCACAGCCGTATTGCTTTCCTGGACACAGTCATTCGCATAAACCAGTTGCGGGCTGACGTGACTCATCAATCGCAACGTCTGCGACAACTGCGTCAACACCTTGTTTCCAGACGCCTGAAAGATCGTGCCATGAAACAGGCGTTCTTCCTGATCAATCTGGCAATGCTGTAACCAGGCTGTCGTGGCATCCCGAGGAAGCGGAAAGATCTTGGCAAACTGGTGATACCGCCAGCACGATTCCCGCAGCACTTGCAATTGATCGTCTGTAATTCGTTCGGCAGCCCGGGCAGCCGCATAAGGTTCGATCATTTCGCGAACATCGCACAGATCCGCATATTCTTCACTGGAGAGTTCCCGCACATAGGTACCGCTACGAGGCCGGACTTCCGCCACCCCTTCACGTTCCAGTTGAGCGAGTGCCTTGAGAACCGCCAGTGGACTGACACCGATTTCTTCTGCAAGACCCCGGCGGGACAAGCGCTGTCCGGGGCGGACAATGCCGCTTTCAATCTGCTTTCGAATGTAGGTGTAAGCTCGATCAAGCTGTGACTCGGAATTCATGGTCAATCATCAATGGAACGATGTGATTTTGCGATCCCAAATCTGGGTATCCAGTTTGGAGACCCAATCATAGAGTCCAAAATTGAAAGTAGTCAAGTCAAAACCAGACTTCGGAACAACAAAGCAATAAAAAGATTGACAAGAGGCTGGAAACGACGGGAAGTTCGACGTCTGCTCGCACAACATTCCAAGCGGTTGCTGGCCCGCTATCGGCGTGGAGAATGGACAGAAGAAGATTGTCCACTCAGGAACGCATTGAATCGCCCGGAATAACCAGCGGGAACGAGGAGATCGCCATGACGCTGAAAATTCACTCCGTCATCGAAACGGGCATCTATGCCGAGAGCCTTGATGCCGCCGAGGATTTCTATGGACGCATCCTCGGCCTGCCGGTGATCCAGAAAGATCCCGACCATCATCTCTTTCTTCAGGTTGGAGATTCCGACGTGCTGCTGGTATTCCTGCCGGATGCAAGCCGGAAGGGGGACTCGCTGCCCGCTCATGGAGCCACAGGACCAAGCCATTTCGCTTTAGGAATCCCGCGACAGGACCTGGACCGCTGGCGTGAGCATTTGACCTCCCATGGAGTACTCATCGAACAGGAAATCGACTGGCCGCGCGGAGGAAAATCACTCTACTTTCGCGATCCGGCGGGGAACCTGGTGGAACTGGTCACCCCCGGCATCTGGGGCCTGCCGAGCGGCTGGTGAACCTTCTTTCAATCAAACAACATCTTCGGGTCGAGATAAGTGACTGTTCCCTCCGTGGTCTTGGCTTCCGTCGTCAACTGATGCGGTTGAACTGTATCGGAGGGAAAGATGTGCTGGACGGAATGTCTATTCGTCAGGAGATGATCACTCATCAACCGGCGATAGCAGCGCCAGAAGACACTTTCGGAACACATGATCGCCGTCCGTTTTCGTGCCGCGATTTCCGGGAGTTGGCTGATTTCTCGGCAAAAAGCTTCCGTGTGCATGTCATCATGCATCATTCCGAAAGCTTTCATTCCGCAGCCCCAGGTTGAGATCACCCTCCCACGAGCATCGTCAGTCTCACGAAGCTGATCTGTGTGCGGGGCTTGACTGTAAACTCCTGCTCAAGGCTTTCCGCTTGTTGATCGTCGATCAGGATGAAAAAGCCGTTTCGCTCATAAGCCTCGATCGCCTTTTCGAATTGGGGCTTCCAATCGATCTGGCGGTGCTGTTTGAGGCGATACTCCTGCCGGGGACCGTTCAAGACCCGTTCCGCATCGGTCGGCTGCACCAGCCCGCGGAAGATGCGTTCGTTCTCCTGGCGGTTGAAGTCCTGTACCTCCTGGTACACCCGCTCGCGGATCAACTCCCGGACCGCGATCCGCTCGGAAGGGAATTCCAAGGGAATCTCGTGGTAGACGTCGCCGGTTGCGGTTTCGTCACGGATTGTGATGGTCACACTCATGGCTTCTCCTCTCGCTATCAGGCGTCAATCTGCCGTGTGATGGTCGGGTCTTTGATTTTCGTGTCGTCGGCCAGGAGCAATGCCTTGCTGATGATAATCGAGAGTGTTGAATCCCCCTCGAAAGGGAGATACAGATCCTCTTGACTGGCCTTCGCCCGGGCATCCGGGACGATGCACAGGTACTGATCATTCGGCTCCATGAGGATATTGCCGGATCCCATGTGAATCTTGTAAGTCCGCTTGTCACCACGAACGACCAGGAAACGATCGTTGAAAGAACACCGCTTGGCAATTTTCAGGCGGGGGATCAGCCGTTCCAGAACTTGCTTGCGGGTCGCCGCCGTCCCGGACAACTCGCCAAACGAGTAGTCCTGCCAGTAATCACGATAGCGTCCCTGCGGTCCTCCATCCTGCCAGGTCGGGTCATTCCCGACGGAGCCGACGCCGACGAACAGGTCGACATCACGCATAATTTCCGAGAAGACCAGCGGCGGGACGTCTTCGAGGGGGAGCGGTTCGTTGATGTCGGCCTGCCCCGGTCCTGTCGCAATACTTTCGTATCCGCCACCTCCAGCATGAGCATAGTTAATGGCCGCTTCAGAACGATAAAACCGGACCTGATCCGTGGCTAACCGCAAATAGGTCCCCGAGTCATTGGTATCCACTCCGTAGTCCTGACCGATCCCCTCAATCCAGAACTCGGCCCGCAGCCCCCAACCGGTGAGATCCTTCGTGGCTGGGGGATAGGCGTCATCCACCATCAGTCGCAGTTTGTTCTTCCAGCCACGGGCGGCACAGAGGGCATTGAACTGATGCTGCCGGATAATGTGGGCGGCGAAGCGATTGGAATAGGTTCGGGTATTCCGCTCGGCATCGGTGAGGAGATATACCTCACGATACGCCTGCTTGAACGGTTGTGTAATGCCGAGTTCCTCCAATCGACGGCGCCAGGCGATGATTTCGTCGATGTTCCGGCCCACCGGATGCCACAGGGTGATCTCAGACGTTTTCCCGTGTACTATCGGCTTCCCCTCAATGTCGGTCGGGGTTTCATTACTGAAGAACGCCGAGACACCGTCAACGCACCACAACAGCCGCTGCGCGATCGTGCCGACCAGAGGATGATCAAGGTAGCGCTCACGCCATTCCGAAATCGGCCAGATCTTCTGCAGCAGGAACATCCCGTCAATCCGATCCCGCTGCGCTGGCAGCATCGACTGGATGTCTTTGAGCGACTGCTGCAACTCCTTCAGGTCTTCCTTGTGTTCACTTTTGACCTTGGCCGGAACGGATTTCAGTGACTTACCGTTGGCATCGAACCATTTTAGTACTGCATCCGAACCAGTAACCAATAACTCAGCGCGGTAAGCCCCGAGTTCAGTACTGAACCGGCCGACTTCCTCCAGGCCGTAGGAAGGGACTCCAAGCTCTTCGATCTGGTCCCGTGGAAGTCCCAGAGCCTGGGCCGCCGCATCGAAGGCTTTCTCAATTTCCTTCTGGGCGGTACCGAACTTGACCCGGACTTTTAACATCGCCAGTTGTCCGACCGCCTCCTGTGTGCCCACTTCAGACAGGGCATAGACGGCGGCATTGCCGACTTTCACGGCGCGCGGACCGACTCCCGGCACCTTCTTGTAGGCCGAAAGAGCCACGGACGTGACAGCACGAACCAATTCTTCCTGCTGCGGCAACAGGGGAACACACCAGAGCAGGCCACGTAGACAGTCGGCGTTCTCTGGATGAATCGTATCGCTGGAACCACGCGTGTCGCCTGCATAGTTTCCCAATTTGCGAATGGTTTGCCCTTGTGTCACCAGCGGGAACCATCGCAGGAGCGCATCGCTCACCTGATCGGCACCAATCGCCTGCACATGCTGTCCCGCGGCCTTTAGCCATTTGGCGGAGGGGCGCGAGGCGGTGGCGGTCAACGCATGCCGGAACAGTGCGTACCAGAGCCCTCGTTGTGAGGCGTCGCGTTCCGCGACGTCCGCATTTACGGAGTCGGTCCAGGCTTCACCGGGAACAAGCACGAACGACGCCCCGTCATTGATTAACCTGGTGAGTCTCACAACGTCCTCTGGTGGATTTCCCAGGGGAGGACCTGAGATCAGTGACGCTCTGAAGAGAGAAAGCACATAACGTTCTCCTTCCGTCAGGGGAGACTCTGCGGCGGCTTCCGTTGCGGCTGCGATGAGTTGTGAGGAAGCCGAATTGATGTCATTACAAAAAAAGACATTGGACAACAGGGAGAGATAGAGCAACAGGTCAAAAACTCCCTCGCGATTCACTTCGAACTCAAGCTGCAGTAATGTCTTTGCTGCTCCAGCTGTTGTATAGCGGGATTGCCAGACTCGAGTTTCGCTCAGGTCCATCCTTGATGGGAGCAGCGAGTTCACATGGCGCTCCGCCGCGGCAAGCAGGAGTCGCCCCAGAGCCTCCGGTTCCAGTTTCCGACCTGTTCTTCCCGTTTCAAGGTCATTGAATTTGGGGTGATAGTAATCCTGAGAGCCAACCGCTTCATTGAAAATCCCGCTCAACATTTCATGTTCGGCGTGGAGCGGCGAATCATTCCGCAATGGAAACTGGTCCGGCTCAATGAGTGTTGTCGCAGGGATCTCCTCGCTGGGGAAAATGTTCAGGAGACGCTTGATCGCGTCCAGGATCGCCGGTGACCCGGAAGGGGCCGGATTCGGCGTGGGTTCGACCGGAACAGTTGACTCAGACGGGCTCTCCGACTGGCCATTGAGACAAAGCTGTTCAACTGCCGTTCCATATTTCTTGTGATCCTTGTGATGCCCCGAGCGAAGACGCAGTGCGAATCGCTTCATTGTATCGCGGAACTCATCATCAATCGTGTTTGCGGAAACGTATCGTTCGAGTGTTCGAATGATCGGACCAATGGGCGTAAATGACAGGGAATGGTTCTCTTCATCGCAACACCACGACAATAACGCCAGCAGATCCGCTTGATTGAAAGGAAGGTTACGGCGCATGAGCGTGCCGACGACCGCTTCCGCCTGGCGCCGTCGTCCCCAAGCCTGGCTCCAGCCTGGAGAAAGATGAGGGTTGCTACGTTCAATGTCATTCGTTTCCCGCGCACGAATCTGTGACGCCAGTTGTTCCCAATAACTCACCTGGGGGATGGCCGCCATCACATACCGCTGGGACTGCTCCGGATTCCCGCTCAGCAATGTTTGGCCACTGGGAATCTCCTTGAGATTCAAGTCCTTATAATAATTGTGTTCGCCCAGAGTGCCGATCGCCTCTTCGATCCACGCGGAGACAGCGGCATGCTCCTGAACCAACGGATCATCCGAGGCGGGAACAAACGGTTTGATCTTGGGAGATTTCGCCACAGGAGAGCCCTCATGGAATTGCCGAACCGAAGATGCCGTTCCTTGTTTGCCATTTGAAGCCATCATAGCTGCGGTACCGGATTCCGGTCTACCAGTGCCATGTTTCTGGGCCAGACAAGATTTCTTTCTGACCAGTCCAGTGACCGGTCTCCATGATCAAGTCAAGGTCCCGCAACAAAAGATCGCGTTTCTTTCAAAATGCTGAGATCCATTCCGGCATCTGATTTCTTGAAGCGGTTGAATGAGAACACCTCTTCCCATCACCTTAAATTCGGCCAAAAACGGGGCATATAAGGTGAGTGCCCTCCGCATAAGTATTGAAGGAACTGTATTTCTGTGATGACAGCCCTGTGATGACCGGTTCCGACCGGCTTTCACTGGGCTGCTTTTGTTTTGGGAACCGGCGGTCGGTCCCCATTCGTATTCAGTTCACATCATGACGAAGGAGTTTTGATTGCTGACGAAACGCCATCTCGCCGTCATTCGGGCGGCGCTCCGGTTCTTTGATGAAGAGATGAGTCCGCATGGACCGGATGTCTCGAAACACTATTTTGATGAACCGTTGGAGAGCGACTTGACGGCAGATGAAGTGAGGCAACTCCGGGAACTGCTGCGGATCTGCGAACTGAGATACGCCTGCTGTGACCGGACAGGAACGTCTCTGATCCGCCAGGAATTGTTGACGACGCCGGAAGATGTCCGAAATGCCATGAACATCTCATTCGGACGAATTGCCTCCGTCTTACTGGCCCCTGAATCCTGACCCCTCGCCTCTCTTCTACAGCCCTTCCATCAGCTCTGACAGCGTGATTCCCAGGGTCAGGGCGATGACCTCGATATTCCTCAGAGCCAGGTTCCGTTCTCCCCGTTCGATCCCGCCGATGTAGGTCCGGTCGAGACCACAGGCGGCCGCAAAGGCTTCCTGGGAATAGCCTTGCTCCTTCCGCAGGATCCGCACCCGCTCTCCGAACCGCTCCAGAATGTCTGCTCGCTGCGCCATGCGAGCATTGAACAGTTGACTATCGGTATCATTCCACGGACGATAAGTACCATTTCGAATTGATGACGATCAGTATCATCATTGCATCAAAGTGTCACAAAAGCTCCTCTCTTCCCTTTTCACCCCGAATGAGGCAAACAGCATCATGACTGGATTCTCGGAAGTCTTCATTGTGGGCAGCGCCGTCGTCGCCTGTCTGGCGTTGCTCGTCTTTGGTCGATTGCGTCTGCGAAAGAAATTGACTGCCGGAACTTCACCGACGGCGGCGACTCATTTCAATCCATTCGTAACGTATGCCGTCCTTGGGGGACTGCTGATCGGTGTCGTCCTTCTGCTTTTCCACGATCGCCTGATGCCGCCGAATGAGAAAGCAGAGACGGCCCTGGATTCCAATTTACAGTGGGAGGAATGCGTCATTGCGGATGGGACGTTGAGCATTGAAGTCCCCAGCCATTGGAGACAGGCTCGCAGTCGGATGCCACGGTTCATTGAGTTTTCGGCTTTCGACTTCCAGAACGATCTGCATCTCTCCGTCTACAGTACTCCACGAGACGATCTGGCCGAAAACACTCTGACCGAAGTGTCGCGGGAGATTATTCAGAACATGCAAAGGGAGCTCAGTGGGGAATTCTTCATGAGTGGACCGGATGAAATCCAACTGGCCGGCTTTCCGGCGGAGAAGACGGTCATTACAGGGGGCTTTCATAAGACCAGTCTGGCCGTCGACCTCTATGTGATTCAAGGCGCGACGCAGTGGAACGAGATTCGTTTCCGGACGCCCCGCAGCCGACCTGAGGGGAGTCAAGAACTCTTTGCCAGGATCGTTTCCTCGATTCGACAAAAATGATGAACGCGACCAGCATCACAAAGATCTGCTTCCATTGCTGATCACCATCAAGAAAGGGCTACCAAATGGCTTTCATCAAGGAAACCGTCAGATCATTTCGGATCGATCTCCTTCTGGCCGGAACCCTGCAGCGGTTGAACGGCATCTCGCTTGCGGCCAGCCTGTCCATCGTGCTGATGGGCTGTGGCAATGGGGCCACAGTCCCTCCTCCAACTCCTCCGAAGACACTCCCCAGGGCGGAGATCCCTGCTGTGCCGCCGTTGCCCTCCGAGTATCTGATTCTTGCGAAGTACTTTACGGAGGACTTCAAAGCGCATCCAGATGAGTTTCGTGATCACGTTTCTGATGCCGAAAACATGGAACAGCTGCAGGAATGCCTCTCCGCTTTGAGCAATATCAAGTCCGACGATGTGGAGATAACAAATTTTGTCAACCGAGGAAAATCGCTCGCCCGCGATCTGCAGGTGCTCCTCGAGCGAATGGAGGCGTTGGGAAACAAAGCCGGGAAAACTTCCTGGTGGGATCTCGTCACCCGAACGGTGCAGTTAACAGAAGTCATCCAGTACCTGGATCAAGTGGAGGGGGTCTGGAGAAAACTCGATGGGATGCAAGTTCAACTTCCGCTGATCGCTCAAAGATATTCGGCGGCTCCCTCTGCTTTTGATGGACGATTCCTCATCGATATGGATGCAGCCTGGGGACCACGTCCTCCATTCGACTGGTTCAAAATCTTCAATTCCGGACCGGATGACCTCGAAAACTGCACGATTCAGGTGCAACTGACCGGCAACCAGGAAAACTCCCGCACCAACGTCCATTTTGTTCGTCACTGGCCGGCCCATTCCTGGAGGTATGCCCGTTACCGGCAGGGAGGCGGGATCCCGGGACATCCCGACCTGTTTCGCACGACCGTTTCTGAACTGCGAACGGTGCAGGTCTCGATCTGGTCGACCGCTTCTACCACGACTCTGGACTACGTGTATCCGGGGCAAGAGCAGGACAAGGATCTTGCCCAATGGTGCCAGAACCTGCGGTTTGAAGGGCGCTATCAGCCGTTCGTTTCCGGAATTCTCCGGAATACGGAGCGCGGAGTTGTCTTCTCGTTGACCGGGATGGATTCCATTCCCCGCTTCCACGCAGAAGTGACCTTTCGAAAAGGACTCAATTCAAAAACCTGGTCCTGGGATCGTGAGATCTGGACACGGGGAGAAGCGATCACTTTTACCCCTCCCTATGGTGAGCTGACGTTTGATCCGACTCAGATCGAGATGACGATTTCGTTTCCGCATACGGGCTATCAACACAAAACGACACTGCCGGTGAAATAAGCGCCGCGAACAAAATCCCTTCAGACTGCGAAATTCCTTTTCCGCGAGCGGATCGAGACCGGTGTGGTGAGGGATTCTCATTATCGGCAACTCGGCCGGAACGGTGAATGATCACCACCTGATTGGAGACCCGCCTCACGTCTTTATCACACTCACTTCAGGACTCGACATGACAGCAGGAAACACACGGTTTCGCAACCTGCAACAGCAGCGCCCCTCACTCCATTTGGGTCGGCTGTCACCCGGCCAATGGCAGCCATCCGGAGAGACACCTGGGCTGGCATCGGATCTCCCCGGGCATTTTCGATCCGCCTTTGGACCCTCGGGAGTTGCCAGGAGATCACATCCTCGTTCCGGTGAAAGCGGCTGCGCGTTCGTCGTTTTGATGGTGATGGTCATCCTGATCGTCGTCAGCATCGTGTCCAGCAGGAAGCAGCCTCCTCCGGCTGTTCCTCCCGTTCCACCGCCCCCGGTGGCCCGGCCCAAAATCCTCAAGGAGGAATTGGTCCGGAATCTGCTGATACCGAATGAACTTCATCTGGAAATTCAGAACGAAGGACCGCCAGGCTGGGTCCGTCTCGAAGCATACACCTGGATCGATCGAGGAGGAGAATGGAAACGTGGGGAATCAGACGCGGAACGGGTCTTGCGAAAATCTCTGACACGCAATCCGGAACCACCCCCCAAATACGTCCCCAAAAACGTACGCGTCACCTATGCGAGCCAGGAGCTTCACTTTGAGGAGGGAGAAACCCAAACCGTGAAGCTGATATTGGAGGGACACAACTGGGCAAGCCATTTGTCATCCTCCGCCATTGGTCTGCAGCCCAGCGAGCGGCGACCGAAGTCCCGGTAATCGCCGTCATGATGACGCCGCCAAAGATGTCCGTATCATTCGCCGCCGCTTGCTCCTGACCGGGACGGGCGGCATTTCTTTTGACTCCTTCACCTCTCCTTTCCAGAAAGGACCTGTATGCCTACAACCCTGCTGGAGGAAGCGAACACCGATTCCTCCCAGCACACTTCCGCATCCCAGCGTCTGCGAACCACAATGGCCGCCGCGCGGCTCAGTTTTACCTGGCTGGGGGTCCGCAAGACCCTCACCGTCGAGCAGAAGAACCTGGCGGCCGATTCGTTCGGCGCCGAAGGAAAGTTTCTGTCCGCTGGCAAAAAGCTCCTCGACACGTCCCACCCCGCG
>Ga0182745_1000126_pt1 | contig 108176 bp, 77 predicted proteins | sample eDN3rd30CKraftBY_FD_128523 | JGI IMG/M metagenome (GOLD analysis project Ga0182745, IMG submission 128523) | Enriched backyard soil microbial communities from Emeryville, California, USA - eDNA 3rd pass 30_C Kraft BY (version 2) (version 2) | ecosystem: Environmental > Terrestrial > Soil >...
CTACTGCGGTCCGATCGAAACCGGTCAACGGCTGCTCGAGCCGCTGCGGCAGTTCCAGAAGCCGCTGGTGGACGCGGTTCGTCCCACGCCTTACGTCATGTTGCAACAGGCCAGCGACGAGGCCGAACGGCGCGGCCAGTGCTACTACACCCGCACCGGCTTCGTGAAGCGGCTGGAGCCGGCCTTGCTGGAAACGCTGATCGAACGCACGCAGGAGCCGAACCCGGTGCCGGCCATCGCGATGATCTTTCATTGTGGCGGCGCCATCGGCCGTGTCCGGCCGGATGCAACCGCGTACTTGCAGCGCGAGGCCCGTCACGGATTGATCGTCATGACGGTCTGGAACGATCGGACGCAGATCGATGAACATGCGCAACGCGTGCGTTCGATCTGGAAAGAAGTAGAGCCCTTCACCAAGGGTTTCTACGCCAACGTCAGCGGCGATCTCACGCAGCAGCGCGTGGTGGACAACTATGGCTCGAATCTCGGACGCCTGGTCGCGCTCAAGGACAAGTACGACCCGACCAATCTGTTCCGGCTGAACGCCAACGTCGCGCCGAGCCGCAGCGCGACTGGCTGAGGGCCGTGCTCAACGCGAGGTGGCGCCCGAGATCAGGCTGAGGTGGGTATCCAGAACGATCCTCCTCTCCCGTTGGGGGAGGAGGATAAGAGCGGCGCCCGGTTACGGGCCGTTCGCGCCGTTGATCTGCGGGAACAGGCCCGACACGAAGTCGATGAAGGCGCGGATTTTCGCCGTGGGCTGACGATGCTGGGGATACACCACCGAGATGGGCCACCAGGCGCCATCGTTCCAGTCCTGCAGCACCGGGCGTAACAGGCCCGCGGCGACTTGTGCCTCGACCGTGAAATCCAGCGCGCGGACGAATCCTGCGCCGCTCACCGCGGCTTGCACTGCGGATTCTGGATCGCTGAAGGAAAGGCGCGCCGCTGGCGTGACTTGATGCTCCACCGCGCCTTTGCGGAACAGCCAGTCGCGTGTCTGGTTGTTTCCGAGCTTGAACATGGTGATGCAGTGTTCAGGCTTCAGCTCGGTTGGATCGCGCGGTTCGCCATAGCGCTCGATGAACTCCGGCGAGGCGCAGGTCACTCCGCGTAACTGAGCTATGCGTCGCGCGATGAGGCTTGAGTCGCTGAGGTTCCCGACGCGCAAAGCGGCGTCGATGCCTTCCTGGACCAGGTCTACGACGCGATCGTTCATGCTCATCTGCACGCTGATTTCCGGATACTGCGCGATGAAGCGCGGCAGGGCGGGCACGATGAGACGACGGCCCAGCGATACAGGAACATCCACGCGCAGCCGCCCGCGCGGAACACCGCGGGACTCAGACACCTCGCTTTCCGCGTGATCCAGTTGACCTAACGCATCCCGGCAGCGTTCATAAAAGCTGCTGCCCACGTCCGTGAGGCTCAACGAGCGGGTGGTGCGATTGAGCAGCCGGGCGCCCAGGCGCTCCTCCAGGCGGCTGACCGCCTTGCTGATCGCCGAGGGCGACATTCCCAGTGTTTGCGCGGCTGCGACGAAGCTATGTGCCTCGACCACGCGCACGTACGCGACGATATCGCTGAAATTATTCAATCAGCCAGTTCCCCAATCTTCCAGGGTTCGTTTGTTGCAGGCGCATTGTAGGCGGGGGATTCATGACCAGTGTGCATCAGACTCTTTGCTTAGGTCCCGGTTTACCCGGACAATCCGCGCCCTTAATGTATCGCCCAACCACGGGTGGGACACAACTGTCCCTTAAACGGCTTGACGGAGAAACGATGCTTCTTGTGACCGGTGCGACGGGAAATGTAGGCCAGGCGGTGCTCGCCGGCCTTGCGGATCAGCCCGTCGCCGTTCGCGCCTTCGTTCGCGACCCCGCCAAGCTGCGTGTTTCCGCGTCCAATATCGAAGTCGTGCGCGGCGATCTGGCCGACGACAGCAGTCTGCAGTCGGCGCTCGCCGGGGTGGAAGCCGCGTTCCTGGCCTCGGCATTTTCTCCCAGAATGGCCGAATTGCACGCCCGTTTCGTCGGGGCGGCGAAGAAAGCCGGCGTGCGCCGGATCGTACAACTCTCCGGCGTAGGTGCGAACTCCGGCCTGTGCTGCGCCCGGGCCCTGCGCTGGCTGGGCCAGATCGAGGGCAGCTCGCAGGGCAGCGGCCTGCAGGTCACGCATCTGCGGCCGACCTTCTTCATGCAGAACCTGCTGCAGTTTGCTCCGGCGGTGGCACAGCAGAACGTGATTGCCGGGCCGTTCCGCTCCGGCAAATGGACCTTCGTGGATGCGCGCGATGTCGGCGCTGTCGGCGCGGTGGCGCTGATGAACCCCGCGCATGCTGGTTATACGTACACGGTCACCGGCAGCGAATCGATCAGTTATTCCGAAGTCGCCGCACGCCTGAGCCGCGTGCTCGACAAACCGGTCCGCTACATGGATATCACCGCCAACGAAGCCCGCGGCCGCCTGCAAGCGGCGGGAGCCGCGCCGGTGATGATCGAGGCAACCCTGGAACTGTGGGATGCCTGTGCTTCGAACCTGATCAACGTGGCCCCGACCCAGGTGGTCAAGGAAGTCACCGGCCGCGAACCCCGCACCTTCGACGATTTCATCCGCGATCACCGCGCCGCCTTCACCTGAGCCTCGCACGGCTGCCCCGCTCGACATTCGCGGTCACCGACGAACCGCATCGCAGCCGATCTTCGTTCCCGATTCTGGTTTTTCCGCCTGACTGCGGCTACGCGCTGTTTCCGCGCGGGATGCGCTGTTGCCAATCCGATTCGACCAGAAAACGTCAATCCTGCGACGGGCAGGAGGCGCCTGCGGTAAACCGCAGGAAGATCTCGTGACCGGCTAGTTGACCGGCGGCGGCGAGACCGAGATCTCGATCGGGCGCTTGTCGTTGTCGACGGTATTGAGGACCACCGGCCGGCGCCATACGCGCGCAATGTATTCCAGCACTTTGCGGCCACGCTCCGTGTCCAGCCCGCGGCCGTCGGTCACGTGGTCGTGAATCAGCTCCAGCTTGCCATCGACGTATACGCGCGCCGCGCTCACGGTGGGTGCGCCAAAGCCATATTTCGGTGCCAGCAGCGAGTCATGCAGCGCCGGCAGGTCGATCTCCTGCACCGTCAGCGTGCCGTTGGCCGGACCCTTGTATTGGAACAGCTGCAGCTCCTTGGCCAGATCCAGGGTCAGATGATTGCGCACGAAGGCGAAATCGTCGTCCTCGCACATGATCTTGCGAGCCTGCTCCAGCCCCTGCGCCGCGATGATGCTCTCCCAGATCGAGAACCCGAGGTGGTAGGGATTGGTCGACAGCGCCACGTTCTCGCCGCTGGCGGTCGGGCGTACCACATCCGAATGACACTTGATGGCGTCGACGTAGGCGGACTGCGGCAAGAAGTCCGCCTCGCGCAGCAGTCGCGCATGCCAGTACGAGGCCCAGCCTTCGTTCATGATCTGGCAGGCGAACACGGGATAGAAATAGAAGGACTCTTCGCGCACTGCGAGGAAGATGTCACGCTCCCAAGGCTCCAGCTCCGGTGCGTAGTGCGCGATGAACCAGAGCAGATCCTTCTCAGGGTGCGGCGGAATCGGCGCACGCTTGGGTGTTCCAATGGGCTTCGGCCGGGCGGTATCAGGGCCGAGCGCGGCGAAGCGGCGCGCAAACTCCGTGTCCGGCGGCTGCGTCGGTTCCGCCAACAGTTCCGGATACGGCTCCCGGCGTACGCCCTGATCGATGTCGATGTGCTGCTCCAGCGACAGGGCCGCATCGAGCACCGACTCCACCCGCTCCAGTCCATGTTCCTGGATCGCCATGCCGATCTGTCGTGCGTGGGCCGCGGCCTGCTCGACGATGTGCTCGCCGATCTGGTCCTGGCTGCGGCGGAACAGCATGTTGTTGGTCGAGAAATCCGCGTGACCGAGCACGTGCGCCGTCACCAGTACGTTCTCCGCTGCGCTGTTGGACTGCGCCAGGTACGCGCGACCCGGATTGCCGGGGAACACCACTTCGAACAGGCGCGACAGACCCATGCGATGCTGGATCAGCTGGTAGATGTAGCGCACGCCGAAGGACCAGTGCGGCATGCGCACCGGCAGACCGTAGATGGCGATCTCGGTCATGAAACTCTCGGGAACGACCTCGAACTCGACCGGCTTGTAGATCAGGCCCTGGCTGCGGGCCAGCTGCTCGATGTTCGCGATTTGCTGCCGCCAGTCTTCCATCATGCCCCCGCCTGCTGACCGAAGAAGTGGCGTACGGCGTCCCAGATGTCGTCGGTGCTGTTCACGCGGTAGGCGCCGACGTTGGATTCTTCATCGGCCAGCTCGACGAACAGTTTGCCGATTTCGCTGTCGGGCACGCTGCCGGCCAGCGGGGCGACTTCCAGGAAGCCTGCGTAGTTGCAGTCCAGCGCCAGATCCTCCAGGGCCTGCTGTGCCTGCGGCTGGTCGGAGGGGAAGTTCTCGCCGTCCGAGGCGTAGAACAGATACACGTTGTACTGCGCCGGGCTGAAGCGTTCGTCGATGATCTCGCGCACCTTCTTCAGACCCGCGGAGGCGACCGTGCCGCCGGTGCCGCTGACGCGGAAGAATTCTTCTTCCTGAAATTCCCAGGCTTCGGAGGTGTGCGCCACGAACACCAGCTCCAGGTGCCGGTATTGGCGCCGCAGGCCCTGGATGGCCCAGAAGAAGAACGTCTTCGAGATCTGCCGCTCGCGCTCGCCCATGCTGCCGGAGACATCCAGCAGCAGCATCACCACCGCCTGCATGGCCGGCTGCTCGCGCTTGGCCAGCTGGCGGAAGCGCAGATCCTCGTCGGTGAAGGAAGGTGAGTCCGCGCCGCTGGCACTTTGTACGCCGCGGCGCTTGATGGATTCCTTCATGGAACGGCGCCGGTCAAGGCGCGAACGTGCGCCGCGGCGGTCCCAGCCTTCGCGCGTCCAGTCGTCCTCGCGTGACTTGCCGGCTTTGGCCTCGAGATTGGGCAGCTGCATTTCTTCCCAGAGCCAGTCGACGATGTCGTCGATGCGGAACTCCAGCGTGTATTGGATGCCGCCTTCCTCGTTGCCGCCCTGGCCGCGCTCGTCGCCCTCCTGCTGTGGCTGGCCGATGCGGTCGCCCGGTTTGGCCTGTCCCTGGCCCACGCCCTGCTGTTCGTTGGGTGGACGCAGCTTGAAACGATAATGCTCGAGCATCCGGACCGGCACGCGCACGGTGCTCGCGCCGCCGCCCAGCACATCCGCGCCCGCGACGATCTGCGGCAAGTGTTGCCGGACCGCGTCGCGGACCTTTTCGTTGTGACGCAACCAGTCGCGCGCACCGCGCGAGAACAGGTCGTACCAGCCTGCTTCGCCAGCATTCGGTCCTGTTTCTTCCGCACCACCATCGTTGATCGATGTGGGGTCGCTCATGTCGCTTTGGACACCCCCGGGTCTGTGTCGGCCACTACTCCTGCGCCAGCAGCGTGGTCACGTAACTCAAGGCCTCCTTGGCGCTGTGTTCGTCATAACCGTACTCGCTCGTCAATCGTTCCTGAACTGCGGAAATCTTCTTGCGGGCCTCGTCGTCGGGCCGCGCCGCCGAAGTCACCAGCCGCAGCACGTCGCGCCGCTCCTCGAACAGGTATTGCTCGATGGCTTCACGCATGCGCGAATGACTGTTGAGCGTGAATTTCTCGCCCACCTTGTAGGCCACCATGGCCTTGCGCACCACTTCCTGGCGGAAGGTGAGCTTGCCCGAGTCCGATACCTTGATCTTGTCCTCCACCGAGCGCAGGAAGCGCTCGTCGGCCGGACGCGATTCGCCGGTGATCGGGTCGGTGACCTCGCGGTGATCGAGCGAGGCCTCCACTTCGTCCAGATACTTGTCCAGCAGCTGCTGCGCCTCGTCCTCGAACGAAGCGAACAGGGCGCGGTGCACGTCCTCCTTCACCCAGCGGTTGTAGAAGTCCTTGCGCGCCAGCACCAGATAATCGATCCACAGTTTCTTGGACTTCGCGTCCATGCGCGCATCGGTCTCGATCGAGTCCTTGAGCGCGAGCAGCACCTCCATGCTGGTCAGGCTCTTCTTGTCGCTGCGCGTGATGGCGTTCGAGATCGAGTTGACGATGAAGCGAGGGCTAACGCCGGTCAATCCTTCCTCGGGCGCTTCGGCGCGCAGCCGCGAGAGCTCGGTCTCAGGAAAGCCTTCGACGCTCTCGCCCGCATAGAGACGGACTTTCTTCGACAGGTCCAGGCCTTCGCGTTCGGGCTTGAACAGCCTTGTAAGAACTGCAAACACCGACGCGAGCCGCAGCGCGTGCGGGTCCAGGTGCACGTCGCGGAAGGCTGGCGCGGCTGACACCAGCTTGGTGTAGATGCGGGCTTCCTCGTTGTACGACAGCGTATACGGCACTTTCACGATGACCATGCGGTCCAGCAGCGCCTCGTTCTCCTTCTCCTGCAGGAATTTGTGGAACTCCGCCAGGTTGGTGTGCGCCAGGATGGTCTCGTCCAGGTAGATCAGCGGGAAGCGCGAGACCTTGACGTTCTTCTCCTGGGTCAGGGTCAGGAGCAGGTACAGGAACTCGCGCTTGACCTTGAGGATTTCGATCATCTCCAGCACGCCGCGGCTGGCCGCATAGACCGCGCCGGACCATGACCAGGCGCGCGGGTCGCCTTCGTCGCCGAACTGCGCCACCTTGGACAGGTCAACCGAGCCGACCAAGTCTGCCAGGTCTGCGGTGGTGGGATCGTGCGGCGCATAGGTGCCAACGCCCACCCGCGAGGCTTCTGACAGGAAGACGCGCTCCACCGGCATGCGCAGGAAGTCGCCTTCGAAGTCGCGTTCCAGCCGGTCGCGGGCCCAGGGGCTGAGTTCGCCGCGAATCTCCACGCCATAGGTCTCGCGGAACTCGCCGCGCAGGCTCGCCGGAACGAGATTGAGGGGCGATTCGTGCATGGGCGAGCCCTGCAACGCGTACATCGCGCCCTCGTCGGTCAGGCTGTATTCCTCCAGCCCGCGCTTCAGCAGGATGGCCATGGTGGACTTGCCGCCGGACGGCGGGCCCAGCAGCAGTAGCAGCCGGCGGCCGACATCGGAACCGGCAGCGGCGGCCTTGAAGTAGTCGACGATACGACCCAGCGCCTCGTCTATGCCAAAAAGTTCGCGCTTGAACAGCTCCTTGCTGCCTGCGCTCTCGGTCCCGTTGCCGCCGGAGTTGCCGTTGCCGCCTTCCCGGCCGTACCAGTTGAGCATGTCCCACAGATACTCGTGGCTGGTGCGGGCCAATTGCTTGGCGTTGCCGGGGACGACGGTGCGAAGGAACTCGCCGAAAGTGCCGGACCAGTGCTGCGCGCGATGGAACCGGCTATAGGCGCTCAGGGACTCGACGAAGTTCTCTCCGCGTTGCGAGCTTGCGCCGCGCTGCGAGTTCGCCATCGGGCTGTCTGACATCGAACCGCCCTCCAAACGTCTGAGAAATCCTCAACTCAATAAGCAAGACTGATCCATCGGGGCACAGGTTCCATGAGTCATGCTGCCTGCGCGATGCGCCGGTCGTCGAGTCGCTTGCACTGCAAGTGGAACGAGCCGCGGCTGACAGGGATTTGCAGTGTAAGAGGGTGATCGCGACTCCCGACGCTCGGAGCTGGATCGCGCAACGTTGCGCATGCCGCGAATGTGCCTGCGAAACATAGTTCTTGATTACTCTCTTCTCATCGATCTTGCAATGCGATCATTGCTGAGTGTGTTGCATGGCACACGTCATCTCGATGTGTGCGCATCGTTGCATATCCTCGTGAACGAGTGCGCGCATGTTCAGTGCTGATTCAGCGCGTGACGGGCACAACTGTCTGTGATTCAACTCACATCGTGCCGTGAGTGGGTAATGATCTGCGCGGCTTCGCGGCGTGCGCCGCGAATGGCGGATTGAGATCCGTCTTGTCTAGTCAGCCCACGGGGGAAGCAAGCGCTTCCCCCGCTTGGACGATCAGGCCGCGGCCGTGATTGGATTGGGGTCGAAGCCGATGCCGAGCGCCTCGCGGATCACGTCGTCGACACGTTCGCAGAATACGAACTTCATGTCGTCGCGCACGCTCTGCGGTACGTCTTCCAGATCCTTGCGGTTTCGCGCCGGCAACAGCACCTTGCGGATGCCCGCGCGATGCGCCGCCACGGTCTTTTCCTTGACGCCGCCGATCGGCAGCACCAGGCCGCGCAGGCTGATCTCGCCGGTCATCGCCAGATCGTTGCCCACCGTCTTGCCGGTGAGCAGCGACACCAGCGCCGTGAACATCGCCACGCCCGCGCTCGGACCGTCCTTGGGGATGGCTCCGGCCGGCACGTGAATGTGCACGTCGCTGTGCTTGAACGTCGCCGGATCGACGCCGAGGCGCTCGGCCTGCGACTTCACCAGCGACAGCGCCGCTTGCGCGCTCTCCTTCATCACGTCGCCGAGCTGACCGGTGAGGATCAGATGCCCATTGCCGGGGATGCGGGTGGCTTCGATGAACAGGATGTCACCGCCCACCGGCGTCCACGCCAGCCCCGTCGCCACACCCGGCACGCTGGTGCGCATCGCCACTTCGCTTTCGAAGCGCTGCGCGCCGAGGATGGGCTGGATGTCGTCCACGTCGACGGTCTGTTCCGTGATGCTGCCTTCGGCAATACGGACCGCCACGTGGCGCAGCACGCCACCGATCGTCCGCTCCAGGTTACGCACGCCAGCCTCGCGCGTGTAATCGCGCGCGATCTTATGCAGGGCGACATCCGTAATCTTCGCCTGCTCGGGCTTGAGACCGTTCAGCTCCAGCTGTCGCTTGACCAGATAACGCTTGGCGATCTCGATCTTCTCTTCCTCCGTGTAGCCGGTCAGCTCAATGATCTCCATGCGATCGCGCAACGGCCCCGGAATGGTGTCGAGCATGTTGGCGGTGGCGATGAACATGACCTTCGACAGGTCGAAGGGCAGGCCCAGGTAGTTGTCCCGGAACGTATTGTTCTGTTCCGGATCCAGCACCTCCAGCAACGCCGAGGAGGGATCGCCCTGGATGCCGGCGCCGAGCTTGTCGATCTCGTCCAGCATCAGCACCGGGTTGCGGGTGCCGGCCTTGCGAATGGCCTGCACGATGTTGCCCGGCAGCGCTCCTATATATGTACGCCGGTGGCCGCGGATCTCGGCTTCGTCATGCACGCCGCCGAGACTCACGCGCGCGAACTTGATGCCCACGGCGCGCGCGATGCTCTGACCCAGCGAGGTCTTGCCCACGCCGGGCGGACCGACGAAGCACAGGATCGGGCTACGGCCCTGCGGATTGAGCTTACGCACCGCCAGGTATTCGATGATCCTGCGCTTGATCTTGTCCAGGCCGTAGTGATCCTCGTCCAGCACGCGGCGGGCGTGCTCGATGTCGATGGACTCATTGTCGAGCTTGGACCAGGGCAGGCCGATCATCAGATCGATCCAGGTGCGCAGCATCGAGTACTCGGCGCTGGCATCCGGCATTTTCTCCAGGCGCTTGAGCTCCTTGCGGGCCTGCTCGAGCGCTTCCTCGGACATGCCGGCCTTTTCGACGGCCTCGCGCAGCTCCTTGATCTCCTCGCCCGACTCGCCGTCCTCGCCCAGCTCCTTGCGGATCTGGCGCATCTGCTCACGCAGCAGCACTTCCTTCTGGCGCTCGTCGATGGCTTCGCGCGTCTGCTCCTCGAGCTGACGCTGCAGACGCAGCACCTCGATGCGCTTCTGCATCAGCTCGGCGACGCGGTCGAGGCGGCTCTGGAGGTTCAGCGTCTCCAGCAGCTGCTGCTTCTCCAGCGCCTTGACGTCCATGAAGCTGGCGACCAGGTCGACCAGCGCCGAAGGCGATTCCACCGCCTGAATGGCATTGGCCAGTTCGGCCGGCGCCTGCGGCAGCAGCGTGACCGCCTCGGAGGCGAGCCGCTTCAGGTTCAGGGCGCGCGCCTCCACCTCATTGGAGGTCGTCGCGGCATCCGTGATGTACTCCACCCGTGCCATCATGAAGGGCATGCCTTCCTGGAAATCGAGCACGCGGAAGCGCCTCTCGCCCTGCACGACCAGGTGATGCGTGCCGTCCTGTCCGGTCACGTAGCGAACGATGCTCGCCACCGTGCCGATGCGATGCAGGTCGCCGGGGCCGGGATTCTGGGTTTCCGGATCGTGCTGCAGCAGGAAGCCGATCTTGCCGTGCGCGCGCACCGCTTCCTGTGCGGCCGCCAGCGAGCGCTCGCGGCTGATCGCGACGGGCAACACGGTGCCGGGGAACAGCACCAGATTGCGCACCGGCAGGATGATCAGCATGTCATCCGTCACGGTCGAAGCGTTCTGTCGATTCGGGTCGGTCATGTCAGCTCCCGCTCAGCGTCGTGCAAGTCGTATTACCAAACAGCCGTTGACACAGGCCTGTTCCGCCAGCTCGTAGCGGCCGGCCGGCAGCGCGATGCGCCTCTCGAAGCGTCCATAGGGAATTTCCAGCCGATGGACCGCCGTGGTGTATTCGGTCATCGGCACCGCACGGCGCGCGGTGACGCTCAAGGCTCCGTGATCGATCTGCACCTGGACGTGCTCCGGCGCGACGCCGGGCAAGGCCACCATGATCTCCACGCTGCGATCGTCCGCAACGATGTCGACCGGCGGCTCCCAGCGCGGCTGCGCCTCGATGGCATGACCGAACCGGAAGAACTGCCGTTGCAGCCGCTGCGCCTGTTCCAGCATTTCGCAGGCTTCAGCCCACATCCATGAACGCGGATTACGGATAGCCATGTCTGGAACCTGTGAACGACATGCAAGCTAGTTTGGGACGCCCCCCACCCAATCAAGGGGGCCTGCGGCCGGCACGAGTCCTGAGGCTGGTACCAGGCCTGCGGCCAGCACCGGGCTTGCGGCTGGGATCGAGGAAGCACGACCGGCCCGATGCGAACCTCGCGAATGGCGAAATGGCCGTCGATCGGCGCAGGCACGCGGTCCTGGAGCGGGCCCGATCCTGATGCAGCCAAATACGATCATCCGACCCGGTGTCGACGGTACCCGCACGCTACGCAGCCGCACTGGTTGCGGCGAAGCCCGGGTTGTTGAACTCGGGCTCCGGATCTGGTCCGCTACGCTCCCATTCGCCACGCGCCCGAGCACCGTTGTCTCACATGCCCGATAACCAATTCGATGCTGCTTTCTACCAACGGTTCTATGTGAATCCGCGTACCCGGGTGACCACGCGGGAAGAGATGACGAGACGCGCCGGCGCAGTGGCGGCGTTGGTGAAGCAACTCGAGCTACCGGTGCGACGAATCCTGGACGCCGGCTGCGGGCTCGGCTTGATGCGGGCCGCAACGCTCAAGGCGTTCGCCGGAGCGAACTACACAGGTATTGAGGTCAGTGAACACCTTTGCAAGCGCTACGGCTGGACGCAGGCGTCGCTGGCGACGTATCGGCCGCGCACCCGCTTCGACCTCGTCCTCTGTTACGACGTGTTGCAATACCTGACAGACCGGGATGCGGCCCGCGCGCTGGTGAACCTGGGCAGGTTATGCCGGGGCGCGTTGTACTTTCATGCCCCTACGCGCGAGGACTGGCGCGGTAACGCCGATCGTTCATGCAGCGATGGCGACATTCACCTGAGAGATGCGGACTGGTATCGCACGCGGCTGTCGCGATATTTCCATCACGTCGGATTCGGCGTGCATGTCCGTCGCGGTGTTCCCTTTGCGCAGTGGGAGCTCGAACGAGCCTGGGCCTAGCCGGCAGCGCTGCCGTCGCCGCGCCAGAACGGATCGCGGTCGGAATCGTCGCCCCAGCGGCCGGTGAGCGTATCGATGAAGCTGCGGACCTTGGCAGTCTGATGCTTGCGATGCGGATACACGATGTAAATCCCCAGGGCCCCGGCATCGTAGTCGGTCAGCAGCGGCACCAGGCGCTTGCTGCGCAGCTCGGTGCTGACGTTGAAGCTTGGCTGCAGCACCACTCCCTGGCCCTGCAATGCCGCCAGTTTCAGCAGCTCGTTGCTGCTGGCACGCAGCGTTCCGACGGCTTTGACCACGGAAGTGCGGCCCTCGCGCGTGAAGCGCCACTGCTCGGCCGAGAGGCTGACGTCGCTGAAGGACAGGCAGTTGTGGTGCGCCAGGTTCTCGGGAATCTGCGGTAGGCCATGTTGTTCCAGATAGGCCGGTGCCGCGCACGCCACCAGCTTCGCAGTGGCGAGCTTGCGCGCGACCAGGTTGGTACGCAGCTGGTCGGTGATGCGCACGGCCAGGTCGAAGCCTTCCTCGATCAGGTCGACCAGGTGATTGCTCACCGACACTTCGATGCGCACGTCCGGGTAGTGCCGGGAATATTCCAGTAACACCGGTCCCAGGTGATCCACGCCGAAATCGGTCGACACGCTCATGCGCAGCGAACCGCGCGGGCTGCTGCTCTGCGCGCCGGCGATGGCCTCGGCCTCGTCCAGGTCTTCCAGCAACTGTACGCAACGCTGGTAATAAGCGTGACCCGGATCCGTCAGGCTCAGCGAATGCGTGGAGCGGTTCAACAGTCGTGAACCCAGCGAATGTTCCAGGTGGCTGATGTACTTGGTCACCATCGGGGCGGAGACCCCCATGCGGCGCGCCGCCTCGGCAAAGCTGCCGGATTCGACCACCCGCACCAGCGCCTGCATGCATGTGAATTTGTCCATTTTTATGTCTTCCTTAAGCCGTTGCGCGCCGCAGAATCCTATACGGTCCGGCCCAGACAGCAAGCCGCAGCCTCCGGCCCGCCGCCGGTGCCCACCCGCTGATACGGCTTTTGTACGGTTTGCACGCCAGCGCTGCATGGCAGGCCTCTCATCGCCGGACGCGTTGCATGCATCCGTGTTCGGCGAAGGCTGGTAATCCCCCAGGACATTCCCGCTGCGCCATTCATGAATGTCATTCCCGAGCCCTCGTTTATCTGCGCGGGCGAGTTGGCGAAAGTAGCGCACAAGTGAAAGGCGATGACTTGAGACGCGCGACACAGCCAACGCGCGATTGGGAACGCTGTCATGGCGAATCAAGCTCGAACAAAGAAGATTTCAATACTGCTGGCGGTCATGTCTTTGCTGGCGTCCTCCGTGCAGGCACAAACGGTGTCTTCCGCTGACGATTCGCGGGACCTCAGCGGCGTGCGCATCCAGGTCGACAACGATCTGTTCGCCGGCGGCGGTGAGCGCGATCGCGACTACACCGGCGGCATGGCGATCACCATCTCCGGACGGGAGGCGCGCGACGGCTTCGCCTCGCTCGATCCCGTGCTCGGCAAGATCGACGGCTGGCTCGTGCCCGAGTCGGCTCGCGCTGAAGTGCATCATGCACGCCAGGCCGGATTGATGGCGTTCACGCCGGCCGACATCGAGTCGGCCGAGGCGCTGCAGGACGACCGGCCTTATGCCAGTCTGCTGTTCCTCGCCAACGGCCGGGTCAGCGTCGATGTCGACGGCCGCAACGCCTGGTCCAGCAACCTGACCGTGGGTGTGCTCGGCTTGACTCTGTCGGGGCGCATCCATTCGGAGGTCCACAAGCTGACCGGCTCAGACCAGCCGCGCGGCTACGACAACCAGATCTCTGCCGGCGGCGAACCGACCGCCCGTTACACGCTGGCGCGTCATCACCTGCTGGTCGCAAATCCGAACGGCACGCTCGACGTGAAGACGACGGTGCAGGGCAGCGTCGGTTATCTGACCGAAGCCAGCGCGTCGATCTCGATGCGGGTGGGACGGTTCGATTCTCCCTGGTGGGGCTTTGCGCCGGAGCTGACCGACTACATCGGTGCGCCGCTGCCCGTGGCCGCACGCTCGCATGGTCGGCCGGAGATCTATTTCTTTACCGGCGCCCGGGTCAAAGCGCGCGCCTACAACGCCTTTCTGCAGGGCCAGTTCCGCGACAGCCCGGTGGAGTACTCGGCTTCGGACCTCGAGCCGATGGTGCTCGAGCTGTGGGCGGGCTTCGTCACCCAGCTCTTCGAGCAGACCCAGCTGAGTTACACGGTGAACTACCAGACTGCGGAGATTCGCGACGGCGACGCGTCGCGCGACTCGGTCTGGGGCGCCGTGCAACTGACGCACAGTTTTTGATTTCGCTGATCCTCGACCCCCGATCTGCCCGCCGCAAGGCGGGCTTTTTTTTGGCGTCGGCGTCGGGCAGGGCGTGGCAGAGGAGCGGACAAGTGCCTGAGGAAAGCCGGCGATGACGCTAGACCAGCAACGATGACATCAGTGGACGCCGGGATTTATGCTCGGCGTCCTATTCGAAGAACGCCGCACCATGCAGGATCTGAACGATCTTTACTATTTCGCCGAGGTGGTGGACCACGGCGGCTTCGCGCCAGCGGGAAGGGCGCTGGGAATGCCGAAATCCAAGCTGAGCCGGCGCATCGCGGCGCTCGAAGAACGGCTGGGTGTGAGATTGATCCAGCGTTCCACCCGGCGTTTCTCCGTCACCGAGATCGGCCAGACGTACTACGCCCATTGCAAGGCCGTGCTGGTCGAAGCCGAAGCCGCGCAGGAAGCCATCGACGTCACCCGCAGCGAGCCGCGCGGCATCGTTCGCATGACCTGTCCGGTCGCCCTGCTCGATACGCGCATCGGCGAGATGCTGGCGCAGTTCATGGTGGAGAATTCGCGCGTCGAGGTGCATCTGGAAGCCACCGATCGCCGAGTCGATGTCGTGGGCGAAGGCATCGATATCGCGATTCGTGTTCGGCCGCCGCCTTTGCAGGACACCGACCTGGTGATGCGCGTGCTGGCCGATCGTGGACAGTGCCTGGCTGCGAGCCCCGCACTATTGCAGCAGTTCGGCACGCCGCAGGCTCCGGCGGACCTTGCGCGCCTGCCCAGTCTCGACCTGGGAACCCCACAGGATGAGCATGTCTGGAACCTGCACGGTCCCGACGGCGCGCAGGCATTGATTCATCATCGCCCACGCTTGATCACACACAGCATGCCGGCCTTGCGCTCTGCAGCGGTTGCCGGGGCGGGCATCGTGCAGCTGCCCACCATGATGATCGTCGAACAGTTCGCCCGCGGCGAGTTGGTGCGTGTGGTGCCGGAATGGGTGCCGCGGCGCGAGATCATTCACGCTGTCTTCGCATCACGCCGCGGGCTGCTGCCGTCAGTCAGGGCACTGCTCGATTTTCTCGCGGATCGATTCAAGGCCCTGGACGAGGATTGATGTCCTGGGCGGTGAGAGCCGACTCTATCTTCCCTTCGGCATCTTCACGCCTTTCAGGCCCGTGTGTTGGGTCCGAAAGCGCATCGGTTTCTTCGCGGTGTCCGGTTTCGAAGTGGTGGGCGAGGATGGCGTGCGCTTCGCGTAGGCCGCAGAACGCCGGCCTTCCGGCGCATCGCCGGTACCCTTGGGCTGCCAGATCGGCACCAGGTGATGCTTGCCGGCGCCGATCAGATCGGCGCGCCCCATGCGACGCAGCGCATCGCGCAGGATGGGCCAGTTGTTGGCATCGTGATAGCGCAGGAACGCCTTGTGCAGGCGCCGGATCTTGAGTCCTTTCGGGATCGCCACGTTCTCGCTCGCGTGCGTGACTTTCTTGAGCGGGTTCTTGCCCGAGTGCCACATGGCAGTGGCCGTCGCCATCGGCGAAGGCAGGAACGCCTGCACCTGGTCGGCGCGGAAGCCATTCTTCTTCAGCCACAGCGCCAGCTCCAGCATGTCCTCCTCGGTGGTGCCTGGGTGCGCGGCGATGAAGTAAGGAATCAGGTACTGCTCCTTGCCGGCTTCCTTGGAGTACTTGTCGAACAGCTCCTTGAAACGATAGTAGGTGCCGACGCCGGGCTTCATCATTTTCGACAGCGGCCCTTCGCCGATCGCCTCCGGCGCAATCTTCAGGTAACCGCCGACGTGGTGCTGCACCAGCTCCTTCACGTACTCCGGAGATTCCACCGCCAGGTCGTAGCGCACGCCGGAGCCGATCAGGATCTTCTTGATGCCCGGCAGCGCGCGGGCGCGCTGGTACAGCTTGATCAACGGCGTGTGATCGGTGTTGAGGTTCGGGCAGATGGCCGGATACACGCACGACGGCCGGCGGCAGGCCGACTCGATCTTGGGCGACTTGCAGGCCAGCCGGTACATGTTGGCGGTCGGTCCGCCCAGATCCGAAACCACGCCGGTGAAGCCCGGCACGCTGTCGCGGATGGTCTCGATCTCGCGAATGATGGAATTTTCCGAGCGGTTCTGGATGACGCGACCCTCGTGCTCGGTGATCGAGCAGAAGGTGCAACCGCCGAAGCAGCCGCGCTGGATCGAGATCGAGAAACGGATCATCTCGTACGCGGGGATCTTGTCTTTGCCGTAGAACGGATGCGGCACGCGTCGATACGGCAGCTCGTAGATCGCATCCATTTCTTTCATGGTGAGCGGCAGCGGCGGCGGATTCAGCCACACGTCCACGTTGCCATGACGCTGCACCAGCGCGCGCGCGTTACCCGGATTTGCTTCCATGTGCAGGATGCGCGAGGCATGTGCGTACAACACCGCATCGTTGGCGACCTGCTCGAACGCCGGCATGCGGATGACGGACTGAGCCCGCTCGGAGCTCGGAACCTGGCGATAGAACTTGACCACGCGAGTCGTTGCTTGCGCTGCGTTGCAGGCAGCGGGCGCAGATTTGGCGGCAGATGCGTGATTCGCCAAGTCAGCTTGCGCTGTCGGGGCGCCTGGCTGCGACGCAGCCGACGCTGCTACCGTATCCGAAGCACCGCCCGATGCTGAATCCTGCGGCGGCGCGCCGGAGTTCTGATTGCCGGTGGCCGGTTGCGCACCCGGCTGATTGTGCTTGGTCGTGTCGAGATAAGGATTCTGCGGCGGATTGAGCCGGCCAGGCTCATCGATGCTGGTCGAGTCGATCTCGGTCCAGCCCTCCGGCAAGCAGTTGCGGATGAATGCGGTGCCGCGCAGATCGGTGATGTTCCCGATCTTCTCGCCCTTGGCGAGCCGATGCGCAATCTCGACGATCTGGCGCTCGCCGTTGCCGTACACCAGCACGTCGGCCTTGGAGTCCAGCAGCAGCGAACGGCGCACCTTCTCCGACCAGTAATCGAAATGTGCGATGCGCCGCAGGCTGGCTTCGATCCCGCCGATGACGACCGGCACGTCGGCAAAGGCTTCGCGCACCCGCTGCGAGTAGACGATCACCGAGCGATCCGGTCGGGCCCCGCCCTGGCCGCCCGCCGTGTAGGCATCGTCGCTGCGGACGCGGCGGTCCGAGGTGTAGCGGTTCACCATCGAATCCATGTTGCCGCCGGTGATGCCGAAGAACAGGTTGGGCCGGCCCAGCCGCTCGAAATCCGCCTTGGAGCGCCAGTCGGGCTGCGCGATCAGGCCGACCCGGAAGCCCTGCGCCTCCAGGACCCGGCCGATGATGGCCATGCCGAAGCTGGGGTGATCGACGTAGGCGTCGCCGGTCACGATGATGATGTCGCAGCTGTCCCAGCCGAGCGCCTCCATCTCCGGCCGCGACATGGGCAGGAACGGGGCCGTGCCGAAGCGGGCAGCCCAGTATTTGCGGTAGGAGAACAGGTCGCGGGCGGGAAGCATGGCAACGGTCACTCGAAGCGGCCGGCTCGGGTCCGGGCGGGCGGAAGAAAGGGGGCGAATAGTAGCGCCGCGGGCGCCTGGTCAAAAGCTCAAAGCCGGCGGCGACAATGCCCTACAGCCGCACATGTGGCAAACGCTCGCCATGAATACGCTCATCCGGCCGCGGTGAGGCCGACACCGAAGCGGACACACCTCTCGAACGGTTCCTGGTTACCCGCGTTCCCGGACATGCTGCGGTTACTTCTTTGGCAGGCGTTTCCGCGCCGATTTCGCTGTACTGCCCACCTTTGTCCGGGACGGCTGGGTTGCGTCGTCGTCGTGGATCATCCTGCGTCGCCGGGCCGCTGTCACCGTCGAAACGTAGGCCGAGTTCGCGTCGAAGAATCGCCAGGGCTTTGCCGCCCACACGCCCGCGTAGTCCACACCGATGCGAGGGCTGCGCTCGATGCGCGGTTTGCGGTAATCGTCAGGTCGCTCGATCCAGAGCATCTCGCCGGTCACATCGGTGCCATTCAGGCTGCGATCGACGTGCAATGCCCGGCACAACAGTCCGGGTCCGTGGGTGGTATTGGTCACACCTTCTACCGGTTCCACTGCACGGATCAGGACCGCGTGTGGCACGCCTTCGGTGGCGCAGACCACGTTCAGGCAGTCCCAGAAGCCATATATAAGGTAGACGTACGCATGACCGGCCGGGCCGAACATCACCTCGGTGCGCTTGGTCCGGCCGCGGGACGAGTGTGCCGCGAGATCCGTCGGACCCTTGTACCCCTCGGTCTCGACGATGCGACCGACTTGTCGGCCGTGCGCATTCACATGCACCAAATGCAGGCCAATCAGTTCACGGGCGACGACGAGCGCTTCGCGGGCGTAGAAGGAGCGAGGGAGTTTGCGGTCGGACATGCGGGGATTATGCCCGCCGTGTCCGGGTTGGAGCGTTCAGCTGGCCGGCCAGTGCCCAGAGACCTGCAACACATCGAGTTCGGCGATGTCGGCGTCCGCATCGATGCCGCGCAGCTTGATGCGCATGAAGTCCAGTGCGTCACCGCTTTCCTGATAGTGAAATACGCAGTTTCGCGGCTCGTCGCGTGAAGCTCGTGGCAGCACGAACTCGTTGAAAGCGATTTCCTCGACCAGCGGTCCGCAGCTGACGGTAGTGCCGCCGAAGTCGACCGCGATGTGCGCCACCGTGGCTTCCTCCATGCGCACGATGCGCTTGAGCGTGACACGGAAACGCGGCGTCATTCCGATCCGGCTTTCCAGGATGTCGACGTGGCTGCCGGGCGCCAGTCGCACCACCTTGCGCAGCCGGTCGACCCGCTGCGAGTCGACCACTCGCACTGTCGGGGCATCGCGATAGATGATCCCTTCGACCGGCGGCACCGGCCGGCGCTGCACGGTGGCAAATTCCGAAGGGCGCCGACGCAGGTAGGCGCCGAGCGCAACCAATGCCGCCGTGACCGAGATGGCCAGGGCCACCAGGCGGGGCAGGTCGGCAAGCAGGGTGTAAGTCGTGTCCATTGCTTTGCAGTTATCGGCCGCTGCCGCCGTAAAACGAGGTGACCGATGCCTGAAATTTCGACGAAACCGGCCCGATCCGGCGGACGCTGCGAGTTTGTCCGATCCCGGCGGTCAGGCCACGTCGACTGCGTCACTGTTTGAGCCACGCTGACGCGGACAAACGCGCTCGGACCGCGCGCGAAATGCGCGCTCGGATGTGTCAGTTACGGGAGCGGACGCCGGGAAAAGCGGCTTGCCATCCTCGCTTGCAGTGCTAGATTCGCCCCATGAAAGCCCACTCGTCTGTCCGATGTGCGGGAGCTGCCAGTGGAGGCGTCTCTAAGATGAGCGAAGTGATCGCAGACCGCATCGCCGAGTCGGCGCAGGAGCTGACCGAAGCCCAGCGAGCCGAGCTGGACCGGCGGTTGGCGGATTACGAGAAGCACCCGGATGCCGGATCTTCCTGGGCAGAGGTAGAAGCGAGAATTATCAAAAGGAGTTGAGTTGCGACTCATTATCCGCACGGATGCGGAAGCCGATATCGCGCCAGCGCATGACTGGTACGAACGGCGGCGGGCGGGGCCCGGTGCAGAATTTCTGAAAGAGATTTCTGTCACCATCGAGGCGGTTCATTCAGCGCCGCTGCGCTTCCCCGCAGCATTCCGCTCGTTACGTCGTGCGTTGGTTCATCGCTTTCCATGCGCCATATTCTTTGTTGTCCGATCCGACGCGGTCATCGTGGTTGCGGCCGTGCATCTCGCAAGAGATCCGCGGCGTGTGCATCGGCGCATGAGGCCAGGCTGTTAGCCGAAGACGCTCGCAAGCGAGCGCGGTCCCTTCCATAATCGGCACGCACATCTCTGGGCGCTTCAGGAGTTCCCATGCTGATCCGAGGCCGATGTCACTGCGGCAACATTTCCTTCGAACTCGATTGGCAACCGCAGCCCGCACAGATTCCGGCTCGCGCCTGCTCGTGTTCGTTCTGCGTGAAGCACGGCGGAGTCTGGACGGCCTGTCCCACGGGTTCGCTCAAGGTCAGTGTCATCGAGCCTGCGTTCGTATCGAGGTACACCTTCGGTACGAAGACTGCGGATTTCCATGTCTGCTCGAAATGCGGTGTTGCGCCGGTGGTGACCAGTCGCATCGACGGGCACCTGTACGCCGTCGTCAACGTCAACGCGTTCGAGGGAGTCGATCCTGTGCTGCTGCAGCGAGCCTCTGCATCGTTCGACAACGAAAGCGAAGAGGCTCGGCTCGCACGACGCCAGCGTAACTGGATTGCGAACGTCGAATACGACGAAGGGCGTGCGTAGCGCTGCAGGCTCCTATGCGCGTGTAGCGCCGGCTCGGGCCGATCGCAGCAAAACTGCGGAAAATCCGTCACTTCCAATCGGGTGCAGTGACGAGAAGATTAAATCCCCCTCATGAAAAATGCCGCAGGGTTGCGCGGTCAGCGTGCGGTGGTAGAGTGCTGCGCCTCGCAATTTTCCGCTGAAATCAGCGAGATCGGAGCTTCCATGTATACAGCTGCTCATTCGACTCTGCGGCGTGGGGCATTGGTTGCCGCGCTGCTCAGCGTCTCCGTTTCCTTCGCCGCGTGCAAACGCCAGGAGCCGACTCCGGCGCCGAAAGCCGAACCGCCGCCCGTGGTCAGCGCCGAGGCGAAGAAAGCGGCTGAGCAGATCACCGCGGATTATCTGCGCACGCAGATCACGACCCTCTCCGCAGACGATTTCGAAGGCCGCGGCCCGGCCACGCCGGCCGACACCAAGACGCGCGACTACCTGGTCGAACAGCTCAAGCAGATCGGCTTCGAGCCGGGCGGGGATGACGGTTCATGGCAGCAGAGCTTCGACGTGGTCGGGGTCGAGGCGCACATGCCCAAGACCTGGAAGTTCAGCAAGGGCGGCAAGAGCGTCGACTTCAAATGGTGGGACCAGTACATCGCCGGCAGCGGCGTGCAAAGCGAGAAGGCCTCCATCAAGAATGCCGAAGTGGTCTTCGTCGGCTACGGCATCCAGGCGCCCGAGTACGGCTGGGACGATTTCAAGGGCCAGGACGTCAAGGGCAAGGTGCTGCTGATGCTGAACAACGATCCGGACTGGGATCCGAATCTGTTCGCCGGCGACACGCGGCTGTACTACGGCCGCTGGACTTACAAGTATGAAAGCGCGGCACGGCAAGGGGCCGTTGGCGCGATCATCATTCACACCACGCCATCGGCGGGCTACCCGTTCCAGGTCGTGCAGACTTCCTGGAGCGGCGAGCAGGTGGAGCTGCCGGCGGAGAACGAGCCGCGCATACAGGTGAAGGGCTGGCTCACCGAGAGCGCGGCGCGCGACCTGGTGAAGCTGTCGGGCAACGACCTGGACAAACTGATCGAGTCGGCCCACTCCAAGGAGTTCAAGCCGGTGCCGCTGGGCGTCAGCACCTCGCTGAACTTCACCAACAAGATCAAGCGCTCCACTACCGCCAATGTGTACGGCGTGCTGCGTGGCTCGGATCCGCAATTGGCGGACGAGTACGTGATCTACAGTGCGCACCACGATCATCTCGGCATCGGCGCGCCGGACGCCACTGGCGACAAGATCTACAACGGCGCGATGGACAATGCCTCCGGTGTCGCGATGCTGCTGGCGATGGGCAAGGCGTTCAAGGCAATGCCCACGCCGCCACGGCGTTCGATCATGCTGCTGTTCGTGGCGGCTGAAGAGCAGGGTCTGCTGGGCTCGCAGTATTTCGCGACGCATCCGAGCATGCCCGCCGGCAAGATCGCCGCCAACATCAACTTCGACAGCGGCAACATCTGGGGCAAGACCCGCGACGTGACCTACATCGGCAAGGGCAAGTCCTCGCTGGACGCGGTGGTCGAGGCGGTGGCGGCAACGCAGGATCGCGTGGTGAAGGGCGACGAATTCCCGGATCGCGGCAGCTTCTATCGTTCCGACCAGTTCAACTTCGCCAAGATCGGCGTGCCGGCGCTGTACGTGGGTGGCGGCACCGACTACGTGGGCCGCCCGGAAGGCTGGGGCAAGGAGCAGCGCGAGAACTACGAGGCCAAGAACTATCACCAGCCCTCGGACGAGATCAACGACAGCTGGAATTACGACGGCATGATCCAGGACTCGGAGCTGGGCTTCTGGGCCGGGCTGGACATTGCCAACGCCGATGCCATGCCCACCTGGGTGCCGGGCGACGAGTTCGAGGAAGCGCGCAAGCAGGCGCTAGCGGCGGCGGGCGTCAAAGAGTAGCGGCCCAGATTCGCACCGTGCGTGAGCACAAGGCTCCGGTCGTTCGCGGCCGGAGCCTTTTTTCATGCGGTCCGGCCATGTCATTCGTCCAATCTTCGCGCCGGCGATTGAACCGGGCTGCCGGCGGCCCCATACCTTCGGGGCTTCGGTCGATGCACTTGCCGATCCAGCTCCATCCCCGTCCCTGACTTATTGCGGAATTCCTGTCGTGCGGCTCAGTCGCTCCTTCGTCATCGCCGTCGCCATTCTCGCGTTGCTGCACCTGTATATCGGCGTGCGCCTGCTGCCCGGACTGCCTATCGGCGCCGGCGGCTGGATCGCAGGCGTATCGATACTGACGTTTTCCTGGATAACGATGCCGCTCTCCATGATGACGCGCGGCATGGTTCAGCCCTGGGCGGATCGCATCGCCTGGGCGGGGCTGGTGATGATGGGCTTTTTCTCGTCGCTGCTGGTCCTGACCCTGTTGCGGGACATCGTGCTGCTGCCGACGACACTGCTGGCGCCGGCCGAAGTAGTAGCAGCCGTCGTGCCAGCCTCTGCCATGTTGGTGGTGGGTGTTGCGCTCCTGGTGACGTTGATTGGTTTCGCCAATGCGCGGCGTCGAGCACGTGTCGTCGAAGTCGAAATTCCGTTGAGCAACCTGCCGGCGCCGCTGCACGGCTTCTCCATCGTGCAGATCAGCGACGTGCATGTCGGGCCGACGATCAAGCGCGGCTACGTGGACGCCATCGTCGATGCCGTCAACGTCCTGGACGCCGATCTGATTGCGGTGACCGGAGATCTGGTCGACGGCAGCGTGCGGCAGCTCGCTTCGCACGTTGCTCCGTTGAGTAGATTGAAAGCCCGGCATGGCGCGTACTTCGTCAACGGCAACCACGAGTACTACTCCGGCGAGCGTGAATGGAGTGCGGCGTTGCGGCACTTGGGAATGAGGGTGTTGGAGAACGAGCACGTGGTGCTGACGCATGATGGCGCGAAGCTGGTCGTGGCCGGTGTAACCGATTTCAGCGCGCATCAGTTCGATCCGCGACAGCGCAGTGATCCTTCCGCAGCATTGAAAGGTGCCCCGCCGGAGGCGGGCGCACGAATACTGCTTGCTCACCAGCCGCGCTCGGCCCCGGCTGCGGCCGCGGCGGGCTTCGATCTGCAGCTCTCCGGCCATACGCACGGTGGCCAGTTCTGGCCCTGGAACCTGTTCGTGCGTTTCCAGCAGCCCTTCGTTGCAGGACTGCATCGCCTGAATCGTCTATGGGTGTATACCAGCCGCGGCACCGGCTATTGGGGACCGCCCAAGCGCTTCGGTGCGCCTTCGGAGATCACGCGTATCCGGCTGGTGCCGGCCATCTGAGCGGCCGGCCGAGAAGATCAGCTCGGCAAATCCGGCGACGTGATTGCGGTCCAGGGCCATCGCTGCAGGACATCTCGGTTCGGCAGAACGTTGCCGTCGTGATCAAGAACGGGCTTGCGTTCAAGGTGCCGTGAGCGACTAAACTCAACGCCGTCATCCCTTCCGCTCGTTGGAGTGCTTATGGGAAGCCGTTTCAGACACACCGCCTTCGTCGTCGTGGTTGCGCTGACCTGCGGTATGGGAGGAATCGTGAACGCCAGAACCGTCAAGCCCGTCCTGCACGGCCAGAACTGGGTCGCGGTGACCGGCAAGCCGCTGGCGGCAACCGCTGGCGCGAAGATATTCCTCGAAGGCGGCAATGCCGTGGACGCTGCCTGCGCCATGATCGCCGCGACCGCGACCATGTGGGACACGCTCAGCTGGGGCGGCGAGACACAGGCGCTCATCTACAACCCGCACACCGGCAAGGTCATCGGCGTGAACGCGCTGGGTGCCGCACCGACCGGTGCAACGCCGGAATTCTTCAAGAGCCAAGGCTACGAGTACCCGCCGGAGTTCGGACCGTTGGCTGCGGTTACACCGGGCACACCCGGCGGCATCATGACCATGCTGGCCGAGTACGGAAAACTGAGCCTGGCGGAAGTGCTCGCGCCGGCCATCGAGATGGCGGACGGCTACCCCATCGAAGCGCAGGCGGCCGACACCATCGAGCGTTGGAAGGACGAACTGCGCAAGTGGCCGCAGTCGCGTCGCACTTTCCTGGTTCATGAGAACCAGCCGGAATTCAAGGGTCGCGCAGCGCCGGAAGCCGGCGAGATCTTCCGCCAGCCCGATCTTGCGGCCACCTTGCGCAAGCTGGTCGAGACCGAGGCGCAGGCATTGAAGGCGGGCAAGAATCGCAAGCAGGCGATCATGGCCGCCTACGATCGTTTCTACAAAGGCGATATCGCCCAGGAATTTTCGCGCGGCTCGCGCGAGCTCGGCGGACTGCACACGCCGGAAGATCTCGCGAACTGGCGCGTCTACCTGGAGGAGCCGGTCAGCACCAACTACAAGGGCATCGAGGTCTACAAGCTGACGCACTGGGTGCAAGGCCCGGTGATGCTGCAGGCGCTGAACATCCTGGAGAACTTCGATCTGCAATCCATGGGCTACAACAGCGCGCGCTACATTCACACGCTGTATCAATCCATGAATCTCGCGTTCGCGGATCGTGACTTCTATTACGGCGATTCACGGTTCCCGCCGGAGGAGCCGATTCAAGGCCTGCTGTCGAAAGACTATGCGCGCGAGCGGGCGAAGCTCATCCGCGAAGATCGCAACGATCCCGACATCCGCCCCGGCGATCCGTATCCGTTCCAGAAGGGCACCAATCCATTCAAGGACGTGCTGGCGCAATGGCACACGGTCAAGACGGTACCGGGCAAGACGCCGCCGGCACAGTGGAGCCCGACCAATCCGACCGCGATGGCCGAGTTCGACCGGCACTTCCGCCTCGGCACCACCAGCGTCGAGGCGGCGGACAAGGAAGGCTGGGTCGTCTCCGTCACGCCCAGCGGCGGCTGGATTCCGGCGGTGATCGCCGGTCGGACCGGCATCGGCATGAGCCAGCGCATGCAGAGCTTCGTGCTGGATGCCAACGACAATCCATTCAACGTTGTCGCGCCCGGCAAGCGGCCGCGCGCCACGCTCACCCCGTCGCTGGCGATGAAAGACGGCAGGCCGTTCCTGGCGTTCGCGGTCCAGGGTGGCGATACCCAGGATCAGAACCTGCTGCAGTTCTTCCTGAACGTGGTGGAGTTCGGCATGAACGTGCAGGAGGCGGCCGAGGCGGCCAACATCACCAGTTACCAGATGCGCGATTCCTTCGGGGCGCATGAGTCGTTTCCGGGCCGGCTGACGCTGACCCATTCCATTCCCGCCTGGGTGCGCAACGAGCTGGGGCGCAAGGGCTACAAGCTCGAGTTCACGGACAACAACTCCGGTCCGATCACCGCCATCTACCTCGATCGCCAGCACGGCTCGATGTGGGGCGCAGCGGCTTATCACGGCGAGGACTACGGAATCGCCTGGTAGCGACGCACGTGGCGTTGGATTGTCGGCCAGCGACGCTTCGGCCGTGCGCCGCTGTCGTGATCCGAATCCATGACGCCGCGCGGCCAGATGCGGGCCGCCGGTCCTGGCACCGCAACTTCGCTTCATTCTGTGAAAAAAAACTGGCGACGAGGCGCCGGCAGCTGCTATCAAGTGCGCCCTCGCAACGGATCCGATACGCATGACATCTTCGGCCTGGCCCAGGGAACCATTGCCGGCGCGACCGCCGCCGCTCGAGCACGAGCTCTCGCCCACCGGCGAAGGTGCTGCGATGGCGCTGCGGCCGGAAAGTCATGCCGCGCTCCCGGCTTTCGACACCACCGTGATCAGTGTCGACACCGCGCGCATGTTCAAGACGCTGCTGGGCAATCTCGACGGCATGGTCTATCGCTGTCGCGACGACCAGGACTGGACCATGGAGTTCATCAGCGAGGGCTGCCACCGGCTGACGGGGTATGACGCGGGCGACCTGCTGCTCAACAACCGCCTGAGCTACGAATCGATCACGCACCCTGACGACCGCCAGCGCGTGCGCGAGGAAATTCATGCCGGCCTGGCCTCGGGCCAGCGCTTCGACACGGAATACCGCATCGTCCACGCCGACGGCAGCATCCGCTGGGTGTGGGAGCGTGGCGCCGGCATCTACGGGGCGCGGGGCGACCTGGTGGCCATCGAAGGCCTCATTCAGGACATCAGCGAGCGCAAGCATTCCACGCAGGCGCTGCACGAGGCCGAGCAGCGCTACTACGATCTGTTCGAGAATGCCCTCGAAGGCATCTTCCGCACCACGCCGGACGGCCGGTATCTGGATGCCAATCCAGCGCTGGCGCGCATCTACGGCTTCGAGTCGCCCGCCGAGCTGATGGGGCAGCTGCGCGACATCCGCAACCAGCTCTACGTCGATCCGTCGCGCCGCGACGAATTCATCCGGCTGATCGATGCCGATGGCGTGGTTGCCGGTTTCGAGTCCGAGGTCTACCGCAAGAACGGTGAGATCATCTGGATTTCCGAGAACGCGCGAGTGATCAGCCGCACCGGCGTACTGGTGTGCTACGAAGGCACGGTCGAGGACATCACCGAACGCAAGCTCTACCAGGCGCGGATCGAACAGCAGGCGAGCTACGACACGCTGACTGGTCTGGCGAACCGTTCGTTGCTACACGATCGGTTGCAGCAGGCGATCCTTGCGGCCGCGAGCTATGGCACGCGGCTGGCCGTCGTGTTCGTCGACCTCGACCGGTTCAAGTTCATCAACGACAGTCTCGGTCACCACGTTGGCGACGAGCTGCTGCGGGCGATGGCCGAGCGCCTCAAGGGCAGCGTACGCGAGAGCGACACGGTGGCGCGCCTGGGCGGCGACGAGTTCGTCCTGCTCATCAACGGTCACGGCGATCCGGAGTCGGTGGCGGTGGTGCTGGAGCGGATGCTGCTGGAAATCTCGCAACCCTGGACCATCGCGCAGGGCGACTTCAACACCACGTGCAGTATCGGGGTGGCGCTCTACCCGGATGATGGTGATACCGCCGAAACCCTGCTCAAGCACGCCGACTCGGCGATGTATCGCGCCAAGGAGAAAGGGCGCAACAATTTCCAGTTCTTCACCGCCGAGCTCAACGCACTCATCACCGAGCGGCTGGAGCTGGAGAACAAGCTGCGCCGCGCATTGGAGCGTCAGCAGTTCACGCTGCACTATCAGCCGCGCGTGGATTTGCAGACGCGCCGCATCGTCGGTGCCGAGGCGTTGATCCGCTGGCAAGTGTCGGAACTAGAGATCGTGCCGCCTTCGCGCTTCATTCCGGTGGCGGAGGAGATCGGGCTGATCGCGCCCATCGGCAAGTGGGTGCTGCGCACCGCCTGCGAACAGAACAAGGCGTGGCAGGATGCCGGGTTTGCGCCATTCGTGATCTCGGTGAACGTATCGGCGCGCCAGTTCCGGCAGGAGAACTTCGTGCAGATCGTCGCCGACGTGCTTGCGGCGACCGGCCTGGAAGCGCGCTATCTCGAGATCGAGCTCACCGAGAGCGCGGTGATGCACGATGCCGAGCAGTTCATCGCCATGCTCGGCGAGCTGAACGATCTGGGCGTACAGATCTCGCTGGACGACTTCGGCACCGGGTACTCGTCCCTGAGCTATCTGAAGCGTCTGCCGGTGGATCGGCTCAAGGTGGACCGCTCCTTCGTACAGGACATTGCCACCGACGTGGACGACGCGACCATCGTGCGCACCATCATTGCCCTCGGCCATAATCTGGGCCTGAAGGTGGTCGCCGAGGGCGTGGAGACCGAGCAACAGCTCGAGTTCCTGCGCAGCAATCATTGCGACGAGTTGCAGGGTTACTACTTCGCGACGCCGCTACCGGTTGGCGATTTCGCGCGGACAATGTTCGTCCACGATGACGCTCGCCCCGCTTACTCGTCGGCGTCTTGAGCACTGAAGTCCTTACACTCTTGCGCGACCGCGCAGGATATTGAATAAAGCGGCATCCTCCCGGCGCAGGGACCGCGAATGATGCGTCAAATCCTTCCTGCTGTTCTGCTGGCGTTCGCGGCACTGGTTGCGGTGGCTGCAATGGCAGCTGATCGTCCAGCCTTGCGTGTAGTGCCCTGGGCGCCTGCTGGTATTTCGAGTCCGCAGTACGAATCACACGCCGCTTTCGATCCGCGCAATGGCGATCTCTACTTCGTTCGCAGTTCACCGAGCTTCGAAGGCTGGCGCATTTTCACCAGCCGCTGTGGCTCGCAGGGCTGGACGTTGCCGCAGCCGCCTGCGTTCGCAGGCGACGGCGTCGAGGCCGACCCGTATTTCGCAGCAGGCGGCAACACGCTGTACTTCATCTCGACCCGCTCGACCGATGGCATCAAGCGCAAGGATCTGGACATCTGGCAGGTCGAACGCGACGCCACTGGCCGCTGGGGTGTACCGCAGCGTCTGCCGCAGCCGATCAACTCGGCGGGCAACGAATGGTTTCCCAGGCCCGCACCCGATGGCTGGCTGTACTTCGGCTCCGATCGTCCCGGTGGGCTCGGCAAGACCGATATCTGGCGCGCGCGTGCCGCTTCCGCCGGCCACTGGCAGGTCGAGAACCTTGGGCCTGCCATCAATACGGTGGACGACGAGTACGAGCCGCTTTCCTCACCGGATGGCCAGACGCTGATCGTCATGGGCGCCGACGGGCTCTATGAAAGCCATCGCACGGGCAGCGCGACCGGCAATGACACTGGCTGGTCAACGAAGATCAAGCTCGGACCCGAGGTCAATGCCACTGGGACCGAGCTTGCTGCGTTGTTCTCGCCGAGCGGTCGCTCGCTGATGTTCGCTCGCGATACCAAGGGCGCGCGCAGCGGCGAATTCTTCGTCTGGCACATCGCCGGCGACGAGGCGTGGCCGCCGGTTTGCCCGAAACCAGCGCCTTAAGCTGCGTCGGTCTACAAGTCGAACAACCGAGTGAGATCGACCTGTGTCGGCTCCGGTAGATCCCCCGAAATGGCCCCTCCATGTGCCGCGGTTCCAACTATACCCGGGCGCGCCGCGCGACCGTCAATCGCTCACCTTGATCGCCAGCTTGCCGAAATTCCTGCCTTCCAGTAGACCCAGGAACGCCTGCGGTGCGTTCTCCAATCCTTCGACGATGTCCTCGCGTGTCTTCACGCGACCTTCCTTGAGCCATTGCGTCATGTCGTGCTGGAACTCGCCGAAGCGCTCGTAGTAATCCAGGATGATGAAACCCTGCATGCGGATACGCTTGTACAACAGCGTCCATTGCAGCAGCGGCAAACGATCCGGACCGGGCGGCAGCGAGCTCTCGTTGTAACGCGCAATCAGGCCGCATACTGGAACGCGTGCGAATTTGTTCAACAGCGGCCACACCGCATCGAACACGGCGCCGCCCACGTTCTCGAAATAGATGTCGATACCGTTCGGGCAGGCTTGCGCCAGCAGTTTGGGCAGATCCGGATCTTTGTGATCGACGCATTGCTCGAAGCCGAGTTCACGCACGGCATACGCGCATTTCTCTGGACCGCCGGCAATCCCGATCACGCGTGCGCCCCTGATCTTCGCGATCTGGCCGACGACAGAGCCGACTGCACCTGTCGCTGCAGCCACTACGACGGTTTCTCCCGGCTTCGGCGCGCCGATGTCGAGAAGTCCCATGTAGGCAGTGAATCCTGGCATGCCCAATACGCCGACCGCGTACGAGGGGCGCGGCATGTTCGGATCGAGCTTCATCACGCCGGCGCCGTTGGAGATCGCGTAGTCCTGCCAGCCGGCGGCGGCCTGCACCAGATCGCCCACTTTGAAATTCGGATGCTTCGATTCGATCACACGCGAGACGGTGCCGCCGACCATGACGGCGCCAACTTCCAGCGGCGGCAAGTACGAAGGCGCATCGCTCATGCGGCCGCGCATGTACGGATCCAGCGATAGATAGACGGTACGCAGCAATATCTCGCCGCTGCGCAGCGGTGCAACTTCGATCTGCTCGAGACGGAAGTTCGCAGCGGTCGGCATACCGACGGGTCGCTGCGCCAGAACGAAGCGACGATTGATGAGGGTGCCTGATGACATCGAGAAGCTCCGGAGAGTCGTGCGGAAGGCAGGAAGTGGGGTGTATGTATCCTGCGCGGGTCAGTATGCTGCATCAATGTCGCAATGGGTATGAGTTCATGCCATGACACGCTTCATCGGCGCCATCGACCAGGGAACCACCAGCACGCGCTGCATCGTATTCGATCAAGCCGGCAGTGTTGTTGCGTGCGCACAGAAAGAACACGCGCAGATTTATCCGCAGCCTGGATGGGTGGAGCATTCTCCCGGCGAAATCCTGCGCAATACGGATGAGGTCATCGCTGCAGCGTTGGCGAGCGCGAATCTGACAGCTCACGACATTCAAGCTATCGGCATCACCAATCAGCGCGAGACGACGATCGTATGGGATCGTCACAGCGGCGAGCCGCTGCATAACGCACTGGTCTGGCAGGACACGCGTGTCGATCCGCTGGTTGCCTATTTCTCAGCCCAAGGCGGCAAGGATCGGTTTCGTGCGCGCACCGGTCTGCCGCTTGCCAGCTATTTCAGCGGATTGAAATTGCGTTGGCTGCTCGATCAGATCCCCGGCGCGCGCAACAAGGCTGCTGCGGGCGATCTGCTGTTCGGCACCATCGACAGCTGGCTGCTGTGGCATTTGACGCAGGGCAAGCATCTCACCGACGTGACCAACGCCAGCCGCACGCAGCTGATGAACCTGCAGACGCTGCAATGGGACGAAGAGCTGTGTCGCACCTTCGACATTCCGCCAGGCGTCTTGCCGCGCATCGTCTCGTCCAGCGAGATCTACGGCGAAGTGACGCACGGTCCGCTCAAAGGCGTGCCGATCGCCGGCATCCTGGGCGATCAGCAGGCCGCGCTCGTGGGGCAGGCCTGCTTTGCGCCGGGCGAGGCGAAGAATACTTACGGCACCGGATGTTTCCTGCTGATGAACACAGGCACCAAAGCCGTGTCCTCGGCGGCCGGCCTGGTCACGACGGTGGCGTACCAGCTCGGCAACTCTCCGGCCTGCTATGCGTTGGAAGGCTCCATTGCCATCTCGGGCGCGCTGGTGCAATGGCTGCGCGACAACCTCGGCCTGATCCGAACCAGTGCGGAAATCGAAGCACTGGCGGCGACGGTCGCTGACAACGGCGATGTTTACGTCGTGCCTGCCTTTTCTGGTCTCTATGCGCCTTACTGGAAGGATCACGCGCGAGGCGTGATTGCTGGCCTGACTCGCTACGCAAACAAAGGTCACATTGCGCGTGCTGCGCTCGAAGCGACCGCTTACCAGACTCGCGACGTCCTCGCTGCTATGGAGCAGGATTCCGGCATCCGTCTGAGCGAGCTGCGCGTCGACGGCGGCATGGTGGTGAACGAGATCCTGATGCAGTTCCAGTCCGACATCCTGGACGTCGAGGTGGTTCGGCCCAAGGTGACGGAAACCACCGCGCTGGGCGCGGCCTACGCCGCTGGCCTGGCCACCGGCTACTGGCGCAGCCTGGACGACCTGCGAAACAACTGGGGTGTCGACAAGACCTGGGTGCCGGCCATGTCGAAGCAGCAGCGCGGCAGGCTGTATCAGTCCTGGAAGAAGGCGGTGACACGCTCGTTCGGCTGGAGTGAATCGTAGGGCCGGCCAAAAAGATTGCTTTCGCGGCGAACCGTGAGTCAATCTTGCCGCCTTCCTGGTTCAGCGTCTCGGGTTTCCATGTTCACTGGCATCGTCAAAGGCCTCGGCCGTATCGAAGCACTCAACCGCCTGCCCGGCCTGGTCTCGTTCGACATCCTGCTGCCGCGAGGTGCGGAGAAGGATCTGGAAGTCGGCGCCAGTGTGTCAGTGGACGGCGTCTGTCTCACCGCAACATCCGTGGCCGCGCGGCGCGCCACGTTCGATGTCATGCAGGAGACGCTCACGCGAACGACGCTGGGCGATCTCAAGCAGGGCGACGCCGTGAACATCGAGCGTGCAGCGCGTGATGGCGCGGAAATCGGCGGCCATCCCTTGTCCGGCCATGTCGATTGCGTCGCCCGCGTCGTCGACGTGCAAAGCCCGGAGAACAACCGCGCGGTGACGTTCGAAGTGCCGCAGCCGTGGATCCGTTATGTGTTCGCCAAGGGCTACATCGGTCTGAACGGCGCCAGCCTGACGGTGGCGGCAGTCGACAAGCAGGCTTCGACGTTCACGGTATGGTTCATTCCGGAGACGCTGCGGCTGACCACGTTCGGCATCAAGGACCGCGGCGCCGGCATCAACATGGAGATCGAGCGCAGCACCCAGGTGACCGTCGATACCATTCGCGATTTCCTGCAGGAGCGGCTCGGTCCGTTGCTGCCGCGATTGGAATCGTTCGTGGAGCAACTCGAAGGTGCTGCGGTATCGCAGCGCCGTCAGAAGCCGCGCTGACCTGGCGGCGCTGCCAAATGCGCAGAGCCCGAAACCGGCTCGACCGGAGTGCGCTGTGCTCCTGACTCGAAGTGGCCTGCTCAACGGGTCGTAGAATTGGCGCACGCCTGTAGCACCTTCGATTCGCTCACACGTCCTCGATCGAGCGGCCTCGGGTCTCAGGAGCAAACGCCTGGCAGGCGACACCACCGATCAAAAGTACCCCTGCGCACACCAACAGGGTGGCTCGAATACCCCACAACTCCATGCAGGCCGGCAGCAAGAAGGTACTCATTGCAGCCCCGACGCGACTGATTGCCGTTCCAACGCCGACTCCCGAAGCCCGCAATCGCGTTGGGAAGAGTTCTGGCAGATAGGTGTATATCAGACTGGTGGAGGCAGCCATCACGAAAGCGAACATCGCTACCGCTATCACGGTCGGTAGCGGCTCCAACCGTACGAAAGCGATGAACAGCAGGATCGCTCCCGTGAAATAGAATCCGGTCAGGAGGAATTGCCGGCGCGTTATCTTGTCAATGACCCACAAGCCGAAGCCCGCTCCGATCAGCATGAAAGTGTTGAAGACGACGCCACCCAAGTAGGCGCTGCTGATGCCGAGGGCACTCAGGACGATCGGAATGAACGTGCTTACGGCGAAATAAGGGATCACCTGTGCGGTATAGAAGACCGCGCCAACTAGGGTTCTGCGCCGGTAGCGAGTGCTGAAGAGCTCCGCCCAAGAGGCTCTGGTGCTTTGCGAGGGTGTCGATAAGACTGCTGGGAGGTCCACTCGTTCGCCGAAATGCCGAGTTACGATGCGGCGCGCATCGGCAGTGCGCCCACGCTGCATCAGCCAGGTGGGCGACTCCGGGATGGCCAGGCGGAACAGGAAAACGATCGCTGACGGTACCGCACTGCTGATGAGAATCCAGCGCCAGGCATCTGCAATATTCGATGCGAGCAGCGTGCCTAGAATAAACGCAATGGTGTAGCCGACAGTCCAGGTGAAAACGAGCAGAGTCAACAGCCGGCCACGCGATCGGGTCGGAGAGAACTCTGCGACCACCGTGCAGCACACCACGTAATCGATTCCCAATGCCAGACCAAGCAGCAGACGCAAAACGAACAGCTGCCACGGTGCGGTCACGAAGAATTGTGCGACCGAGATGACGGCGAACACGGCCATCGTCGGTATCATCAGCGGCCTGCGACCGAATCGGTCGGCTAGAGGCGCCAGGAATAGGCTGCCGATGAAGATGCCCGCCAGAGAAGCTCCGCCCAATGCGCCCAGCCACGCAGCGCCTAGATGAAGCGAATCCGTGGCCAGGCTGAGCGCAATGCCGATCGTGCCCAGAACGTAGCCATCGGCGAATTGACCGCCGGCGGCCGCAATGGCCACCAGCAGATGGAATCGCGTAGCGGGAGCCGCGTCGTACGCCACTGACTGCGTAGCCGTTTGCTTGACGTTCGGTGCGGGCTCGCAGGGGAGGGATATCTCGTTGGAATACATTGCTCCCTCGACGCATCTGTACACTGCACATACAGTAATGCACGGAAATGCCGGGTGCAATCGGCGCGCTGTTGCGGCCTTCTCGATCGAAAGGGATCAGCCAGGCATGCAGGTCACGTATTGGGCCCGCAAGCCTTCACGGCTCGTGTACAGCAAGGCTGCAACGGGGCGAGCAGGCGCTCGACGAATCAGCGTGTACGCTTGCTGCGTCTGGATGTGCGAGATGTCGCAGGAGCGTATCCGTGGCGGGCAAAAAAACGCTCGAGCTCCTGCTGGGTCGGGCGTACGGCAGTGAATATCTCGACGTAATCCGGGATGCGCGCCATTCGCGTCGCCAGCGAATCCACGGTCCGCATCGAGATGTAGCCGATTTGCGTGAGATAGATGGTTCTGGCGCGCACGTCCGCCGCCAATGGCTCGTACTCGAAGCGGATGAACATGGCTTTCAGGGCATCGATTCGGGCTGCATCCGCAGCGGCGATTTCGTCCGCAACGTCGCTCGCCTGCTGCGCCCAGTTGCGCATGGCGAACTCGAACCTGGAATCGAAGAGCTGGGAATCGAGCCAGCAGTCGAACACGTTGAGGATGGCCTCGGTGATCGACTGCGCGTAGGCCTGTGATCGCTGGATCAGGTTATTGGTGTTCTTTTCCTTCCAGCGCTCGCGAACGGCCTTGAGGAGCGCCTCGCGATCCTCGAAAAACCAGTAGAAGCTGGTGCGGGACAAGCGCAGCCGCTGCGACAGCGTTGCGATTCGCACCGAATCCACGCCGTTCTCGATCAGCGTTTGATAGGCAGCATCGAGCCATACGGCGGGTGAGCCGCGCACCCAGGAATCGTTGCTGTTGGTGGCCAAAAAATCGTCCCAGATCAATCCATTGCGCAAAACTATACCATGTTGGCCTGAGTCTGGGCGACGACTACGTGTTCTTGGTAGTCAAGTAAATTGACACATCTGTACAGGTAATCCTAGGATCGATCCCGGGCAAACTCACAGGTGCGTGCCGTGACCACAGATCCGCTTCTCCAGCCTTTTCAGCTGAAGCATCTGACCTTTCGCAATCGGATCATCACGACCGCCCACGAGCCGGCGTACGCGGAAGATGGCATGCCGAAGGCTCGCTATCGTGCGTATCACGTGGAGCGTGCCCGAGCCGGCATCGCGCTCACGATGACAGCCGGCTCTGCCGCCGTCTCACGGGACAGTCCGCCCGTTTTCAACAACATCCTGCTCTACAAGGACGAGGCGGTGCGTTGGATGCAGGAGCTCGCGGACGCCGTGCACTGCGAGGGCGCTGCAATCATGATCCAGCTCACGCACCTGGGGCGGCGCACGCGTTGGGACAAGGCTGGCTGGCTGCCGGTGGTTTCAGCCTCGCATCGTCGCGAGGCGGCGCATCGCGCCTTTCCAAAGAAGGTCGAAGCGTGGGACCTGCAGCGCATCAAAAAGGACTATGTCGACGCGGCGGAACGGGTTCATGCAGCAGGCTTCGACGGCCTGGAGCTGCAGGCCTATGGACATTTCATGGACCAGCTCTGGTCGCCGCTCACCAATACGCTCGATAACGCCTACGGTGGCAGTCTCGACAATCGGCTGCGGTTCACCTTCGAAGTTCTCTCCGACATTCGCGCACGCGTAGGCTCCAAATTCCTGCTGGGAGTTCGATATACGGCCGATGAGGTATTGGAAGGCGGGTTATCGCGGGCCGATGGAGTCGAGATCTCCATGCGACTGAAATCCAGCGGCCTCGTCGATTTCCTGAACGTGATACGCGGGCACATCGACACGGATGCGGGCCTGACCGACGTCATTCCCATTCAGGGCATGCGCAGTGCCGCCCATCTGGACTTCGCAGGTGAAATCCGTGCAATGACGAACTTTCCGACCTTCCATGCCGCCCGCATCCAGGACGTCGCCACCGCTCGTCACTCGATCGCATCGGGCAAGCTCGACATGGTGGGCCTGACCCGTGCGCACATGGCGGATCCGCACATCGTCCGCAAGATCATCGAGGGTCGGGAGAGCGACATCCGTCCCTGCGTGGGAGCCAACTACTGCCTCGACCGCATTTATCAGGGGGGCTCGGCTTATTGCATCCATAACGCGGCTACGGGCCGCGAGCTCACGATGCCGCACCAGCTTGCGCCAGCGAGCGAGAAACGAAAGGTTGTCATCGTGGGCGCGGGGCCGGGCGGTCTGGAGGCGGCGCGAGTGGCGGCAGAGCGCGGTCACAAGGTCGTGGTCTTCGAAGCTGCGAGCCAACCCGGCGGGCAGGTGCGTCTCACGGCGCAAAGTCCCAGGCGTCGCGAGATGCTCGGCTTGATCGAATGGCGCATGGCTCAATGCAGCGCCCGCGGAGTCGAGTTCCACTTCGACACGTTGGCGGAAGCTCAGGATGTTCTCGCGAAGGATCCGGACGTGGTGATCGTGGCCACCGGCGGCCTGCCGCATACCGAGGTGCTCGAGTCCGGCAACGACCTGGTGGTTTCTGCCTGGGATATCCTGTCCGGCAGCGTCAGGCCCAGCTCCAATGTCCTGCTGTTTGACGATGCCGGGGACCATACCGCCCTACAAGCCGCTGAGTGCATTGCGGCCACCGGCGCGCGGTTGGAAATCATGACCCCCGATCGTTCCTTCGCTCCTGAAGTCATGGGGATGAACTTGGTGCCGTACATGCGCAATCTGCAGCGGCCGAACGTGATCTTCACGGTGACCTTTCGGTTGCAGAAGGTCGAGCGGGCAGGTGACTCACTGAGGGCCGTCGTTGGCAGCGACTACGGCACACCGCTTCAGGAGCGACGCGTCGATCAGGTGATCGTCAACCACGGAACGATTCCGTTAGACGATCTGTACTTCGAGCTCGCGCCACAGTCGAGCAACGACGGTATCGTCGACTACGAAGAACTGCTGTCCGGACGTCCCCAAACGATGGTGGTCCGTCCGCAGGCTCGCTTCAAGCTCTTCCGAATCGGGGATGCTGTTTCGGCACGCAATACACACGCCGCGATTTACGATGCGCTGCGACTGGTCAAGGATATCTGAGCGTAGGTGCCTGCCATTTTGCAGGTCCGTATTCTTTCTCCATAGGAGCGGCCGATGACGGACGCGACCGTTCGACTGACGGTAGAACAGGCTCGCGAACTGGCGCTCGGGGCCTGTCTTGGCGCCGGTGCGAATCCGGCCATGGCGCGCTCGTTGGTAGACGCGACGCTCTCCGCGGTGCAGTTCGGGCGCCCCGAGATGGGCTTCCCGCATCTGCTGGACTACCTGGCGGCCCTCGATGGTGGCCGCATCAAGGCAGATGCCGAACCTCGCATCACCAGCCCGTTGCCCGGGGTGATCGAGTCCGATGCCGCGGGAGGAATCGCCCAGCTGGGCTTCGATCAGGCGTTCCCAGATCTGTGCAGTCGTGCGCAAACTCTGGGCATTGCGATGTTCGTGCAGAGAAACAGTTTTACCGCCGGGGAACTGGGCTATTACGTGCGCAAGCTCGCTCTGGCCGGGGTGGTCTCGCTGGCCGTTGCCAATGGACCTGCCCTGATGGCTGTTTCAGGAGCAAAACGTCCGGTTTACTGCACGAACCCCATGGCCTTCGGCTGCCCCATGCCGGCCGCGAACGCTCCGCTGGTCATCGATCAGGCTTCCAGCGTGACTGCGTTCCTCAATGTCAGGAAAGCAGCCGCAGAACACGCTTGCATTCCGCCGGAGTGGGCCATTGACGCATCCGGCCAGCCCACCACCGATGCGCAAGCAGCCATCATGGGGGCGTTGCTGCCGTTCGGCGGTTACAAGGGCGCCAACATCGCTTTGCTGGTGGAGGTCATGTCGGCCGGCTTGTCGAAAGCATCGTGGTCCATCGATGCGCCCTCCTTCGCATCCGGTCATCAGACCCCTGATGCCGGTTTGACTGTCATAGCCATTGCGCCCATCGATGCGGATTTCCGCGAGCGTCTGCGGCAGCATGTCGGCCGGCTGCAGGCTCACGGAGTGTCGATACCGAGTCAAAGGCGCGCTGGCAGTTCGAGCGTTGCGAGCAGCTCAATCGAATTGGCAGAGTCACTCGTCCGACGCGTGGAAGCGTACAAAAAGGGCGAGCACACCGCCTAGATTCCCAACGAGGTGTCACCCATGCCGAACGGTTGGTGCGTGGCCGGCGTCGATCGTATTTTTCCGCGACTACGGCGGGCTGCCGGCGTTGCTGGATCTGCCTGAGTTGGCCGCTTTCGCCTGCTCGCCCGTTCTTTCGCTCTCGCCCGGTGCCCGCGCGCTGCCTTCGGTGCGCAGCCATTGCACCATCAGCTTGCAGCGCTCCTCCGACACCCCGAGACTGCGCAGCGCGTAATCCGACATTTCCAGTGCCAGCTCGAGCTCGCCCATGACGGCGCGGTCGACGCCCTGCCGGATCAGATAAGCCAGTTCGGCTGCGCTGTGCGTGCGCACGATGACCGCAATGTTCCGGTTCCTGGCGCGCGCCAGTTCCAGGATGCGCCGTGCATGAAATCCATCCGGCGAAGCGATGACCAGCAGGCGGGCCTGGCCGATACGCGCCGCGTCCAGTACGCCATGTGCCGCCGCGTTGCCGTAAATGGCGGGTACGTTCTGGTTGCGCAGTTGCTCGACCAGCCGGTGATTCATTTCGACGACGACGAACTCCAGTCCCTGTGCCGTAAGCGCTCTGCCGACGACGCTGCCGACGCGGCCGTAGCCGACGATGACCGCATGCTGGTGCAAATGGGCCATGTGGGCACCGGGCGGCAGCGGATCGATACGTTGGCGGCCGCGAGCCAGGAAGCGGAGCGCCTTGGGGCGATCGTTGAACCAGCGCGTCAGCGGCACCACGGTGGAGAACGCGAACGGATTGAGCGTAATGGACAGCAGCGCGCCGGCCAGGATCAGATCGCGCCCCTCGGGCGGCAGCAGGCCGAGGCCGACGCCCAGGCCGACCAGAATGAACGAGAACTCGCCGATCTGCGCCAGGCTGGCAGAAATGGTGAGGGCAGTGCGCACCGCGTAGCCGAAGGCGATTACGATCGCGAATGCCGCCAGCGTCTTGCCTACGAGGATGACGAACATCACGCCGAGCAACGCGCCTGGCCGCTCGATCACTACGGTCGGGTTGAACAACATGCCCACCGAGACGAAGAACAGCACCGCGAACGCATCCTGCAACGGCAACGAGTTCTCGGCCGCCTGATGACTCAGGTCGCTTTCTGCGAGCACCACACCCGCGAAGAACGCTCCCAGCGCGAAGGACACGTCGAACAACACCGCCGAGCCGTAGGCGATCCCGAGCGCGATCGCCAGCACCGCCAGCGTGAACAGCTCGCGCGAGCCCGTGTTCGCAACCTGACCGAGAATCCAGGGCACGATGCGTCGTCCGCCGGCCAGCATTACCACGACGAACAGCGCGACCTTGAGCGTGGTCGTCAGCAGGCTCTTGGCGATCATCGCCGAGTCGAGTTCATGGCCCTGGGTCGTCGCGGCCAGCGCCGGCAGGAACACCAGCGCCAGTACCATCGCCAGATCCTCGACCACCAGCCAGCCAACGGCGATGCGGCCGTTCTCGGTATCGAGCTCGTTGCGCTGCTCCAGAGCGCGCAGCAGCACGACGGTGCTCGCCACCGACATCGCGAGCCCGAACACCACGCCGGCCGGTAGATTCCAGCCCCACCACATCGCCAGCGCCGTACCGATGGTGGTTGCCACCGCGATCTGCGCGACGGCGCCGGGCAAGGCGATATCTCGCACGCGCAACAGAGAATCAACCGAGAAGTGCAGCCCCACGCCAAACATCAACAGGATCACGCCGATCTCGGCCAGCTCCGACGCCAGCTCCGCATCCGCAACGAATCCTGGCGTGAACGGCCCGATCGCCACGCCCGCCAGCAGGTAACCCAGCAACGGCGGCAGTCGCAGCCGCGCCGCCACGAACCCAAGCCCCATGGCCAGCACGAAGCCGGCGGCAATCAGGGCGATCAGTTTCGTCTCGTGAGGCATCGACCAGTCTCGAGAAGTCGGGGGTGCGCCGGGATCCGGCGCCAGACTGATGATGATTACTGGATTTGCAGGCGCCGTACAACGGCTCTTTTCTATCGAAGCCTGACTTCGCTGTGCTGGAAGCGCGTTCCGGCCGGGGAGAGCAGGTCGCCGGGCGGGATCGTCCTCGCTCTCATCTCACCAGCGCCACGTTCAACTCCCGGCTGTCCGCTCTGCCGCGATCGTCCACGGCCCGAACGATGTACCGCCCGGAGCGTTGCGGCGTCCAGCCGATGGCGATGCCGGGAGCGCCGCTGCCGATGTAGGTTTCGTCGACGAACCAGTGCAGCTTGCGGACTTCGCTGTCGGCGTTGGCCGAGAGTGGGATGGATTCGCTGCCGATGCGCGTTGCGCGCACGGTGTAAGTCGCCGAAGTCACGGGCGACGTGATTCGTGGCGGAGTGCCGCTGGAGCCGTCACGTTGGCACGCTGCGGGAGCGGGCGGCCGGCGTCGCGGCATGCCGGCTTGGGCGAACAGTTGCAGCAGGTCGGTCGGCCAGAATTCGTAAACCTCGCTGCGCGTGGTTGCCGGATCGTAGGGCGGGCAGGCCTGCTTGCCGGTGCGAGTGTCGATCCAGACGCGGCGGTGTACCTGGCTGATACGTATCGGCGAGACGCCGGGGATGTACCAGGTGCTGGCCGTTTGCGGGCACTCGGCATTCGGCAGGTCGCCCGAGGCGCTGCACACTTCCACTCGCTCCAGTCGTGGCGGTTGGCGAAAGATCGGTTCGACCAGCTTCGGGTCGTTGATCGCGATGGCATCGACCAGGCGAAAGAACAGCGGTGCCGCGGCCCGTACGCCGACGAAGGCCGGATTGCCATGGCCGTCGAAGTTGCCGACCCAGACGACCAGTACGTAGGGACCGAACACGCCGGCCGTCCAGGCGTCACGGAATCCCCACGAAGTGCCCGTCTTCCAGGCCACACGCAGGCGATCCTGCTTGCGCGTGAACGGATCGTCCGGCCGTGGAGCGCTTTTCAGCATCTCCAGCGTCATGAAGCTCGCCTCTTCCGAGAGCAGGCGCGGGCCCGTCGTCAGCGGCTCGTCGGCGAAATGGCGCAGCTGCGACAGTTGCCCGCGATTCGCCAGCATCGCGTACAGCATGGCCGTCTCTTCCATCGTCACTTCGCCGCCGCCGAGAGCGAGCGCGAGTCCATAGTGTCGTTCGCTCGCCATTTGCGAGATGCCGGCGCTGTGCAGGAACTGATACAGGTTCGGCTGCGCCAGCTGTGCGGAGAGTGCCACTGCCGGCACGTTGCGGGAGCGGATCAGCGCGTCGGTTGCGGTAATCGGGCCGATGAAGCGGCCATCGAAATTTTCCGGGCTGAAAGGACCGAAGGCGGTCGGAGCATCTTTCAGAACGGTGAGCGGATGGATCAGGCCCTGGTCGATGGCGAGTGCGTAGATGAAGGGTTTCAGCGCCGAGCCCGGCGAACGCTTGGCGAGCGTGCCGTTCACCTGGCCGGAGATCGCGGCGGAATGAAAGTCGGCCGAGCCGACCATGGCGCGCACCGACAGGTCGCGATAGTCGACCAGCAGTGCCGCGGCGTTGTGAATGCCGATCTTGTTCTGCTCGCGCACATAGCCCGCGAGCACGCGTTCGATGAGGCGTTGCAGCGGAAGGTCGAGCGTCGTCTCGAGGATCGGGGCTTGGCGCGTTGCTGTGCTGCGTTCTCCCATCGAGCCGAGGAGAGCGCGGGACTTTCTCGCGGCAGCATCGTTGCTCGTTCCTTCTGGGGAGCGAAACGGAGGCGCATCGGATTGCGCAGCGACGTGAGCCTGCCTTGCACCGCTGGCTGCATCCGCCAGCACGCGATCCGTAAAGTGTGGTGCTGCGAATGGCAGGTCGCCCAATCGCCCATAACGCAGGGGGACGGATACATATTGATGTGCCGTCTTCGGATGCGATTCGCCCCAACGCGCAAACAGCCGCTCGCGTGCCGCGCGTAGATCGGCAGGTTCATCGCCGTTTGGAGTGCGTCTCGCAGGCGACTGCGGGATCAGCACCAGCGTCAATGCTTCCGCCAGGCCGATACGCTGCGCCGACTTGCCGAAATAAATCAGGCTCGCAGTACCCACACCCTGGACGTTGCCGCCGTAAGGCATGAGATTGACGTGGGCCTCCAGCAGGTCGTGCTTGGAGTAACACAGTTCGAGCTGGATGGCGCGCGCGATCTGGACGAGCTTGCCGCCGACGCTGCGGGTATTCAGGTCGTACATGAGCCGGGCGAGCTGCATCGTGATGGTCGAACCGCCGACGCGTGTGCCGCCGGAGTAGGTCGAGACCGCCGCACGCACGAGCGCTGCGGGATTCAGGCCGAAATGCCGATAGAAGTATTGATCCTCGTGCAGCAGCAGCGCCTCGATGAACTCGGGCGAGACCTGCTCCAGCGGCGTCCACAGTCGATACTGCTGATCGTCCGCCAGGGTCAGGCGCAGCAGTCGGCCCTGACGATCGAAGACCGCGGTGGAAGAGGCGATGCGCGTCGACAATGGCTCGCGCGGCCAGAACCGGATGGCGGCGAGAGTAGCGATGGTCAGCGCGACCAATAGCACAAGCGTCGCGAGACACCGGATGAAGGAACTCGAAATCAACGGGCGCGGTAGCATGGCGGCGGGCTGGATCAGGCGGGCCAGCCGCCTCGACTTCCCGTGCAGGCTATCCGGTCGCAGCAGCTCCCGCCTTGTCGCCATGGCATGTCCGTTCTCAAGGCCGCTCCACTACCAGCCTTCCCGCCGTCGAGCGGGCGACGACGCTGCGGTCGTACATCGCCTCACCGTAAGCCGGCGGTACGTTGTAGCTGCCGACGTTGGTCGCCTTGATGCGATACACGATCTCCTGCACGTCGCGATTCGCACTGACATAGAACACTACGCGGTCTTCGCGCATGTCGGCGTAGTCCAGCATGGCTTGCGACGTGCCGATGCAGATCTGGCACTGCCAACCGGTGTAGCCGCCGGCATTGCCGCCACCGGCATCCATTTCCGGCGCGGCTTCGGCGAAGGTCGTTGCGGCTGGCTGCGTGGGCACGACGAGCTCGAACCCACCCGGCAGCAGATCGACCAGCGCGATATTGCCGACGTAGTCCGTCTTCAAGCCGCGGAACTTGAGGTGCACGTCGACCTGCTGACCCATCGTGATGGAGGTCAGCAGCTTGCCGTTCGCATCCGTGTATTCGCGCAACACCTCCAGGCCTTGCTTGATCGCGGCGCTGGGCGGCTTGCGGTCGAAGCCCGACTGGGTCGTCATGTAATAGGCGTTCAGGCCGCTGTTGTTGCCGAATCGCAGCGCGCTCGCCTGGTCGCTGAACGCGACCTGCGGGAACAGTGTCTGCGGCAAGCTCAGCGCATGGATGCGCTTGTCCTCGAGCACTTCGGCAATGGACAAGTTGCGGGCAGCGCCTTGCGTCGCCTTGGCATACGCATCCAATGCCAGCAACGTCGTGCCTGACGACAGCGAATGGTAATAGCCGTCGGTCACTCGCTTGGCGAGCGTTTCCATGACCTGCGTGGGCAGATTGCGCAGCCGTTCCGGGAAGTGACGTGCGATGACGAACATCAGCAACGCATCGCGCGTCATCGGGTCGTAGTAGACCTCGCCGCCCGTGTCCGTGTTGAACTTGATGGCACCGATCAGTTGCTCGGCATCGCGATCCTGCTTCATCAGGTCCAGCGCTGCCGCCAGCCAGGCGGCAGTCAGGTCCTGCTCCCAGCTGCCGCGATGGCGTTCGGTCAGGCGCTTGCGCTGTGCGGCGATCTCCGCCGACATGCGCTGCCCCTGCCGGGTCAGCAAATAGATGGCGTAGGCGCTTTGCCGTTCGTCGGTGAGATTGTTGCCGTCGCGAGTGGCAACGCTGCGCAGATAGTCGTTGCCCTTCTCCAGCAGGTCGCCCGGCACCGCTTCGCCGCGGTCTGCGGCTTCGAGCAGCAGGTGCTGGGTGTACAGCGATACGAACTCGACTACCTGATCGCTGCCGGGCCACAACCGATAAGCACCCGCATCGTTCTGACGAGCGCGCAGTTCACCGATCAGGTCGGCCAGATCCGCACCCGGCTCGGCCTTCACGTAGCCGAACTCCGGACGCGAGGCGAGCAGCACCGCCGGCATCGCCTGGCTGACGATCTGCTCGGTGCAGGCGTATGGGTAGTTCGCCAGGTAGGTGACGAAGCCGTGCGCGAACTGCAGCGGCAGCACCGAGATGCCGGTTTCGAGCTTGCGATGTTGCGGATAGAGCGTGCGGGTCACCGGCACGCCGCGCTCGCCTTTCTCCAGCACGCCGGCAGTCAGTTGCGTCATGAACGGTGTTGCCGGGCGAATGCTCAAGTCGATCTGGCGTCGGCCGGTGCCGTTCGTCGAACCACCCTGTATCGCGGTCGCGAACTTCAGCACGCTCGGGCCGAGCTCATCGCGTGCGCGCAGGCGGAAGCGGGCTGAGCTTTCCCGTCCTTCGGCGATGGAGATCTGCTGTCGCGCGTTTCCCACGATCTCCAGGCCGCGGTCTGTTTCCAGCGATACCGAGACCTGCGCATTGGGGCCGGAACCTTCGACGTTGTTGGCGATGCCGACGCTGACGTCGAACTCATCACCCGGCGTGACGGTCGTGGGCGCGTTGGGCGAGAGCACGAAGTCGCCGCGTACCAGCGTGCGGCTGTCATGTACGCCGACGCGATCGTCGGCGACGGCGACCGCCATCACTCGCAACGTGCCGTTGAAATAGTCCGGCACGGTGTACTGCACTTCGCGCGTCGTCGAATCCGCATCGAGGATGCCGGACCAGTACGCGACCGGCTTCTCACCCTTGCGACGGAACGGATTCAGATGCTTGCCGAGCAGACCCTCTGCATCGCCACCCGGCGCGGCCGACAAGGCGAGGTGCCGGAATTCCGGCAGGATCAGATCCAGGATCTGGGTCGTCGAAACCTGCAGCGCGCGCTTCTGGAAGAAATGGCCGAGCGGATCGGGCGTCGGGTACGCGGCGACCTGCAGAATGCCTTCGTCGACGGCAAACAGCACGATGCGCGCCGGGCGCGCCGTGCTGTAACGCAGTTTCAGCGTCTCGCCAGGCTTCACCAGTGATGGCGCTTCGACAGTCACCGGATTGCGCCGCGCATCGACATCGATGGAGAACGACTGCACGCCATACGAAAGCGGACTGGTGTAGATCTCGGATGAGCCCGGATCGCGGACGAACGTCACCGAAACATAGGCGTTGCCTTCCAACCCCGCCGGCAGCTGGATTCGCTGTACCGAGCTGGTCGTCGTGGTCTTGAACCAGCGCCATGCGTACACGCGTTCGCGTTCGATGGTGATGAGGCCCGCGCCTTCATACGGAGCACGCATCGAGATCTCGACTTCCTCGCCTGGTGCGTAGTCTTTCTTGGCCAGCGCCAGTTCCAGCTCCGCGTTCTTCTCCAGCGCCCGGGTCACGTTGCCTTCGCCGGCCACCTGGTAGTCGAAACGCGCCAGCTGCTGGCCATCTGCATCCCGCACCAGGTAAGCAAAATTGCCGGGCACGTCGGTTGCGAGCTCGAGCGTATGGCCGCCCTGGGCGATCGCCAGCGAGGTTTCATCCAAGGTCGATTCCTTGCGGCGCGACTCGTATTTATAAGTGCCGTTCGGCTGACGCATCAGCACCGAGACATAGCGCGTTTCCAGTCGCACCAGCTTCAATCCGTCGACGGCCGTGCGCTGCGCTTGCGGATCGATGGCGATCAGGCTGACGCGGCGTTGGCTGCCGCGCTTCAAATAGTCCAGCGCGCCATCCGGCTTGTAGCCGACCAGGTACTTCATGTTCGAGACCAGCTGCGCAGCCTCGGAGGTGACACCTCTTCCGCCGTCCGCCTCGAAGCCCTGGATCACCAAGTGCAGGCGATAGGTGGCGCGCGCGAAACGCTGCAGGTTCAGCGCCAGCGTCGCATTGCCTTGCGGGTCCGTCGCAGTTTCGGCCAGCTGCTCGCTGAAGCCCTCGCGCGCGAACTGCGGATCGTAGAACTGATAGTCGGGAAAATTCCGGAACGACGGGAAGGTGGGGCTCAAGGTCATCTGCGCGGTGATGCGGCGGTTTTCCGCCGGCGTACCGAACAGGTTCTGCAGCTGCACCCGGGCTTCGAGATCGTCGGGTGACACCCAGCCGTCCACCGATTGCGCCGAGAAGCTGGCGCTCATGCGCAGACGGTCGGGCTGGAAATCGCGGACTTGCACCGTGACCGAGCCGATCAGGTCGCTGTAATTGCGATCGCGTACGACGGAGATGCCCAGGGTGTAAGTGCCGGTGGGCGCGGTCTCCTGGGTTTGATGACGAATCTCGCCGAAGCCGGCGGCGCCCGGTACGAAGGTCTCGCGGCGAATCAGCGTGCCGCGCGGATCGGTGATCTCCAGTCGCAGCGGCACGCCTTCGAACTTGCGGCTCCAGTCCTGGCTGCGAACGATCGCAGCGGCGCGGATCTCTTCGCCGGGCCGATAGATGCCGCGGTCGGAGAACAGATAAGCGGAGAGGGCGCCGCGGTCGGCGTTGCTTTCCACGCCGCCGACCTCGAATCGCGACAGATCGAGCGAGCGGCCGCGCTCCTCGAACGGCAGGAACGAACTGTCGCCGCCGAGCCGTGCCAGGTACAACACCGGCTGACGCTCGCGCTGGAAACTCTTCAGCTCCGGAAAGCGGACGTGACCTTCGGCATCGGTGGTTTCGGTCAGCACCGGCAAGCCGTTGCGGCCGATGATGTCGACGGCAGCGCCCGATACCGGTTTGCCATCGCTGATGGATTGCACGAAGACGTCCTGGGTGCCGTCGACCGCGCGCTTGACCACGAGGCCGAGATCGGTGACGACGATCAATCGTGCGTCCGACAGCGAACCGTGGCGCGCGTCGTTCCAGTTGTCTCCCGTGTATTCGAGCGGACGGTTGGAACTGGTATCCCAGCCCTGCACGCGCAGCAGGAAAATGCCGCGCCGATCGCCGGCCTGTTGATCCAGGTATTCGCCGAGATCGAGCGCCTCGTATTGCGCCTTGCCCGGCGCGGCCTTGGGCAGTGCGATGGTCTTCACGAAGCGCTCGGTGATGTTGGCGCTGTCGAACGCCCAGTTGTTGAACACCGGCGTTTCGAAACTGCCGCTGGTCTGGCTCGCCAGGTGTTGCAGCTGGCGTGGCAGCAGGCGGCCCACCTCGATGCGCATTGCAGGCACGTTGCGCGCGAACAGCGAAAGGGTCTTTTCACCGGACAGCGAAAGCAGCGAGCCCTTGCTCAGGATGCTCAGCTCGCGCGGGAATTCCGGCACCTGCAGGATGCGTTCGACGGCATCGCCGAGCACGTAGCCGCCGAAAGACTTCAGGCCCGAGTCGATGCGCACGTAAAGCTGCCGGCCGGGATCGGCGTCGTAGCGAAAGCTGTGCAGCTCGTAGTGTTCGCGCTCGCCGGGAATCTGCGTCAGTTGCAGCTTGTTGGCGTCGGTCAGCACCTCCGGACGAAAGTTGGATTCGGTCCACCGGAATGGCTTGCCCCGGTTGCTGCGCTCGAACTGGGTCTGCAGCTTCGGATCGGGATGCGTCAGAGGCAGCAGCCAGGCGGTGAGTTTCCTGGGCAGCTCGCGCTCCAACACCGAGAAGGACGTGTTGACCAGCAGCACCTGGTTCGGCTCGTTGCGCTCGTCGCGCGCGATGTCGAGGCTGACTTCGGAAATCTTCAGGCTGTTGAGCCCGGGAATTTCCACGCTGCTCTGCAACTCCGCCTCGGTGGCGTTGCCGCCGTGTGCGGACTGCACGCCGGGTGCGATGGTGAGTTGCAGGCGGCCGGCCTTCGGCGGCACTTCGAGCTGGGCCGAATGCACGTAGGCGTTCAGTTTCAGCTTGTCGTAGATCACCGTGTAGGCAGGCGCGTTCAGTTCCTTCTCGATCTTGTCCGATACGCGGTCGAACATGCGCAGGCGCACCCGCTTCTCGAAATTCTCCGGGTCGACCGGGTGCGAGAAGCTCACGGTGGCGACCACTTTCTTGTTGCCTGCGACCACGGGATCCTGGTGGAACTCGGTGGCCGCGATCTTTGCCGTGAACGGCGGCGCCTGGAACTCGAACTGCTGGCGCTGCAAGCGCACCGATGCAGCTGCAAACCGCCTGCGATCCAGCTGCACGCTGAATTTCGTGCCCACCGGCCAGTCGGACTGGGGCTGGAAGCGCAGGGTCTTGTCGTCGTCCCAGTTCCATTGGCCGGCCAGCGGCGGACTCATCTCGATGCCCGCCTGCCGGGCGTCGACGGCGTGACCGGCGCGATCCAGCGGCGCGGTGGAGGCGGCGAACTGGACGATCAGCGGATTCGGCTTGCCCGGCGGCTCACAGGCATAACAGGTGACTGCGGGTGCGGTGACGTTGAAGGCGACCAGCACCGGCTTTGGCTGGCTTTCATACCAGCGCCACAGCCACAGGCCGCCGGCGACGACGGCCAGTGCCGCGATGCCGATAGTCGCGGCACGGCGCGGATTGGTACGAACGAGGTGGGTCAGGGCGGCGTTGCTGCGTTTGACGGCGCCGGAAAAGGCGGCCAGCCACCGAGGCTGCGTCCAGGTGACCTCGCCGATGAGGGCGCGCAGCGCCTGGCGGAATCGTTCACCGATGGTTTTCGTGGCAGACATGCGCGCGTCCTGCTGGCCGATTTCGGCCGTATCATGGCCGACAATTGTGCCGAAACCCTGCTAAAAATGTGGCGGGCCGCGGGCGGCCCCATGGAGAGCGCAAATGAGCGAGCACACTGCGACGATTCTCTGGCAGCGCGATGGCGCCACCTTCACCGACAATCGGTACAACCGAGCCCACCAATGGAAATTCGATGGCGGCGCTGTCGTGCCGGGCTCCAGCTCACCGCATTCGGTGCGCGTGCCGTTGTCCGATGCTGCCGCCGTGGATCCGGAAGAGGCGTTCGTAGCCTCGCTGTCGAGCTGTCACATGTTGTGGTTTCTCTCCATCGCCGCCAAGCACGGCTTCGTGGTGGACAGCTACGAGGATCAGGCGGTCGGCGTTCTGGCCAGGAACGAGCAGGGCAAGTTCGCCATGTCGGTCGTGACCTTGCGGCCGCAGGCGGTGTTCGTGGGCAAGCAGCCGACCGACGAGGAACTGGACGCCCTGCATCACCAGGCGCACGAGGAGTGCTTCATCGCCACCTCCGTGAAGAGTGAGGTGCGGTGCGAGCCGCGCCGCTGATGCGGTCGGCACGCCAATAGGCAATCTGCGGAACCGCGTGGCGCCAAAGCTCGTTTGCCAGCCAGCCGCTTCTTGGGTACGGTAGCGGCCACCGGCGCGATAGCCCCCATTCGAGCCTTCACGGCCGCAATATCCACCGGTTTCCAGGCTTTTCAGTGCGTTTTGAGTAAATTCCCGATGTCCGTGTGCAACCGACGCCTCGCATTGCTCGTTCTGGCCGCGGCCGTGCTGCCGGCCCTGGCCGCCTGTGGCGGCAAGTCCCGCACCTGCGTGGATCCGGGTGAGCCCTATCTGGCCGCGCGCAATAACGCGCCGCTGAAGACACCGGAAGGCCTGACCCAGCCGGATCGTTCGGCCGCGCTGACCATTCCCGAGGCGAGCAGTACGAATCGTTCCGGCAGCGGCTGTCTGGCCGATCCGCCGTCGTATTTCCGTTCCGCCGGCACCGTGGCGCGTTCGCCGGAGGAAGTGGTCGCAAGCTGGTCGCAGGCCTGGGCGGCGCGCGAGGCGGACGCCGTGATCGCACTGTATTCGTCCAGCTTCGTGGCACCCACCGATTCGGCCGGCAGCGCCGCCTGGCTCGAACAACGCCGCGAACAGGTCGCCACCGGTCCGGTGCCGGATTCCATGATCGAGGGATTGCGCGTCGAGCCGGACGGCGCCGACCGCCGCATCGCCACTTTCGTGCAGAAATTCGGCACGAACTCGCTGCGCAAGGAGCTGGTGCTGGTTCGCGAAGCCGGTTCCTGGCGCATCGTGGCGGAGAAGGTGTCGGAGGTGAAGTGAGCGGCGAGGCTCGTCCCGGCTAATGGCTTCTTCCGTCGTCACCGGTTCCATTCCGCTGCGCCACGGCGCAGTGCGTGACGCGATCGTCGATCGGCTGGAGCGTGCGCTGGGCAAATCCGTCGCGGGCGCAACGTGTCGGGATTTCTACGATGCGCTGGCCATTGCGGTTCGCGAAGAGCTGGCCGAGCGGTGGATCGCCACGCGCACGCGAGTCGCACATGCGCACGTCAAGCGCGTCTGCTATCTCTCGATGGAGTTCCTGCTGGGCCGCAGCCTGGTCAATGCGCTGTCCTCCTTCGACGACGGCCTGATCGACGAGGTGCGCGAGACCCTGCAGGCCTTCGGCCACAATCTCGAAGACATCGCCGCGGAAGAAGAAGATCCAGGGCTGGGCAACGGCGGCCTGGGTCGCCTGGCGGCCTGCTTTCTCGACTCGCTGGCCACGCTGGGCTATGCCGCCACCGGCTACGGCATCCGCTACGACTATGGCATTTTCACCCAGGTCATCGCCGCCGACGGCAGCCAGCGCGAAGTCGCCAGCTCCTGGCTGCGCAGGCACAACTTCTGGGAGAGCGGCCGCGGCGGCATCCGCTATCGCGTGCGCTTCGGCGGGCACTGCCGGGCGAGCCGCGACGCCCAGGGGCGAGTGTGCAACGAATGGGTGGATACGCGTGATGTCTGGGCGGCCGCCTACGACCTGCTGATCCCCGGCAATCGCAGCCCGACGGTCAATCATCTGCGCTTGTGGTCCGGCCGGGCCGTGACGCCGTTTCGGATCGAAGACTTCAATGCGGGCAACTATGCCGCGGCGGTGGCGGAACAGATCGATGCGAAGAACCTGTCGCGCGTGCTGTATCCGGACGATTCCACGCCGCAGGGCAAGGAGCTGCGCTTCCGCCAGCAGTATTTCTGTGTCAGCGCCTCGCTGCAGGACATCCTGGCGCAGCACAAGGCCGAGGGCCGGCCGCTGGAGGAGCTCGATACCGCCGTCGCCATCCAGCTGAACGACACGCATCCGGCGCTGACCGTGGTCGAGCTGATGCGGCTGCTGGTGGACGAGCACCAGATCGGCTGGACCAGCGCCTGGCAGATCACCCGCCGCATCTGCAGCTACACCAATCACACGCTGCTGCCGGAAGCGCTGGAAACCTGGCCGGTGTCGATGTTCGAGCGGCTCCTGCCGCGGCACCTGCAGATCGTCTACCAGATCAATCGCGATTTCCTGGAGGCGGTGAGCGCGCGCTATCCGAACGACATGGATCGCCGCCGACGCATGTCGCTGATCGGTGAGGATGGCGACCGGCGCGTGCGCATGGCGTACCTGTCCGTGGTCGGCAGCCACAAGGTCAATGGTGTCGCCAAGCTGCATTCACACCTGATGCGCGAGACCATCTTCGCGGATTTCGCGCAGCTGTGGCCCGATCGCTTCACCAACGTGACCAACGGCATTGCGGTGCGGCGCTGGCTGAAGCAGGCCAATCCCGGCCTGGCGCAGCTCATCACCGAGAAGCTGGGCTCGGCCTGGGAAAACGACCTGGAAGATCTGGAGCGCCTGAAGTGGGCGGTCGACGATGCGGATTTCCGCCAGCGCTTCCGCGCCATCAAGCGTCAGAACAAGGAGCGGCTGGCGAAGACCATCGAGCAGCTGATCGGCCAGCAGGTCAGCGCCGACGCCCTGTTCGACGTGCAGGTCAAGCGCATTCACGAATACAAGCGCCAGCTGCTGAACCTGCTGTACGTGGTGGTGCGTTACCTGCGCATCCTCGACCGGCACGAGCAGGGTGGCGAGGCGGCGTTGGCCGACATCGTGCCACGCGTCGTCATCATCGCCGGCAAGGCAGCGCCGGGCTACTTCGTGGCCAAGGCCGTCATCAAGCTCATCAACAACGTGGCGCGCGTGATCAACTCCGATGCGCGCGTCGGCGACAAGCTCAAGCTGTGTTTCCTGCCGGACTACGACGTGTCATTGGCGCAGGAGATCATGCCGGCCGCCGACCTGTCGGAGCAGATTTCCACCGCCGGCATGGAGGCCTCGGGCACCGGCAACATGAAGTTGTCGCTCAACGGCGCGCTCACCATCGGCACGCTCGACGGCGCCAACATCGAGATCCGCGACGCGGTGGGCGAAGAGAATATTTTCATCTTTGGCATGACCGCTGAGGAAGTCCTCGCGCGCCGTGCGCAGGGCTATCAGCCCGCCCGTGTGCTCGAAGGCAATGCCGAGCTCAAGCGCGCCGTCGAAACCATCGATTCGGGCCTGTTCACGCCCGACAACATTGCCGATTCCAGCGTAGTGACCGATCGCCTGCTGAGCGACGGCGAGCACTTCCTGGTGCTGGCCGACTTCGATGCCTACGCGCAGGCGCAGGATCGGGTCGACGCTTTGTTCCGCAACCCGGATGAATGGACCCGCAAGGCTGTCGTCAATGCACTGAGCATGGGGCCGTTCTCCAGCGACCGCAGCATTCGCGAGTACGCGGACAACATCTGGGGCATCAAGCCGGTGATCTGAGGAGCCGCCATGCCCTCACCCGTCCTTTCCGCTCTGGATCTTCACCTGTTCGGCGAAGGCAATCACCACCACATCTATCAGAAGCTCGGCGCGCATCCCGACACACGCGACGGCGTTGCGGGAACGCAGTTCGCGGTGTGGGCACCCAATGCGCGCGGCGTCAGTGTCGTAGGTGATTTCAATGGCTGGGATGGCTCAGGTCATCCCATGCACACCATCGGCACGTCCGGCGTGTGGCAACTGTTCGTTCCCGGAGTGGGCGCGGGCACTCTCTATAAATACGAGATCCTGACGCGGCGCCGGCATCGAGTGCTGAAGGCCGATCCTTACGGCTTGCAGATGCAGCTGCGGCCGGACAATGCCTCGATCGTGACCGGCCTGGTCGGTTTCCAATGGGGGGATGCCGAGTGGATGGCGCAGCGCCAGTCGTGGAATCCGTTGCGCGCGCCGATTTCGATCTACGAGGTGCATCCCGGCTCGTGGCGACGCTCATGGCATCGCAAGCCGGCGTTCCTCACCTGGGATGAGCTGGCGGACCAGCTGATTCCGTACGTGCTCGACCTGGGTTACACGCATATCGAGCTGATCGGTGTGGCCGAGCATCCGTTCGACGGTTCCTGGGGCTACCAGGTGCTCGGGCATTTCGCGCCGACGGCGCGCCACGGTTCACCGCAGGACTTCAAACGCTTCATCGATCGCTGCCATCGCGCGGGCCTCGGCGTGTTCATGGACTGGGTGCCGGCACACTTTCCCAAGGATGCACACGGGCTGGCGGAATTCGACGGCACGCATCTGTACGAGCATCAGGACGCGCGGCGCGGCGAGCACGTCGAATGGGGCACGAAGATTTTCAACTACGGACGCCACGAGGTCCGCAACTTCCTGGTATCCAATGCCGTGTACTGGCTGGAGGAGTTCCACATCGACGGCCTGCGCGTGGACGCGGTCGCATCGATGCTCTATCTCGACTACGCGCGCAATCCCGGCGAGTGGCTGCCGAACCAGCATGGCGGCCGCGAGAATCTCGAAGCGATCGATTTCCTGAAGCAGCTCAACCGCGTGGTGGGTCATTACTTCCCCGGTGCGCTGACCATGGCCGAAGAGTCCACGGCGTTTCCCGGCGTGACCCTTCCGGTGCACCTGGGTGGCCTGGGTTTCCATTTCAAATGGAACATGGGCTGGATGAACGATACGTTGCGCTACATGGCGCTCGATCCGGTGCATCGGCGGCATGAACACCACCTGATCACGTTCTCCTTCACCTACGCTTTCTCCGAGCATTTCATCCTGCCGCTGTCGCACGACGAGGTGGTGCACGGCAAGCGCTCGCTGCTGGACAAGATGCCGGGCGACGAGTGGCGCAAATGCGCCAACTATCGCCTGATGCTCGGCTACATGACGGCGCATCCGGGCAAGAAGCTGATGTTCATGGGCGGCGAGTTCGGCCAGTGGCACGAGTGGCGCGATTACGAAGATCTGGCCTGGAGCGCACTGGAATATGCACACCACCGCCAGTTGCAGGATTGGAACCGCGCGCTCAACCGTCTGTATCGAGAGTATCCGGAGCTGCACGCGAGCGAGCACGATTGGCAGGGTTTCCGCTGGCTGGAGGTCGACAATCGCGACGAGAGCGTGTTCGCATTCCAGCGTCAGCGCCTGGCAGGCGAGGGCGGCACGCAGCTCATCATCGTGTTCAACGCCACGCCGGTGCCACGCGACGGCTACATCCTCGGACTTCCGGAAGCCGGGCGCTACCGCAAGATCCTCGACAGCGATGCCCCGGCCTTTGGCGGCTCCGGCTATTCGCGGCAGTCGCAGCTCGAAACGCAGGCGCAGGGATGGCGCGAATTTCCGGTGCGCCTGCAGCTCGATCTGCCGCCGCTGGCCATGATGGTCTGGCGACGCGAGTAGCACGGCCTTGCCGGCGTTCGTCAGGGAAGGTCTGGTTTACCGTTCTTGTCATGCCCGCGTAAGCGGAAATCCATCCGAGGCGACAGTGTGCACACCCGCTTGCGCGGCAGTGACGAGCAAACCCGAGAGCCACCAGCGCAAAACCTGAAAAACCTCGGCCGGCGCCGCCTGCGCAGAGCTTCCCTACTTCTCAGCCCGCGCCCCTTGCTGCACCATGCACGACCTTGAGAGCTGTTCGAGCCGTTCAAGCCGATGTCTGTCGATTACGCCAATCTCACTCTGCAACCCGGAGCGCCGCAGCCGCTGGGTGCGACGCTGACCGAGGAAGGCGTCAACTTCGCCGTGTATTCCAGCGGGGCGGTGAAGGTGGAGCTGTGCCTGTTCGATCCCACCGGCGAACATGAGTTGGCGCGTCTGGCTCTGCCGGAGCACACGGAGAACGTGTGGCACGGATTTCTGCCCGCGCCGCTCGGCGCCGCGGGGCTCGTGTACGGTTTACGTGCTCATGGGCCTTTCGATCCTGCCTACGGACTGCGTTACAACGGCGCCAAGCTGCTGATCGATCCCTACGCTCGTGCGCTGGCGGGAAAGTTCGACTGGAACGATGCGCTGCTGGGGTCTGTCGTGCCCGAGAGTCCGATCGCACAGGAGCCTTCGAAAGGCATCGACGAGCAGCCCAACATGGCTGACAGCGCGCCGTTCAACTACAAGGCGCGTGTCATCGACGGCGCATTCGACTGGGGCGAGGATCGTCCGCCGGCAACGCCATGGCGCGACACCGTCGTTTACGAGTTGCACGTCAAAGGCTTCACCAAGTTGCATCCGCGCGTGCCGGAAGAGCATCGCGGCAAGTACCTGGGGCTCGCCCATCCGGGAGTCGTCGAGTACCTGAAGCACCTCGGCGTGACGGCAGTGGAGTTGCTGCCGGTGCAGGCGTTCGCACCGGAGCGGTTTCTCTCGAGCAAAGGGCTGGTCAATTACTGGGGCTACAGCTCCCTGGCCTGGTTCGCGCCCGCGCCGGAGTACGCCAACGCCGATCCGGTGGCCGAATTCAAGGCGATGGTGAAGGCGCTGCATGCCGCCGGCATCGAAGTCATTCTCGACGTGGTGTTCAACCACACGGTGGAAGGCAGCGAGCTGGGGCCCACGCTGAGCCTACGCGGCCTGGACAACACCTCGTATTACAAGCTCGAGCAGGGCAACTTGCGTCACTACGTGAATCGCACCGGCACCGGCAACACGGTTTCCGTGGGGCACGCAGCAGTGCGCCAGCTCATCGTGGATTGCCTGCGTTACTGGGTCGAGGAAATGCACGTCGACGGTTTCCGCTTCGACCTGGCGGCAGTGCTCGGCCGCGAGAACGGCCGCTTCCGTACCGACGCCGGCCTGTTCAAGGCGATCGCAGCCGAGCCGTCGCTGCGTTACGTGAAGCTGATCGCAGAGCCTTGGGACGTGGGGTCGGAGGGCTATCAGCTCGGCCATTTCCCTGCGGCCTGGGCCGAGTGGAACGATCTCTACCGCGACACCATGCGCAGCTTCTGGCGCGGCAATCCCGGAATTCTCGGCGACTTCGCCGAGCGCTTCGCCGGCTCCAGCGACCTGTTCCGCTCGACCGGCCGTCGGCCCACGTCCAGCATCAACTATGTCGCCTGTCACGACGGGTTCACGCTCTACGACGTCACCGCGTACAACGACAAGCACAACGAGGCGAACCTCGAGGACAACCGCGACGGCCACAATCACAACCTGAGCTGGAACTTCGGCGCGGAAGGGCCCACCGAGGATGCCGGCGTGATCGAGCTGCGCGAGCGCCAGGCTCGCAACCTGCTGGCGACGGTGTTGCTGTCGCAGGGCGTACCGATGCTGCAGGCGGGCGACGAGTTCGGCCGCACGCAGCGTGGCAACAACAATGCGTACAGCCAGGACAACGAGATCAGCTGGGTCGACTGGGGCCTGGCCGAGCGCCGCAACTGGCTGGTCACCTTCGTGCGGCAATTGCTGACACTGCGGCGACAGGCGCCCGGCCTGCGTCGCGATACCTTCCTCAAGGGCGCGCGACAGGTCGATCGCGAGCACAAGGACGTGAGTTGGCGGCATCCGCTCGGGCACGAGCTGACTGCTGCGGACTGGCACGATGCCAATGCGCGCGCGCTGGGAGTGCTGATCGGCCAGGCTTTCACCGATCCGCATGGAACACCGAACGGCCATCTGCTGTTTCTGTGCAATGCCAGCGACGGTCAAGTGGACTTCAAATTGCCCGCGCCCGTCACCAATGCGGTGTGGCAAATCGTGTTCGACACCGCGCGCTGGCGCGCCAACGATCTCGGCAACCGCATCGCGGCCGGCGAGAGTTGTGTGGTTGCGCCACATTCCTGCGTGCTGCTCGCCGACGGCGATGCGCCGCTGCACGTTCGCAGCGGCTTCGCACGGGAGATGTAAGAGAGTGATGCTGCAAGCCCGGCCATGAAGGCACCCATCGATTACCTGGCTGAGCTGTACGGCATAGGCGAGTCCTATTTCGATTACCGCGGCCGGCCGAAGCAGGTGACGCGTGAGAGCCGCGCTGCAATTCTTGCCGCGATGGGCCTGGATGCCAGCGACGAGCGTGCGCTGGAAACCGCCATTCATACATTCGAAACAGTGCGCTGGATGCGCATGCTGCCGGCGGCCATCGTGCTGCATGAGCATTCGCCCGCCGTGCCGATTGCCATTCCGCTGGATCTCGCTGCGACTGAACTGAACTGGACGATCACGCTGGAGAATGGCGAACGCCGCACCGGCGTCGCGGCGCTGTCGGAACTCGAAGCCATCGAGCATGGTGAGGTCGACGGGCGTGCCTTCATGCGTTGTCAGCTGTCGCCGCCACTGGATCTGCCGCTGGGCTATCACCGCATCGAGATCGGGCTCGACACCGGGCTCACCGGCCAGGCGAGCCTGATCGTTCCGCCTACGCGTTGCCACGAATCGCATGCACTGGAGGCGGGCGGACGTGCGTGGGGCATAGCGGTGCAGCTGTACTCGCTGCGCTCTGCAAGTAACTGGGGGATGGGCGATTTCGGCGATCTTCGCGCACTGATTGCCGCGGCGGCGCCATTGGGCTGCGGCCTGATCGGACTGAATCCGCTGCATGCGCTGCTGCCGGCGAATCCGCAGCACATCAGTCCGTACAGTCCATCGAGCCGGCAATTCCTGAACGTGCTGTACATCTCGATTGCCGATGTGCCCGAGTTCCAGCAGTCCGCATCGACGCAGGAGCTGGTGGGCAGCGCCGTTTTCCAGTCGCGCCTGGCGCAACTGCGTGCGACGAATCTGGTGGACTACGCGGGCGTCGCTGCCGCGAAGTTCGAAGTGCTGCGGCTGCTGTATCAGCATTTCCGCGAGGTTCACTTGTCTGCTTCGACGCCACGTGCCGTTGCATTCAGGCAGTACGTGGAAGAGCGCGGCGAGCCGTTGCGGCTGCACGCAGTCTTCGATGCTCTCGATGCGCATCTGCGCTTGCAGGGTCCGCAGTACTGGGGCTGGCCGAGCTGGCCGGAGGAGTATCGCGATCCGACGTCCGCAGCGGTGAATCGCTTCGCGCGTGAACGCGTGCGGGATGTCGAGTACTACCTGTATCTCCAATGGCTTGCCGAAGAGCAGCTCTGCTCAGCGCAGCAACTCGCGCGCGACAGCGGCATGTCCATCGGCTTGTATGGCGATGTTGCAGTCGGCGCCAATCCGGGCGGTTCGGAAACCTGGGCCAACCGGCATCTGTACGTGCACGACGCATCCATCGGCGCGCCGCCCGATGCGCTGGCGCTGAAAGGTCAGGACTGGGGAATTCCGCCGCAGAACCCGTTCGAGCTGCGCGGCCAGGAATACCAGCCATTCATCGTCATGATCCGCAACAACATGCGGCCGGTGGCGGCCCTGCGCCTGGATCACGTGATGTCGCTGTTCCGGCTGTGGTGGGTACCGCGCGGCCTGATCTCTGCCGATGGCGCGTACGTCCACTATCCGTTGGAGGATCTGATCGCGATCCTGGCATTGGAAAGCGTGCGCCATCATTGCATCGTGATCGGCGAGGACCTGGGCACCGTGCCCGAAGAGATGGGCGTGGCGATGCAGCAGTACGAGCTCAGCCACTACAAGGTGCTGCTGTTCGAGAAGGAGTTCGATGGCGCTTTCAAGCCGCCTTCGAAGTATGCACGTAATGCGCTTGCGACCGTGACGACGCACGATCTTCCGACGCTGCGCGGCTGGTGGGAGAGTCATGACATCGCGCTGCGCGATCAGCTCGATCTGTATCCGAGCCGGGAAGTTCACGACGAGGTGCATCGGACACGCGGCGAGGAACTCCCGGCGATGATGCGTGCTCTGGTCGCGCAGGGCCTGTGGCATTGGCAGCCGGCGGACGGCTTGCCTCCGTACTCGCCAGCGTTGGCGCGTGCGATCCAGGCCTATCTGGGGCTGTCGAACTCGAAGATCGTCATGATCCAGATCGAGGATCTGATCGGCATGCCGGATCCGGTCAACGTTCCCGGCACCGATCGCGAGCATGCCAATTGGCAGCGCAAAGTCGCCGTGGATACGCTGGAGATGCTCGCGCGTGCGGACGTCCGCGATGTCCTCGATGCCGTCGACCGCGCGCGGCGCGGCGAGAATCCAAATAGCTAGAGACTGATTCGCCAAGGGGCCCGGAGAGCAGGAGCCACCATGCACAAGAGTCAACTTGCCGGATTCATCATCGACTGCAGGACCGAAGACCTGGAGAAAGCTGCCGAGTTCTGGAGTGCCGCGCTCGGCTATCCGCTGGTTGCGCCCGCCGACGAATCGGCGCCGGACAAGTACCGCCAGCTGCTGACCGGTCCGGACGGACTGCACCTGGAGGTGCAGAAGGTGGAGCACGACAGCCGCCTGCACCTGGACATCGAAACCGATGACATCGAGGCGGAAGCCAATCGGCTCGAAGCGCTCGGCGCCAGGCGCGTGCAGCGGTTTCCGCGCTGGTGGGTGATGGAAGCGCCGACCGGTCAGCGCTTCTGCATCGTCAGGCCGCAGCGCGCCGGGTTCGAGAGCAGTGCGAACGTCTGGAAGTAAATGTCGGTGTGCTCAGCCGCTGCGATAGACGTCGCGCCGATGGCCGACCTTGACGACCAGCACCAGCAGCTCGCGATCTTGGATTCCGTAGATGATCCGATAGGCGCCCTGTCGGACGCGATAGCGTTCGCGGCCCGATAATTTTTCGCAACCTGCGGGGCGCGGATCGTCCGCAAGAGAACGGATCCGTTGCAGGATGCGCTTTACTTCCTCCTTGGGAACGGCGTGCAGGTCCTTGGCGACGGACTTCTTGAAGGCCAGCTCATAGCTTGCCATGCGCCTTCAGGTCCTCGAGCAGGGCTTCGTAGGAGATCGCCGGCTCCGCAGCACGTTCCTCGAAAGCCGCCAGGTCTTCCTGGTCCTCGCGCAGGGCCATCCGCACGGCATCGTTGACGATGTCGGACACGGAGCGCTGCGTATGCGCCGCCTTCAGGCGCACGGCCTGGTGCAGATCCGGCTCGAAATAGATGGTGGCGCGCTTGGACGTCTGTTCGCTCATGGTGCTCACCTCCGGGAAAGCGGCACCGGCACTATAGCTACTTAACGTCATGGCGTCAAAACGTCCTGGACGCATATGGCCTCCTCCTTGGGGCTCGGACCCGTCCGATACTGGGGCCGACGCAACGGCTCAGGGCGGGAATTTCTCGCTCTTTTGCGCAGTTTCTCGCAGCCGCGCCACGCGCGGCCTACAGCAGCTCTGCGATTTCCGTCGCTACCTGTACACGATAGCGCTGCACCAGCCATTCGCGGTTCAGTCGATGCAGCTCGTTGCTCGCATCGAACCTGTTCAGCAGCACTGTCGCCAGCAACGGCTCGATGCTGGCAAGCGAGACTCGCACGGCATTGAGCGTGCCGAGGCCGGCGTCGGCGACCAGCAGGATCCGATCCGGCCGCAGCCGCTGGATGAGATCGACGCTGTCAGCATCGTGGCTCAGCGGTGAGCGTGGACCGCCGACGGTCTCGACCAGGCCGATGTCGATGTCGTCGGGCCAGCGAATTTCACCGATGAGCTCGTCGAGCGTGATGCGCGGCCGCTGCAGCAAGTCGGCAGCCATCGGCGGCGCCAGCGCCAGCGGGTAGTTGCGGTGCTTCGGACAAACGTCGTCGGGCTGCTCGCCCGTGGCCGCCGCGAGCTGTTCCGCGTCGGTCGGGGCCTGTCCCGGCTCGAACGATTGCGCTGGCTTGCGCGCGGCAACGCGCAACCCTTTCGCTCGGGCCTGCGACAGCAGCTGTGCCGACACCCAGGTTTTGCCGATCTCGGTTTGAGTGCCGAGGACGCCGATCAGTTGCTTGGGGCGTGAGTTCATTGCGGTTGATGGTCGGGCTGCGGCAGCGACTGCAGCGCTGCTCTCAGCTTTTCCACCATTGCCGACGTATGTGCTGCTGACAACGCGATGCGTAGCCGCGCAGTGCCTCGCGCCACGGTCGGAGGGCGAATCGCTGGAACGTAGATGCCGTGCGTCAACAGATGCTCTGCTGCCGCCAGCGCTGCACGATCTTCGCCCAGCACGACTGGCACCACCGGAGAAGGATGATTCGGCGCCAGCATGTCGATCAGCGCGCGCAGATGCGCACGCAATGCATCGCCTTCATCGCTGTAGCAGATTCGTAGCGCGGCCAGCGCAGCGGCCGTGTCAGCTGGGGACAGGCCGGTCGTGAAGATGAAAGAGCGTGCGCGATTGATCAGCAGATCGATGAGCGCGCGCGATCCGGCAACCCAGCCGCCGAGGGATCCGAGCGTTTTCGACAGCGTGCCCACGCGCAGCAGCTCGCATGCGCCGATGTCCGGCTCCGGCCCCAGTACTGCGTGAGCTTCGTCGATGACCAGCAGCGCTGCGTGTTCCCCGCAGAGCTTGCCCAGCTCGGTGAGCGGCGCGGTATCGCCATCCATCGAGAATACCGAGTCGGTAGCGACGATCTTGCGGCCCGGCGTCGACTGCATCAGCGTCGCCAGGTGGTCCAGATCGCAGTGCCGATAGACTATCACCTTGGCCTTGGCCAGACGGCAGCCGTCGATGATGGAGGCGTGGTTGAGCTCATCGCTGAAGATGGTCACGTCAGCAGCGCCGAACACGCTGAGCACGCCAAGGTTGGCGGAAAAGCCGTTCGGGAAAATCAGCGCGCGTTCCATGCGCTTGGCGCGCGCCAGCGATTCCTCCAGCTCCACGTGCAGGCTGCGAGTGCCGACGATCAGCCGCGAAGCGGTAGCGCCGGTACCGAACCGATCGATAGCGTCTCTCGCCGCTGCGCACACCTGCGGGTGCTGGCTCAACCCCAGGTAATCATTCGATGAGAATGCGATGACATCGCGGCCGCGCAGCGCACCGGCGGGGCCGGATGCATCGAACGCAACCAGGCTCCGCCAACGATCCGCCTGGCGAATGGCGGCCAGCTCACCTTCGGCCCAGTTCGACCACATTAGACGCTCACCTCTTCTAGCGCAGCCACCAACGTATCGACGATGCGGTCGATCTCTTGCGCGGTGCTGGTCAGGATCGGCACCAGTGTGATGGCCGACCCCATCGACCGGCTCAGCACACCGCGCCGCACCATCGCCGCCGCGACGCGGCGCGGCAGCAGCGGATCATCTGTGACTTCGAGTTCCACAGCCCCCATGAGCCCGACCAGACGGATCTCGCGCACGATCGGGAAACGATGCAGCTGCGACAAAGCGTCGCGCAGCTGTGCAGATCGTGCGCGCACGTTACGCAGAACGTCGGTCGACTGCATCAGTTGCAGATGACGCAGCCCGACCGCAGCCGCCAGTGCATTGCCGCTGTAAGAATGTCCGTGGTACAGCGTGCGCTCGCTCAGATCGGGGCCATAGAAGGCCTCGTACACCTTGTGGTTTGCCACGGTGGCCGACATCGGCAGGTAACCGCCGGTGATGCCTTTGCCCAGACACAGCAGATCCGGGCGCAATCCGCACTGCTCCGATGCGAACAGCGTGCCGGTACGCCCGAAGCCGGTGGCGACTTCATCGCAAACCAGCAGCACGCCGGTGTCGCGGCATGCGTCTCCCAGCTGCGCGAACGTTTCAGCCGGCGCATTCAGCATGCCTGCGGCGCCTTGCACCCGCGGCTCCACTACGACGGCAGCGAGAATGTCGCGGTGCTCGTGAACCATTCGTGCAGCGACTTCGAGTGCGCGTGGTTCGGAGAACGACGGTGCGCGCAGTACTGGAAAACGCAGCGGATCGAAAATCTGCGTACCGAAGCCACCGGCGCCCAGCGACAGCGACCCGACGGTATCGCCGTGATACGCATCGCCGAAGGCCAGATAAGCGGTGCGTTGCGTGATGTCGCGATTGGTCCAGTACTGGAATGCGATCTTCAGTGCCTGCTCGACCGCGCACGCACCGTCGGAGGCGAACAGGAAGTGCGGATGATCCACCGGCACCACGCGCGCCAGCGCTTCGGCGAATTCGATGACGATGCGGTTGCCGTTGCCGAGCAGCGTGGAATGGGCGATGCGGTCCAGCTGCTCACGCAGCGCCTGATCGAGTTCGGGCACGCGATGCCCCAACGTCGTAACCCAGAGCGAGGAAATCGCGTCCAGATAGCGGCGGCCTTCCGTGTCGATCAGCTCGCGGCCCTCGGCGCGCTCGACGATCAGCGGAGTGTTGCCGGCATAACAAGCCATCTGCGTAAAGCCGTGCCATACGACGTCGGCGTCGCGTTCCGTCCAGGTTTTGTGCAAGGAGGTCTCCACAGGTCGTCTGCCGGGGATGCGTTTATGAAGCTCGCGACGGCGAGCGTCAAGCTATGTCGCGGCGACACGGCGCAGCGGCAATTTTCTTGCATTCTCCCGCATCCGCCACGGGAATTTCGCACAAAGGATGTGGGTGATCCGTGGGTGCGTCTTGCCCAGGTGCCCGCCGGCTGCTCAGCGCAGCTTGATCGCTTCCCACGTCCGCGAGCGCCAGCGCAGCCACATGGCGACGCCGAGCGAGCAGATGGAGATGACGGCGGCGATCCAGCCGCCGACCGCGCCCAGCCCGAACTGCGGCCGCCGGTCGACCCCGGTGTCGGTCAGGTTCAGCACCGCCTGGATGGCGCTGTTCGCTGCGAACGGGCTGCCAGCATGATGATGGTGCGCAGATCGACACGCGGTTGTCCGGTCGCGTCCAGCTTCCGGGCCGGAAATTCCAGCAACGACGGCGATTGGGCAGGCGGGAGCCTCACGACGGTGCGGGCACGCAGACGCGGGCCGCGCAGAGTGATGTCAATGTCGGCGGCGAACCACTGTCCCCGCGATTCGCCTCGCAGCAAGAATGCAGCCCGTTCGCCGCCAGACCAATGAGCCATCGGTAACGGGCTGGCTTGCTCGTCACTCCTGAGCCGTGGCGTCCAGCCGAATGGATTCCCGCTGAGCGGGAATGGCGAAGCGTCTACTCGATTCGATCAGTGCCGCGGCGACCGCAGTGCCTATTGCGCCTGCGTGAACCGCAAGCGCACCAGTGCGCGCTGTGAGATTTTCTGTCCGTTGCGCTCCACCGGCTCGAAGCGCCACTGGCGAACCGCGCGTACCGCGGCGTCGTCGAAGGTTTCGGCCGGGCTGGCGTTGCGCACTTCGACCGCTTCGACCGTGCCGTTGGGCATGACCGTGAAAGCCAGTTCGACCCAGCCCTCGATACCGCGCTTGCGCGCCGATTCGGGATACACGGGGTTGACCATGCGGGTACGCTTGAGCAGTCCCGCGGAAATGACGTTGGATTGCTCGCGCGCTGCGATCAATTCGGTTTCGGCTGCTGCAATCGACGGATCGTTCGCGTTGACCTCGCGCGCAGCTGTAAGCAGCTGGCCCGCACGGTCATACGCCTTCGCTGCCATTGCCTGCTTGCCCGAGTTCACCAAGCGTGTGGACAGTGCACGCGAAAGCTCTTCGACTTCAGGCCGGCTCGGCGCCGCCGCGCGCAGCTGCGCCAGCGCGTCTTTGGCACTGCCGCCCGGCGGATCAATCAGCTTGCCTTCGTTCAGGCGCTGACGCACATCGTTGACGAGATTGTCGGTACTCGAATCGACGCTTGGGGCCGCTGCAGGGCGGCGTGCTGCAGTCGCCGTCGTTGCGGCACGCGTCGCTTCTGTAACCTGGCGATCCACCTGGGCCAGCGCTGCGCCGGCCGAACCGAGCTGCCGTGCGCCGTTCACGTACGCCTGTGCTTCATCGAGCTTGCCGGCGGCCAGCGATTTACGAGCTTCTTCGGTGAGCACGCCGCTCAAATCACGAATGGCCTGCGCGACTACCGGGTCGGTCGGGTCGAGTCGGCGTGCTTCCACCAGTGCATCGCGCGCGCTGCCACCAGTCGGGGTCAACAGTCGCCCGCTCTCCATGCGACCGGTTGCCTGCGCAACGAGTGCTCGAACCCGATTGCCGACCTCCTGCGCCTGGGTGAGCTTCAGACGCTCGCGCTCGCGGGCAATCTGTGTATCCAGAAAGGTCAGTCGCGGATGGCTGGCATCGATGTCGCGCGCCGTTTCGATGTTGCGGATGGCCTCTTCGAGATGCTCGGCGGTGAGCGCGTTTTCAGCGCGGGCCAGAATCTTGTCGGCGACTGCACGGATGCCGTCTTTTGCCGCCTGGCTGTTCGGATCCAGCGCCAGGGCGCTGCGGTAGTAATCGAGCGCGCTTTCGCCGGCCGGCTCCAGGAGTTTTTCCTGGTCGAAGGCTTCCTTGGCGAGCGCCAGCTCGGCCTGCACCGGGTCGGGTTTTTCCGGCACGCCGGACTGTTCCGCCGCCGTCGCGGCCGGTGTCGCGGCGACCGGTACTTCCGGCGTGCTCGCGAATTTCTTCACGCCGAACCAGATGCCGCCGATCACGATCAACAGACCCGCGGCGAGCGCGCCGTAGGTCATCACGTAATTCTTGCTGCCGCCGTCGCTGGTGTTGCCGAGGCTGTGACGTTGGCCCGCCGCTTTCAGATCGGTGTGCTGCGTGACTGCCGCTTCCAGCGCCAGACGCGTCTGGCCGTGAGTCAGCGGCGTGAGCAGGAAGCGAAAAATACGACCGGCGGCCGTGAGCTGCATGAGCGAGGCGCTGTCTTCGCGCTTGCCGGCGACGACCACCACCAGTTCGGGAAAGTGCTGGGTCAGCTGCGCCACCAGGGCGGCCACGTCGGAGGTGCTGGCCGTATCCGCCACCAGCACGCCCGGCTTGAGGGTGGGCAGCTTCCCGGCGACCTGGTCCAGATCCGGAGCATGGGTCACCGGTACGCCGCGAGGCGCGGCCTTGCGTACGGTTTCGACCAATGCAGGGTCACGGCTCAGGACCAGCACCGGCGGCTGGTGCGCCTCCTCTTCCAGGTGGCGTGCGGCCTGGGCATCGTCGAGTTCCAGATTGACTTCGTCGCCTGCGGCCGCTGCCGGGCGCAGATGCTGAGCATTGGCCATGGACCCGCTCCTGGGCGTTTGCATAGTCTTGTCCATACTACTTATGAAAAGTGGAATGACTGAGACCTGCTTCAGCATTTCCGGCAGTCGGTGTAATCCGGCCCCGGAAATCGCAGCGCCATCCCGCGCCGTTCCACCGTAGCTCGAGCTTCCCCCGGCCCTTGGGTGCCGCTTTGCAGCAGGCTCTTGGGCCGCCAAGGCCGATGTTGAGCCGAAAGCCGCGGCGGGCACAGCCGATCAGATCACTTTTTCGCGCGCGGCGCGCCGGAACCCGCGTCCGCGTCCGGGCATTTGCCCCCAGCGGGCGCCGGAAAATTGCAGGGACTCCTGTATTTACGGCCGCGCGCGCGGCGGGCTATAAGCCGCAGCTGTTTCCGGTCCACCGTCCCCGAAGGGCCGCCCAATAACAAACGTCTCCGCGCCTGCCGTGACCTCCGTACCCACCCCTCCGCAGCCCACCAAGCGTCCTTACCGGGTCGAGTCGCCAAACGGCTCGCGGGAAGACTCGTACTACTGGCTGCGCGACGACACGCGTTCAGACCCGCAGGTCCTGGCGCATTTGCGGGCGGAGAACGAATACACCGCGGCGGTTCTGGCGCCGTCGCAGCCTTTGATCGACCAGCTGTACCGGGAAATCCTGGGTCGGCTGAAACAGGACGACGCCAGCGTACCGGTGCGGTACCGCGGCTACTGGTACTGGATGCGGTACGACACCGGCCGGGAATATCCGGTCTACCTGCGCCGCGCCGATCGTCTCGGCAGTGTCGATGCAGTGCTGCTCGACTGCAACGCGCTGGCGCAGGATCACGCGTTCTTCCAGCTCGGCAACTACGAGGTCAGTCCGGACAACCGCCTGCTGGCGTACACGGTGGACACCGTCGGCCGGCGCCAGTACCAATTGCGCATCAAGGATCTGGAAAGCGGCGAGCTGCTGGCCGACGTCATCGACAACGTCGAACCGGATGTCGTCTGGGCCGACGACAATCGCACGCTGCTGTACATCGAAAAAGATCCGGTGACGCTGCTCGGTCGCCGCGTGCGGCGGCACCGCCTGGGAGCGGCAGCCGTCGACGACACCGCAATCTACGAAGAGCCGGACGAGAGCTTCGGCCTGGTGCTCGAGCGCAGCAAATCGGAGCAGTACCTGTTCATTGGCAGCGAGAGCACGACTTCCTCTGAATGGCGTTACGCGCGCGCCGACGATCCGGCGCTGGAATTCCAGGTGTTCACTGCTCGCCGCGCCGACCACGAATATCAGATCGAGCATCTGGAGCAGCGCTTCCTGATCCGCACCAACTGGGAGGCGGAGAATTTCCGTGTCATGGAAGTGCCGGTGGCGGCGGCGGCCGATGCCGGCAGCGTCGAGAAGTACGGACAACGCGATCGATGGCTGGACGTCGTGCAGCACGACAGCGAAGTATTCATTCACGACTTCGAAGTGTTCCGCGACTTTCTCGCCGTCAGCGAGCGTTCCGGCGGCTTGCGCAAGATTCGCGTGCAGCGTTGGGGCGGCGCGGCGCAGCACCTGATCGCGGACGATCCCGCTTACACCATGTACCTCGGAGCGAATCCGGAATTGGATTCGAGCCAGCTGCGTTACAGCTACACGTCGTTGACCACGCCGACATCGACGTACGAGTACGACATCCGCACGGGCGAGCGCACGCTGTTGAAGCGCGAACCGGTGCTCGGCGATTTCGATCCGGCCGACTACGCCAGTGAGTTCCTGTGGGCGCCGGCGCGCGACGGCGAACGGATTCCGATCTCGGTCGTGTATCGCAAGGACACGCCGCGCGACGGCAGTGCGCCGCTGTACTTGTACGGTTACGGTGCCTACGGACACTGCATCGATCCGATGTTCAGCTCATCGCGACTGTCGTTGCTGGATCGAGGTTTCATCTATGCGGTCGCTCACGTGCGCGGCGGTCAGGAGATGGGCCGGCGCTGGTATGACGCCGGCCGGCTGCTCAACAAGCCGAACACCTTCAGCGACTTCATCGACGCCACGGACTTCCTGATCGCACAGCGCTATGCGTCGCGCGGGCGTGTCTATGCATCCGGCGGCAGCGCCGGCGGACTGCTGATCGGTGCCGTGCTGAATGACGCCGCCGAACGCTACGGCGGGGCAATCGCCAGCGTGCCCTTCGTCGACGTGGTGACGACCATGCTGGATGAAAGCATTCCACTCACCACGCTGGAGTACGACGAGTGGGGTGATCCGAGCCAGCCGGCGTTCTATCGGCAGATGCTGGCGTATTCGCCGTACGACAACGTGCGTGCCCAGCCTTACCCGCCGCTGCTGGTCACCACCGGGTTGTGGGACAGTCAGGTGCAGTATTACGAGCCTGCCAAGTGGGTCGCACGTCTGCGGGAGGTAAAGACTGATAGTCATCCGGTGTTGCTGCACGTCAACATGGAAGCGGGTCATGGCGGCAAGTCGGGCCGCTTCGAGCACTTGCGCGAGATCGCGCGGGAGTATGGGTTCGTGATCGTTCTGGCAGGTGTCCAATGACGAATTCCGGTTACGTGCTGCTGGCCGATGACAATGCCACCGATGCCGAGTTGACCACCCGTGCGCTGGACCTGGGCGGCATCAGCCGCAACGTGGTCTGGGTGCAGGACGGAGAAGCAGCACTCAACTATCTGCTGCGCAAGGGCATCTACGCACAGCGTCCCGCCGGCAATCCGCGCCTGATGCTGCTGGATCTGCACATGCCCAAGGTCGACGGCCTGGACGTGCTGGCGCGTATCAAGTCCGATCCGCTGCTGCGCTCGATTCCAATCGTCATCATGTCGTCTTCCGACGAGGAAGCGGACATGGCGCGCAGCTACGAGAAGCACGCCAACAGCTACATCGTCAAACCGGTGGACTTCAAGCTGTTTACCGAGCAGGTGTCGATGCTGGGTCAGTACTGGATGCGGGTGAACAAGGCGCTGGGCTGAGGCGTTCATGCGGGTCGACGCCGGCGCTGTCTCGCCGCGGCGAGCGTGCAGGGATTACGCGGCCGACCCGGGAACGAAGCCCGCCGCGCTACGGTCGTATCGACAATGAGCCGCATCACGCGTCGGATGTTTCTGCAACAGACTGCGATCGCAGCGGGTATGACGCTTTCATCGACACAAGCAGATGCGGCTGGCGCAAAGCGCCGCGAGATGGTGCACCGGGCGATTCCAGCATCGGGTGGCCACGAGTCATTGCCTGTCATCGGCATGGGCACCTGGAACACGTTCGATGTCGGTCAGAGCGCTACGGATCGCGCGCCGTTGATCGAAGTGTTGAACGCTTTTCATGCCGCGGGCGCGAAACTCATCGACAGCTCGCCCATGTACGGCCGCGCCGAAGCCGTCACCGGCGATCTGGTGGCACAGTTGCACCAGCAGGGCCGTACTTTTCTTGCCACCAAGGTCTGGGTCGACGGATTGCAGCAGGGTATCGCGCAGATCGAGCGCTCCTTCGAGCTGCTGCGCACGAAGCGTCTGGATCTGCTGCAGATTCACAACCTGCTCGACTGGAAAACTCACGCTGCCACGCTGCGCGGCCTGAAGGATCAGGGCCGGGTACGCTACACCGGCATCACCCACTACACCGTGGCAGCGCATGCTGACCTGGAGCGGGTGTTGCGCGCCGAGCCGTTCGACTTCGTGCAGCTCAACTATTCACTCGCCACGCGGGACGCGGAGCGCCGGTTGCTGCCGTACTGCCAGGAGCATGGCATCGCCGTGCTGGTGAATCGCCCGTTCGAGGAGGGTGAGCTGTTCGCGCAGGTGCGCGGCCGCAAGCTCCCTGACTACGCCCGCGAGATCGACTGCACCAGCTGGGCCCAGTTCTTTCTCAAGTACATCGTCTCGCACCCGGCCGTGACCTGCGTCATCCCAGCGACTTCGCGCGTCGGGCACATGCAGGACAACCTCGAGGCCGGCTTCGGCGTCATGCCCGATGCGAAGCTGCGCCAGCGCATGGCCGCTGAGCTGGGTGCATAGCGCCTCGTCCGTCGCTGGCGCGTAGGCTGGAGTCCAGCTCGGCCCGAAAATCCGAGCAGGATGGATTGCCGCCTGCAAAGGACTGACGAAGCGCCGGTACGACGAATGTGCTCCAGGTCTCTCTGAATGTGCTCCAGGTCTCTCTTTCCGAGCCGTGAATTCACCTTAATCGTGCCAACCAAGCGTCCAATCGGCATACTCCGGCGGGGGCCAGGAGCAAGCAACGCATGGGTGTCATTCTCGTTGCCTACGAGCGCGAATCGGAACAGACGGCGCTCGAGCAATTACTGACCAGTCGCGGACATCGCATCGTCAAGGCAGCAAACGGCCTGGCCGCTCTGGACGCGGCCCGGCGCGAGCCGCCGCATGCCGTCGTGTCCGACATCGTCCTGCCGCGCATGGACGGCTTCGCCCTGTGCCGCAAGTGGAAGCAGGATGAGCGGCTGCAGGCCATTCCGTTCGTCTTCTACACACGCCGTCACGACGATCCCAAGTACGAGCGTTTTGCGCTGGAGCTGGGCGCAGAGAAATTCCTGGCGCGCAGCGAGCAACCGGATGCGCTGGCCGAAGTGATCGATGAGCTGCTCGGCGTCTCGGCGCCGGCGAGCGTACCGACCTCGACGAGATCGGAATCGGCGCCTGCAGCATCCGCCAACACCGTGCCGATTCCGGCGCTCGACCAAGCGGCAGCTCGCAACGCGCAGGCGCTGGAGCGCGCCCAGCAGACGTTGGCGATGGCGACGGAGCGCAATCAGCAGGCGCAGGGGCGCTTGCGCAGCCAGATCGCGGAGCTCGAGGCAGCCAATCAGCAGCTGACCGCCAGCGAGGCGCAGCTGCGTAACCGGATCAGCGAAATCGAATCGGGCAATCGGCAGCTGGCAGCGAGCGAAACGCAGTTGCGCGATCGCTTGGCCGAGTTCGAATCAGGCAGCCAGCGTCAGGCGGCCAGCGAGGAGCAGCTGCGCGACCGGATCGCCGAGCTGGAATCAGCCAGCGAGCGGCTGGTCGCCGGCGAAGCCCGCTTCCGTCGCATCTTCGAAGCCAACCCGCTGTCCATGTGGATCGTCGATCACGCGACCGGCGGCTTCATCGCGGTCAACGATGCAGCGCTGACTCGTTACGGTTACAAGCGCGCCGAATTCCTGGCGCTGAAGGCGGCGGCGCTGGTAGCCGTGACCGATGACGAGACGACCAAGGATTCGTCGCTGGTCGCTCATCGCCGCAAGGACGGCACCGTCATGACGGTCTCGCTGACCTCGCAGGAAATCGAGTTCGACGGGCGCCGCGCCGACCTGGTGTCGGTTTTCGATCTCACGGCGCGCGTCGCCGCGCAACGCCAGCTGCAATTGCAGGCAGCGGGCAGTCGGCAACAGGAATCCATGCTCGAGCTGTTCAAGCAGTCCGCAGCCCTCGATGAAGCCTCGATCGTGCGACGCGTGCTCGATCATGCGGCCGACGCGACCAACAGCCCGCTTTCGTGCCTGTTCCTGGTTCAGTCCGCGCAGAAAACCATTGCCCTGGCAGCCTGGCGCGACCGCAGCCAGCCGCAGGCGACGCTGGTGAATGCCGCGCCGACGCCGTTGCTGGAGGCGGGTGTTTTTGCCGAGTGTGCGCGCGCGCGACATGCGACTTCCAGCAACGATCTGTCGTGGAAGCCTCAGGCGGAAGGACTGCCCGACCTGCAGTGTTACGTCGCTGTACCGGTGGTCGATGGCGAGGAGACGGTTGCGGTGCTCGGCGTCGCCAACCGCGATGCCGGTTATGGCGAGGCGGATCAGCAGGTGCTGGCATCGCTCGGCGAGAGTGCGTGGCGCATCCTGAAGGCCAAGCGCGAGCACGCACGAACACTCAGCGCACTGCAGCGCAGCGACGTCGCGCTACAGGGCATGATCGATGCGCTACTGCGGCTTAGCGAAAAACACGATCCTTACACCGCAGGTTCGGCACGCCGAGTCGCGGCGCTCGCCGTTGCCCTGGGCCGCGAGGCTGGGCTGGACGGCGAACGCCAGCACGCGTTGCGGGTCGCCGCCTTGCTGCACGATGTGGGGAACGTTGCCGTCCCGCCTTCGGTACTGGCCAAGCCGGACCGACTCACGGATGCCGAAGCCGCACTGATGCGTACACACGTCGAGGAAGGCTGCAAGCTGCTCGCCGACATCGATTTCGGCGCGCCGGTGGCGGAGATCGTCTACGAGCACCATGAGCGCTGCGATGGCAGCGGCTACCCGCGTGGCCTGAAGGGCGACGACATAATGATCGAAGCGCGCATCCTAGCCATCGCCGACGTCGTGGAGGCCATGTGTTCGGCGCGCCCGTACCGTCCGGCGCTCGGGATGGAAACGGCCATCGAGGAAATAAACCGCGGCGCGGGTCTGGTCTACGATCTGCACCTCGCCACCGCCTGCACGCGGCTCATCCAGCGCGGTTTTACATTATCTGAATAAGGAGCTGCACCGAAGCGTGACGCGTGCACGTCCGCTGCTCCTTCGCCTTAGAACGATTCCCTCCATTGCCACTCGGGCGATGCGCGGCCCGTCCGATATGTCGCATTCCAGGTCCGGCGCACACTAGCATCGTCGAACAAGGGCATAGCCGCCGTAAGGCGGTGACGCAAAGCCTCCGGTCCCAGGGACTCGCACGAGTCACGGATAGCGGGGTTGCCGCTCGAGCTCTTCGCTCCAGCGTGAAGTGAGCACACGGCCGCCGTCGCGGCTCGATCGCAGAACTTCCCTTGCAGACACGCACGCCTCGCGCCATGCGCGGCACTGGGAATTTCTCTGCGCTCGGAGTGCTTGCCATGGACCCTCTGCGTTTCCGATTCATTGCATGGTCAGTGACGCTTGCCTTTGCTTCGCTGCTGGATATGGCTCAGGCGGCGACCAACAGCGCGCCGCAGATCTGGGGAACGCCCAAGACCGAAGTGACCGTGGACTCGTGGTACTACTCGCGGCCGGGCGCCAGCGACGCGAACGGCGACAAGTTGCACTTCAGCATCCAGAACAAGCCCGCCTGGGCCCATTTCAATCAGGCGACCGGCTCGCTGCAGGCCAAGCCCAGCACACCGGGCACCTGGTCCAACATCGTCATCAGTGTCTCCGACGGCAAGAGCAAGGTGTCGCTGCCGCCATTCTCCATCAAGGTTTCGCCCAAGAACACGGCGCCGGTGATCTCCGGTAGGCCCGCCGCTTCGGTGACGGTGGCGCAGGCATACAGCTTCCAGCCGACTGCCAGCGATGCCAATCGCGATGCGCTCGGCTTCAGCATTCGCAACAAGCCCACATGGGCTACGTTCAGCGCCTCCACGGGGCGGCTGTCGGGCACGCCGGGAGCCGCCGACGTCGGCAGCTACGCGAACATCGTCATCAGCGTCAGCGATGGCAAGAACACGGTTTCGCTGCCGGCGTTCGGCATTGCCGTCAACCAGGTGTCGTTCGGCAGCGCGACGCTGTCGTGGGCGCCGCCCACCTCGAACACGGACGGCTCGACCCTGACCAATCTGGCGGGCTATCGCATCATCTACGGCACGTCCGCCTCCGCCCTGACGCGCAGCGTGCAGATCGCGAATCCGAGCGTTTCCACCTATGTGGTCGAGGGGCTGGAGCCGGCGACCTATTACTTCGCCGTGCGGGCGTACACCACGAGCGGCGCCGAGAGCGTCAATTCGAACGTCGCCAGCCGGACGATCCACTGACGTGATCGCGGCGCAGCGTCCGGTTCGTTGACGCAGTTATGTGAATTTGACGGAACGTGCGCGCTGTCGGTGCGTGCAGACAATTGCAAAGCAAATTTCGGTGAGGTCTACTCGCTTACGCTTCACAAGGGCAAACCCGCCGCAAGGCGGGGACGCAAAGCCTCCGGTCCGACGCGCATGGGCGCAGGATAGCGGGGTTGCCGGCAGAGGTCCGTTACCGCACCTCCGTTCGTCACACCTGCTTTTCTCCCCTCTGCGCGTTCTCCCGAAGGTTGCCTCGTGAAGGCATCGCGCTGCGAAGTGCGATGAGGCCGTGGCTGTGTGCCGTGGCCGCATCGGCACGACAACGTAGCGCAGTTTGAAAAGAGCAAACCCGTCGAAAGGCGGGGACGCAAAGCCTCCGGTCTACGGGACTCGCGAAAGTCCTATGACAGCGGGGCTGCCAAAGGTGCAGCCATGATCGACGCATCCGATTTTGGGAGACAGATGGTCCGAGGTCCGCTCAAACTGTGCATCGCGCTGTCGCTGACGGCAGCGCTCGCCGGTTGTTTCGATAGCGGATCATCGGATGACAAACCGCAGGCAGTCGAGCCGCCGGCCGCCCTGCCTTCGCAGCCTGCTCCTGTTCCGGAGCTGCCGCCGGTGAGCAACCAGGCGCCGGAGATTACCGGCGTCCCGGATCCCAGCGTCGTCGCCGGCTATGACTACAATTTCTCGCCGGAAGCCAAGGACGCGGACGACGACTTCCTGGAATTCACCATCGTCAACAAGCCGTCGTGGGCGAGCTTCAGCACCGACACCGGCGCCCTGACCGGCAATCCGGCCGACACAGACGTCGGCGACACCAGCGACATCACCATCTCGGTGACCGATGGCCGCGACCAGCGCTCGGTCGGTCCGTTCAGGATCAAGGTCAAGCCACGCCATCAGGTGTCGCCGCCGAGCAATCGGGCGCCGACCATCGGCGGTACGCCGGGGGCTTCGGTCGACATCGGCGCTGCGTACAGCTTCCAGCCGGTCGCGAGCGATGCGGATGGCGATCGGCTGACCTTCTCGATCTCCAACCGCCCGTCGTGGACGACGTTCAGCACGGCCAGCGGCACGCTCAGCGGTACGCCGAAAGCAGCGAACGTCGGCAACTATTCCAAGATCGTCATCAGCGTCAGCGACGGCAAGACCAGCGTGGCGTTGCCGGCATTCGCCATCAGCGTCAAGGGCCCCGACAATAACGCCCCCACCGTGAGCGGCACGCCAGTGACTTCGGTGCAGGTCGCGCAGGACTATGCCTTCCAGCCGACCGCTGCCGATGCGGACGGCGATGCGCTCACCTGGAGCATTCAGAACAAGCCCTCGTGGGCCACGTTCTCCGCGTCGAGCGGCCGCCTCAGCGGTACGCCGGCGAGCGCCAATGTCGGCAATTACTCCAACATCGTCGTCAGCGTGAGCGACGGCAAGGCGTCCGTTTCGCTACCGGCATTCGGCATCGCCGTGCTGGCTGCGCCGAACCGTGCGCCGACGATCACGGGCGCGCCCGCGACCGTCGCCACGACCGGCGTGGCTTATACCTTCCAGCCCACCGCTGCCGACGCCGACGCCGATACGCTCGGCTATTCGATCAAGAACAAGCCCTCGTGGGCGACGTTCTCGTCATCGAGCGGCCGCCTCAGCGGCACGCCCAGCGCTGCCGGCACCCACAGCAACATCGTCATCAGCGTGACCGACGGCAAGGCAACCGCCTCGCTGCCGGCGTTCTCCATCGTGGTGGCCGCTGCTGCTGCCGCCAGGCCGGTGAACAATCCGCCGACCCTCTCGGGCACGCCGGCCACCAGCGTGACCGCGGGCAGCAGCTACACCTTCCAGCCGACCGCGAGCGATCCGGAAGGCGCGAAGCTGAGCTGGAGCATCCAGAACAAGCCGGCATGGGCCAGCTTCAATACCAGCACCGGGCGGCTTACCGGCACCGTCACCGCCGGCACGTTCGCCAACGTCGTCATCAGCGTCAGCGACGGCACCACCAAAGTGTCGCTGCCGGCGTTCACCATCAAGGCCACGTCGGCAACGCTCGGCAGCGCCGAGGTTTCCTGGGTCGCTCCCACCGAGAATACCGACGGCAGCAGCATCACCGATCTGGCCGGCTATCGCATCGTCTACGGCACCAGCGCCTCGGCGCTGACCCAGACGATCGAGTTGTCGAATCCCAGCCTGACCACCTACGTGATCGAAGGCCTCAGCTCGGCGACGTGGTATTTCGCGGTCAAGGCATACAACTCGGCTGGCGCGGAAAGCACGCTGTCGAACGTCGCCAGCAAGAAGATCCCGTAACCCTCCCGTGACCTGCCCCGGCCCGTGCGGCCGGGGCAGTCCTGCCGTTCGTCGCCGCGGCCGGCGTCTCGTCGTGCCTTGCAGTTTTCTCATCACAGTGTGACTGTGGCCGGCGTGCCGGTGCGCTTAGAATCCGGCGTATGAACCGTACCCTCCGGTATTGCACGGCGAGGAACCATCGATGAGCCAGGCTCGTATCTCGCCGCTGGGGCGGCTGCTGCATCGGGTCGCCCCGATCGAAGTACGTGAAACGCCGGCCGTGGTCGCGGCTTTTTGCCTGTTCTTCTGCGTCATGGGCGGGTACTTCGCGGTGCGTCCGGTGCGCGAAACGGTCGGCACCATGCTCGGCCGTGAGCGCGTCGCCGATCTTTTCATCGTCACCTGGATCGCGGCCGTGGCCATCGTGCCGCTCTACGGCGTGATCGTGGCGCGCTTCCGGCGTAGCATCTTCCTTCCCTGTACCTACGGGTTCGTGGCGCTGGCGCTCGTTCTCATCGGTCTGGCGCTGCGCGGCGAGCAGATGAACATCGCGGTCGGGCAGTTCTTCTACGTCTTCATCAGCGTGCTGAACCTGTTCCTGATCTCGATGTTCTGGAGCTTTCTGCTGGAGCTGTTCGACAGTGGCCAGACCAAGCGCCTGTTCGGCGTGATCGCCGCCGGCGGCACGGCCGGTGCGCTGCTCGGCCCGCTGATCGCCGACCTGAGCGTCACCCGCATCGGTAACAGCGGCGTGCTGTTCGTGGGTGCGACGCTGTTCTTCCTGGCCATCGTGGCGCAGCGGGTGCTGCTGGGAATCTGGCACGAGCGCTCGCCGGCGGCGACCACGCCGGCAGAACGGGAACGGCCCATCGGCGGCAATCCGTTCGCCGGTTTCGCGCTGGTGCTGCGCTCGCCATATCTGCTCGGCATTGCGCTGTTCGTGGTGCTGCTGGCGACCGTCAATACGCTGCTTTATTTCGAGCAGTTGCGCCTGGTCGAGGCGGCTTTCGCCGATACCACCGAGCGCACCCGCCTGTTTGCCCGGCTCGACTGGATCGTGCAGAGCCTGACCATCCTGTCGCAGGTCTTCCTGACCGGGCGCATCGCCAAGAAGTTCGGCGTCACGGCGCTGCTGACCCTGGTGCCGGTGGTGCTGGTGTTCGGCTTCCTGTGGCTGGCCACCAGCGGCACGCTCATGGTGCTGATCGTCGTGTTCGTCTTCCGGCGCGCCAGCGAGTACGCCTTCATCCGTCCGGGCCGCGAGATGCTGTACAGCCCGCTCGACAATGAGACCAAGTACAAGGCCAAGAACGTCAACGACGTGCCGGTGTACCGCGGTGCGGACGCCCTGGCTGCCCAGGTCAACAATGGGATCGCCGCAGCTGGATTTGGTGCCGGGGCGGTGGCGCTGCTCGGCGCCGTGGCTGCCGCGCTGTGGGCGGCGGTCGGTTGGTGGCTGGGGCGGCGTTTCGAGTCCGATGCCGCCGCTCGCACGGAGGCCTCTGCCGCAGTTCGCAGCTGAACGTTTCAGCGTCTTTCGTGGTCGGCGACCGCGCCGGGCGATGCCGGCGCAGCATTGGCCGGTTCGGCTGAGTTGGCGTCGGCAGCCGCGAAATCGCTGACGTCCTGGGCAACGACCGCCAAGTCGGGCAAGGCCAGCTCGAACTCCCGGTCCAGATCCGCGGCTGCTGCAAGCCAGCGCTGCGCTTGCGGCCCGTCATTCACCCCGATGGCGCGCCTCGCCTGATCGAGAAGGTGCATGCCCAGATCCATCGCGAGGATCTGGCTGGCGGCCTTGTCTTCGTCCTGTAGTCGGGCCTGCTGCAAATAGAACATTGCGCTGTCGTCGGCGGGTTCAATGAGCTCTCGCGAGGCAATGCGTGATCGAGCCAGGTCGATGTTTGGGGTGCGGGCCCGCTTCGCCGCTGGCTTGTCTTGGGCTGCAGACGCTTTGGCTGAAACGCCGCGTGACAATGCCAGAAGCTGCTCACGCAGCGATTCGAGTTGCGGGTGGTCGGGCTTTGCGGCTTGTAATGCCGCAAGCGCTCGAGCCGCAGTCGGCGCATCCTGCGATTGCAGCGCTTCAGTGACCTGCGCCGCGAGCGCATCGATTGTCTGCTGATCCGCTTCCTGAGCGACACTCTTCGGCGCAGATTCTTCGATGGCGTCCTGTGAAGCCGGCGGTGTAGCAGGGCGAGAGAAGAACCAGACCGTGGCCAGCGCCAGTACGATGGCGCCGGCAGCTGCTCCGAGCAGTGGATTGCGATTCGCCGGCCGCGCCAGCTGCTTGATCGTCGTCATTGCCAGCGACATGTTGGCAGCCAGCTCGTAATGACGACGCGCTGCCGCGCCGAGAAACTGCGTCGCGCGTGCGGGCGACACCGGTTTGTGCAGAAAGCGATACACGCAGCCCGAGCTGATCAAGGTGCCGATGGCGCCTTCTTCCCTGCGTGCGCCGGTTGCCAGCAATACAAGCTCGGGAAACTGTGCCTGCAAGCGTTCGAACAACGCAGCTGCATCGCTGTGCAGCGCCTGCAGATCGACCAGGAGAATACCGCAACGACCGCTCACCAACAGTTCGACCGCTGCATCTGCAGAGGGCGCATGCCACACTGCGTGCTCGACGCCTGCGGCGTCCTGCAAGGTCAGTAGCAGGGTGTCATCGTTGCTGAGAACGACGACGTCTACCGCACGGCCCGGAAGCGCTGAGCTGGCGTGAAGGGCTGCGGAACTCGCGTCGTTCTGTTGGCGCGGCATTGCATCGATCGATCAGGCGACGCAGCGACGCAAGCTCGATGCTCGTCGCGCAGTGCTGGTCGAATTCATTCCAGGCAGACCACCAGCTGCGCCGAGTGGCTGCGCCAGTTGATGGGGATGACGAACGAGCGCGTGTTGTCGGGCGTGACCACTTTATCCGGCTCACCGGCCACCACGGTCGGCACCGAGATCATGAAGTCCTTGCCGAAATCGCGACGCGCATTGCCGGAGATGGTGTTGGCGACTTCGCCCACCAGGTCGCACATGTTTTCCTGTGTCAGCTCGGTCTCGCCCATGCGCATCAGCATGACCGTGAGCATGGGGCGCGAAGCGGTGAAGTACACCACGCCGCGTCGCTTGCCGGCGATGTTGATCATGCCCGTGAATTCCTGCACCGCGGGCTTGCCGTCCTGCACGATGTAGGGCGAGCCGACCGACGCGGGCTGGTTCGCGGCGGTGGCGAAGTAGTGCGTAGTGCCTTCGACGAAGGTTTCCAGTTCGACTTTGGTCATCATTGCTCACCGCCTCTCAGCAGCTCTTCCAGCGCTTCCGTGAGCTGACGATCCGTGAACGGCTTGCACAGGAAACCGTTCGCTCCCTTCTTCAACGCTTCGATGGCGGTGGCTTTGTCGGACAGCGCGGAGATCACCAGGATCAGCACGTCAGGCTTGATCTTCACCAGGTTCTCGACGCATTCGATGCCGTCCATTTCCGGCATCGTCAGGTCCATGGTGACGACGTCGGCGGGTTCCTTGCGAAACGCCTCGACCGCCAGCTTGCCGTTTGCAGCCGTCGCAATGACCTGCAGACGATCGATCTGCAGCTCGCGCTCGATTTTGCGACGGATTATGTTTGAATCGTCGCAGATCATGAGCTTGAGCTTACCGTTCGTCAACGGCTGCGACTTCGCGTTTGCCAGCGCCATGACAGTCCCTCTTGGAGCTCTTGCCTTCTATGGTTCATGCGGCGACGGCGCGTTCCACCGTCGGCAGCCAGATCTTGAATTTCGAGAAGCGCCCGTCCGCGGAGGCCAGGCCGACGCGGCCGCCGAGTTCGGCGACCAGGATGCGCACCAGGTCCATGCCGGCGCCGCGCCCGGCATCGGTGGTCACCTTGTCGGCGGTCGAGAAGCCCGGACGGAAGATCAGCGCCATGGTCTGGCGCGGATCCAGCATGGCGGCCTGTGCCGGAGTGATCAGACCGCGTTCCACTGCAACTTCCTTGATGCGATCCAGCTGCAGGCCGCGACCGTCGTCCTGCACGATGAGTTCGAAGCCTTCGGCGCCGCGTTCGGTAAACTCCACGCCGAGCAGGCCGGTCTCGGCTTTCTGTACCTGGATGCGGTGCTCCGGCGTTTCGATGCCGTGTACGACGGCATTGCGCACCAACTGAATGGTGATGTCCTTGACGGCGCGCTTGTACGCTTCTGGCACCTGATCCAGGCCCGAGCATTTGACCGTGACCTGCTTGGAATGTGTCGACGCGACGCGTGCGGCGAGTTCTTCGAGCGTGCGTTCCAGCCCTGTGCTGATCTCGGCTTCGGCCGGCCGTTGCTGCGCTAGCGCCTGCATCTGCATGGTCTGATCGTGCTTGCCCGCCAGCCAGGCATCGACCTTGGATGCCTCGACCTCGCCACCGGCCGCGCGCCGCGCTGCGATGGCCTGGTGCAGGTCGACCAGCCGGCCCAGCATTTCGCGGACCTGGGCCAGGTGGTTGAACAGGTCATCGAGCTTGACCACCAGCGGCAGGAAGTCGCTGCCCGACAGCGACTGCCGCGACTTCAGATCGCTCAAGGATTCCTCGAAGGCGTGTGCGCGCTGCTCCACGGTCTTCAGGCCGAGCGCCGAGGCCTCGCCCTTGACCGCATGCACCTGGCGGTAGATGCCGTCTATCTTGGCGCGGAACGCCGTTTCCTCGCGCGCCGGTTCCTTCAGGATGGAATTCACCATCTTCAGCGATACATCGGCGTCCGTAAGGAATCCGGTCAGGTTTTCCGGCTCGACGTGCAGGATGCGCAGCAGCAGATCGAGCTGCGCCTGCGCCTTTTCCTGTGATTCCTGCAGCTCGCGCGACAGCATCACGCGCTTGGTGACGTCGTTCACCGTCACCAGCAGATGCGAGAGCGAGCCTTCGGACTTCACACGGTTGAAATCGAATTCCAGGTAGTGCGTATCGAAACCGCCGGCCGGATTGTCGAAATGCACTTCGACTTCGCTCAGCGGATTGATGGTTTTGACCAGCTTCTCGTTGACGCGCTCGCCCCACAGCAGCGCCACGTAGTCCATCGCGGTCTTGAGTGTCTTGTCGGGAACGATTTCCTTCAGCAGCTCATCGAAGCGCAAGCCTTCGAACTGCTCGCGCCGGAAAATGGTGTTGAGCGCCAGCGAGCGCTCGCTGCCCAGCTTCAATTCCTTGTCGAGCAGGAACAGGCCTTCGTTCACCGTGCGCAGGATGTCCGCCGTTTCTTTGCGTGCACGGCTCGAGACGAGTTCTTCCTTGCGCAGGTTACGTGCGAAGTAGAAGAAGATGGCACCCAGCAGCAGCAGCGCGGCGACCATGCCACCGACCTGGATGCTACGCAGCAGAGCGGCCTGACTCTGGCTGTCCTTTTCGACCAGCGCCGACAGATCGGCAGCCGCGCGCGACAACTGCTCATTGGAAGCGGCGCCGAACTCATTCAGGTCGATCAGTGCCGCCTGCAAGCGCCGGCCGCGAGGGCTGAACTGCACTTCCGGTGTGTTTACGGCGGGCTGCGCTGCAGCGTTCTTGCCGGCGTCGGCAGCCGGCTCAGCAGTTTCGAGCTGGTACGGCGAGCCGGAAAACCGCAGCACCGGATCGAGCTTGGCCTTGTAACCCGTCCACAGCGCCTGGCTGTTCGCGACCAGCGCTCTCGCGTCGGGCGTCAGCAGCGCCGGCAGCACCATGGAAGCGCCACTGCTGTCGGCAACCGTGCTTTCGCCGAGCGCCAGCAGTGCTTGATCGTAGGCCGCGGCGTCCTTGCGCATCGTTTCAATGCTGGTATCGATCGGCTGGCCGGCCCTCAACCGCGCCAGGATGTCGGTCGAGCTGTCGAAGATGGCCGGCGGGCGGGCCTGCTGCTGTGCCAGGAAATTCACGCCGACCACGTTCTGCGCGACGCGCTCGACCTTGACGTGGTTGACCGCCAGGATGATGGCGATGAACACCAGGAAGCCGGTGATTGCAAAGACAATTCCCTTGTACCGACCTAGATCTAGGATGCCCATGGACGATTCCCCTGTGACCTTTGAGTTTCCCTTCAGCGTGGCCGCGTCGCGAGGCACGCCTGTGAGGCTCGAAGCGCCGCTGCCGGCTGCATGTTTTCCGCGCGCAGCAACGACCGCAACCCCGAGGCCCGAAGTGCTGTGCGCCTATATGACAATAAGCGCATACCGGACGCTCGAACCAGTTCCCGTTTTTAAAGCGGCGGAATTTGCGCCAGTTCAAAGTTTTTGGCACTGAACCGGCCAAATCGGCGGAAAAACACCGTACCGGGGCATCGGGCAAAAGCCCAGATCGGATACCTCCAGGTCGCTCGTAAGGACAAGTCGCAGCCGGTTGCGCGCCGTTGCGGCGCGCGTCTGAGTGCGTGACACCTGTGCAACAGCGAGGACAGCCCCATCGCGAAGCCCGCTGGCGAGGCTTTCCCGGCGGCCACTTAGGTGGCGAGTCCCACTGTCTCGTTTCTGAGACAACTGAATTTTTGTTGATTGAGCAAGGGGTTGCGACCACCCTAACGACGGCGGAGGCTCGACAACGGCGCCCGTCCGCGTTCATGATGCTGTCGCAGGTCGGGGGCAGACATAAGCAAGGGTCGACGCTCGAGCCATGAACAGCCGCTGTGACGGCACCGTATCACCGGGTGGGACATGACCGAAAAAATAGAATTCCAGTCGCATGTCGCCGTCGCTCAGCGCCCGGCCCTCGAAGCACTCCTGTTTTTCAACTCCTGTCAGGAGCGCGTCGCCTCCTGCATCGCCGATGCCGTCGAGACTTTTGGCGCGCCGGAGATCGTTGCGGCTCGCGACCGTCTGCGCGTGCAGATTTCGGATCAGCCGGACGTGCAGTCGTTGTTCGCAGTCGAAAAGGGTACGGGCCGGCCCGTGGGCGTCGCGGTGTACGTGCGCCCGGATCTCGAGCACATCACCGTCATGCACCTGAGCATCTCTGCCGAGTATGCGAGCGGCGGCCCGCGCTCGGACGAGCAGCTGTTGCTGCGCTTGCTGCGAGAAGTACGACGTTCGACGCGGCGCATGAAAGGAGTGAGGCGGCTGGAGCTCTTCTACGTCAAAGGTCGCAACGTCGGCAGCCGCTGGCGCACCTTGGACAAGGCTACTGCGTAAGAAGCAGCCGCTGCTTCGCTTCGCCGGCACCCCGCGCACCGGTTCAGCCGACAAATCTACTGCGTAAATACGCTGGCGCCGCGTTCGGCGCCGGTTTATAAAACGGCGCATCTCGGGTCGCTGGCGCTGCTCGTGACTGATGATCCGTCATCCACCGGAACGATGCTCGCTGCTCGCGTCGGCAGCATCGCGTGTTTGATGGCGCTGGGCGCTTGGTTGGGATTCCTGCTGGGGTTCGCGGGGCGCTGGGCTTGGCTACTGGATTTGCTGGCGAACTTCAGGCTGCAGTACGCCATGGTATTGGCGCTGTCGGCGCTGACGCTGCTTCTGGTGCGCCGGCCGCGCATGGCTGCTTTCGCATTTGGCGGCGCGTTGCTCACGACGACCTCGATCATCGGCTACACGGGTTGGCACTCGCAGCCGGCAGAAGCCTCCGCCGGCGAATTCCGCTTCGTCACGTTCAATATGTTCTATGCCAACGAGGATTTCGCGCGTGTCGGCGAATATCTGGAACGCATCGATGCGGACGTGGTTGCACTGCAGGAGCTGAATGCGACGCAGGCGCGCAAGCTCGCTATGTTTCTGCCTTCGTACCCACACGTCTATTTGAACGCAGCGCATCGTTACGGCGCCGTCGTTTTCAGTCGTTGGCCGATCGAGAAGGGCGAGACGCTCGAGCTGATTCCGGGAGGCGCGCGCGTGGCACGGGTCGTGATTGACTGGCGCAGTAAGCCGATCACAGTGCTGGGGGCGCATCTGCATTGGCCGCTGAGCCCAGCCAGCGCCCGCCTGCGCAACGCCGAGCTCGGCGAACTCGCAAAGATTGCGACCAGCATCCGCGGTCCGTTGCTCATTGGTGGTGACTTCAACATCACGCCCTGGTCGCCGCATTTTCGTAGCGCCGTCGAGCGTTCCGGCCTTCAGGACTGCGCCCGCGGTCGTGGGCTGATTGCCACCTGGCCGACCTTCCTGCCGTCCTTCGGCATCCGCATCGATCATTGCCTGGCAAGTAGTGACTGGCGCGTCGCCGGTGTGCGTACCGGCCCAATGCTGGGCTCGGACCATTATCCGACGGTCAACGATCTGGAATTGCAGGGGCACACCAGCTGATCCTGCTGCCCGGGCGAGACGATTCCGGACCGAATGATCCGGAATCAGGCGCAGTGACGTGGACTATTCCACGACGCGCCGGATGATGTAGCCGCCCGATTTCTGATCCGGCTCCAGCTCCAGCAGCTTGCGCTGACGGGCATCCTCCAGCAGGTCGCTGAAGGTGCGAAAACCGTAGTAGGTCTCGTTGAAGCCGGGATTGCGGCGCTTCAAGGTCTGCTTGACCATGGAGCCCCAGATCTTCTCGTCCTGATCGCGCTCGCTGGCCAGCGCCTCGATGGTGTCCAGCACCAGATCGAAGGCTTCCTGCTTGCGGTCTTCCTCGGTCTTCTCCGCTTTCGATGGTTCTTTTTCCTTGGTCGCCGTCGCACCGCTGACCGGCTTGGGCGCGGGCTTGCGGCGTGCGCGCTGCTGCTTCTTCTCGTTCTGTCGTACCAGGTCGTCGTAGTAGATGAACTCGTCGCAGTTGGCCATCAGCAGGTCCGAGGTCGAGCTTTTCACGCCGACCCCGATCACGGTCTTGTTGTTCTCGCGCAGCTTGCTCACCAATGGCGAGAAATCCGAGTCGCCGCTGATGATGACGAAGGTATCGACGTGCGACTTGGTGTAGCACAGGTCGAGCGCGTCGACCACCATGCGGATGTCGGCGGAGTTCTTGCCCGAGATGCGCAGGTGCGGAATTTCGATCAGCTCGAACGAGGCTTCGTGCATCGGCGCCTTGAAGTCCTTGTAGCGCTCCCAGTCGCAGTAGGCTTTCTTGACGACGATGCTGCCCTTGAGCAGCAGGCGTTCCAGCACGCGGTCGATATCGAACTTCGCGTACTTGGCGTCGCGCACGCCCAGCGCGATGTTCTCGAAATCACAGAACAGCGCCATGCTGGTGATCGTGTGAGCCATTAAAGCCAGCCTTTGCGCTTGAACAGCGCATACGTGATGCCCATCGACGCCAGCATCAGCGCCAGGGAGAAGAAGAAATTGCTGTAGTCGCCCGGCAGGTTCGGCAGCAGATGGAAGTTCATGCCGTAGATGCTGGCAATCAGGGTCGGTGGCATGAACATCACCGCCGCCACCGAGAAGATCTTGATGATGTTGTTCTGTTCGACGTTGATCAGGCCGAGCGTGGCCTCCAGCAGGAACGACACCTTGGTGCCGAGGAAGCTGGCGTGATCGGACAGCGAGGTGACGTCGCGGCTGATGGAGCGGAAGCGGCCGCGCAGCTCGGTGGACATCTCCAGCAACGCCGACTGCTGCACGAACATCACCAGCCGGCCGAGGCTCACCAGGCTCTCGCGGGCCTTGGAGTTGAGCTCGCCGTTGAAGCCGATGCGTTCGATCAGCTCGCGCAGATCGCTGCTGTTCGGCCCCTTGCTGGCGCCCATGAAAATGTTGCCGGACACCGAATCGAGATCGTTGCCGGTGCGCTCCAGGATGTCGGCGATGCGCTCGATGAAGGCCTCCATCAGGCCGGCGAGGATCGCCACCGCCGACTGGCAGGCGTTCGGATGATGCGCGGCGTAGGCGCTGAACTGCTGGAACGGCTTGGTATCGATGTAGCGGTTCGTGATCAGCCGGCCGTTGGAGAGAATGAAGGTCACCGCGGAGATTTCCGGCCGGTCGGTGTCGAGCCGTGTGGCCACGGTCGCGGTCATGTACAGCGCGCCGTTGTCCTCGTACAGCCGGTTCGAGGTCTCGATCTCCTTCATTTCTTCGCGCGTGGGCACATCCACGCGCAGCAAGGCCTCGACTGCCTTTTCCTCTTCCTGGGTCGGCTCCAGCAGGTCGACCCAGATCGCCTCCTCGGGGATGCGTGTCGTGCCCCCCAGATCGACGCGGGCCAGTCCCTGGGGCTGCTGGACGAATACGTTGAGCATGGTGCGCGCCTGGGACCGCTACCGGCGATCAGCGTGTTCTACCCGTGGGTCGCGTCAGGGTGGTTGCGACCCGGCTCACGTCAGCCGCCGTGTTCGTGCGCGGCGAGCTCGTCGATCAGCGCGAACAGCGGTTGTTCGCCGCCGGCCATGCCGACGTCGGTCTTGTACTTGCCGTTGACGATGACGGTGGGCACGGAGTCGATGCGGTAGCGGCGGTTCAGGAAGTCGGCGCGCTGCAGCTTGTTTTCCACGCCGAAGGAGGAGAACGCTTTCTGGAACTCGTCGGTGCCGACGCCGTGCTCCTTGAAGAAGGCCGAGATCTTGTCGACGGTGTTGAGGCCGTTACCCTTCACGTTGATCTCGCGGAAGATCGGCGTGTGCAACTCTTCGAGCTTGCCGAGCGCTTCAGCCGTGTAATAAACGCGCGCATGCAGGCGAGTCATTTCGTTCCACATCGCCGGCACCCGCGTGAATTCGACGTAGGCCGGCTTGGTCTTGGTGCGCCAGGACTCGACGCCCGGATCGAGCGCGAAGCAGTGGCCGCAGCCGTACCAGAACACTTCCACCACCTCGACCTTGCCAGGTGCGACGCCGGTGGGCTGGGCGGGTACCAATTTGACGTAGTTGCTGCCTTCCTTGAACTTCGAGGAGGTCGGCGCCGTGCTCGCTGCGCCGCCCAGGCGCAGTGCCGGCTGAACCGTGCTCGACGTGGTCGCTTCCGGCGGCGGGGCGTCGTCGGTTTCGCTGATCGTCTCGGCGGGCTGTGCCGACTGCTCGGCGTCGGCTGCCGGCTCGTCTGCGGGAGCAGCTGCGGGCTCGGAAGTGGTTTCAGCGGCTGCGGCCGGTGCTGCGGGAGGCTGCTCGGCGGAGGCAGGCGGCTGCTTGTTGCCGCACGCAGCGAGGGTGGTGAGAAGCAGCAGCGAAGCGAGGAAAGCGCCGAGTCTGTTCACTTGAATACCTCTTCCTTCAAACGGATGCTGAAAGCGCAGTGCCGGGCGAGCTTGCGTCAGCGCAGGCCCTGCACGTAGGACGCAACCGCAGCGATCTGCTCGTCAGTGAGCGCATGGGCGACGCCGCGCATCATCTGATTCTGGTCGGTCTGGCGGGTTCCGCTGCGATAGGCCTTCAGCTGCGCTTCCAGGTACGTGGAATGCTGGCCACGGATCGAGGGGTATTCCGCGGCCGGGTTGCCGTGGCCGGTCGGGCCGTGGCACGAGCCGCAGGCGGCAACGCCGGTTTCGGCATCGCCGGCGCGATACAGGCGCTGACCGAGCGAAACCTTCGACGGCTCGGCCTCCAGGCCATTGGCAATCTGCGAGGAGAAATAGGCGGCCAGATCGTCGATGTCGGCGTCCGACAACGGTGCGGCCATTGGCGACATCAGCACGTTCTGGCGCGCACCGCTCTTGAAGGCCTTGAGCTGCTTGACGATGTAGTCGGGGTGCTGGCCGGCGATGGTCGGCCATTCGGGGTTCACGCTGTTGCCGTCCACTCCATGACAGGCCACGCAGGTGGCGGCCTTGGCCTGGCCCGCTTCGGCGGAGCCCTCGGCGAAAGCGGGCGCGCTCAGGTACAAAGCGCCCAGCGCGGACAACACGGCAATCGACAGCTTCATCTCAGTGACACTCCAGAACTTTTTCCGGGACTATGCTCGGTCGCGGGACTCGTAAGGGCTCGCGCAAACGGGCCCAAGGTAAAAGGCGCGGAATTGTACACTACGGCCCGCGCGATCCGCCCTGTATCCCTCTGTATCCATTGCATTCGCAGGTCCCGATGTCCCAGTTCCCCGAAGCCCGCTTCCTGCTCAGCTCCTGGCAACCCCGGCAGTTTCCCGCCGACGACGGCGCCGAGGTGGCCTTTGTCGGCCGTTCCAACGCCGGCAAGTCCAGCGCCCTGAACGCCATCACCGCCCGCCGCGATCTGGCTCGTACCAGCAAGACGCCGGGCCGCACCCAACTCATCAACTTCTTTGCGCTCCAGGGCGAGCAGCGCCTGGCGGATCTGCCGGGCTACGGCTATGCCAAGGTGCCGGCGGAGATGCAGCGGCACTGGCGCGAGCTGTTGACCCGCTACGTCGAGAACCGGGCCTCGCTGGCTGGATTGGTGGTCGTGATGGATGCGCGCCGACCGCTGACAGACTTCGACTGGCAGATGCTGAGCTGGAGCGGCGAGCGGTCGCTGCCGACGCACTTGCTGCTGACCAAGGCCGACAAGCTGAATCGGGGCGAAGCCCAGTCCACGCTCAGGAGAGTGCTGACGGAAACGGACGGCGCCGCGACGGCCCAGCTCTTTTCGGCCGTGACCAAGGCTGGCGTGGACGAGGCGCGCCGTTGGGTGCTTGCGACCCTGGCGCAGCATCGGCGCCAGGGCGAATAAGGTGGGCTACAAAAAAAGAACCCCGGTAGCTCTGGGAGCCACCGGGGCAGTTGTTTACCCGGCATGGGGATGGACCGGGCAACCATCCGCTCAGGGAGGTCAGCGAATGGGAGCGTCCTGGCCGACGCTCTGGAATTGAGACGCGCGGTGCCGCAGAAAGTTCCGCCGGATTCGACCTCGGCCGATCCGTAGAAACACGGTTGAATTCAGGTGCTTAGCCTCGACTCGGAAGTCGCCCTGGCGTGCCCTGGGAGCCACAGAGGAAGCCGGCTGCGAAAGGCCGGAAAAATCATCTTGTTGCATCGTTGCAACGAACTTCCAACGCCAGAACGGGCCGCGACCGGCCCGTTCTGGCAGGCTGGAGGGGGCGCAGATTACAAAAATGTATAGGTCGCGCCGATCGAGAACAGGTTCAGATCGTCCACGTTATCCACGTCGAAGACCTCATATTCGGCCCGCACGCTGAGGCTCAGCAGGCGGAACTGCAGGCCCACGCCGTAGGCCGGGTCGGTGCCGTCGCTCTTGAACGCATCGCCCAGGCCGCGGACCTTCACCTTGGTGTCGGAGTTGACCAGGCCCGCCTTGGCGTACAGGTCGACCGGGCCGACTGGCAGAAAACCGATGGCAAAAGCCGAGATCGCGTCGCCTTCTGCCTGGTACGTGCTGTTCTTGGCCTTGCCGAAATTCACGTAATTGACTTCTACGCCGAGCCAGTCCAGCGGACGGAAGCCGGCGATGAACTTGTAGCCGGTGTCGTCATCGTTGAGGCGCACCGGGCCTTCCTTGATGTCGACGTTCGAGCGGCCGACGCTGGCGCCCAGGTAGAAGCCGTTGTCGGCTGCATTCGCGGTGCCGGCCAGCGTGCCCACTGCCAGGACTGCCGCGAAAAGAATCGAATTACGCATGTCGCCTCCATGAGGTGTTGGTCAGATCAGCAAAATTGTCTTGGATAACAGCGCATCGCCCCGATCGGTTCCGGCGCGCGACGCGTTTGCGTCCCTTTGGGTTCACCACAGGGGGCCATCTTCCGCGATGGTCCGGAGCCTGGGTTGCAAGCGTGCCTAGGCGCACCAGCGTGGTCAGTGCGCCTTGTCCCAGTCGTCGCCGACGCCGACATCGACTTTCAAGGGAACGCTGAGCTCGGCCGCGCCGCTCATCAGCGTGCGCGCCTTCGCGATCAGCTCATCGCGGGCTTCATTGCTCGTTTCGAAGACCAGTTCGTCATGCACCTGCATGACCAGGCATGCATCGATGCGCGCGTCGGTCAGCCACCGATCCACATCGATCATTGCGCGCTTGATGATGTCGGCGGCCGTTCCCTGCATCGGCGCATTGATGGCGGCGCGTTCCGCGCCCTGCCGCAAGGCTGCGTTGCGCGAATTGATTTCATTCAGATACAGGCGTCGTCCGAACACGGTCTCGACATAACCGCGAGTACGCGCGAGCTGGCGAGTCTCTTCCATATAACGGCGCACGCCCGGATAACGCTCGAAGTACAAGTCGACGTATTTCTGCGCCTCGCCGCGGGGGATGCCGAGCTGGCGCGCCAAGCCGAACGCCGACATGCCGTAGATCAGTCCGAAATTGATCGCCTTGGCCGAGCGCCGCTGGTTGGCCGTGACTTGCTCCAGCGGCGTGCCGAACACTTCCGCCGCGGTCGCCTGGTGAATGTCGCGTTCCTCGGCGAACGCGGCGAGCAGGCCAGTGTCGCCGGACAAGTGCGCCATGATGCGCAGCTCGATCTGCGAGTAATCGGCGGCGACGATGCACCGGCCCGGCGGTGCTATGAACGCCTGCCGGATACGGCGACCTTCGGGCGAGCGGATCGGGATGTTCTGCAGGTTCGGGTCCTGCGACGACAACCGGCCCGTGGCCGCGACCGCCTGGTGATAGGACGTGTGCACGCGCCCGGTCGAGCGATTGATCTGTCCCGGCAGCTTGTCGGTGTACGTGGATTTCAGTTTGGCGAAGCTGCGGTATTCCAGGATGAGTTTGGGCAGTTCGTAGCTCACCGCCAGCTCTTCCAGCACCGACTCGGCGGTGGAGGGCTGGCCGGTGGGCGTCTTTCCCAGTACCGGCAGGCCGAGCTTGGTGAACAGCACTTCCTGCAATTGTTTGGGGGATTCCAGCGAGAACGGTCCGCCGGCGGCGCTGTGCGCCTGTGCCTCCAGCTCGTGCATGCGCATGGCCAGCTCATTGCTTTGCTGTCGCAGCTTCGCGCCGTCGATGAGCACGCCGCGCTGCTCCATGCGCAGCAGCACGCCGACCAGCGGCAGCTCGATCTGTTCGTACAGCGACTTGAGCGTGGGCTCGGCCTCGATCTTCGGCCACAGAGTCCGATGCACTTGCAGCGAAACGTCCGCTGCCTCGGCCGAATAGGTTGCCGCCGTATCGATGGCGGCCTGGTTGAAACCGATCTGCTTGGCGCCTTTGCCGACCACGCTTTCGTACCGGATCGGTTCGATGCCCAGATAGCGTCTGGCCACCACGTCCAGATCGTGCCGCGGCGTGGCGGTGCTGTTCCAGACGTAGGACTCCAGCATCACGTCGAAGCGCATTGCGCGCAGATCGATCTGATGACGCTTGAGCACGTGTCCGCCGTACTTGAGGTTGTGGCCGAGTTTCACCGGGCGTTCGCTTTCGAGCAGTGGCTTCAGCAGCTCCAGCACGGTGTCGCGCGGCAGTTGCGTCGGGGCGCCGGGATAGTCGTGCGTGACGGGTATGTAGGCCGCAGTGCCGGGCTCGATCGCAAAGGCAATGCCGACGATCTCACCCTGCATGTAGTCGGGCGAGGTCGTCTCGATGTCGAACGCGATGACCTCGGCCGTCTTCAATCGCTCCAGCCAGGACTGGAACGATTCCATCGTCGTAATGATTTCGTAGTTGCGCGGCGCAGCTGGCGCGGCAGGTGTGACAGATGCGGTCGTCGCAACACCTGCTTCCGTCGTCGCTGTGTCCGCCTGGCCTTCCAGCGCTCGCAATAGTGAGCGCAGCTCCAGGCGCGTGTAGATTTCACGCAGGCGATTCCGATCCGGCTCGCGCGCGAGCAGCGATTCGGGCGGTATGCCCAGCTCCACGTCGCAATGCAGTGTGGCGAGTTTTCGCGACAGCTCCAGCGAGGTCAGGCTGGCGCGCAGGCTTTCACCCACCTTACCGGTGATGGCATCGGCGCTCTGGATGAGCGCGTCCAGCGTGCTGTATTCGTTCAGCCATTTTGCCGCGGTTTTCGGGCCTACCTTGGGCACGCCGGGAATGTTGTCGATGGTGTCGCCCACCAGCGCCAGGTAATCCACGATCTGTTCCGGGAACACGTCGAACTTGGTCTTGACGCCGGCGCGATCCAGCCTGGAGCCGGTCATGGTGTTGACCAGCATGATGCGCTCGTTCACCAGTTGCGCCATGTCCTTGTCGCCGGTGGAGATGAGCACGTCGATGTCCTGCGCCGCAGCCTGCTTGGCGAGCGTGCCGATCACGTCGTCCGCCTCCACGCCCTCGATGCGCAGCAGCGGCAGACCCATCGCCTGCACGCAGTCGAGCAACGGCTGCAACTGCGAACGCAACTCGTCCGGCATCGGCTGGCGCGTCGCCTTGTACTGCTCGAACAGATCGTCGCGGAAAGTCTTGCCGGGTGCGTCGACCACCACGGCAATCAGCTGCGGCGTTTCTTCCTTGAGCAGCTTGACCAGCATGTTCAGCACGCCGAGCACGGCGCCAGTCGGCTCGCCCTTGGAATTGGTCAGCGGTGGCAGCGCGTGGAAGGCGCGATACAGATAAGAAGAGCCGTCAACGAGGACGAGTTTGCGGCGCTCGCTCATCGCTCAGGTTCCCGGCGGCGGCGTGGGTTGCGCCGGATCGGGCTGCGCGGTCGGATCGGATGCCGGTGGCGGCTCGGGTGTGGCCGGCTGACGATCCTTCTTCTGCGACTGGGGTGCCGGGAACGGCAGCGATTTCTTCTTGTCGGTGGTCTCGCCACTCGCTGGCGAGTTCACTTGCTGGGACTTGTCATCCGGCCGATACAGCGGCCCCTTCTGGCCGCAGCCGGCTGTCAGTAGCAAAACAGCGACAGTGATGCCGATGCCGTGGAGAAGACGCTGGCGCGCCGCGCACTGCCGGGGGGAATTCATGCAGGCAGTATAACCAATGATGTGGGGCATACCCGCGTGCGCAGATGCCGATGCGAAGCGGTTTCTTCGGCAGAACGTCTCGAGGTTCGCATGCGCCGGGGTGCCGGCGCGGATGTTGGGCGGGCACGTTCGACGGCTGCGCTCGCAAGCCGGATTCTGCGATGGCTACTGCTCGATCACGGCCATGGTGAGGCGGGAAATGCAGACCAGCCGATTCTGCTCGTCCTCGATGCGAATCTCCCACACGTGGCTGCGGCGACCGATGTGCAGCGGGCGGGCCGTGCCGATGACATAGCCGTTCGACACCCCGCGGATGTGGTTCGCGTTGATCTCCTGACCGACGCAGTGGTACTTGGTGCTGTCGATCACCAGCATCGCGCCGGTGCTGCCGATGGTTTCGGCCAGCGCCACCGATGCGCCACCGTGCAGGATGCCGTACGGCTGGCGCGTGCGGTCGTCGACCGGCATGCGTGCCTTCACGTAATCCTCACCCAGCTCCGTGAATTCGATGCCGATGTGTTTCGCCATCGGCGCGGTGACCTTGCGCAGATCGTCGAGCGTGTAGGGGCGGGACCAGATGGACATGGCAGTCTCACGACACGGCGCCGGGGGTGCGGCGGGAACTGCAGTGTACTGGATCGGTCCTGCGCCGCGCTCTGCGCGGGAGTGAATCTCAAGCGTCCCTAACGCTTGTCCGGGTCCTGCTTCAGTTTCTGACCGACACGACGGTAGGCCTCGCGGAACGAGACGCCTTCCTTGACGACCATCTCATTGGCCTGTGCGGCGGCATGGATCGACGGATCGAGCCGGATCCGGTCCTTGCGGAACACCACGCCGGCGAGCGCCGCCGGGAGAATGCCAAGCGTGTCCAGGCAGACATCGATGCCGCGGAACAGCGGCACCTTGATGAGTTGCAGATCGCGCTGATAGCCCGAGGGTAGCTTGGCAACGATGCTCATGACTTCCAGCAGGCAGGCCTGCGCCGTCGCCGTGCGGCCGCGGATCAGCTCGAACACGTCCGGATTGCGCTTCTGCGGCATGATGGACGAGCCGGTGGTGAACGCATCCGGCAGTTGCACGAAGGAGAATTCCTGCGTGTAGAACAGCATCAGGTCGGACGCCAGCCGGCCGACGTCCTGCATCACCAGTGCGATCTCGAACAGCAGCTGCGCCTCGGCTTTGCCGCGCGAGAGCTGGACTGCGGTGACCGGTTCGTGAACCGTCGAGAATTCCAGGCGTTTGCGCGTCGCCTCACGATCCAGCGGCAGGTTTGCCGCGCCGTATCCGGCGGCAGAGCCCAGCGGACTTTTCTGCAGACGCCGCTTCACTTGCGCGAGACCTTCCGCATCGTCGCGCAGCTCGGCGGCGAAGCCGCCCGCCCACAGCGCGACGGAGCTCGGCATGGCCTGCTGCATGTGCGTATAGCCGGGCAATTCGATCGAAGCGTTTCGACTGCCCAGCTCATCGAGTGCCGCTGCCGCGGCCTGGGTTCGTTCGACCAGCTCATCGACCGCATCGCGCAGATACAGCCGCAGCGCGGTCAGGACTTGATCGTTACGTGACCGGCCGAGATGCACGCGCTTGCCGGCTTCGCCGATGCGCGCCGTCAGCAGGTTCTCCAGCGCCGTCTGTCCATCTTCATGCTCCAGCAGAACCTGCCATTCGCCGCGCGCATGCTCGGAGGCGATGTCGGTCAGGCCCGTGCGGATCGCATCTAGATCCGCCGCCGACAGCAGTTCCTGCGCATTCAGCATCTCGGCGTGTGCGATCGAGGCGCGCACGTCATGGGCCACGAGCCGATTGTCGAGCGCGTGATCGTCACCCGCGGTATAGCGCAGGACGCGTTCGTCCAGCGGTGCGCCTTTGTCCCACAGTCGGCTCATGGATGGCTCATCCGGCCTGCTGTTCGGCTGCGCTCAGCGCGCTGACGTTCTCGACCACCAGCGTGCCGGTGCCTTCGTTGGTGAACACTTCCGCCAGGATGCTGTCGATCGACTTGTACGACATGATGTGTACGCGTCGCACGCCGCCGCGGATCGCCTCTTCGATCGCCTTGGCCTTGGGCAGCATGCCGTCCTTGAGGCTACCCTGGTCCTTGAGGCGTTGCAGGCCCTGCAAGTCGGTGTACGAGATCAGCGAATGCGGATCTTCGAGCGATTCCAGGATGCCGGGCGCGCCGGTGCACAGCATCAGCTTTTCTGCCTTGAGCTCAGCGCCGATGGCGGCCGCGACGGTGTCGGCGTTGATGTTCAGCAGCTGGCCCGAATCGTCGGCCGACACCGGACTCACCACCGGCATCAGGCCGTCGTCCAGCAACTGTTGCAGCACCTTGGCATCGATCAGGTCGATGTCGCCGACGAAGCCGTAATCGACGGTCTTGCCTTCCACGATCACCGGCGGACGCTTGTGCGCACGCACCAGCCCCGCATCGACCCCGCTGACGCCGACTGCGGCAATGCCCAGCTCGCGGCAGATGCCGAGGATCTGTGTGTTCACCAGGCCGTTGAGTACCATGCTGGTGACTTCGATGGATTTTTCGTCGGTCACGCGCCGGCCGGCGACGATCTGCGGCTCGATGCCGAGCTTTTCCTGGATCTGCGTCAGCTGCGGCCCGCCGCCGTGCACCAGCACCACGCGAATGCCGACCTGGTGCAGGATGGCGACCTGCTCCATCAGTGCGTGCGTGGACTCGCTGTCGCCGAACACGCCGCCGCTGGCCTTGATGACGAACACCTTGCCCTTGTACATGCGAATGTAGGGTGCCGCGCTGCGCAGGGCGCGAACGGCAACGGAAGGGTCAGTGCGGGAGATCACGGCAGGAGCACCTCGGTAGGTCGGTTTGGGAAAGAACGAATTGTTGCGCTCGACGCGCGCACGGTCCAGCGGCTTTGAGAACGACGAAACCGGCAGAAGTTTCGTCGTCGCCACGCCGATGGTTCGCAGCGGCCGGTCTTCAACCCCTCAGCAGTCGATACAGCACGGCCATCTGCACCACCATGCGATTGAAGGCCTCGCGGATCACCACGCTGCGCGGCCCGTCCAGCACTTCGTCGGCGACGGCGACGTTGCGGCGCACCGGCAGGCAGTGCATGAAACGGCAGTCGCGGTGGGTGGTGCGGAACCAGCTGTCCTTGATGCACCAGTCGTTCAGATATTCGCGCAGGCGTGTTTCAGCTTCATTGTCTCCGTAGTGCTGCGGTGAGCCCCATTCCTTGGCGTAGACCACGTGGGCGCCTTCGAGCGCTTCGCTGCGATCGCTGGTCTCGTGCACGGAGCCGCCGGACGCCTTGGCTGCCTGGCGGGCCTTTTCCATGATCGGCTCGGGCAGCGCGAAACCTTCCGGCCGCAGCACCACGACTTCCATACCGCGCTGCGCGGCCATGTGAACGGTAGAGCAGGGTACGGCGAGCGGCAGCGCTCGCGGGTGATTCACCCAGCTCAGCACGAACTTGCCGCGCTCGGGCACGCCCAGCTCGTCCATCGTGTGCCAGTCGGCCAGTGCCTGGCAGGGATGGCTGACCGCCGATTCCATGTTCACCAGCGGCTTGTCGCACAGGTCCGCCATCATCTTGAACTGCGTCTCCGCCAGGTCCGCGGCCAGGTTGCGGCCTTCGGCGAACATGCGAATGCCCATGGCGTCGCAATAGGACGCCAGCACTGGCACCGCTTCGCGCACGTGCTCGGCTGCCGCGCCGTTCATGATCGCGCCGGAGCGGGTCTCCAGCTGCCAGGTGCCCTGGCCAGGCGTGATGACGACGGCAGTGCCGCCCAGCCGCATCATGGCGCTCTGGAACGATGCCAGCGTGCGCAGCGAAGGATTCAGGAACAACAGGCCCAGCACCTTGCCCGCCAGCGCCTGCGGTTGCGGGTGCTGCTGCAGGCGCGCGGCCAGGCCGAGCAGGTCCTTCACTTGCTCGCGTGGGAAATCGCCAAGGTCGAGGAAGCGGTTCATGGGGAGGTCGTCGGGTGGTAATCGGAATCGTTATTTCGGCAACCGTGCCAATGCCTGACGCAGTTGCTCCACGTGCTCGCTGCCGAGCACGAAGGGCGCCAGGATGCGCAGCACGTGCGGATCGCCACTGGTGCCGGTGAGGATGTCGAGTGCGAGCAGTTCGGCCTGCACTTCTTTCGCCGGGCGCGTAGTGCGCAGGCCGAGCAGCAGACCCGCGCCCTGCGTGGCCACCACCGGGCCGACGACGCATTCGCTGCGGATCTCTGCGGAGCGCTGCTGCACGTTCTCCAGCAGGTTTTCCGTTTCGATGATGTCGATCACCGCCTCGACCACCGCGCAGGCCATCGGGCCGGCGCCGAAGGTGGTGCCGAGCGAGTCGGTCTTCATGTAGGCGGCAACATGATCGGCAACCAGCATTGCCGAAACCGGGAAGCCCGCACCGAGCGCCTTGGCCGTGGTGATGATGTCGGGCGTAACGCCGTACATGTTGGCTGCGAACGGATAGCCGGTGCGGCCGACGCCGCACTGCACTTCGTCGAAGATCAGGATCGAGCCGTTCTCGCTGCAACGCAGGCGCAGCGCCTGCAGGAATTGCTTGGGCAGATCGACGGCCCCGGCCACCCCCTGCACCGGCTCGACGATGACCGCGGCAGTGCGGTCGTCGATCAGCGAGCCGAGCCGGTCGATGTCGCCGGGCTTGATGAACTTCACGCCGAACGGCTTGGCCGGGAAGCCGTACCACTTCTTCTCCGCGCCCCACGTCACCGCGCCAGCGGCGGCGGTGCGACCATGAAAACTGCCTTCGATCGCAACGATCTCGGTGCCGCCGGTCATCTTGCAGGCGAGCTTGAGCGCGTTCTCGTTCGCTTCCGCGCCGGAGTTGACGAAGAAGATGGTGTCGAGTCCCAGGCCGCAGAACTTGGCCAGCCGGGTGGCGGCACGACGCCGTACGTCGAGTGGCACGGCGTTGCTCTGGAAGCAGAGCTGGCGCGCCTGCTGGGTCAGTGCCTCCACCCAGCGCGGATGGTTGTAGCCCAGCGCGGCGACGGCGTGACCGCCGTACAGATCCAGAACCCTGCGGCCGTCCGGCGTGTGCAGGTAGACGCCTTCGGCGTCGATCACTTCGAGCGGAAACTGCGCAAAGACCGGCGCCAGATGGTCGCTCGGCGCAGCGGCCGGCCCGGCATCTCTCAAAGGAACTACGTTGCTCATGTCGTCTCTCAGGTCCAGCCGGGGGCGGGCGCGCTCAGACCGGCCGTTTCTTCGAATCCGAACTGGCGGTTCAGCCACTGCATGCCGCCACCGGCGGCGCCCTTGAGCAGGTTGTCGATCACGCAGAACGCGACGACCGAATTGCCGTTGGCGGCGGCGCTCAGGAAGGAGTAGTTGCTGGCGGCAACGTCTTTCACGTGCGGCATTTCAGGCGCGACCCGGATGAACGGCTTGCCGCGGTAGAAGTCACTGAAAGCGGCCAACAATTCCGGCGTCTTGATCGCGCGCTTGGCAGTCGCCTGCACGGTGACATGAATGCCGCGCGCAAACGGCCCCGAGTGCGGCACGAAATTGATCTCAGCCTGCACATCCGTAGTGGCATGCGCCAACGCGGCAATCTCGGGTGCATGTCGATGCGACAGCGCGTTGTAGGCGTACAGATCGCTGTGACGCTGCGGATGATGCGTGCCGGCGACGGGTGTACGGCCTGCGCCGGTGCTGCCGGTGACGCCGCTGACGAATAGACGCGGCTCGGCAATGCCGAGCTTCAGCAGCGGCACACTCGCAAGGAGCACAGCGGTCGCGAAGCAGCCGGGATGTGCGATGTGCGTGGTCCGTGCCGAATCGAGATGCTCAGGCACGGCGCAGGTGAACTGCGCGATACGATCGGGCGCGCCATGAGCATGCTTGTAGACAGCTTCGTACGCGCCGGCGCTCGTATAGCGGTAGTCTGCCGACAGGTCGATCACCTTCGGTTTCGTGCCCTTGGCTTCGGCAGCGCGCAGCACCTCGTCGATCAGCTTGGCTGCTACGCCGTGCGGTGCGGCTGAGATGACCGCGCTTTCGGGCAGCGAACCGACCAGCTGCTTGATCTCTTCCATGCTCGAGAATTTCAGCTCCGGATACACCGGCGCCAGGTGCGCAAACCATTTCGCCACCGGTTCGCCGGGCTGGCTGTCGGACAGCACCGCTTGCAGCTTCAGATTCGGATGCGCGGCGATCAGGCGCAGCACTTCGCCGGCCACATAGCCGGTGCCGCCCAGGACGATCGCGGGAACCTTTGCACTCTCTCGACTCATGATCTCCACTCTTGCGCGTCGGCTTTCGGGGCCTCAACAATCAGGCACTTCCATCGTGAATGACCGAAGGCTCCGTCATGTCCGCGCAGGCGGGCATCCATCTGGATTCCCGCCTGCGCCTGCGCCTGCGCGGGGGCAGGCTTTACGCGGGAATGACGAGGGCACCATCCATCAGGCGTCCTGCACCACCGATTTCGACAGCTGCGCCGGACTCAGATTGAGCGACTCGATCACGCGGTCCGCCAGCGCCACGCCATCCGTAATCGCGTTGAACGCCGGCACACCGAACTGCTCGCGAATGATGTCCACGCCAACAGCGTTGTCGGTGGCCGGGCCAGTGACGACAGACGGCTCGATACCGAACTTCTCGCGCAGCAGCTTCACGCCGCCCCACGCTGCGACCGGATCGTTCGCCGACAGCACGACGGACGTCAGCGCGCTACGAATGTCCGGTGCCGACAGGATCGCTTCCACGCCGTACGCGCCGAGGATGCCGTCGCCGAGCTCGAACACGATCACGTCGGGCTCGCCTTGCGACATTTCGGTCAACAGCGCTCGCGTGATGGCAGGGCCGGTCTTCGCGGTCGTCGTGACGACGCCGAGGTCGGTGAAGATCATGCTGCGGCTGGCACCGGCATCTTCCATGGCCAGGATGTCACGGCGCAGCGATACGCCAGTGGCCTTGAAGGCATGCACGTTGAGACCGCGATGCCGCATGCGTGCAACGATGGCGCAGGCGGCCGCCGTCTTGCCGGCTTCCATGCAGGTTCCGGCCAGCGCCACCACCGGCACGTTGCGCGTGTTCACCGTGGCGTCGTAGTCGAGACGGCGATAGCCGACCCGCGCCGGCACGCCGATGCGCTCGCCCAAGTACGGGAACTGCAGCACCACGCCCATGATGCGGATGTCGAACGGCCGGCCTTTTTCCGGGTTGGCCGAATCGCACACGCCCAGCACGCCGCCGATGTTCAGCACCTGGATCACGTCGCCGACCTCGACCTTTTCCGGCAGGTGGCCGGAATAACCGAACAGCGCCTGCCGGTGGCCGAGCGCGCCGACGATGATGTTGCCCTTGGCGACTTTGGCCATGCGGCCGCTGGTCAGCTCCAGCGTGTTGTACGTGGACTTGTTGGTGAGGATCTCGCCCACCAGCACCACACCTTCCTCGCACGGAATGTCCGTGGTGGCGACACGCAGTTCATGACCCAGGTTCAACGCCTGGGTGATGGAAGCAATCTTGTCGACGACGACGGTTTTCATGGCCTTTGAGTCACACACCTTTATGGATCGAGGCAGGGGAGCTACTGGCCGGCACGGGCCCAGAACATGCCCGGCAGACCGACCATCTTGGAAAAGCCCAGCGCATCCGCGGCGGTCCATTCACCGGCCGCCTCGCCATAGACGCCTTTGGAGGCGGCCATGATCGAGTACGGCGAGGTCACGCCTTCGACGAACGCGCTGCCGGGGCGATACAGGATCTTGACGTCACCGGTGACGCGTGCCTGCGAGTTGACGAACAGGGCTTCGATGTCGCGGCATACCGGATCCAGGTGCTGACCTTCGTGGACCAGATCGCCGTACGGGCCGGCCAGCATTTCCTTGACGCGCTGCTGACGGCCGGTCATCACCAGTTTTTCCAGCTCGCGATGCGCGCCGATCAGCACTTCGGCAGCCGGCGCTTCGAAGGCGACACGGCCCTTGGTGCCGATGATGGTGTCACCCAGGTGGATGCCGCGGCCGATGCCGAATCTGGCGCCGATCGCTTCGAGCTTTTCGATCAGCGCCACCGGGTCGAGCCTGGCGCCGTCGAGGCTGACCGCAACGCCCTGGTCGAAGCCGAGGGTGTGCGACTCGGGCGCCTGTGGCTTGGCGAACGCTGCCTTCGACAGCACCCAGGCATGATCCGGAATGCTGCCTTCGGAGGTCAGCGTTTCCTTGCCGCCGATGGTGACGCCCCACAGGCCGCGATTCACCGAATAGGCCGCACCGTACGGCGGGATCGGCAGGTTGCGTTCCTGCAGGTACTCGAGCTGGTCGGGCCGCTTGAAGGCGTTGTCGCGCACCGGCGCGAGAATGGTCAGCTCTGGCGCCAGCGTGCGCAGCGCCACTTCGAAGCGAACCTGGTCGTTGCCGGCCGCGGTGCAGCCGTGGGCGACGATCTTGGTGCCCAGCTTGCGTGCCCATTCGGCAATGGTCTGCGCCTGCATGACGCGCTCGGCGCCGACGCACAGCGGATACATCTGGCCGCGCTTGATGTTGCCGATGACCAGGTACTTCAGCACCTGATCGAAATACGCCTGGCGGGCTTCGACCAGGATGTGGTCTTTCGCGCCCAGCGCACGTGCGCGCTCATCCAGTACTTTTGCGGCGTCGGCGTCGATGCCGCCGGTATCGACACACACGGTGATGACGGGACGGCCGTAAGTGGCCCCCAGCCACGGCACCAGGAACGAGGTGTCCAGACCGCCGGAGAAGGCGAGAAGAATGGGCTCGGAGCCAGCGGGCAAGGATGGATTCATGGGATGAAGCAACGTTCGTGGGATGGGTCCGGTCCGCCGCGGCGACACCGGATGTCGTCAGATACGGAAGATTTCGCGCAGACGCTCGCGCAGCTTGCGCTGGGCGCGGCCGTCTTCGGTGGCGATGAAAATGGCGTCGTCGCCGGAAATGGTGCCCACCACTTCGGGCCAGCTGGACTTGTCGATGGCGACGGCCACGCTCTGCGCCGTGCCGGTGGTGGTCTTGATCACCGTGAGCGCATCGCCGGCGGTGCGGATCTCCAGTACGAAGTTGCTTACGGCGGCGAAATGATTCGGCGGCAGCGCGTCATCCGCGGGCGGCACGATGTAACGGTCGCCCGCCTTGGCTACGCCCAGCTCACGCAGGTCACGGCTGACGCTGGACTGCGTGGCGTCGATGCCCTGCTTGCGCAGCACCTTCACCAGCTCGTCCTGGTTGTGCACGGTCGACTCCCGGATGATCCGGAGAATCGCGGCGCGACGGGACAGGGAAGGGTTCGGTTCGGCGGCCATGGACGAAACGGGCACGAATACCTGATTGCATAAAAACGCAGGCATCTTGCATAAATATGCAAACGCTGTCAACGCCACCCGGCGCGCTGATTCATTGCAGCATGCGGGTCTTGCGCGCCCGCCACAGCCCGTCACCGAGGTAGATCGCGATGGCCAGCCAGATCAGCGCAAAACCCAGCGCCCGCGAGCGCTCGAACGGCTCGTGGAAGGCGAACACCGCCAGGATCAGCTGGATGGTAGGACCGATGTATTGCAGTAGTCCGACGGTGGAATAAGGAATCCGCCGCGCGCCGTAAGCGAACAGCACCAGCGGCAGCGCGGTTACCGGCCCGCCGAGCGCGAGCAACAAGTTGGTGCCGAGGCTGGCGTTGCCCAGCGCGCCGACGCCGGTGGCCTCGCACCACAGCAGGTAGCCGACGCCGATCGGCAGCACCAGCAGCGTCTCGGCGGCAAAGCCGGGCAGGGCCTCGACGGTCACGACCTTGCGCAGCAGGCCATACATGCAGAACGAGAACGCCAGGATCAGTGCGATCCAGGGCGGATGACCGACGCTCCAGGTCAGGTAGACCACGCTCACGGCGGCGATGCCGACGGCGGTCCATTGGGCGCGATTCAATCGCTCCGACAGCACGAACACGCCCATCAGCACGTTCAGCAGCGGATTGATGAAGTAACCCAGGCTGGCCTCGACCGCGCGATCGTTGATGATGGCCCACACGTAAACCAGCCAGTTGGTGCTGATGAACACGGCGGTGGCCAGCAGGCGCAGCCGCCTTTTCGGATCGGCCAGCGCGGCCCCTACCTGGCCCAGTTCGCCGCGGACGGCCAGCCAGCCGATGGCGAACAGGCAGCCCCACATCATCCGGTGCGCCGTGACCTGCAGTACCGGCACCGCCTGCAGCGCCTTCAGATACAGTGGCAGCAATCCCCAGGCGAAAAATGCAATCGATGCCGCGGCCAGACCGCGACCGTAATCCTGCGAAGTCGATGGCGCCGTCGCGCGAGCGTTCATGAGTATGGGAACCGAACGGGGCGCGTGATCATAGAGCTTTTGACGCGGGCTGTCTGATTCGCCGCGGGCGTGCCGGCGCGGTGTTGCCAGCGATCGCGCAGCGCGCCAATCTTCCCGCTGGCTTCTTATTCCATCGTCCAATGCCATGACCGCAACGATCGATCTTGCCCGCCGCCTGCTGGCGCTGGGACAAACCGGACTGCATTTCACGCCGCAGGAATACGATCGCGAGCGCTATCAGGAGGTCGTGGATATCGCGACCCGCCTGCTGGAGGCGGAGTCGGGCATGGCCGCGCAGCAGCTGCGCGAAACCTGGTTTGTCGAAGACGGTTACGCCACACCCAAGATGGATGTACGCGGTGCGATCTTTCGCGACGAACGCGTGCTGCTGGTGCGTGAGACGACGGATGGCAAGTGGACGCTGCCCGGCGGTTGGGCCGACGTCAATGACAGTCCGTCGTATGCGGTCGAGAAAGAGATCGAACAGGAGTCAGGCTTCCGTGCGCGCGCCGTCAAGCTCGCGGCGCTTTACGACCGTAACAAGCACGAGCATCCGCCCTACCTGTTTCATGCCTGGAAGGCTTTCTTCATCTGCGAGATCACCAGCGGTGCGCCGCGGCTGAGTCATGAAACGGATGGCGTGGACTTCTTCACGCTCGACGCGCTGCCTGAGCTATCCACCGGGCGTTCCACCGCAGCGCAGATCCGTCGCATGTACGAGCACCACCTGGACCGGGAGCGGCCGACGGAATTCGACTGATGCTGCGCATCGCTCAGATGCGGCTATTCTTCGCTCGCGATACCGCGGGCGGCTATTGCCGCTCGATCGTATATTCCGCGTCCGCGCTCTGGTTCTCGCCGGCCTCCATCTTCAGCACCCACTTGTCGCTGATGGTGTAGCGCAGCTTGAGCGTATTGATGGATTCGGTGAGCGAGATGCCGTAGCTGACGAACAATCGCGGCGACAGGAATTTGCCCAGCACCAGCGAGGCGTTCTTCTCGCCGGAGGATTCGATGCTGCTTTCCACGCCCACTTCCTCCAGCCCGAGCCGGCGGCCGAGCTGCGACGCCAGCAGTCCGCCGCCCTGCAATGCCAGCGTGTCGCGGGCCGAACTCATGGTGGCTGCATCGCCGCTCTGCATGCTGTCGATGCCCTTGCCCACCAGCAGGTAGGAGACGATCTGGGTCTGCGGCATCGACGGATCGGAGAAGAACGACAACCGCGGCGAGCGCAGTGTGCCACGCACGTTCATGCCGACTTTCACGGTTTCCAGTTTGCGCTGCGCTTCGATGTCCAGGGCCGGATCGTCAAGCGATGAAGCATCGAACAGCAGGCGGCCGCGCGTAATGTCGAGTTTCTGGCCGTACGCCTCATAACGACCATCGGCAACGCTCAGCTCGCCGCGGCCGATGGGCGTGGCGCCGGTCGCTACGGTCGTGCCGACGCCGCCGGTGATGCGGCCCTGCAGTCCGAATGCGTCGACGCGTACGTCATCGCCCATGTCGATGCGGATATCGCTGCGTACCGTCAGGCGACCTTCGCGTTCCGCCGGATGCTCGCCGACGTAACGGGCATCGTCCGACGCCTGCACCGCGCCCGACAGATTGACCGGCTGGATGCGCGCGCTGGGAATCATGACGTCGCCGGTCGCTTCGATATGCGTGCCGTCGATCTGGAATTTGAGATCCGGCGAAGCAACGACGCGATATTCCGTCAGATCCGCGACCAGCAGGTTCTGTCCGCGCAACTGCAGTTCGCCATGAGGTACGCCGCCGCGCCAGGAAAGATGTCCGCCGACGTTCAGCTGTCCCTCGCCGGCCTTGCCCGAGCCGTTGAAGTCCAGGCCGTTGCTTTCGAGATCGGCAACCAGATGCAGTTCGCGCAACGCGAGGTTGACGCGGTAGGTGTCGAATGCCCCATTGTCGAGCTCGACGCGCCCACTGATCTCCGGTGCGGCCAACGTGCCGTGAACGTCGACGTTTGCCGTGAGCAGGCCGGCGGCGTTGTCGATTTCCTCGAATACGATCGGCAGGATGTTCGCGTCCGCAGCTCGCGCTCGGATGTCTCCCGTCAGCGGCAGATGCAGCAGATCATTGCTGCCGTTGCGTGCGATCTGTGCGTTGGCATAAAGGAACGTATCCGCGAATGCCTGCACACCCAGCGAGAAATCGACACGCTGCGCGTCGGCGGTGGCGGCCAGACCGCCGTTGCCGAGGTTCAAGGTCTCGGGATCGGCGCCGACCGGTCGATAGATGATGGCTGCATCGATGATGCGAGCGCCGGCCTCGGCCTGCCACGGCTGACCGGGCGTGCCGGATGCGTGAACGCGGCCTTCGATGCGGCCGGAATACTGCGCTTGCTCGCCCGGGGGCGGCAGCATCGCCGCCAGCGGCAACTCGTAGCCCGAGACCGTGCCTTCCCACGGACCGTTGCGCTGCCACTTGCCTTCGGCGCAGAACTGGCCGTTGCCGAGCGCGATGCAGAACTGTTCCACCGATGCCCGATTGCGCGCAACCAGGAAGTTGGCCGGCTTGCGCATGACCAACGGATCGCCGGTGCGGCGGCCGTCGGAGATTTCGGTGGCGTACAGCGTGCCGGTCCAGGCTTCCTGGGCGTAGTTGCCATCGATCTGCAATTTTGCGTGTTGCGGCTTCTCGCCGGCGCCCGCTACTCCGAGCATGTCGATGTCGATGCGGTGATTCTGCGCAACGCCGGTGCCGTCGATCTGCACGGACTCGACCAGCGGCTCACCGTGTCCGCCGCGGCGTGCGCGTATCGACAAGCGTGACGGATTGCTGCCGCCCAGGTCCACGTCGCCATCGAGTGCCAGCTGATCGACGCGCCAGGCGTCATATCGCAATCCCTGAGCCTGGAGATTTGCAACCACGCGCGGAGCCTTCAGTGGTCCGTGTGCACTGCCGGTGAAATCCACTTTGCCTTGAGCCTGTGGCAGCAGCGTGTGCAGCGACTGTGCTTGCAGCGACCAGCGCGCGTCGATCGTGTCGCGCAGGGTTCCGTCCAACACGAGCCGGGTATCGCCGAGACTGACGTTCACGTTCTGAGCGCGCCAGGTTTTGCCATCGTGCTCGACGAACCCGCCACCGCTCACTCGCTGCTCGCGCAGCGTTCCGGACAATCCGGCCAGTGTGGCGCTGAAGCGTGCCTGCTTGTCCAGGCCTTGCCCTTTGCCGTCGAGGTTGAAGCTGACGCGTCCGGGGAATTGCTCATGGGCATGTCCCGGATCGAGGTCGATGGCCTTGGCCGACAACGTCCACGCACGGGGTTGCTGGAATTGCAGCGAGCCTGCGCCGGTGACGGCGCCTTCGAGCGTGCGAATGGCGAACTGCTTGAGGGTGATCTGTTCCTTGTTCAGCACGCCATTGGCCGTGCCCTCGCTTTCACCGACCGACGGCGCAATGAGCTGTGCGCTCAGTGCGTACTCGTACGGAAGCGGCCCGCGCAGCGTGAGGTTGCCGTGGGCACTGCTGAGCATTGGTTTTTCATGCAGCGGCCACTGCAGATCCGTCCACTGCGCGGCGACGTCGATGGTCGGCGCATCGCCGTCGAACTGCGCGCTGCCTGCGAGGTGCAGGCGCGCCGGCGACTCATTGATCGAAACATCCGCTGTGCTGATCTCCAGAGTGCGCTGCGCGAATGTGCCCTGAGCGTCGAGTGTCAGGTCGCGGCTATCGAATTCCGGCACGCCGATGTTGCCGGTGACGTGGATGTTGTCGGGCTGCGCTTCGACCTTCAGGGCGATATTGCGGAACGAGACCGGCGGCTTTTCCATCCAGGGTTCCAGCGATATCGCCGAGGAGATGACCTGGCCCGCGACGTGCCATTGGTCCTGTGGGCGCGTAAACAGTGCCTCGACATCGACGACGTGCGGACGTTGCAGCGCCGCTTTGATGGCGAGCTTGTCGATGGTGCCGCTGACCTGCGCGTTGCCGGCAATCTCGGTGCCCCGCTCCAGCCGCAGATTACCGTCGGCCTTGAATTCCAGCGCCAAAGGATCCTGGGCTCGCAGGCGGCCATTGCCGGTGATCCCGAACTGCGGTGCATCGATGCGAAATTCACCGATACGCAGATTTCGCGGCGAGATGCGTGCGCGTCCCTGCAGCCGCTCGGCTTCGATGGCGGTGCCGTCGATGTTGACGTAGCGCAGCCGGGTGAAATCCAGGCTGCGTGCACTGATGCGCATGAAGCTCGGCAGAAAACGCATCGGCTTGCCGCTGGACGGCGTCGGCGGCGCTTGCCGGATTTCAACCAGCGTGTCGCGCGCGGTCAGGGAGTTGACGCGCACCGTCTGCACGAGCAGGTCGCGCAGCTGCAATTGCGCAACCAGATCATGGCTGACGATGTGGACGTGCGGATTGTCGATCTCGAAGCGCTCGACCTGCAACGGTCCGGACAGGGTGCCGGACAGACCTTCGATGCGAACGCCGAACCGTTCCAGCCGATGCAGCTGGCCGGCAATCAGCGCAACCCCGGTCTGCGTGTACAGCACCGTTCCGACCAGCGCGAGCGGCGCCACGATCAGCAGTACGAAGACGATGATGAAGATCCACTTGCGCACTCAGCGAACCTTAGAAGAGTGTCGAGATGTACAGATGGACGCGCGGACTGCGGCCGGATACCGACAGCGGCTGCGCCACGTCGACGCCGAAGCTGGCCACCGCGATGTGCCAGCGCAGGCCGACACCAGCCGAATATTGCAGATCCGGATCGCTGAAACTGTTGAAGGCGTTGCCGATGTCGTAGAACGCGGCGACGCCGAAATTGCGCGGCAACGCTCGCTCGAACTCCACCGTGCTGGTCACCAGGTTGCGACCACCGATGCTGTTGCCCGCGCTGTCCTTGGGAGACAGCTCGTTGAGGCCGAAGCCGCGCACGCTACGATCGCCGCCGGCAAAGAAGCGTTGCGACGCCGGCAGATCGGAGAAGTCCGCGACCCAGCTGGTGCCGAACTCGAGCCGTCCACGCAGGCTCCATAGCTCGGACAGTTTGTAGATGCGTTCGGCCTGCGCGCGGAATTGCAGAAACGAGGAATCCGAACCGAAGGAACTCGGCGAGCCGCGCAATTCCGCGTACAGGCTGTAAGGCCGTGATCGGCCGCCGACCACGTAACTCGGAAGCATCGAGAAGCTGATGCCCGGAATGATCAGGAATGCATCGTCCTTGCGCTCGGGTTCGGTTGCAGTGGCGGGAAACGTCGTGGTTTCCTGCGACACGCCGACGA